>FSSH01001534.1_pt1 | contig 20993 bp, 19 predicted proteins | sample 1166101 | NCBI WGS metagenome assembly FSSH01 (sample SAMEA32972668, study PRJEB13176) | freshwater metagenome | biome: Drinking water system; feature: Biomass in drinking water that filtered by 0.45 um membrane; material: drinking water | place: USA | collected 2012-12-20 | depth 0 m | reverse complement strand
CTGGGCAAGCTCTATGATTACGACATCATTCTGCTTGACTTGAACCTTCCCGACATGTCGGGGTACGAGGTGTTGCGGAACCTTCGGGTCGCCAAGGTCAAGACTCCGATCCTGATTCTCTCCGGCATGGCGGGCATCGAGGACAAGGTGAAGGGCCTCGGTTTCGGCGCCGACGACTACCTGACGAAGCCCTTCCATAAGGATGAGCTCGTCGCCCGCATCCACGCCATCGTGCGCCGTTCGAAGGGCCACGCCCAGTCGGTGATCACGACGGGCGACCTCATCGTCAATCTCGACCAGAAGACGGTCGAAGTCTCCGGCAGCCGCGTCCACCTCACCGGCAAGGAGTACCAGATGCTGGAACTCCTCTCGCTTCGGAAGGGCACGACGCTCACGAAGGAGATGTTCCTCAACCATCTGTACGGCGGCATGGACGAGCCGGAACTCAAGATCATCGATGTGTTCATCTGCAAGCTGCGCAAGAAGCTCGCAAACGCCTCTTCGGGCAAGAACTACATCGAGACCGTCTGGGGTCGCGGTTACGTGCTGCGCGAGCCGATGGATGGCGAGGAGCGCATCGCGGTCTGACCTGTCCGACCTGTCTGGCGACCTGACGAACGGCCCCGCCTCGGCGGGGCTTTTTGTTGTTCTGCGTCCAAAAAAGCGATCGGAAATCCCATGAGGGGATCAAACCGTGCGATCGTGACCTTGTCGTTTCGGGCACCTGCCCAGCTGCGGTGACCAACGGAAAGCCCGCGCGATCCTGCTCGTGAGATGAGGCCAGATGGCAGCCGAGATCCATTTCGACAACAGCTACGCCCGGCTTCCAGAGCGCTTCGTCGCCCGGGTCAGGCCCACTCCAGTGATCGCACCACGGCTGATCCAGCTGAATCGATCTCTCGCCGAGACCCTTGGGCTCGATCCCGATTGGCTTGCGAGCCCCGAAGGAGTGGCGATGCTGTCCGGCAATGCTGTACCGCCAGGCTCTGAGCCCACGGCAATGGCCTATGCCGGCCACCAGTTCGGCAACCCTGTCCCGCAGCTCGGCGACGGGCGCGCGGTGCTCCTGGGCGAGGTCGTCGGCCGTGACGGACAGCGCCGCGACATTCAGCTCAAAGGATCGGGACCGACCCCGTTTTCACGCCGCGGAGACGGACGGGCTGCCCTGGGGCCGGTGCTGCGCGAGTACATCGTCAGCGAGGCGATGGCGGCGCTCGGCATTCCGACGACGCGGGCGCTCGCGGCGATCCTCAGCGGCGAGGCGGTAATTCGCGAGACTCGCCTGCCCGGCGGCATCCTCACCCGAGTCGCCGCAAGTCACATCAGGGTCGGGACCTTCCAGTATTTTGCGTTTCGCGGTGATACCGAGGGCCTGCGACTCCTCGCCGACCATGTCGTCGCCCGCCACTATCCCGAACTTGCGGAGGCTGAGGGCCGCTACGCTGCGCTGCTCGGAGCGGTCATCGCGCGGCAGGCCGAACTCGTCGCCCGCTGGATGCTTGTCGGCTTCATCCACGGTGTCATGAACACCGACAATATGGCCGTCTCGGGCGAGACCATCGATTACGGGCCTTGCGCCTTCATGGATGCGTATGATCCTGCCGCCGTCTTCAGCGCTATCGACGAGCACGGCCGCTACGCCTACGCCAATCAGCCGCGTATCGCACAATGGAACCTCACGAGGCTCGCCGAAGCGCTCCTGCCGCTGCTCTCGGAGGATGCCGACGCGGCGGTGGCTGAGGCGCAAACGATCCTCGAGGGTTTCGCTCCGGCATTCCAGGCGACGTTCCAGGCAGGTCTGCGCGCCAAGATCGGCCTTGCCACCGAAGAGCCTGACGACATTGCCCTCGTGCGCGACCTGATGGAGGCGATGGCAAACAACAAGGCGGATTTCACCCTGACCTTTCGCGGCCTTTCGAACTCAGCAGCCGATCAGGACGCGGACACCGATCTCGCCATACTGTTCGAAGCGCCGGAGGAGTGCCAAGCCTGGCTTGTGCGCTGGCGGGAGCGGCTCGACCGGGAACCGCGTGAAGGCCGTGAGCGTCGGGACGCGATGAGAGCGGTAAACCCGGCCTTCATCCCGCGCAACCACCGGATCGAGGCCGTGATCGCGGCAGGGGTGGAGCGGGAGGATTTCGGACCCTTCGCCGAATTGCTGGACGTCCTCGCCGAGCCCTTCGTTGATCAGCCGGACCGCGCCGCTTATGCGGCGCCGCCGGCGCCCGAGGAGCGCGTTCTCCAGACATTCTGCGGCACTTGAGCGCCGTGCCGGTCGACGCTTAGCGCGGGTTGGTCCAGGTTGTGACCGGCCGCGGGGTTTCAGCCGCCGTAACGGAAACCGGAGCAGCCCTCTGCGCAATGCGCGCCGGCTCGCGCCCAGACGATGCCCTTGCTCTGGACGCCATGGCGCGAGGACGCCGAGACCGACGTGGACGGGCCGTACGCTCCGAATTCGCACCCACGACACCGCCGACGATTCCGCCGACGACTGCCCCAAGCGGCCCGGCCACCAGGGCCCCGGCAACCGCGCCAGTGCCGACACCGACGGCGGTGTTGTCGCGCGCCAAGGCGTGATGCGGCAACCCGAATGCGCCGACAACGGCAAGATACAGACAAAATCGCTTCATGATCGGCAAGGGGTTCCACGGTTGTACCGCGCCCATGCCAACAGACCGTGACGATATCGGGGCCGGCCCGGCCACGTGCTCCTCATCTCTAGCGAGCCCTGCCGCCGCGTGGTGGCAGGACCCAAGGACCACTATTTTGGCTTGATGAGTTCGATCCCGAGCTGCTTCTCGCCGTTAAAAGCCCAGATGCTCTTGTAGCCGCCTGCGTCGTCCTCGACCAGAAGTGCCGACCCGTTCGAACCGCCGCTGGTGAAGCTCACCGCCATGATCCGTGCATCGCCCACGGCATAGCCGACGTATTTTTCATCGCCAATCACCCAATTCAGCTTGAATGTGTCCTTGCTTGTTTGAGTGATTGTCAAAGATCCAGAGTAATCGGTGTTTGGAGTGCCGTTGTTGCCTTTTACCGAGTACGATCCGGCGCCTCCTGCAAGTGCAGGCAAGCTGAAGCAGAGGGCGAGCCCGAACACGCTCGACCGAAGATAAGCAGACATCATTAAAATCCCCATTGCGCTTCTTGTTTGGCGTGACGCCATTGCGCGATGGCGACCATATGTCGAAGCTCGCGAACGGCGCAACGAGAATACCAGTGAACTGGATCGAGTCGCACAGATCTCCAAAATTTCAGCACTTTGGGCAGCGCATTATACACTTCGGGATATCTGCCCACCAATTTTGACGTCGTGTCCGCGGGAAAAGGTCCGATGCAATACGATCTGGGTTCTGGCATCTGCGAGGGCAGCTTCGCCTTCGGGGGCATGACCCTCGGGACCAGGGCCGACGGCCGATTCCGGCCACGCTCAAGCGTTCATAGGGGGCACAAGGGCACGGTCTTCGCCGTATGCCGGATTGAAACCTGAGCGAGCCTCTACCTGAGTCGCCCTGTCACGGACGAGGAACAGGCTTTCGATCTGCCGGGTTCCTGGCGATGGAATCCTATACCTTCGTCCTCGCAGGCTTCGGCGCGCTCGTTCTTCTGACCGCATGGCTCCCGATGCTCCTGAGACGGATGCCGTTGTCCTTGCCGATCTGCTGCGTCGGCATCGGTGCGGGCCTGTCTCTCCTTCAAGGCGGGGAGAGCCTGACCCTCGAACCGGCGCGGCATGCTGCCCTCATCGAACGTCTGACGGAACTCGTCCTGATCGTCTCGCTAATGGGAGCTGGGCTCAAGCTCGACCGTCTCGTCGGCTGGCAGCGCTGGGCAGTGACCTGGCGAATGCTCGGCATTGCGATGCCGCTCACGATCTTCGCGCTGGCGATCCTTGCTTACGCCCTGCTCGGGCTCGGGCCGGCCTCAGCGCTGCTGCTCGCGGCTGCCCTCGCGCCCACCGATCCGGTCCTGGCGGCCGATGTCCAAGTTGGCCCGCCGACACAAGGGGAGGAGGACGAGATGCGCTTCGCCTTGACCTCGGAGGCGGGGTTAAATGACGGGCTCGCCTTTCCGTTCGTGCATCTCGCCATAGCGCTCGCCGCCGCCGGAAGCTTAGACCTGTCCACCCTCGGCCGCTGGTTCAGCGTCGACGTCGCGTTGAAGATCGGGATCGGCGTTGGCCTCGGAGCACTTCTCGGGCGCAGCCTCGGCTGGCTCACATTCCACCTGCCGAACCCCGCCCGGCTATCGCGGACAGGCGACGGGTTCGTGGCGCTCGGCATCACCTGCATCACTTACGCCCTTGTCGAAGCGGCCTATGGCTACGGCTTCATCGGCGTGTTCGTAGCGGCAGTGACGCTGCGTTCGTCGCATCGAGGGCATAGCTATCATCACACGATGCACGACTATGCCGAAGCGTTGGAGCGCCTCCTGATGATGGTGCTGCTCGTTGGTTTCGGAGCTGCATTGGTCGGAGGCGGCCTGCTTCGCCAGGCGACGTGGGCGAGTTTAGCCTTCGCTCTCCTGGCCATCGTCGTAGTGCGTCCGCTCAGCGGCTGGATCGGCCTACTAGGATCAGGCCGCCCGGCCAGCGAGCGTGCCGTAATCAGCATCTTCGGAATTCGGGGAATCGGGACGCTGTACTATCTCGCCTATGCCTTCAACCATGGGAGTTTCGACCAGACAGAAACGCTTTGGAGCACTGCCTCCCTGGTCATCCTGCTCTCGATCCTCCTGCACGGGATCACCGTTTCGCCGGTACTTGATATCCTGGATCGACGCAGCGGCCGAGATACCCGTAGCGCCCAGATGGATCTCCCGCTCGGCCCGGACCGGTCTTTCCTGTCGTGAAATGTGGCAGCGAGAACTCAGCCGATTCGTTCGGATTTGCGTCAGGTTCGCCCTGCCCTCGTCTGACGACCCGACGTTTCATGCTGTCGACTTGGGAGACCGCGCGGAGAAAATTGGGGCGACCGGTTGAAGAATGTCAGGCGGCGATGCGCGGCTTGACTGCAACCGCGTCGGCGGGTGTCACCACCACGCGGCCGCCGCGACGGGCCTGTAGCGTGCCGCCCTTGGGCACCACGTGCCAGCCCTCCCGACACCCGTCGATGGGTTCGGAGACGACGATAAGACCCGTGTCGGTCTCGCGGTAATACAGGCTTGGCGGGCGCCCGTCGCAGGCCCAGCGATAAGCGGTTAACTCGTCCCCGTCGGTCACCACAGCGGTGAAACGAAGAGGCTCCACGATACCCGAGGCCTGCATCAGGTCGCGCACGGTCGAGAGCGTCTGCGCCATCGCGCCGACCGGGTCTTCGGCGAGGCCGTTGGCCAGGGCCAGCAGGAAGATCGCCTCGGAATCCGTCGTGCCGCGCCGCTCGTCATAGAGCGTATCAGGGATCAGCGCCTCGATCCTGCGCTTGATGCGCGAATAGCCGCCGATCTGGCCATTATGCATGAAGAGGTGGCGGCCATGGGCAAAGGGATGGCAATTGGCCCGCGTCGTCGCCGTCCCGGTCGAGGCGCGCACATGCGCGAAAAAGGTCCTCGCCCGCACCTGCTGGCAGAGATTGACGAGGTTCTCGTCGGACCATGCTGGGCAGACGTCGCGATACAGGCCCGGATCGGTACGCTCGCCGTACCAGCCGATGCCAAAACCGTCGCCGTTGGTCTCGGTCTTCGCTTCTGCCGCGTGGAGCGACTGATGCACGAGGGAATGGGTCGGCGCGCAGACGAGGTCCGTAAGGAAGACCGGTTCACCGCTATAGGCGAGAAAGCGGCACATCGCTGGCTAAACCCCTCGGTCCTATGGCGGCTAGGGACGCTAAAGCAGGACTCGCGCCGCATCGCGAAATCTCTGCCCCGTCGATCCGTTACGATCGGGCTTATCTTATGAACAGGTCGTTAATGCGGCGCAGCATGAGCTTTCAAAACGGAACCTTAGCGACTTTGCGTGGCGAAATGCCAACTGCCGAGCCGGATGCACTGCGTGAGCCGCATGGCCGAGGCCCGGCGAAGACTCTTGTGAGCTGCTTCGTGGCGGAGCAGCATCACGATGTCAGAATCAGCAATCCGACGCCGGACCGTCACCGGACGGTCGCAAATGCGCATCCCGCAGAAAGCGCTTCCATGGATCAGACTTCCTCAAATCGTCCCGTCGCCCTCGTGGTCGAGGATGATGCCGCAATCCGGAATCTTGCTACCGCCGTTCTCGAAGAGACCGATCTCGACGTCATCGCTTGTTCCAGCGCCGAGGCGGCCATCGCCACCCTGGAGCGCGGAGATGTCCGTGTCGCTCTTCTCTTCGCAGACATCCGACTCGGCGGTGCGATGGATGGAGTTGCTCTCGCCGCCACCGTCGAGAAGCGCTGGCCGGAGGTGCGCGTAGTGGTGACGTCCGGCTACGGCGCCCGTGAGGCAACTCAACTCTCCAGTCAGGTCGTGTACCTGCGCAAGCCCTGGCGCGTTCTCGACGTCCTGGTCCAAGCCGAGCACGCGACCTTGGCCGCCAAGGCGGCCTGATCTTTCCAGGAAGCCAACGACAAAAGCCCGCCGCGCATCAGCGCAGGCGGGCTTTTGTATGCTAGTCGACCCCTGAATGCGTCGGCAGGGTCGATGCCCCGCCGGCCGACTAGCTTCAGGCGACGCCGTTGCCGGCAGCGGCGGGAGCGGCGCTAGGCGCGAACGGCGAACCGCCCGGACGACGCGGCGCACCAGCACCGAAACGGGGCTTCGGCTTCGGAGCGGCGATCAGGCCTTCGCGGATCGCGGTCTTGCGAGCCTGCTTGCGGGCGCGGCGAACGGCTTCCGCCTTCTCGCGCGCCTTGCGCACGGAGGGCTTCTCGTAGGCCTTGCGCTGCTTCATCTCACGGAAGATGCCCTCGCGCTGCATCTTCTTCTTCAGCACGCGAAGGGCTTGGTCGACGTTATTGTCGCGAACGAGTACCTGCAACGGTCTAGATCCTCTGAGACGATGTCATGTCTTGTCGAGTCGGCGACGACATCGAGCCTCCCCGCGATCCTGGCGGGGAAACTGAAAAACGTCCCAACCCCCGGGCTCCCGGGGAGGGACATCCGTCAGACAGACTCGAATCGGCGCATCAAACTGCACTTGGCGCAGGCTCATACACCAAGGCTGCACAAGTTCCAACAGCACCCCGAACGACTTTGGGCAATGCCGTCGCGGTGTTGCTCAGTTATGCGACTGGATGAAGTTGCGCACCTGCGGGTAGGCCTGGTTCTCCCATTTCCTTCCAGAGAACACGCCATAATGGCCGACGCCGGTCTGGAGGTGATGACTCTTCATGTGCGGCGCGAGGCCGATGCAGAGATCGTGCGCCGCCATGGTCTGGCCCACCGCGCAGATGTCGTCTCGCTCGCCCTCAACCGTCATCAGCGCCGTCTTTCGCACGCTGCGCATGTCGAGCGGCTCGCCCCGGAATGTGAGTTCGTTCTTGGCGAGCGTGTAGTCCTGGAAGACGGTCTTGACGGTCTCGATATAGAACGCCGCGTCGAGGTCGAGGACGGCGAAATACTCGTCGTAGAAGGTCTCGATCGCCTGCGCCTTGTCGATCTCGCCATTGGCGATATGCCAGAACAGGTCGGCATGCTGCTGCATGTGCCGCTTGGCGTTCATCGAGAGGAAGGCCGAGACCTGCATGAAGCCGGGATAGACCCGGCGGCCCGCGCCGGCATGACGCGCGGGCACGGTGGCGATGAGGTTCTTCTCGAACCATTCGATCGGCTTGGAGGTCGCAAGCTTGTTCACGGAGGTCGGGCTGATACGGCAATCGACCGGCCCAGCCATCAGGGTCATGCTCCGCGGATACGCGGCGTTGCGCGTCTGTGCCATCACGGCGGCGGCGGCGAGTGTCTGCACGGCGGGCTGGCATACCGCTACGACATGGGCGCCCTCCCCCATCGCCTCGAGGAAGGTCACCAGATGGGCGACGTAATCGTCGAAACCGAAGGCACCGGCCGAGAGCGGCACGTCGCGGGCATTGTGCCAGTCGGTGATGTAGACGTCGTGATCCGGTAGCATCGTCTTCACGGTGCCGCGCAGAAGCGTCGCAAAATGGCCCGAGAGCGGGGCGACGACGAGCACGCGCGGCTGTTCGCTGGCAATGTCCTTCCTGAAGCGCAGCAGCGTGCCGAACGGCGTCGCCATCACGGCTTCCTCGGTGACGGGAACCTCCCGGTTGCCTACGAGGACGGTCTCGATGCCGTAGGAGGGACGCGCGAAGGTCAGGCCCGCGCGCATCATCATCCTGGCGCCGGCGGTGAACCAGTTCAGCGGCTCGCGGTATCCGGCACCGCGCCAGGGCGCCAGGGCGTCGTTGACGAGCCGTCCCCAGGAGCGGGCTTGTGAGGCGAAGTCCGACTGGACCTCGAAAGCGTCGTAGATCATGGGACCGGGACCTCTACGCGTACGATCGAACGCCGAAACGCCCGCCCCGACCGGGCTATTCGGCCCATCTCGATCATCCAGCCGTCCCATGGCAGCAGGCTGATCCACACCCGGACTTAACGCAACGGGTGTTAAATACGATCTCGCCTCGCTGTGGTGCCCTTGCATCAGATCGGTCCATTCCCGGCCCGTTCCGTGGAGCCGGCGCCGTTGATGCAATGGATGCGCCGCGTCTCGATCGGCCATCGGCCAGTGTTCAGCGTCGGCACACGGCATGAGAATTGGATCGCCCGGCTCGACGGACCCATCCGCTAAGCCGCGAACGCTTCGACGGTCGGCGGCGAACCCTGAGGAAAACCTCGATGTCAGCCGCGACGCTCACCATTTCGAGCCGCAACTATTCGTCGTGGTCGCTGCGGGGCTGGCTGATCTGCAAGATGTCGGGACTCGCTTTCGAGACCGAGCTCCTCTCAGGCACTGACGCCTCGACGCGGGCCGAGCTTCTGCACTTGTCGCCCTCGTTCTTGGTGCCTCGCCTCCAGCATGGATCGGTCTCCATCTGGGATACCCTCGCAATCGCCGAATACCTGACCGAGGTCCTGCCGGCCTCCGGGCTCCTGCCGGCAGACGTCGCCATCCGGGCTCATTGCCGGTCGATCGCCGGCGAGATGCACGGCGGCTTCATCAACCTGCGCTCTGCGCTGCCGATGAACCTCAAGGCCAGGCACGAGAACTTCAAGATCTTCAACGGCGCCAGGGGAGACATCGACCGGATCGTCACGATCTTCGAGGATTGCCTCGCTCGCTACGACGGCAGTTACCTGTTCGGAGATTCGCCGACGGTGGCCGACGCCATGTATGCCCCGGTCAGTACGCGCTTTCGCACGTACGACGTTCCACTCCCGCCCAAGATCGCCGATTACCGCGACCGCGTCCTTGCCTGGCCGCTGATGATGGAATGGGCAGACCAGGCCCTGGCCGAGCCCGACGAGATCGAAGAGCTCGACATGGAGTTCTAAAAAGACGCGGCAACACTCCGTGACGCAATTCCGGTGGGAAAGGCGTTTCGACGAATGCGGGGCGGCGCTCAGCTTCGCGTGACCTCGGGCGTGAACAGATATCCACCCGAACGGATGGTACGGATGATTTCCGGATTGCGCGGGTCGGTCTCGATCTTCTGGCGGATGCGGCTGATCAGGACGTCAATGCTGCGCTCGAACGGACCCGCCGCCCTGCCCTGCGTCAGGTCGAGGAGTTGGTCCCGCGACAGGACGCGGCCCGGCCGCAGGCAGAGCGCGTGGAGGAGGTCGAACTCGGCGCCGGTGATCGCCACCCGTACCTCGTCGGGACTGAGGAGCTGGCGCAGCGAGACGTCGAGGGTCCAGCCGGAGAAGCCGAGGCGCCGGACACCGTCGTCGGCTGCTGCCTCGGCCGCCGTTCCGCGCCGTAGGATAGCGCGGATGCGGGCGAGAAGTTCTCGCGGGTTGAACGGCTTGCCGAGATAATCGTCGGCTCCGATCTCGAGACCGATGATCCGGTCGATCTCCTCCGCCTTCGCCGTGAGCATCAGGATTGGGACCGTCGAACTCATACGGATTCGCCGGCATAGGCTGAGTCCGTCCTCGCCGGGCAGCATCAGATCCAGGACGACGAGATCGACGCGGGAATCGGCGAGGCGCTTGTCCATCTCTCGGCCGTCGCCGGCAAGCGTCACCCGGCACTCGTTGGCGCGAAGGTAGCGGGCCACCAGGGCGCTGATCTCGCGATCGTCCTCGACGACGAGAATGTGTGGCGTGGCCGGGTGGGTGGCGCTCATGGGTGGCTCGAACAATACCGATATGGAGGCGAGCGTTATGACGCGCCGAGCATGGATGTTTGAAGGGTCTCGCACGCGCCGATTTGTAACCCATCGTTTCCCCACAACCGACAAGCCATCAGCAAGGCACCTGCCCTCATGAAAAGCGGATGCGTGGTGGCGAACGCATTGCCGGCGGTCGCCCGGATTCTTATGTCGGCTCTGACGCCGAACCTTCCTCGCCTCCGAGGGAAGCGGCGGTTCCGCGAAACCGGGAGACGATGATGCCCCCCTCGAACCGCCTCTTCGATGAATTCGCCCGCTTGGCCACCGACGCCGCCGGAGCTGCACAGGGCGTGCGCCGGGAAGCAGAGACCGTGCTCAAGGGACAGATCGAGCGCCTGATCCGCGACATGGACATCGCCTCGCGCGAAGACGTCGACGTGCTTCGCGACCTCGTGGCGGCCCTGCGCAGCCAGAACGATGCCCTCGCCGCCCGCGTGGTCGCCCTCGAAGCAAAGGCATCCGGTGGGTCGGCGGGCGCCAAGCCGACGCCCGAAGCGCTCTGAGTCATTGTGACGCAAGGCTCTCCGAAGGGGTTCTTCCCCTTCGGAAATTGTACACAGGAAGGAACGGTGGATGGTCGGTTTCCTGTTCATCGCCGCATCGGATGGCTTTGAAACGCGAGTCCGGCCCGGTCTATAGTCGGTAACGTACTGATTCGCCGAACCGACCAAACCCATCGTGACCGCCTAAGCTTTCGGATCTTTCATCTGGATTTGCACTGCATTTTACGTGGTGCCGCGCAAATCGATGAGCCACGAGCGGATGGTCTCATTTTGTCTCGACGATCTCTCGAGATCGCCATTGTGGACCGCCATGACATTCCTTCACGTCGAAGCTTACGATCGGAACGAGCATCCCCTCGATACTGTCGAGCGGCTCGCCTCCCTGCGCGATTGGATCTTCGACCGGGCCGAGACCGACGAGATGTCGGTGGCTGTGACCGGACGCTGGGCCGACTACCACGTCGCCTTCACCTGGATCGAGGATGTCGAGGCCCTTCACGTGGCCTCCGCCTTCGACATCAAGGTACCAGAGCGGCGGCGGACCGAGGTGCTCCACCTCGTCTCGCTCATCAACGAACAGCTCTGGGTAGGACATTTCGACTTGTGGTCCACGGACAACGTCGTGATGTTCCGCCATTCTCTGCTCTTGACCGGTGGAGCCGCTCCGACGCAGGCGCAATGCGCGATGATGCTAAAATCCGCCGTCGATGCCTGCGAGCGCTACTTCCAGGCCTTCCAGTTCGTGCTCTGGGCCGGCAAGCCGGCCCGCGAGGCCCTCGACGCCGTCCTGTTCGAGACCGAGGGCGAGGCCTGACAGGCACCGCACCGATGCTGCCCCCCTCACTGACCCTCGTCGGCGCCGGCAAGATGGGCGGCGCCATGCTGGCGGGCTGGCTGCGTGCCGGGCTCGACCCGGCTCGCACGATCGTCATCGATCCCTTACCGAGTGCGGAGGCCGGGGCTTTGTGCGGGGCACATGGCGTCGCGTTAAATCCGTCCGCGCCAGCAATTTCCGATGTCCTGGTCGTTGCGGTGAAACCGCAAGGCCTGTCCGAAGCCGTGCCTGCTCTCGTGCCGCTCATCGGCCCGAACACGCTGGTCATCTCCATTCTTGCCGGAAAGACCATCGCCGATCTCTCCGCCCGCTTGTCGGCACCGGCCATCGTGCGAGCGATGCCGAACCTCCCCGCCAGCGTCGGACGCGGCGCCACCGGCGCGGTGGCAAGCGCCGCCGTCTCATCTCGGCAGCGTGAGCAAGCCGATGCCCTTCTTGCTTGCGTCGGCCTCGTTGAGTGGCTCGATGAGGAGGCCCTGATCGATGCGCTGACCGCGGTCTCGGGCTCAGGGCCGGCCTACGTCTTCCACCTCGTGGAGGCTCTGGCCGACGCCGGACGCGCAGCGGGGCTGCCGAGAGAGATGGCAGACCGCCTCTCCCGAGCGACTGTGGCGGGCGCGGGCGCCCTCCTCGACGCCGATCCGCGCGAGGCGGCACAGCTGCGCAAGGACGTGACTTCGCCGGGTGGAACGACGGCGGAAGCCCTCGGGGTGCTCATGCGCGAGGACGGCCTCGCTTCTCTGATGCGTGAGGCCGTGGCAGCGGCGAAACGTCGGGCCGGCGAATTGTCGGACTGACACCTCCATCAGGTCACTTCGTCTCCGTCTTCCTTCGCCTCTCTGCGTCGCAGCCCCTAACGGGATACGCCGCGCCACATTAAGTGACGGGGCATTGAGGAGAGGACCGGACAGCCATGGACGACGATCACACCTCGCTCCCGAATATGGATGCAGAACCAGCCCAAGCCGAGCCCGCCAAGAAGGTCCTGCCGCGCAAGGCCGCAGTCGAGGCGCTCATGCGGCTCGCCGCCGAGCAGCCGTGGAATGACATCGAGATCGGTGACATCGCGCGGGAGGCGGGACTGACGCTGGCCGAGTTCCGCGACCTGTTTCCGTCGAAGGGCGCCGTTCTTGGCGGCCTCTCCAGGATGATCGACCGCAAGGTGCTTGAAGCCGACAACAGCGATCTTGCCGAGGAGCCGACCCGCGAGCGCCTGTTCGACGTCCTGATGCGCCGCCTCGACGCCATGACGCCTTATAAGCCGGCCCTGCGCCGGATCTCGTATGCCCTGCGCGGCGACCCGCTCTCCATGCTTGCGCTCAATGGCGTCGCCCTGAATTCCCACCGCTTCATGCTGGCTGCCGCCGGCATCAACACCGAAGGGCCACTTGATCGGCTCAAGCTTCAGGGCGTCGTCATCGCCTTTGCCCGTACGGTCGAGACCTGGTTGGACGACGACGATCCGGCCCTCGCCCGCACCATGGCGCGGCTCGACAAGGAAATCCGCAACGGCGAGCGGTTCATGGAGCGTGCCGAGGATGCGCGGCGGCTCACCGCCCCCTTGCGCGCCATTACGCGCTCCCTGCTCGAACGCCGCCCGCGATCCCGGTCCAGCGCCCGCAACGAAGATGACGGCAATCCGCTCGGGGGCGACCCGGCCGCGGCGATCTGATCGATCGCCTCCGGCTCAAGGATCGACCCGTCGCAGGACGAAGGTCGTCCCCACCTCGGGGTCGCGGCGCCAACGCCCCTCCCCTGCCGGCACCAGCTCGACGGCATGGCCGCGCTTGGCTCGAAGCGTGATCCGCCCCTTGGCGGCGAGCCAGGCAGCCGGGTCGAAGACGAGGATGCCGTTATCGCGGCATCCGTCGAGAAGGCGCACGGGCGCGGGCTTCTCGGCCTCGCCGGGCTGCAGTTCTACGCGGCAGACGTCCTGATCCTTGAACCGGTCGAGGGCGTAGAGGCCGGGTTGCGGCAGCGTCTGATCCGTCGCCGCACTGGCCGGGCGCGCCAGCGGATCCCTGGGGCCTGACGTTGTCGGATTCGGCGTAGCCGCCTCGGCCGCTCCCGGCGAAGCGATCTGGAGGGGGACGAGGCTGTAGCTCTCCCCGGCTTCCGGCGACGCCGCGAAGCTGCGCGCGTCGGGGCGCGGCTTGAAGGCGAGAACCGGGCGCACATCCTTGTCGACCAGTCGAACCGCCTCCTCCGTGAAGAGCCATCCGGCGATCCCGTTGAGGATCGGCAGCGCCCGCCGGCAGCCGGCGGGGAAGCTGAGCTTGCGCCCGGCCGATCCGCTGGCTTCGGTGAGGGTCAAGACGCAGCGCCGGCTGGTCCCGTCGCGCGAAAGGTCCCAGGTACCCGGCACGCCCGAGAGCGTCGTCGGCAGGCTCGGCATGAAGGACGAAGCGGCGGGCGTATCGGACGGCGGCGCGGACTCCTGCGCCTTCGCCATGGAAGCCAGTCCGGCAACGAGGAGCGCCGGTCCGAGCCTCAGCGCTACGATCCTGCGGAGGCGGCTCATGTGCGGCCCTTCCAGGGTGTTTCGGGCACCGGCGTCAGCGGTCCGCGGCCGTCGAACCACGAGAGCAGGTTATCGACGACGAGCTGTCCCATCGCCGCGCGGGTATGGTGCGTTCCTGAGCCGACATGCGGCAGCAACACGACCTGATCGAGTGCCACGAGCTCGGGCGGCACCTGCGGTTCATGCGCGAAGACGTCGAGGCCGGCGCTCAGTATCGTCCCATCCTTGAGAGCCGCCACGAGTGCTCCCTCGTCCACGACGCTCCCGCGGGCGATGTTGATCAGGATGCCGTCGCGCCCCAGGGCGGCGAGCACGGCAGCGTCGACGAGGTTCCTAGTCTCCGCACTGCCCGGAGCGACGACGATAAGGACGTCGACGGCCTCAGCGAGACCGAGGAGCGTCGGGTGATAGGCATAGCCCACGCCTTCCTGTCGGCGCCTGCCGTGATAGGCGATCTCGACCCCGAACCCCTGAAGCCGCCGGGCGATGGCCCAGCCGATCCGACCCAGCCCGAGGATTCCGACTCGCCGGCCGCGCAGGGTCGTGGTGAGGCGGAACGAGCGCTCCGGCCAGCGCCCGTCGCGCAGGTGGCGATCGGCCTGCGGGATCTGCCGGACGGTCGAGAGAAGAAGTCCGAGCGCCAGATCGGCTACCTCCTCGTCGAGAACGCCGGGGGTGTGGGTCACGACGATCCCGCGCTCGGCTGCCGCCGCGACGTCGATCGTATCGTAGCCGACCCCGAAGCTCGCGATCACCTCCAGAGCCGGCAGTCGCGCCAGGAACTCCGCGTCGACCGGCGCTTGCGACGCCGCCGCGATGCCGCGGATGCGCGGGCCGATCTCGCCGAGGAATGCGTCGCGGCCCTGCGCCTCGTCGAGCCGGTGGAGCCTGAAGGCGCCGGACAACACCTCGATGACACTCGGCTGGATCGCCTTGGGGAGCAGAAGGTCGATCGGCTCGGCAGCTGTCACGTGGGACTCTCTTCGGATCTCTCTCGGGCTGTCGGGCGATCTAGGCAGGTGTGGCCGGCGGGTCCAGCGCAGAGGCGCGATGCAGGCAAATCCGATCGGCCATGGCGCCGGCGCATCGGTCCTGCCACTTCCGAAACCGGCGGGGAGTCACTACACCAGGTATCTAACCTCTTCCCCGCACGAAGAAAGCCTGACGTCAGCACCATGACCGCCCCGCGCACCCTCTACGACAAGATCTGGGACGACCACGTCGTCGATGTCGAGCCCGATGGCACCAGCCTCCTCTATATCGACCGTCACCTCGTCCACGAGGTGACGAGCCCCCAGGCCTTCGAAGGGCTCCGCGTGGCCGGCCGAAGGGTGCGCCATCCCGAGAAGACGCTGGCCGTCGTCGACCACAACGTCCAGACCTCGGATCGAAGCTTCGGCATCGAGGACCCGGAGAGCCGCATCCAGTTGGAAGCGCTGGCCGAGAACGTGCGCGACTTCGGCATCGAGTTCTACGATGCGCTCGATCGCCGCCAGGGCATCGTCCACGTGATCGGCCCGGAACAGGGCTTCACCCTGCCGGGCCAGACCATCGTCTGCGGCGACAGCCATACCTCGACGCACGGGGCCTTCGGGGCGCTCGCCCATGGCATCGGCACCTCCGAGGTCGAGCACGTGCTCGCCACCCAGACGCTGCTGCAGCGCAAGGCCAAGAACATGCGCGTGACCGTCGACGGCACGCTGCCGCCGGGCGTCACCGCCAAGGACATCATCCTGGCGATCATCGGCGAGATCGGCACCGCCGGCGGCACCGGCTACGTCATCGAATATGCCGGCGAGGCGATCCGCGCCCTCTCGATGGAGGGGCGGATGACGATTTGCAACATGTCGATCGAGGGCGGCGCCCGCGCTGGCCTGGTCGCGCCGGACGCCACCACCTACGCCTATGTCGAGGGCCGGCCGAAGGCACCCAAGGGCGAGATGTTCGCCCGCGCCCGCGCCTATTGGGAGAGCCTTGTCAGCGACGACGGCGCCCATTTCGATCGCGAGGTCAGGCTCGACGCCGCCAACCTGCCGCCGATCGTCAGTTGGGGCACGAGCCCTGAGGATGTCATCTCCGTCCAAGGCATCGTGCCGGATCCGGTTTCCATCGCGGACGAGAACAAGCGGCAATCGAAGGAGAAGGCGTTGGCCTATATGGGCCTGACGCCGGGCACGAAGATCACCGACATCACCCTCGACAGAGTCTTCATCGGCTCCTGCACCAACGGCCGGATCGAGGACCTTCGCGCCGTCGCCAAGATGGTCGAGGGCCGCAAGGTCCACGCCAGCGTCTCGGCCATGGTGGTGCCGGGCTCAGGGCTCGTGAAGCTGCAGGCCGAGGCCGAGGGCATCGACCGCGTCCTGCGCGAGGCCGGCTTCGACTGGCGCGAGCCAGGCTGCTCGATGTGTCTCGGCATGAACGCCGATCGCCTAAGCCCGAACGAGCGCTGCGCCTCGACCTCGAACCGCAATTTCGAGGGCCGCCAGGGCCATCGCGGCCGCACCCACCTCGTTTCTCCGGCGATGGCCGCCGCCGCCGCGGTCGCCGGCCGCTTCGTCGACATCCGCGAATGGGGCCAGGGCTGAGCGCAGTCTTCGAAATCCTCATTGACGTCGTGGGTCGCCACGCCTAAACGACCCACGACGTCGCGTTGCCGCGCAACGGACGTGCCCAGGTGGCGGAATTGGTAGACGCGCTGGTTTCAGGTACCAGTCTTGCAAGAGGTGAAGGTTCGAGTCCTTTCCTGGGCACCAATTTTCTGAGAAGCGTCTATCCCTCAGAAACTTAAGCCAGACGAGATAGTTACGCCCAGGTGACCGTGATACATTGGCGTGTCACGAATGCTCTTTCGGCTTGTCCGTCCGGTGAAACGTACCGACTCCTCCCACTCGCAGTTTGCCCAGCGCATCCCTGTCGATGTGCGAGACCGAGCCGTTGGCCGGACGCTGATAATCCCGCAGGGCGCTGGGACCGTTCGCGTTACCATCACCGCTAGAACGGAGGCCATCCGCTTCTCTCTGCGCACCCGAGACCCGAGCGAGGCTAAAGCGCGGCAAGCCCAAGCCTGCGCGTACCTTGAGACCACCTGGGCAGCCTTGCGTACGGACCGCCCGGTCAGCTTGAGCCACCGCCAAGCCGTCGCCCTGTCGGGTCACCTCTATGCCGCGTGGGCAGACGGGGGCGCAGATCGCACCATCGCCGTTACCCACACACCGAATGGTTGGGTGCGAGACCGCTGTACGCCTGACGAAGAGCGGGCCGCTTTCAAGGATCAGGTGAAAAAGCTCGATGCCTCTGACCCGGCCGACCTTGAGCCAACCCTCGGACCAATCATCGACCGCCTCCTCATCGCCCGGAGCATCGCGTCCGTCACAGCCGAGACCCGCGCGGTCCTACTCGGGGAGTTCGCCAAGGCGCTTCGAGACGCCTTCGCCAGCCGAAAGCGAAACGCCAAAGGCGACTTCAGCCCCGACCCGAAGGCGACCCGCTTTCCCACCTGGGAGCCCCCCGGGACGACCCCACCCAAGGCGGCGCCACCGGTGGTCACAAAGACCTCTCTCACGGGGCTCGTTGACGGGTGGTGGGAAGAGCGCAAGGCCGCCGGCCTGAGCCCGAGCACGCACGAGAGCTACCGGAACACGATGGCCGCTTTCGTGGCCTTCCTGAAGCATGACGACGCGAGCCGGGTGAAGGTCGAGGACGTGATCGCGTTCAAGGACCATCGCCTCCGCAGCATCAACCCCCGCAGTGGTAGGCCCATCGCCGCCAAGACCGTGAAGGACAGCGACCTCGCGGGCCTCAGAGCCGTCTTTGGTTGGGCTGTCGATAACCGGCGCTTGGTCGCCAACCCGGCGCAGACCGTGAAGCTCAAGCTCGGGAAGGCCCGCAAGATCCGCGAAAGGAGCTTCACGGACGCCGAGGCTCACGCGATCCTCAAGGCAGCCCGTGCGCACAAGCGCGGGGGGCGCGAGCTACGGGAGACCGCCGCCGCCAAGCGGTGGGTGCCTTGGCTGGCTGCCTACTCGGGGGCGCGTGTGGGCGAGCTTGGGCAGCTCCGCAAGGAAGACCTCCGCCGCGAGGGGACGCATTGGGTCATCCGCATCACGCCCGAGGCCGGCCCCGTGAAGACGAACGAGGCGCGGGACGTGGTGCTGCACTCGCATCTAGTCGAGCAGGGGTTCCCAGAGTTCGTCGCGAAGGCGCGGCCCGGCCACCTCTTCCTCCGGCTGGGCGAGAGTGTGACCGTCGCAGGCCCCCTTCAAGCCCTCAAGAACCGTCTCGCGGAGTTCGCCCGTACCATCGTCACCGACCCGAACGTGGCCCCGAACCATGGGTGGCGGCACCGCTTCGCCAGCTTGGGCCGCGAGGTCGACATGGGGGACCGCGTGATGAACGCCATTCAGGGGCACGCGCCAAAGACCGCCGGGGACCGCTACGGGGAGGTGAACGTCCGGGCCCGGGCAGCGGCCATCGAGAAGCTGCCACGGATCGAGGTGAGCGACACCTGAGGAAGAGCGTTGCAATGCCTATGTCTCTCACCAAACTCGGGCCGCCGGAAGCGGGCTTCATCTGGTCGCGCCTCGTGTTGCAGTCGAGTGAGCTTCTCCGTGCCACATCGCTCGGGAAGGCCGCCGTTGATGACCTCGTATCGGCTTGTGCGGAATGCGCTCATCGCCTGACAGACTGCCATTCGACGCTCGCAAGACTGAGCGCTTACCGCCTGCGGGTGCTCGACGATTGGAGCCGAAATGGGAAGCGAGTAACACCGCTCGTGCATCTTGAGCCGGTCAGGCCAGACGCCGAGAGGTTCCTATACGAAGCTAAGAACTGCCTTCGCGATGCTACCGCGTTTCTCCGCTACGGGTTTGGCTTACCTGTCGATGAAGCCAGCTCCTTCGGTGGCCTTGCGAAGCGCGAGAAAGACGCTGTGAAGCTCTTGCTTCCGGTGGTGGGCGAAGCACACGATCTGATCCGCTTCCTCAGGTCCAATCAGCCGTGGCTTTCCGAGCTGATAGCCATGCGAAATGCTGTCGAGCATCCTGGGGGAAGGAGCGGCAGGTTGATTACCGACAACTTCGTGTTCCCGGCTAATGGACAGGTCAGCCGGCCGCAGTGGTATCGCGATCAGAGCCCGCCCTCGTTGCTCATAGAGGAGGCCGCTGAGCTTTTCGGATTGCTCCTCATGTTCTGTGAGGAGCTGATGGCTTACGTGGCCAAGCACCACGCCGCTTCGCCGCACCTGCGCGTCACCGAGGACCCCGCCGCTCGTGGCACCGAACTGCCTAGGCGTTTTCACATCGTGTTCGACGTGCCGTCCGCCCCCGAGTAGGCGAGGGGATCAACCGTCTTACAGGCCACCCGCTCGGTGCCGATCCTGCGCTTCCCCCCGTGGCGGGGGTCGATGGGACCCGTTCGCAGATTTAGACCACCCCTGTCCTCCCGGGCTTCTCCCGCCGGCCGACCCGATGGCCCCGCCTCGTACCATCATCATGTCGTTGCAACAGACGTTCGCCGCTGAGTCCCGAAGTACCCACGGGGGTCACGCATTTGAGACGTACCTCGTAGAACGCGGCGGCAGAAATTCCCCCCGTACCCGGCCCTGCCCCCCTCCGAGCGCGGATCGAGACCCCCTCCCCTCCCGTTGCCCCTGTCATCACGCACCGACGTTCGTTGATGGGTGTTGACATGCTACTGAGGAGGACTCAGCTTGGTGGCGCCACCGGGAGCGCCCGTCATGACCACCTACGTCGCCTACTGCCGCGTCTCGACCGACAAGCAGGGCCGCTCCGGGCTCGGCCTTGAGGCTCAGCAAGCCGCCATCCAAGCCTTCCTTCGCCCTGGCGATGCGCTCTTGCAGCCGCCGTACGTCGAGATCGAGAGCGGGAGGAGAGCAGACCGGCCGCAACTCCTAGCCGCCGTTGAGCGGTGCCGTAGGACGGGCGCCACACTCCTCATCGCCAAACTCGACCGGCTCGCCCGCAACGTCGCCTTCATCGCGAACCTGATGGATAGCGGCGTCGAGTTCGAGGCCTGCGACTTCCGGGAGGCCAATCGGCTCACGGTGCACATCCTCGCCGCCGTGGCTGAGCACGAGGCCAAGATGATCTCGGAGCGCACCAAGGTCGCCCTCGCAGCCGCTAAGCGCCGGGGGACGCAGCTCGGCGGGGATCGAGGCTACCGGCCCCCTGCGCCGCCCTCAGGCCTCGACACGGCCAAGGCGACGGCTGTGAGGCAGCGCAAGGCGGACCACGCGGCCTTCGGCGTCCTGCCCGTCATCGAGCGGCTTCGGGGCGAGGGCGTGCAAAGCCTCGGGGGTCTCGCCCGGCGGCTAAATGAGGCGGGCCAACCAACACCTCGGGGGAAGGGCGAATGGACGGCGACCGCGGTGAAGCGGGTCCTGGCGCGGGTGGTGTGACGGGGGAAGGCGCCCCGCAGAGCCTCACAGGAGCCCGTGGGCGGCAGAAATCCGTTCGCAGCTCCTCGGGTCCGGGCCGCCGCTAAAGGCCCAAGCGAGGCCTCTGAGCTGGACAGGATTGCCCGCTCCGATCCCTCTCAGCCCCGTGCCGGCGAGACGCGCCCTGCAACTCATCCGCCGCGACACTACCTGAGGGCGAATAACTTCCATCGTATATGAGGAAGGGACCCAAAGCCCCGCCGCCTGGTGTCTACCATCCCGAGGAGACGCCGCGATCATCTAGCCTCGTACATGCCCCCGGTCGGCCCAAGGTTGCCGTGAAGGCGGTGCCCTGAACAACAGGGACACGTCTACGAGAGAGCCTACCCGAAGCCCCGCCCCGGGTGTTTCCCTACCGAGGAGACCCACCATCGCCCTAGACACCCGAGGCGGTCGTGTCCGTCAATGA
>FSSH01000219.1_pt4 | contig 21012 bp, 18 predicted proteins | sample 1166101 | NCBI WGS metagenome assembly FSSH01 (sample SAMEA32972668, study PRJEB13176) | freshwater metagenome | biome: Drinking water system; feature: Biomass in drinking water that filtered by 0.45 um membrane; material: drinking water | place: USA | collected 2012-12-20 | depth 0 m | reverse complement strand
CTTCGGCATGGTTGGTGTAGCAAACGTCGCAGCCGAGCGGCAGGCCCATGAGCTTGCCGCAGAAGTGGTCCTCCAGGCCTGCCCGGATGATCTCCTTGCCGTCGTAGAGGTATTCGGGCCCGATGAAGCCGACGACGGTGTTGACCAGAAGCGGCCGGAACGGCCGGGCCACCGCATAGGCACGAGCCTCAAGCGCCTGCTGGTCGATGCCGTGATGGGCGTTGGCCGAGAGCGCCGAGCCCTGGCCGGTCTCGAAGTACATGCAGTTGTCGCCGACCGTCCCGCGCTTGAGGGCGAGGGCCGCCTCATGCGCCTCCTTGAGGATCGGCAGAGTGACGCCGAAGCTCGCATTGGCGGCTTGCGTGCCGGCGATCGACTGGAACACGAGATCGACCGGCAGGCCGCGATTCATCGCGTCGATCGTCGTCGTCACATGGGTCAGGATGCAGCCCTGCGTCGGGATCGCGAGGCGCTGGATCAGGTCGTCGAAGAGGTGAAGCAAGCCGCTCAAGGTCGAGATGGAATCCGAGGCCGGGTTGAGGCCGATCACGGCGTCGCCGCAGCCATAGGACAGGCCGTCGACGATGGCGGCCGTGATGCCGGCCGCATCGTCGGTCGGGTGGTTCGGCTGCAACCGCACCGAGAGGCGACCGGGCAGCCCGATCGTGTTGCGGAACTTCGTGACGACGCGGCACTTCCGGGCGACGAGGATCAGGTCCTGGTTGCGCATGATCTTCGAGACAGCCGCGGCGATCTCGGGCGTGATGCCGGGGGCGATCCGGGTCAGGGTCTCGGGCGATGCCTTGATCAGGAACTCGCGAAAATCGCCGACCGTGAGATGCGCGATCTCGGCGAAGGCCTCGGCATCGTGCGTGTCGAGGATGAGGCGGGTGACGTCGTCGTCCTCATAGGGAATGAGGGGCTTGGCCAGGATCTCGGATAGGGTGACGTCGGCGAGCGCCCAGCGCGCCGCCATGCCTTCCTCGGCGGTCTCGGCCGCGATGCCGGCCAGCCGATCGCCCGAGCGAACCGGTGTCGCTTTGGCCATCAACGTGGCGAGGTCGGCGAAGACGTGGGTCTTGGGGCCGACGACGTGACGGTAGGGCATGCGCTCACGGTCTCCTTGCGTTGGCCTCTCGGCGAGGTGTGCCCTAAGCCGCCCCGGCATTCGGCGCAGGCACCTCGGTCGAGATCGCGTCGACCGTACGCTGAGGCGGGCTGCCCTGGCCATCGGAGCGGACGATCCGGATCTGCTGGTTGACCGGCTGCATGTTGCCGTAGGGCGTCGAGAACGCGATCTCGGCCGCGTCCCGCCCGACGCCGATGCGCACGAGGCCGTCGAGATCGGCCTGACGCGTGGCGTCGAACAGCCACCAGCGCCCGTCGAGATAGGCCTCGAACACGGCGTGGAAATCGCTCGGGACGAGGCCGTGGGCGTAGCAGCTCACGAACCGGGCTGGGATACCGAGCGCCCGGCAGAAGGCGGTGCCGATATGGGCGAAGTCCCGGCAGACCCCGGCACGCTTCAGCAGGCTCTCGTCGGCGGTGGTCTCGCCGTCGCTCGTTCCTGGCTGGTAGGTGATGTGGTCGTGAATCCAGTTGCAGATCGCGCTGACGCGCTGATGCCCCTTCGGCAGCGCGCCGAACTCGGCCTGCGCGAAGGGCGTGAGCCGATCCGACGAGACGAAGCGGCTCGGGAGCAGGAATGGCAGGATGTCGAGGGGGAGCTTCCCGATCGGCGTCTCGTCGATCGTCGCCGGGTCGGCGCGATGGACCGTGAGCTCGACCTCGGCCTCGTATTCCAGCGAGAACGGCCCGGTCGGCACGTTCACGCCGAGATAGCGGTTCAGGAGGTCGGGTGTCGTGTAGACCTCCCGCTTCAGGTCGGGCTTCAGCGTCAGCGTCTCGCTCAAAATCTCGAGACTCCTCAGCCGGGCCACCTCAAGATTGAAGATGAAGGTCGTGTCGGCGAGTACGTTGTAGGAAAGAGAACAGCCCAGCCTATATCGCACCATCCACCCCGTCCCCTTCGATGATCCCGCGCGCCTAGTCCTGCCGAACGAAGCAAGGACCGAGCCTCAGCCGTGCAAAGGCGTCATTGCTCGGCTGAGTTCCGCGGCAGCAGGATGACGGTGAGCGATCGCACGCCTTGAGCGCCGTGGATCAGCACGCCCTCGATGTCCGCCGTGGCCGAAGGGCCCGTATGGAGCACGGCATAGCTGGCCTGGGCAAAATCCGGGCGGCGGTAGGCGGTCTGGATTGTGTCGAGGATGTCGGCCGGATCGAGCAACACCACGAGGTGCTGGGCGAGATAGGCGACCGAGTTCACCTGCAACTGCTCTTGAGTGAACAGCACCGACCCTGTCTCGGCGACACCGAACACGGCCCGCACGACGGCGACATCGACATCGGCGAGGTCCCTAGGCAGGGCCACCCGCGCCAGGTCGCGGTTGCCGGTGATCTCCGGCACGGTCGAGGCGATCACCTTGGCCGTCTCCAACCGCTCGCGGACCGAGGCGAACGGGTCCTCGCCGGGGACGACATCGGCGACCCGCCCGCCCATCCGCTTGAGGCGCTCGCCGAACTCGGCCACGAGGTCGTCGCCGACGAGAGGAGCGAAAAGCGGAATCTCCGGCAGCGGATGGTCGCCTGCCGGGCGATTCTTCCGGATCGTGGCAAGGGTGGTCTCGCGGGCGCTCAACGAAGGGCGTCCTTCTTGCCCATGTCGTTCTTCTTGCCCATCCGGTTCTGCTTGTACCAGGCGTGAAAGCTCTGGCGTGGCACGTCGGGCATCTCGCGGCCCTTCCCCCAGGTGTTGAGCGGGTTGTAGACGGCAAAGCGCGGCAGCGCCCGTAAGGCGGAATCCGCCGCTCCGATCGCGGCGCGGTAGGCCGCCGGGCGGCTCAGGACCTGACCCGCCGCCTTCATCATTCCCTGCTTCAGGAGCGGGATCTGATGCTCCTCGGCGAGCACCTTTCGCCAGGCGAAGATCTGCTCGTGGATGTTGATCTTGACCGGGCAGACATTGGTGCAGGAGCCGTTCATCGTCGAAGAGAACGGCAGGGTCGAGTATTTCCGCTTGTTGAAGGTCGGATCGATGATCAGCCCGATCGGGCCGGAATAGGTCGCTCCGTAGGAGAGGCCCCCGCTGCGCCGGTAGACCGGACAAGTGTTCATGCAGGCGCCGCAGCGGATGCATTTGAGCGAGGTCCAGAACTCCTCCATCCCGAGGCGTTCCGAGCGGCCGTTATCGACCAGCACCATGTGCATCTCGGTCCCCGGCCGGGGCTTCCGGAAATGCGAGGTGTATTGCGTGATCGGCGATCCGAGCGCCGAGCGCGCGAGAAGGCGCAGGAACACGCCGAGATGCTCGATGCGGGGGATCAGCTTCTCGATGCCGATCGAGTGGATCAGGAGCTTCGGTACATTGCCGGAGAGGTCGGCATTGCCCTCGTTGGTGCAGGTCACCACCGTGCCGGTCTCGGCGATGGCGAAGTTGCAGCCGGTCAGCCCCGCATCGGCCTCGAGGATGAGCGGGCGCGTGTGCATGCGCTGGCTCTCTGCGAGATAGCGGGCGTCGTCGTTCTCGGGATCGGTGCCCATGGTCTTGGCGAAGACCGCGGCGACATCGAAGCGGGTCTTGTGGACCGCCGGCACCACGACGTGGCTCGGCTCCTCGTTGTCGAGCTGCTGGATGCGCTCGCCGAGATCGGTCTCGATCACCTCGATTCCCGTCGTCGCCATGTAATGGCGAAAACCGCATTCCTCGGTGAGCATGGACTTCGACTTGATCAGGCTCCTGGCGCCGTGATCCTTGAGGATGCCGTGGACGATGCGGTTATGCGCAGCCCCGTCGGCCGCCCAGTGGACATGGACGCCGTTGGCCTTGGCCTGCGCCTCGAATTGTTCGAGGTACTCGTCGAGGCGCGAGAGGGTATGCGCCTTGATCTGCGAGGCGAGCTCGCGCAGCTCCTCCCATTCGGGGATGCCGAAGGCGGCGGTGTCGCGCTTCTTGCGCAGGTCCCACAGGCGCTCGTCGTGGGCCTTCTGATGCAGCGGAGCGGCGAGGAAGCGCTCGGCAGCCTCTGCCTGATCGATCGGACGGTCGCCGCGGATCTTGGCGCCGCGCGGCTGCGGCTCGCGCGCCCTCGCCGCCTGCGGTTCCGCGCTCAGTGGCTTCGTCGTCGCTTCGGCATGGTCGAGGCGGCGCCCGTCCTGGCTACGTGCACTCTCGTCGGCGGGTTTGGCGATCTCGGGATGGATGAGCCCGTCGCGGTCCGAGGCGCCGTCCTGGACCCGAAGGTCGTCCTGAGCGCTCATGCGGCGGCTCCGTTGAGGATGCGGGCGATGTGGATGAACTTGAGGGGAACGCCGACGCGGTCGGCGCAGCCCTTCTGGTGCATGAGGCAGGAGGAATCGGCCGAGACGACGTAATCGGCACCGGCCTGGGCTTGATCGGCAACCTTGTCGTAGCCCATCTTGGCCGAGACGGCGGGCTCGAACACGCTGAAGGTGCCGCCGAAGCCGCAGCACTCGTCAGGCCGGGCGAGCTTGACCACCTCGACGCCCGGCACCTTGGCAAGGAGATCGAGAGGCTTCGAATAAGCCGGCTTGTTCAGCTCCGACGGTTTGGCGTGATGGATGCCACGCAGCGCGTTGCAGTTCGAATGGTAGGCGACCTTGTGCGGGAACTTCGCCCAGGGGAAGGCCTCGACCTTGAGGATGTCGTGCAGGAACTCGACGAGCTCGAAGGTCCGCTCGCGCACCGCCTTGACCTCCTCGGTCTGCGGGATCGCGGTGAGGTGCTCGCGAACCTGATGGGCGCAGGAGCCCGACGGCGTCACGACATAGTCGAAGCCGGTGAAGTTCCTGACGAACAGGGCTTCGGTGGCGGCCGCTTCGGCGTGGCAGCCGGTATTGGTCATCGGCTGGCCGCAGCAGGTCTGGTCGAAGGGATACTCGACGTCGAGGCCGAAGCGTTCCAGCAATTCGAGCGTGGCGATCCCGACCTCCGGCTCGAAGGCATCGACGTAGCACGGAACGAACAGTCCGATGCGCATGGCGTTTCTCGTTGTCGCATGGTGTTTTGTGGACCCTACACCTGCCAGTGCCGGGTGAGCTATGAGAGTTCGAGCTTCAGCTTGCGGCCAATGACCGTCGCCGCCCGCTCGATGGTGTTGATCGTGACGTTGCCATCGTCAGGGTTCAGGAGCCGATCGAGTTGGGCGCGGCTCGTATCCATCAGACGAGCCATCGACGTCTTCGTCATCTTGCGTTTCGCCATCTCCTCCCTGATCTGCCAAGCGATGACCCGCTTGATGGAGGTATTGTCGGCCTCCTCAAGAATGCCATCCTCGATGAGAAATGATTCAAGGGACGAGCCGCGATGTGGATTGCCCGCTTCATAAGCCATGACACGTCCTTTGTTGAATTATCGTCCGATTTGGAACGAACGCTTGCGTGACAATGCGAGAGACAGCTCGCTGGCGGGCGTCTTCTGCGACTTCTTGATAAAGCCGGCCACGACGATCAACTCGCTGCCGTCCTGAAAGAATAGAACCCGGGCTTCGTTCTTCGATGGCAGGCTCGACCTGACTTCATAGATACCGTTTCCCATAGGACGGCAGAGCGGCATGCCGATGGGAAAGCCGCGTTCGACCGTACGCAAATCGAAGCCGATCACACGGCGCTCTTCCGGTGCGAGTCCTTTCAACCAATCCCGCACCGGCTCGTTGCCGCTGGTGGTGCGAAAGAACCTGACGGAAAACACGCTGACTCCTGAGCATCGATCGATTTGTACCGCATATGGTACGATCGTCAACGGCCGACGACGTAGCGCCCGCCGCGCTGGAAGGTGTCATCGAATGAGGTTCGTCTTCGCCAGATCGAGCACGGAATCGCCCCGTCCGCTCATCACCGCGCGAAGCACGTAGAGGCTGAAGCCCTTCACCTGCTGGCCATCGACTTTCGGCGGGATCGAGAGCTCCTGCCTAGCCACCACGACGTCGAGGAGGGCCGGCCCCTCATGCGCGAGGACGTCGCGTGCGGCGCTCTCCAGTTCGCCCGGGTCCTCGACGCGGATGGCATGGATGCCCGCCGCCCGCGCCATCGCGGCGAAGTCAGGATTGTCGAGGGCGACTCCGGTCTCGAGAAAGCCTGCTGCCTTCATCTCCATCTCGACGAAGCCGAGGGTGCCGTTGTTGAACACCACCACCTTGAGCGGCAGGTTTTTCTGCCGGAGGGTGAGGAGATCGCCCATCAGCATGGTGAAGCCGCCATCGCCGGAGAGCGACACCACCTGTCGCCCCGGCTGGGCCGCTTGCGCGCCGAGCCCCTGTGCCATCGCATTGGCCATCGAGCCATGCACCCAGGATCCGATCAGCCGTCGCCGACCATTCATTGTGAGATAGCGCGCGGCCCAGATCGTCGGGGTGCCGACATCCGCCGTGAAGATCGCGTCTTCCGTTGCCGCTTCGCTCAGGACCTTGGTGAGGTATTGCGGATGGATTGGGGTCTCGCCTGCCTTCCGTCCGAACCAGCCCTTCTCCGGCACCCCGGTGGCGAGATCGTCGAGGCCCTCGCGGGCTTTGGCGTAGTGCTCGAGGCTCGCATCGAGCCAGGCCCGGTCGGATTTGACAGCGAGCTTTGGGAGAAGCGCCCTGATCGTGTCGCCGACATCGCCGACGAGGCCGAGATCGAGGCGGGTACGCCGACCGAGCTGATGCGGCCTGAGATCCACCTGCGCGACCTTGGCCTTCTTCGGGTAGAACTGCTTGTAGGGAAAATCAGTGCCCAGCATCAGCAGGGTCTCGCAGCCCATCATTGCGGCGTAGCCCGACGAGAAGCCGATCAGGCCCGTCATCCCGACATCGTAGGGGTTGTCGTATTCCAGGATGTCCTTGCCGCCGAGCGCATGGACGATGGGGCTTTTCAGCGCCTCGGCCAGGGCCATGAGATCGGCGCGGGCTCCGGCACAGCCGCGACCGCACAGCAGGGTGATCCGCGACGAGCCGTTGAGGAGTTCGGCCAGCGCATTCAGCTCGGCATCGGCGGGCCGCACCAGCGGGCGCGGCGGCAGGAGCCCGGCATTGGGCGAGACGGCGCGGGCGGGTGCGTCCTGCTGGGCGACATCGCCGGGAATGATGACGACGGACACACCACCCTGCCCGATCGCGGCGCGAACGGCGTTCTCAAGCACGAAGGGCAGTTGCGCGGCGTCGGTGACGAGCTCGCAATAATGGCTGCACTGCGCGAACAACGCCTTCGGGTCGGTCTCCTGGAAGTAACCCGAACCGATCTCGGACGAGGGAATATGCGCGGCGATCGCCAGGACCGGCGTGCGGGTGCGGTGGCAATCGAACAACCCGTTGATCAGGTGGACGTGTCCCGGCCCGCAGGAGCCGGCGCAGACCGCGAGCCGACCCGTGACCTGGCTGTCGGCCCCGGCCGCGAAGGCGCCGACTTCCTCGTGGCGGACCGGCACCCAGTCGATGATCCCGCGGGCTCGGATCGACTCGGTGAGCGCGTTGAGGCTGTCGCCGACCACCCCGTAGATTCGCCGGACGCCCATCTGCTGCAGGGTCTCGACGACGAGGTCGGCGACGGTGTCGATGGTCATGGCTCGGCTCCAGCTCTCGGGAGCCGAACCGAACGGAACGGTGTCCCGTTCCGTCAGGCTCCGATCGTGTCGACCCGTGGCGCGATCACCGCGAAGAGATCGCCCAGGGTCGCGAGGCTCGCGGCCTGGAGCGCCGAGGCCGGGACGATCGCGCCGTCGGGTCCGGGCAGGTTGCGGGTTGCGGTGGCCGAGGCCACCACGGTCGGGCTGAAGCCGAGGTTGAAGGCGCCGCGCGCCGTCGAGTTGATGCACATATGCGTCATGAAGCCGGCCAGGATCAGCGACTTGACCCCAGCCTGTTCGAGGCGGGCCTGGAGATCGGTGCCGACGAACGAATTCGGGTAGTTCTTCACGATCACCGGCTCGTCACCCTGAGGTGCCACTTCGTCGCTGATTCGCCCGATCGGCGCGGTGATGTCGTAGGGCGAGCCGGGTCCGGTATCGTGCTGGATGTGAAAGATCGGGATGCCGGCGTCACGGGCACGGTGCAGCAGTTCTTTCGCCTCGCGGAGCGCGGGCTCGACGCCGTCGAGGCGCATCACGCCTTCGCGATAGGTGTTCTGCAGGTCGATCATCACGAGCGCCGATCCGGCGAGGGTCGCGGGAGCCGGGCTGAGGCCCGAGACGTCGCGCAGCGTCTTCGGCAGGGTATCCGTGGCGTTCATGGCTGGCTTCTCCGAGAGTGATAGTTTTCAAGCACCGAGAAGCGGACTCGGCAAGATGCGGTCAAGACAATCCGCTGAGATCTCGGCGAGCATGCCCTACCCTTCAGCCTAGCTTCGCCGGGCCGAACGCGGCTAAGAGTGTCGCTCCGACGCCATCAGCCCACCGGCGAGCGTGCTTGCCGTTCAGGACATCGTATCGGATGCAGCCATCCAAGCCCGACGAGACGGAAGGACGGGACGGCGCAGCCGATGCGCCGTCATCCTCGGCGACCGGCGCACCCGATACCAAGGTCGCTGCCCGCGAGGCCGTGGCTGCCGCCCGAACACTCGGAAAGCAGCTCGGCATCCTTGCCTTCGGCGTCGCCAGGGCGGCGGGCAGAGGCGGTCGCGACGCCGGCGCCCAACTCGCGGCCCTGGCCAGGAAGGCGTCGTCGGCCCGGGCGGCCGCCGGTATGGCAAAGACGGTTCAGGGAGCGCCCGACGTCGATGCAGCCCCGCGCGAAGCCTCTGCGAGGGGTCGGAGGCGGCCTCTCGTCACCGGCGTCCTTGCGGTCTGCGGAGTGGCTGCCATCCTGCTCGGCGGGTTCGTCATCTGGGTTCTCGCCACCCTGCCGCCGCTCGGGGGCATCGTCACCGAGAACGAACGCCGGGCGATCACCGTGGAGGCCGATGACGGCCGGGTCTTCGCCACGCGCGGCGTGTTCCGGGGGCGCAAGCTCGCCGAGGCCGACATGCCGCCGCATCTCGAGCAGGCGATCATCGCCATCGAGGATCGGCGCTTCTACTCGCATTGGGGTGTCGACCCGCGTGGATTGGCTCGCGCAATCTGGCGTAATCTCGCCAGCGGCGGCGTGCGCGAGGGCGCTTCGACGATCACGCAGCAATATGTCCGCCTGACCTCGCTGAGCCAGGAGAAGACCCTTCGGCGCAAGCTACAGGAGGCCTTTCTCGCCCTGAAGGCCGAGAGCCAGATGACGAAGCGGGAGATCCTGCTCGGCTACCTCAACACCGCCTATTTCGGAGCTGGCGCCTTCGGGATCGATGCGGCGGCGCAGCGCTATTTCGGCAAGTCGGCGCCCTCGCTCACCTTGCCGGAATCCGCGATGCTCGCCGGCCTGCTGCGGGCGCCCTCGCAGCTCTCTCCCACCCGCAACTTCGGCGGCGCCAAGGAGCGCGCCGACGTCGTTCTGCAGACCATGGTGGAGACCGGCGCCATCACCACGGCCGAGGCCGACAAGGCCCGTGCGACGACCGTCACCCTGCGCATCCCGCCCGAGACGCCGCCCGGCACCAACTTCTTCCTCGACATGGTCGCGGCCGACGCCAAGCGCCTCGCCGATACGAGCGGCGACGTCACCGCCCGCACCACCCTCAATCTCGACCTTCAGAGCCTCGCCGAAGGCGTCGTCGCACGCCGCATGGATGCCGAGGGCGAGAAGAAGAAGGCGGGCCAGGCGGCGATGGTGGTGCTGTCGAAAGAGGGCGCCATCCTGGCGATGGTCGGAGGCCGCGATTACGAGCAGAGCCAGTTCAACCGCGCCATCCAGGCCAAGCGCCAGGCCGGCTCGCTGTTCAAGCTCTTCGTCTATCTGGCCGGCTACGAGAAGGGCTACACGCCCGAGACCGTTCTCGTCGACCGCCCGATCCAGATCGGCGATTGGGAGCCGCAGAACTCCAACAACCGCTTCCGCGGCGCCGTGCCCCTGCGCAGCGCCTTCGCACAGTCGATCAATATCATCGCCGCCCAGATCGCCGACGAGGTCGGCATCCCGGCGGTCATCGAGACCGCGCGTCGCCTCGGGGTGCAATCGGACTTACCGAACGTGCCGAGCCTCGCCCTCGGCTCCGCCGAAGTCACGCTGCTCGAGATGACCCGCGCCTATGCCAGCGTGCTCGTCGGCGGGGCGGTGGAGAGTTTCAGCGTCCATACGATCCGAGGCGCGGCGCCCCAGCCCCTCTATCTCCGGCCCGATCCGAAGCCCGCAGCCGCTCTCGCCGGCGAGAGCAGGACGATGATGCTCGATTCGCTGCAAGCGGTGGTGGATGGCGGTACCGGAAAGGCGGCGCGGGTCGCCACCATTCCCGTCGGTGGCAAAACCGGAACGACCCAGGACTATCGCGACGCCTGGTTCGTCGGGATGACGCCGGATCTCGTCGTCGGGGTCTGGGTCGGGAACGACGACAACAGCTCGATGAACAAGGTCAGCGGCGGAGACATTCCGGCGGCGATCTTTCGCGATTTCATCGCCCGTGCCTCAGTGCAGATGGCCAAGGCGCGCAAGCGGCCATCCGCCGCGAAGGCGGAGCCGGCACCGGCGGCTCCGGTCGCAGCCGCGCCCGCCACGGATCTGCGCGGCGTGCCCGAAGTCATAGATACCGGCACCCTCGCCTTCCGCGGCCGGGTCGTCCGTCTCGCGGGCGTCGAGGGCGAACGGGGAGCACTGGCACGCCAGCTCGCCCGCTACCTTCGCCGCCGTGAGGTCGTCTGCGCCGCTCCCGCCGACGCAGCGGCCGGCGAGCCCGAGGGCCTGCGCTGCCGGATCGATGGCGACGATCTCGCGTCGCTCATCCTGGCTGCCGGCGGCGCCCGCGCGGCGGAGAACGCTCCTTCCGACCTCCTCGCCGCCGAGGAGCAGGCCCGCTCGGAAAGGGCGGGTCTCTGGAGCCGTATGCGCTGAACAGCGAAGCCCTCGACCGTGTCCTCAACGACGCTAACGGCAAAGCAACGTATCAAACCGTCAACGCACCTTTACACTTTTCGATCGCGTGCCATATTCGATCCCGACCCGGTCGGGGTCGGCGGCGAGGAGACGGGCAAGATGGCATTCTTCCTAGGGATCGGCGGGCCTTGGATCGTTCTCATGATCCTCGATCTCCTGTCCACGAAGCGTGGCCTTGATGCTCTCCCCGCGGAACAGCGCCGGCCCTTGCAGGAGCGCCTCGAATACTTGCTCCAGCGCCGCGAGCGCGTTCCCTCACCGCTCCGCGCCAGGATTCGCCAGACCCCTGCGCCGAACTAAGCGGTCTCGGTGTTATCAGCCGGATCAAGGCCGCCAAAGGACTGAGCGTCCGACGCTCGCGAATATCTCTTGCGACAGGCTGCTTTTCTGAACACTGGGTCAGCTCCGGAGGTTTCCGTGGCGCCGGGCGTCGACTCGGCGCAAGCCGGATGGTCGGATGTCGTCGAACCCTGCAGCCGTTGCTCGTCGCCGGAGCGCTGCGCTCCCTCGTGACAGCGCGCCAGACAGCACCCTCGCCCTGCTTCGCGAGGGCTACGCGTTCATTTCGAACCGTTGCCGACGCCATGGTTCGGACCTGTTCGCTACGCGGCTGATGCTGAGCCGGGCGATCTGCATGTCCGGCTCCGAAGCGGCGAGCCACTTCTACGACGACCACCGCTTTACCCGTCGTCACGCGCTCCCGCCCACCTCCTTCGCGCTGATCCAGGACCACGGCAGCGTGATGGTGATGGACGGCGACGCTCATCGGCGGCGCAAGACGATGTTCCTTTCCCTCGTCGGCGCCGAGGCACTGCAACGCCTCGCCGATGTCGTCGTGAAGCACTGGCGCGAGGCGGCATCGCGCTGGTCGCGGATGGACGAGGTCGGTCTACTCGACGAGGCGCACTTCGTTCTGACCGCTGCCATCTGCGAATGGGTCGGCCTCCCTTTGACGCCATCGGAGGCGTGCGATCGGGCAACCGAGTTCGCCGCGATGGTCGACGGTACCGGTGCGATCGGTCCGCGCAACTGGCGTGGCCATCTCTACCGCGCTCGCACCGAGCGCTGGGCGCGCCGGATGATCGAGGAGATGCGGTCCGGCCGCCGTGAGGTGCCGGACGGCGCCGCCCGCACGATCGCCGGGCATCGCGACGCCGAGGGCAAGCTGCTCGACGTGAAGACGGCTGCCGTCGAGCTCATCAACGTGCTTCGCCCGACGGTGGCGAATGCCCGCTACGTCGTGTTCGCGGCCATGGCCCTTCGCGACCAACCGCAGTATCGCGAGGATCTGAGGAGCGGGGACGAGGCGCGACAGCGTTTCACATGGGAAGTCCGCCGCTTCTACCCCTTCATCCCCTTCATCGGAGGGCGAGTGCGCGCACCCTTCGAGTGGCGCGGCCACGCTTTCGAGGAGGGAGATTGGGTGCTGATGGACCTCTACGGCACCAACCACGACCCTCGGCTGTGGCATGAGCCGGAGCGGTTCGATCCGTGCCGGTTCGAGCGCGACCGGATCGACGCCTTCAACCTGATTTCGCATGGCGGCGGGTCGGCCGCGAGCGGCCATCGCTGCCCCGGCGAGGGGATCACCCAGTTCGTGGTGGAGACGCTCGCCGGCGAGCTCGCCACGATGTCCTACACGGTCCCGGATCAGGACCTGACCCTCGACCTCGCCTACATCCCTGCGCGCCCGCGTAGCGGCTTCGTCATGCGCGGCGTGCTGCCAAGGCAATGACTTCCACGAGGAGGTGACCATGGACCGCGAAAAGGACGACGCGACCGAGAAGCCGGACTCGACGGGGCCGAACTCACGACCCCGCGACGATTCGATCGGCCAGACCGAGTCCGGCATTCCCGACGACAGCGGCAGGCCCGTCGACATCGACGAGACGGAGGCGAAGCGGATCGAGGAGAGGATTCGCCAGCTCTGACAGGTCCCTCGCAGCGGAACTTGTCGGGAACAGGCGCTTCCAGGCGAGGTTGGCTACCGACAGAGAAGGAGACGTCATGACGACCAAGCCACCTCCTGTTCCCCCCGCAAACCGCTCCGACAAGGGCCCGGGCAGCGCGCCGGACGTCCCGGTCTCCACGGGTCCGAAGGGCTCGTCCCAGACCAAGGATCCGGACAAGATCGGCCAGGCCGGCAATTCGAAGGTGAACACGACCAACCAAGGCTATCAGCAGGATCGGTGATGAGCACATCGACGAAGACACCGGCCGCCGACCGGCACCACGGCGGTCCAGGCAGCAGCCATCAGGATGCCTCCAAGCCGAACCCGCCTGACCATAAGGGGCCGACCCCCGGGTCGCCGACGAGTGATTCGAAATCGCATGTTTCCGGCGGCGGCGGCGAGCGTGACAGCCATCACACTCACGACCCGGCCGGAAAAGCGAGCCATCGCTCGCATTGATGAGATGCTTCGGGTCGCGTTGTTCCTGAAGGGTCCGCCGGCCTCTGCCGGCGGACAGCCCGTATGCCGTCGCCGGCAAGGACCGCGCTGGAACGGGTCTGCGGGCATGATCGACCTGGGGCCGACGGGCCGCCGCATCATCTCATGGAGTCATCTCATGCCGGCATCGGATCGAAGGAGATGCATACTGAACAACCCATTTCGATCAATCCATTGCGCGGCCGACTCCCATCCGGCTTGGACCGCAAGGCTTCGAAACGCCTCCACCGAGTATTTGTGCGACACGTCCGTTCTGAAGCCCTCGCCGGCCGTGAAGGCGATGACCTGATCGCCAAGCTGAGCCTTCGTCGCGCGATGGGCAACGAGGTGAGCCTCGACCCGGAACGGATCATCAAGCACGCGGGCTTGATGACGGAAGGCCTCCCGATCGAAAACGGCGCCGAGTTCGCGGCTCATGCGTGTCAGCAGGTTGAGGTGGAAGGCGCCCATAAGGCCGCCGCAACCGCCATAAGCCTGTAACAGCCGGGCTTCGTCCCGGTTGGGATCCGCGCCGATCATGAGCCAGCTCGGTCCGAGGGCATCGCGGATGCGCTTCAGGAACGCCTCGGCCTCCGCCGGAGCGAAATTCCCGATCGTCGTTCCCGGAAAGAAGCCGAGGACAGGTCCGTCGCCGGGTGCCTCCGGGAGGCGGAACGGCCGCGAGTAATCGGCACAGACAGCCGTCATCGCGATGTGAGGGTAATCAGGCGCGAGCCGTGCCACCGAGGCATGGAGGTAATCCCGCGAGATGTCGACCGCGATGTAGCGCGCCGGCCGCGCCAGGCTGTCGAGCAGGGCGCGGATCTTACGGCTTGCGCCGCTGCCGAACTCGACGATCGTCGCGCCCGGTCCGACAAGACCCGCGATATCCCGAAGCGCCCCGGGCATGAGCGCCCGTTCGTGCGCCGTCGGATAGTAGTCGGGGTCGTCGCAGATGCGATCGAACAGGATCGAGCCTGTCTCGTCCCACAGGAACTTACCGGGGACCCGTCTGGGGTGGTCCGCGAGTCCGGCGATTGCTTCGCTGAGGAACTCCCGCCGCTCGGATTCCTGCCGGTCCGCGTCGTTCGCGACGATGTCCGTCATCGTGCGTTTCCGCGCGTTGCCGTCAGCACCACCAGGGCGATCCGGTCGGCCTCCGCATAGGCGGGGTCGTCGAGTTCCTCGCCGTACTCGTCAGGGTCGAACTCCAGGTAGGTCACATCCAGCCCTGCCCTCTCGCAGGCGGCCGTCGCGGCCGCCCTGAACGGATCCTCGCCGTCCACGATCACCGAACCCGTGAAGAGCACGAGGCTCCCGCCCGGCACGAGGCGCTCGGTCGCCGCCTCCACCACGGCGAGGGACAACCCCTCGCCGAACCTGCCACCGCCATGCCGATAGGTGCGCCCGCTTCGGTCGACCATGAAGGGCGGGTTGGAGACGATGAGATCGAAAGAACCGTCGACGGCAGCGAGCAGGTCGCTCTTGCGAGGCTTCACCTCGATGCCGGCCGAGCACGCATTGATCGCCGCTGTCCTGAGCGCCGCATCGTTGATGTCGACGAGGACGACCTCAGCATCCGGTGAACGTTTGGCGATCGCGATGCCGGCGGCACCCGAACCGCAGCCGATGTCGACCGCCCTGCGCACCGGCGAGGCACGGCCATCGAGATGCGCGACGACGGCCGTGACGAACCGGAAGGTGTCCGGACCGAAGAAGACGGCATCGACTGCGCTCGGCGGAAATGCCGAATGGACGAACAACTCGCCGTCGAGGCTCGACACGCGGATCGCCGAACGCCAGCGCTCCCCGTCTCGCACGAGTACCCCTGCGCGGCGCATGGTCTCGACGATCTCTGCCGGCAGCAGCGCTTCGTCGAATGGCCGGCTCCAGCCGAACACGTCCCTGAGGTTACGCGCCTGCTCCGCACAGGGGCGGCGATTCACTCGTTCATGGGTGGACGGAGTCACCGTCGTGAAGGTGTAACCCAGCCGCTTGAGAGCCTCGATCAACGCGACCAGGGCGCCCGCATCCTCGCCTTGAACCATTACCGGGCTCCCCTCGCATTCCGGTGCCAGACACACGGTCGAGTTCTGATGTCAGCCCTCCGATGCGAGGCGGGGTGATGCGAGAAGATCTGCGAAGGTCGGAACATGAGCACCTGTTCGGTCATCGATGGGCGATGTCTTTCCGGAATCGCCTGTGACTGAAGAGAGATCGTGGAGCGATGGCCATCCGTTGAGGACACGCGGCACGCTGCTTGCGGTGATCGGCAAACCTGGCTTTTGCAGGCGTTGTTCCTGACCATCGGCGCGAACGGCAATGCCCGCCGGTCGCGACATGGGTCCGGGGATGAAGCGACCTCCCGTGCGATTGCCGATGCGGAGCGTCTTGCCTGTTACGCCGGCCGTGCGGACACCAGGCGAAAGAACACGCCAAGTCCGCCCGCGAAGACCGCGAGGCCCAGCCAGGTCGTGAACGCTGCTCCTTCTCCGGCGAGTGCCAGCGACGAGGAGCGGCCGAGGGTCAGGTCGGCGGCCGCGAGGAGCACGCCGACGAAGCTCTCACCGACGAGGAAGCCCGATGCGAGCAGGACGCCGCGGCGGCGAGCGCCGTCCACGATCTCGTCTTCGGAACCGTCGGGGCGCACCGAACGCTTGAGACTTCTCTGGGCGAGCCAGCCGAGCACGCCCCCGATGGCGATCGTCACCTCGACCGCGAGCGGCAGATACATGCCGATGCCGACCGTCAATGCGGGAAATGTCAGGCCGCGCCGACGCAGCTTGGTCTCGACGACCACCAGCACGGTGCCGAGGCCCGCGCCGATCAGGACCATCGCCCAGGGCAACCTCCCCTGCACGATGCCGTCCGCGATCTGCGTCATCAGCGCGGCCTGAGGCGCCGGCATGGCGTTTGCCGCGTCCATCCCCTCGCGCGGCAACGCTCCGACGAAGCCATAGGCATGGTAGAGAAGCGCCAGAAGCGGCGCGATGACCGCCGAGCCGACGGTGACGCCGATGACGAGCGCGACCTGCTGGCACCACGGAGTGGCGCCGACGAGCTGCCCGGTCTTGAGATCCTGCAGGTTGTCGTTGGCGATCGACGAGGTGGTGACGATGACGGCTGCGATGAGCAGCGCCATGCCGGTGACGAAGCGATGGCCTTCCGGACCGGCCGCGGAGCCGATCACCAGCGGCAGCAGCAGGGCCGTCGCCATGGTGGTGAGGACGCCGATCCCCGAAATCGGGCTCGACGAGGAGCCGAGGAGGCCGGCGAGGTAGCCGCAAGCCGCCGCCATCAGGAATCCGAACAGCACCACGAACGAGGTGCTGGCGATCACGAGAACCGGCATGAGGTTGCCGAGGTTCGCCCCCGCTGCGAAGACCGCGAACAGACCGGCAACGATCGGACAGAGCGCCAAGGCCGCCCCGCCGACCCAGGTGATCGGCAGGTCGCGCTCCTCCCGCGGATGGTCGGCGCCGAGGCTCCCTCCTCCGGTGGAGGCCAGTGCTGCCCGAATGCTGACAAGGATGGGGCGGGCGAGCGAACCGACCGTCCAGAGTCCCCCGACCGCGATGATCCCCGCTCCGATCAGTCGAACCTGTTCCGACCAGACCGCCTCGGCCGCCGCTTCGGCGCTCGCGGCTGGATCGGACGAGAGCGCAGTGAGGATCGGCACCGCGATCCCCCAAGCGATCACCACGCCGGTGAGGAGCGCGAGGCAGGCGCCGATTCCGACGAGGTAGCCGACGCCGACGAGAGCCAGCGAGAAGCCCGTACCGAGCCGGAACACTGCCCCGCCAAGGCTGACCGCTCCGTGCATGCCGTCGGCCAACAGCTTCAGGCCGACGGTCCCCAAGCCGATCGTCCCGGCGGCGCCCGCGGCGCCAAGGAGGTCGCGAAGCCCCTTCTCCCCACCCTCCTCATGGCCCGTGCGCAGGACCTCGGCGGCGGCGACGCCTTCCGGATAGGGAAGATCCGAGCCGGCGATCAATGCGCGTCGCAGTGGAATCGAGAAGGCGACGCCGAGCAGGCCGCCGAGGAGGCAGACGAGGCTCGTCTGCCAGAATGGAAACCCGTGCCAATGTCCGATCAGGACGAGCCCGGGCAGGACCAGGATGACGTTGCACAGCGTGCCGGCCGCGGAAGCCTGAGTCTGCACGATGTTGTTCTCGAGGATGCCGGCGCCGCCCATGAGGCGAAGCGCTCCCATCGAGATGAGAGCCGCGGGGATCGACGATGAGAACGTCATCCCTGTCTTCAGGCCCATATAGACGTTGGCGGCCATGAACACGACCGTGATGGCAGCGCCGATGACGAGCCCCCGCAGCGTCAGCTCGACCGTGCGTTGGATCGGTGTTTGGGCGTCCATCGGGGGCGATCCGGCTTAAGCTGGTCCTTGCCGCCAACCCGTCACGTTGGAAATCGGTCCCGCTGCGGCGTTGCGCACGCCTTCTTCAGGTCGGATCGAGTACCGTCGGAACCCGGTCCCTCAGCGGAGGATGGTCCGAACCCAGCCAGATCACGCCCTCGATGGGTTCGACTTGCCGTGGCGGATCAGAGCCGGAGCAGCACTTTGCCCACTGCCTCGCGGCGCTGGAGGATGCCCAATGCCGCGACGAAATCCTCGATCCGATGGATGCTGTCGACCTTCGCGGTCAGGCGGCCCTGCCCGACCCAGTCGAGGAGCTGCGCCTGGTTGCCGCGATGCGCCTCGGGCTCGCGCTCGACGAAGACGCCCCAATGGACGCCGAGAATGTCGATGCCCTTCACGAGGGCGAGGTTGAGCGGGATGCGCGGGATCTCGCCCGCAGCGAAGCCGATGACCAGATGGCGGCCCTTCCAGGCCAGTGACCGCAACGCAGGCTCGGCGTAGTCGCCGCCGAGTGGGTCGTAAACAACGTCGACTCCGTCGGGGGCAAGGCGACGCAGTTCCTCGCGAAAATTGTCCTTGGCGTAGTCGATCAGCGCATGGGCGCCGTGGGCCTCGGCCACCGCCAGCTTCTCGGGCGCCGAGGCGCAGGCGATGACCCGCGCGCCCATGAGCGCGCCGAGCTCGACCGCCGCCAATCCGACGCCGCCGGACGCGCCGAGGACGGCGAGCGTCTCGCCCGGCTGCAGCCGCGCCCGGTCTCGCAGGGCGTGAAGCGTGGTGCCGTACGTGATGGTGAGGCCGGCAGCCTGCTCGTCGCCGACACCCTCGGGCACGAGAACGAGGCTCTTCGCAGGCAGCACGATGCGCTCGGCGCAGGTGCCGTACTTGGCATGGACGATCACCCGATCGCCCACCGAGACGCCCTCGGCGCCTTCTCCCAGTGACTCGACGATCCCGCAGGCTTCTCCGCCCGGCGAGAATGGCAGCTCCGGCTTTACCTGGTAGCGCCCGGCGATGATCAGCGTGTCGAAGAAGTTGAGAGCGGCCAGCGTCACACGCACCAATGCCTCGCCCGGTCCCGGCACGGGATCGGGAAGCGTCTCGATGGCGAGATCTTCCGGGCCGCCGAGGCGGGAGCAGACGAGCGCCTTCATCCTGTCGTTCTCCTGGAGGCCCGTCAGGCCCTGCGCGCAGCGCTGAGCATGTAGTTGACGCCTTTGTCGCGCGACGGGCTCCAGCGGTCGCTTAAGGGATTGTAGACAACACCGGTGACGTCGGTGACCGCAAGTCCGCCGGCCTCGATATCTGCGGTGAGTTCCTCGGGCGTGACGAACTTGTCCCAGTCATGCGTGCCTTTCGGCAGCCAGCCGAGGACGTATTCTGCACCGACGATGGCGAGTGCGTAGGAGCGCAGGGTTCGGTTGATGGTGGCCGCGAAGAAGAGGCCGCCCGGCTTCACGGCGCGGCAGGCGGTGGCGAGAAAGGCGCTGCGGTCGGAGACGTGTTCGACGACCTCCATGGCAAGCACGATGTCGAAGCGCTCGCCGCCGGCGACGACTGCCTCGATCGTCTCCTCGCGGTAATCCACCGGCACGCCCTCGGCTTCCGCATGGGCGCGGGCCACTGCGACGTTGGTCGGGGCCGGGTCGAGCCCGACAACGCGTGCGCCGAGGCGCGCCAGAGGCTCCGAGAGCACTCCGCCCCCGCAGCCGACGTCGACCAGGGTCAGACCTTCCAGGGGGAAGGGTTTGAGGGGGTCGCGATCGAAATGGCGGCAGGCGGCGTCCCGGATGTAGCCGAGGCGGACCGGGTTGAAACGGTGCAGGACCCGCATGGGGCCGGTCTCGTCCCACCAGGTCGCCGCGATGGCCTCGAACCGGGCGACCTCGCCGCGGTCGATCGAAGACGGGATTGGTCCGCTCATGATGCCTGCCGGGTCCGTGCTCGCCGCGGCGCGGCGCTGGTCTGAAGGCGTCGGATTGTTGACACCTTCGGATGGCCCTTGTACCCGCCGGACGCCCGCCCGGTGAAGCCCTGTGGACCGACCCTTCGGCCGTTATGGCCGCGGCAGCCTGGCGCGCGGTTCAGCCAGAACAGATCGCACGAGAGAGCAGACACGGACGCGACATGCCCCGTTTGGTGATGAAATTCGGCGGCACCTCCGTCGCGAACCTCGACCGGATCCGCAACGTCGCTCAACACGTCGCCCGCGAGGTTCGGGCCGGTTACGATGTCGCGGTGGTGGTCTCGGCCATGTCGGGCAAGACCAACGAGCTCGTCGGCTGGGTCAAGGATGCCAACACGCTGTACGACGAGGCCGAGTACGACGCCGTCGTCGCTTCGGGCGAGCAGGTGACCTCGGGCCTCCTCGCCATCGCGCTGCAGAAGGACGGCTTCAAGGCCCGGTCCTGGCAGGGCTGGCAGATTCCGATCCTGACCTCCGAGGCGCATGGTTCGGCACGTATCGAGGAGATCGACGGTGTTCGCCTCATGGCGGGCTTCGCGCGGGGTGAGATCGCCGTCATCGCCGGCTTCCAGGGGATGCATTCCGATACCGGCCGGATCACCACCCTCGGCCGCGGCGGCTCCGATACCAGCGCGGTGGCGATCGCCGCCGCCATCGGCGCCGAGCGCTGCGACATCTACACCGACGTCGACGGCGTCTACACCACGGATCCGCGCGTCGTGCCGAAGGCGAAGCGCATGGAGCGCGTCACCTTCGAGGAGATGCTGGAGATGGCCTCCCTCGGGGCCAAGGTGCTCCAGGTCCGCTCGGTCGAGCTCGCCATGGTCCACGGCGTGCCGACCACCGTCCGCTCCAGCTTCGATCCGCCCGACAATGCCCGCCCAGGCACCCTCATCTGCGACGAGGACGAAATCGTGGAACAGCAGATCATCACCGGCATCGCCTTCTCGAAGGACGAGGCGCAGATCACCCTGCGCAACCTGAAGGACAGTCCCGGCATCGCCGCCGCGATCTTCGGGCCGCTGGCCGACGCCAACATCAACGTCGACATGATCATCCAGACCGTTTCGGGCGACCAGGCGACGACCGACATGACCTTCACGGTACCGGCCGCCGATTACGACCGAGCCCGCACGATCCTCGACGCTCAGAGCGGCACCATCGCTTTCGGCCAGATCGAGGGCGCCACCGACGTGGTGAAGGTCTCGGCGATCGGGGTCGGCATGCGCAGCCACGCGG
>FSSH01002877.1_pt1 | contig 21027 bp, 16 predicted proteins | sample 1166101 | NCBI WGS metagenome assembly FSSH01 (sample SAMEA32972668, study PRJEB13176) | freshwater metagenome | biome: Drinking water system; feature: Biomass in drinking water that filtered by 0.45 um membrane; material: drinking water | place: USA | collected 2012-12-20 | depth 0 m | reverse complement strand
ACTTCGGGGAGAGGCGGTGGCACCTGGAGAATGTCAACCCGGAGAGCATGACCCTCTTCTATGTCTGCCGGTTCTTCCAGGAGATGGGAACGGGAGAGGCGGCAACGAGGGTGGAGTCGGTGGTGACGATGAAGGTGCAGGTAACGGCTGTGGGGGAATTGTCCACGGTGCAGGTGGACTTCGATACGATAGCGGGCGGTGTGAGCCAGGCGGTGAATGACTTGTGCACGGCGACCGCGCAGTTTATCGAACAGAAGCTACTGAAGCTTTCGGAGCAGTTGAACCAGGCGCAAGAAGGAGAGGGAGCGTGAAGAAACTTTTGGCAATGGCGGCGCTGGCAGTGGTCATGGCAGGACAGGCACCGGCCGGGGCACAGGACGCGAAAAGAAAGACGGAGATGTCTGTTCTGGTGGGACAGATGATGGAGCCTGCGATGATAGCGGCGAGGGGTTCATTTGGAGGGAAGGTCCCGCTGGGGCAGTATGTGGTGGAGCCGCATACGGTGTATCGGTCAGGATATGAGAAGGTGCCGCCGGCAGCGATGGCGAGGTGGGCTCTTGCGCTGCACGACTATGTGAAGCAGAAGGGTGGCGGCTACGCCAAGTATCAGGAGTCTGTGGCAGCAAGCGGCAAGAAAGAGAAGCTCTATCCGGCATTTGGGACGATGAAGGATGAGGCGTCCGGGCCGCTGGAGAAGGCGCACGTACCGTACAAGTGGCAGAAAGACTTTGCGAAGGTGTGGTGGGGGCAGCAGGACCAGGGCTATGCCAAGGCGGTGATGAAAGACTGGTGGCTCAATGACGCCGTTCTGGATGGGACTGTATTGTGGACGGCATATGAAGCCAACGAGGTGAAGAGTGCCGACGCGCATGCTTGGAGGGATGCTGAGCTTGCGAAGATGGTGAAGAAGAAGTGAGGGACACGGCATGGTAATTGCAGCGCATGAGGTCCGCCCCATTCCGACGATGGGGATAGCAGACTTCGGGAAAATGAGTTTGGCTTTGTTTGCCTCCTGTGTGGTCGTCAGTATTGCTCCCCTGTGGCTGCCGGTAAAGACTCCAGACGCCGATCTGAGCAGCATTCTGGTTAATTCTTCAGGAGCAGGTAAGAGCGCGCAAGTCCTGCTGAGGGAGCAGTATTCACTAGCTCTGGAGAGCCTTAACTTACCTAAGGACACACCGGAAACTAGCATGCTGGCGCTGGTGGAAACCCGTCTCAAAGATGCTAAGCTTTCCGGGCTAGAGCCCGCAAATGAAGCCTCTTATGTGCTTGGTGTCCACCGTGGTGCTTTACCGTTGGAGGAGCTAAAGAAGCGCTTGATGCTCCTTGATCAAGTAATCTTGTTGCTCAAGGCTAGGGACCCGTTGTCCCAGTACGGATGTGCAGATATGGCGGACAAAACTATCTTTGTCCTGTTGAATTCCGACAACCATCACGTGAAGTGAAACTTCTTAGAAACAGCCCAAACCGATAGATTCACTTTACAAGAAACAGGCAAGGGCGCACAATGAATTATGGTCTGTCGAGGATTTAAGGATGTCGGCAACCGAAGTGAGAACAAAATGGAACCGAACAAATTCAAAATACAGAAGACAGGTTCTTTGGTTAGGAACGCCGGTCTGGATCCGAGAGTCGAGAGAGTCTTGATAGGACTTGGGATGCAGACAGTGCCGCAGCTATACTCGGCGATGAAAGCGAGTCCAACAGCATTTGAAGAGCTTTTGAAGGACTACAGTTTGACATACAAAGAAGTCATGGACATTTTGGAGCCGGAGTTGACACAGGCTGATAAAGAGAGGATGGCAGAGGCAGACATGGGCGAGCTATCCATGGGCTTCATGATGAGCCAACCTCCAAGTGTTTTGCCGAACGTAATTGAAAGAAGCACCGAAGATAAATAAATTGGCAACTCACCTAAAAAAGTGTTGTAAGTAGCAGTATTTGGTTTTCATTTGGCTTACCTTGACCGGTCGGTATCCTCTCTACTGACCGAACAAACAAGGAGAGAAAAATGACAGCTGCGACTGCCACAAAGTCTTTTAAATTAATGACAAAAGGGCTTCCGTTTTCAGAAGCGACGACTGGACTAAAGCCGAATGTATCTGCGGCCCTGCGGAAACTAGGTGTTAGCACGGTAACCGTAGCTTTAGGATTACTTGAGTCTGATCCCAAGCTATTTGCAGAGCTGGTAGGACAGACAGGACCGGATTTTTACGCTTTTCAAAGTGCAATAGCAACGGCTGCCGGTGGAGACGCACTGCAGGCAGGAGAGAAGAAGGAGCTATTAGACCTCCCCTGCTCCATGGGGTTTGACATAGAGAAACTAAGCACACTGGAAACCACATTTGGTGACACAGAAGAGATATTGCTTACCTTGGAGGGTTTTCAGGCTCCAGCATTGGACCTGCCAGGTATTGATCTGTCGGATGAATTGCCTCCGATACGGGACCAGGGGCTTCGCGGCACTTGCGTGGCACATGCCATGGTCCGCTGCTATGAACACATAGAGTTCAAGACAGCAGGATCGCCTAAGCCAAATATCCTTGATTATTCGGAGCAGTTTACCTACTGGTATACCAAGCAGAAGGACGGACAGCTGAACGTAGAGGGAACCTGGATACAGTACGCCGCTGATGAAGTCGTCAATTTGGGAACTTCTACAGAAGGAATTTGCCCCTATCAGCCGGGCCGCTATCCCGCGACGGATGCTTCCCAGAGAGGACCGCAGCCTTCGCAAGCCGCGTATAACGAGGCTCGGACTCATAGGGCGAACACTGCCCGCCGAGTGAATCCGAAGGATGTCGATGCTTTGATGACTGTCCTGACCTCCGGCAAGGCTATTGCCTATGCCATTCCTGTGTTCAGATCTTGGCACTTCTCCCCAGAAACGAGAGCTTCAGGTTATTTGACGATGCCTTTGGGTATGAATGACGCCATTGTGGGTGGTCACGCGATAACGCTGACAGGGTGGGGCCGAGATACGGATGTACCGGGCGGCGGCTACTTTATCTTCGACAACAGTTGGAGTACAGCCTGGGGCAAATACAACCAGTTTGGACCAGGGCGCGGAATTCTGCCATTCAAGTATGCGCAGTTATTTGGAAAAGAAGCGTTCTTCTTGACGCTCTAAGGAAGCTCTCGAAGGAGGCTTACCCAATGCGGTGAGCCTCCTTCACTAAAGACTTTAAATTGAAAGGAAGAGAGACATGAAAGTCATATACATGCATGGGATAGGAGACCACCCAGCGCCAGAAGTACTCAAGAGTGACTGGGACAGAGCGCTGTTTGGCAAGGACATGGGCACAACGACTGCTTTTGCCTATTGGGCTGATTTAAGGCCAGACACCACGGCTTTTGATGCACTGGACATTCTGACCGCCAGCCCGAGTGCTGTAACTAGCTCGCTTGAACTGACTGACAGTCTATTTGAGACCGTAGCGGCTGAAATCATGCAGGATGTTGCTGCCAATGTAAGTTATGTGAATCAACTTTCCACAAGCAGTCCGGACAAAGCCATTCCAGCGATACCAGGCCCAGTAGCTGACGCCATTTTGAAGCTTTTGATAAAAGACGTCGCGATCTACTTCTTCATGCCGGAAGTGCGTAAGAAGATTCAGCAGAGACTTCTGGATTGTCTTAATGCGGTCCAGGACTGCATTGTGATAGGGCACAGCATGGGGACAGTCATTACATACGATGTTTTGCGCACATATGCGCCCCAACCGGGATTTAGCCAGAAGCTTTATATAACAATGGGCTCTCCATTGGGTCTGCCCACAGTGCAACGGAACCTGAAGAAGCTGGCTGGAAAAGCCGATACGGACACATTGCCAGCACCTTCCCATCCGCCTGTGTGGAGTAACTTTGCCAGCGTTGCTGATCCGGTGGCTCTAGACCCAACTCTGCACGATGAATTTTCTGTCTCTGCTGGCCAGCGCCTAGATGATTACAATGTCTGGAACCCAGACTTGTTCAAGCTCAATCCCCATTCTGGAACCGGATATTTGAGCACCAACGAGGTAAAAGCGCAAGTAAGGATGCTGGTCTCTTCGGTCGCAGGAACTGGTAAGTAAGTCTGATCGAACAACCATTCTAAGTTGATTGAGAGGTTAAAATGTACGTCGACGTGCTCTTGTTTACGACGAATCTTCAGAAAGCCAAGGAAGAATTGGCATTGATTGGTGGTTCCGTCACCCATCAGTTCACTGACAGTGTAATTGTGGTCAGGCTGCCCGAAACAGCGACCCTTGAGTCTCTGATTCATGCAAAACCGAATTTTCCAGATGCTCTAGATCCAGTGTCACAGCTAGCTGTTGACTCTTGGAAGTTTATGCAGAGCAAAAAAATGGTCAATAACGCTCCGAGTGCAACTGAAGGATTGTCTTGGGATACGCCCGGATATTCATCGCCTCGTCATGGCCATAACGATCCGGAATTCTTGAAACTCCTAATTGCTGACCCTCAACCAACAGAAGAAAACGCCTATAATCGCGTTGCTCCTCTTCTGTCTTTCCTGTCGCCTGATTCAGAAGTCGAGCAATCAACAGGCACCTCAACTAGCCTTTACATGATTGGTTCAGTCGCTGTTGGCATAGTAATTGTTTCTGGAAACACGCCACAATTAACCTTTAGCCAAGCCGAACAGCAGCAGGTTCTCGCAGAGGTCCAGGAAGCTTTAAATTTCTTGGCGACTCAAGAACCGAGAGCTAAACTCACATTCGTTTATGATATTCGGATTGTCAATGTTAATGCAGCCCCAGGATCTACAGCTGACTACGAGACAGCTGAAGCACCATGGCGTAATGCAGCACTTGGGGCGATGGGCTATCCGGCAAACAGAAGTGGGTCTCAAAAATATGTACGCGAGCTTAGAGCCGCAAGAAGTACTAACTGGGCTTATGTTGCTTACTTTACAAAGTACCAACTTCACCACTTTGCGTACGCAGTACAAGAGAAAATTTGTATGGAGTATGCAAATGATGGCTGGGGCTCCAACCAGATAAACAGAGTCTTTGCGCACGAAACCTGTCATATCTTTGGTGCCGCAGATGAATACGGCAACTGTCAGTGTGGAGGAAGCTATGGATATTTGGGAGTGCCAAACAACAACTGCGTAAATTGTGGCGCCAATCGTGTCTCTTGTCTCATGGATGCTAACGTTCTTGAGCTATGTCAGTGGAGCCGTGGTCAAATTGGTTGGGATGACAGAATAATGCCGGTCTTACTGCAGGCTGACATTGGGTTACCACCAGGCGACCCAGGCTGGAAAGTGGTAGGAGTCGGAGACTTCAACGGTGATGGAACGCACGATATATTGTGGCGTCGGCAGGATGACTCCGGCGAAGCAAGAATTTGGTTAATAAAAGACGGTCACCATATCGCAGACATAGGATTACCCCCAGGAGATCCAGGCTGGAAGGTGGTAGGAATCGGTGACTTCAACGGTGATGGAACGGACGATATATTGTGGCGTCGGCAGGATGATTCCGGCGAAGCAAGAATCTGGTTGATAAAGGACGGTCACCATCTCGCTGATATTGGCTTACCCGCAGGGCTTCCAGGCTGGAAGGTGGTAGGAGTCGGTGACTTCAACGGTGATGGAACGGACGATATTTTGTGGCGTCGACAGGATGATACTGGAGAAGCAAGAATTTGGTTGATAAAGGACGGTTACCATGTCGCTGATATTGGCTTACCCGCCGGGCATCCAGGCTGGAAAGTAGTAGGGGTCGGAGACTTCAATGGAGATGGAACAGATGATATTTTGTGGCGTCGACAGGATGATACTGGAGAAGCAAGGATTTGGTTGATAAAGGACGGTCACCATGTCGCTGATATTGGCTTACCCGCAGGCCATCCAGGCTGGAAAGTAGTAGGAGTCGGAGACTTCAATGGAGATGGAACAGACGATATTTTGTGGCGCCGTCAAAATGATAGTGCAGAAGCAAGAATTTGGTTAGTCAAAAACGGCAATCTCACAAGAGATGTTGGTCTGCCTCCACCTGAGTCAGGCTGGAGAGTTGTGGCGGTTGGCACTTTTAACAGCAGGAACAACGCACACGTTGTCTGGAGAAGGGTTGACAACTCAGGCGAAGCAAGAATTTGGATTCCTGATTTGTAGGCTCCGAGGTAGCATGGTTGTTACCTGGCCTAAGCATATGGTGTTAAGATTAGCTGTTTCACTTTCGGAGTGACTCTTAATGTCCATGTCCACCGAGCTAGTCGAACAGAATCTGCGCCGTGAGCTTGATGACCTGAAAGAACGTTATCCCAAGTACAAGGATGATCAGCTATTTGTTCTCTGGTTCCTTTGTGCTTATGTCACAGAGAACGAGGCCGACGCTCTCGAATCTTTGACCGGCGGCTCCGGAGATAAAGGTGTCGATGCTCTTCATTTCGACTCGCACATGAAGTGCGTTTCGATTGTGCAGGGGAAGTATCGCGAAAAGTTGGGTGGCAAGAACGAATTACGAAATGACGTAATCAGTTTCGCGGAACTCGCACACTATGTAGCGGGCCACGATGATGCTTTTGAACGTTTATCAAATGGATTGTCACCTGATGTCCAACAGCGATTGGAACAAGCTCGCAAAAGAGTAGGCAAAGATGGTTATCGCGTCAGACTTTATTACGTCACGCTTGGCAAGTGCGCAGCAGAGTTGGTACGCGAGGCAACCAAGATAGCCAGGGACGCCGATTGCGACTCATCTCTTGAAATTATCCAGGGCGAACAATTGCGGGTCATTGTCTCTGACTACCTTGATGGTGTGGCTCCGCCCATTCCCTCGCTCGACTTGGAAATGGAAAGCGGCGAGGGCGTAAGCATCGACGGGGTATTTCATCGTTACGACGCGAGAACGGAAATTGAGTCTTGGGTTTTTTCAATGACCAGCCTGGGGGTTGCCGAACTCTACCAGCATGCCGGTATAAGGCTTTTCGCGCGAAATGTGCGTGGCTTCTTGGGAAACACGCAAATCAATAGGGGAATGGAAGCAACACTGAAGGACGATCCTAACAACTTCTGGTACTTCAACAATGGTATTACTCTGATCTGTAGCGGTGCGCAGCAGATCACTGCTGGCGGAAGCAAAGTGCTTCGAGTCGCTAATCCACAGATCATTAATGGTCAGCAGACCACAAGAATGCTGGCCAAGATGGCCAACACGGCGCCGCATGCCAGTGTCGCGGTGCGTGTAATAGTCGTCCCCCGCGAAAGCGAAAATGGACATTTTGAGACTTTGGTATCAGATATAGTGGCATGCACTAACTGGCAAAATGCAATCAAGCCATCAGATCTGATGTCCAACGACCGGCGTCACATCGAGATTGAACGGCAGTTGCGAAAGCTCGGTTATTGGTACATGCGCAAACGGCAAAAGAAACAAGAAGCCCGAGCCGTTGCCGGCACATCTCGGTTCCACATGATCACGAAGGAGGAACTTGCGCAAGCAGTCGCAGGCTGCGATCTTGACCCGGCCGTGCTGCGGGAAGGAAAGGAGAATCTGTTCGAAGAACGGCTTTACGATACCGTCTTTCCAAACTCGGACCCTTACTACTATCTGCCGCGCTACTGGCTATTACGCTGTGTGACCGCAAAAACCAGAGGTTATCCCGAGCGCGGCTACACGAAATGGGTAGCGCTCAACTTCTTATGGGGTCATCTGCGTGGACTGGTCCGGGGCAAGAACAGGGCTGACCGGTTCAGGCAGGAATGCGAGCGTGGTGGTGATTCTATCAAGCATCTGGAACGCGCCATTGAGGCGGTCCTAAAGGCCGCTGTCAGTTTCTATCGTGCACGGCGAGGTACCGGTGCCACAGCAGTAGACATCAATACTTTTTTCCGCCGTCACGGACTGCATACTGACTTTAGTAGTTTCTGGCGTGGGCATTCCAACACCTCTAGAGACAGCTTCAAGAAGGCATGGACCCGTTTTGAAGCGGCATTGACTGACGAAGATTGAGACAGGAAGAACTTTAAAATGGCTCAAATGGCTTTACGTTTCTCTTTCAGAAGATCTATTCAGCAGATTTCAGAAGACGTGGTCAGCAGTCAATGAGAATGAGTCTGTAAGCCAGTCTTGCAGGTAGGCTCGGGGATAGCGAAGCTCACGTACTGACCACATAAACACGAAAAGGATGTCTAAGCTACTTGGCCACTGGAAGAACTTGACACAATCCGTGTCTTGTCAATACGTCAATCGTCGCCAGTCAGCGTTTCGGCTATTCAAGCCAGTTTCGGACCGTTTATGCTTGATGCAGGGACTCATCTGCAATTCTAAATTGCCTTATGAAAGGTTTTTGCCTCCTTGTGGCTGCTACGTGTATTTCAACTTCTTAACACGAAAAGAGTTGTCTACTACGTATCTTTTGTCTCCAGTTGCCGATTGAACTAAATATTGTGACAAAAGAACTTGCTGCCTTCTTGAGATTTCCTTTCTTTGTATTTCAGAAAAAAGTTCAATAACCGTTAAACTATAACCTTTCCCTACTGGCAAAAGTAGTGGTTCTTTAGGCTTGCAAGCAAAAAGCTTACCGTCTTTGGAGGTATTAGCATCAGCCAAAATTGCAGCTTCGATTACCCAATCTTTTACGGCATCTGCGAGTATTGGTCGACCAGTATTTTTGCCCGTAAATGTTGTATTGTCTATTTCAAAATCTTTCAAGACCTTATTCAAAGCGACAGTATCATAAGCTTGCGAAAACCTAAATGACTTAAGCGTTATAGAAAGGCTCTCGCCAACAGCCGTTATCTCAATTCCAGGAATCTCATCTACTATGAACATTGCAATATCATAGGCACTAGCAACTGTGTCAATGTTACCTTTGTCGTACCCAGAGCGCGTTACCATCATTCCACGGGGTCTACCTTTGAGGTCATCCAAAACACCTTTGAAAGTCATGAATGTTGGTAAATCTACTTTTTTGTTCCCCCCTTTTGCTTGCACAACAGTTTTATAGGTCATTGGTCCAATGTCGAATTCCCAATAAACATCAATCTGGTGACTGGCACCTGACAGACCAGTCATTTGTACGTTATGCCTGACTCTGGAGTTTGCAATCCCCTCCAGCTTCGCTATTCCCCTGAGGATATTTGCAATCAGAATTTCGTAGTCCTTAAATCCCACTGTCTTATTCCATTCGTCTTAGAATTGCGTTATAGCAACCGGGGTGAAAGACGGAGCTACAGCATTTGCTGCGCTGCTCGTATCGGTGGCTCCATTGTAGCAAACCGCGGTGGGCGAGCTACGCCACCTGTGTGGTACAAACTTTGCGGACTACAATGGCTTGAAGAGAAGGTCTAAGTCTTCGGCTGTTATCTTAAATGGTAAGCTGTCTTCATCGCCGTAAATGCCTTTTGCAATGGCGCTCTTTTTCTCTTGCAATTCGAGCATGCACTCTTCTATTGTGCCAGCTGCGATGAGCTTGAATACAAATACCGACTGAGTCTGTCCAATTCTATGAGCCCGGTCGGTAGCTTGATTTTCAACAGCTGGATTCCACCAAGGGTCGTAGTGAATGACAGTGTCTGCGGCAGTCAAGTTTAGGCCCAACCCGCCGGCTTTCAGGCTGAGCAGGAAGAGCGGCACGCGACCGTCTTGGAACTGTTTTACCGGCGTGAGCCTATCTTTTGTGTCGCCGCGTATTTGAACAAAGCTAATTTTTCGTTTCTCAAGCTCTGGAATGATCAAATCTAGCATGCTTGTGAACTGCGAGAACAAAAGGACCTTTCTATCCTCTGCGATAAGCTCATCGAGCATATTTAGGAGGAGGTCAAGTTTTGCGCTGGACGAAACTTTTTTAGCAGCCGGTATACCAATCAGCCTTGGATCGCAGCAAACTTGCCTGAGTTTAAGCAGCGCATCGAGGATGATTATTTGGCTCTTGGCCAATCCCTTGGATGAAAGGGCGTCTTTCACCTTGCCAAACATAGCCAGTCTAACTGTTTCATACAAGTCGCGCTGAGCCCCTTCAAGCTCGACCATTTTAATGATGCTTGTTTTTTCTGGCAGATCCTTTGCCACGTTCTCCTTTGTTCGCCGCAAAAGAAACGGCTTAATCCTTTGAGCCAGCTTCTTTTGAGCGGCTTTGTCTTTGTGTCTTTCGATTGGCTGCCTGAATGTTTTCGAGAAAGTCGTTGAGTCGGCAAGAAAACCAGGCAGAAGAAAATTGAACTGTGACCAGAGCTCGCCCAGGTGATTTTCAACCGGTGTGCCGGTAAGGCAGAGGCGGTAATCGGATTTTAGTTTTAGCAGCGCCTGGGCAGCTTGCGTGCTTGGATTTTTGATCGTTTGCGCTTCATCAAGCACAACTGCTTTCCAGTCTTGCGAGCCAAGAGTGAGACCGTCCCGAGAGACAAGCGGGTAGGTGGTAAGCACAATGTCTGCCTTTGGTATCTTGTCGAATTCCAAAGAGCGGTCTTTGCCCCACAGAGATAAGGCATTTAGGCTCGGTGTCAGTTTCTCAATTTCGCTCATCCAGTTCGGTAAAACAGAAGTTGGACAAACGACTAAAAAAGGCTTTTTGAGCCGCTTGGCGCTCTTTTCGTAGGATATGTGAGCAAGGGTCTGGACGGTCTTTCCCAGTCCCATATCGTCGGCAAGTATTCCACCCAGCCCGAACTCCCTTACGAAGTTGAGCCAGGAGAGTCCTTCAAGTTGGTACGGGCGCAGCTCAGCCTTGAAGCTCTTTGGTGGATTTATCTGTGCAAGTCCGGCAAAGCTGTTGATTTTCTCGAATAAGACGTTGAGCTTGTCGCCCAAAAGCCACTTTTGATTGGGGTGGTCGGCGACGACCTTGGCCATTTTCATCAGTTGCGGCAAAGACAGTTGAGCGGTCTGCTTTGGCATGTAGCTATACCTGTCTCTATCAAACAGCTCAAGTAGTGCTTCAAAGATAGACTTGACCCGATCCAGTGGCAAAGCAAGGTGCCGACCGTCTGGCAGTGGGGCATAGAAGACTCCCTTGTGCGCGAGTTTCTCTATTTCCTTCATTGGGTCGTCGCCCGAAAGGCGCCGCAAGACCGACTGTAAGATTGGCAAAAGCGGCATCCGTTTTCCTTCAACCGTGACGCCTATGTCAAGTGAGAACCAGAAGTCTTGCCCCTCGATTACATCGGCTTGCCAGTCATTGTTAGCTGAAACTGCCTCGAACTGAAAGCTCCTGTCCTGCGTTATCTTCCAGCCCTGCTCTTCAAGCTCGGGTACGGCTTCTTTGGTAAATTCGAACCAAGCCATTTGGTTTTCTTCTGGAAATACAAACGCGGTGTCTTGCCAGGTATAAGTTTTGAGCTGCTTAACAAGCCCGTACTTCTCAAGGTCTTTGAGTAAGGCCGCCTCTTTTGTGGTGTCCTTTTTGTGGATCGTTATCAGGTCGTTTTTAACGCTCCTGACCTCGGAAGTATCTCCCTGTCTACTAAATTTGCTTCCGTAATCAAAGGAGACTAGTGCCTTGCTAACTTTCTCGATGGCGTAGCTGCGGAAATTCTGACGCTCCTCGTGCATTGCCAGCTGCAAGTGAGCAGTTGGCTCCACTATTACAGTCATAGTAGTGAAATTTGTATATGGAGCTGGAATTTTTGCAGACACCTTCGATAGAGCTTTTGCTACCGGCGCTGCCTCGTGGGGCCCAACCGGAGGCATTTTTAGCACGGAGCGGACCGCCTCTGGCGGTAGGGACAGCTCAATTTCACCAAATGTTGAAGAAGCTGGATTTACGTACCAGGGGCCTCCGGCGATAACTGTAATATCGCCCTCGTCGTCAGTTAGAAGTTTGAGTGTTTGCTTTTTGTCATCCCTGGTCTCCCAGGAGAGTCTTCCCTGCTTGGGTTTTCCCAGGGTGAGCGGGGGCCCGGATGGGTCTTTCCAAAAGCAGCGGTTCAAACTGAAGAGCTTCTCCAGCAGGATTTTGCAAATGTCTGGCACTTCTGGAAAGACGTTACTGAAGCTATAGTTCGACTTTGTTGAGGCAACAAAAAGTTTGATTATCTGCCTATCTTCATCGATGAGATAGTCTTGGCTGCCGGAGATTCTATCCAGATATACTTTTTCAAGCTTTCCCCAGGTTCCATTCGTCAGGCGTTTTGCGTGTTTGGCATTAAGAACTAGCCTTTGATCGGAACCCACATCTAGAAGATAAAGGAGCGCAGCAGAGGAGTTGCCCTCAGGTCTAGCCATTGCCGGCGATAAATTGCGACTGAATTCTGAGAACCAGGCGCTCAGGCTGGGTGAAAGCTTCGCCTCAGTTTCTTCCTCTAGGCTGTCTGAGTATTGCTTGGCTGTGGCCTTATCGACCGGCTCTGGAGTAGCCTTTCTATTGCTTCGTATTACTTCGAGCAAAAGCGCTGCTGAATGTTTGCAGTCCCCGCGCATAGGACAGGAGCACTCAGCATCGCGGATAGAGGTCAGGTCCTTTTCCAGGTGAACGAGCACATCATATGGTTTACTTTCACTGCCCTGGACCTGGCCTACCAAACTGGGCACCGATGGGACAAATCTGACTGACAAGACGCGGCCGCCACGTTGGTAGGCGGAGCCCCGGCTACTGTAGGTCGTGCCAAAGTAGTTATAGACCTCGGTTTCTGTCAGCGCAAGCGGTATTGAAGTCAGTGAAATTGCTATCCCAGGCCCCTGCTTTAATTGCCAAATGCAAATTATATCCCTGGGGCTTGGTGTCGCCCAACGCTACATCCGGACCCGTTGCAACCGTCGCAGTAAAAACTCTCCTTTAGAGCGGCGGTTTCCAAGTGTTTATTGCTTACTTCGGGTGTTGTTTAAAAATTGGATTTTAACGGCTCCCTTCCACAGCCCATGAGATATTTACAAACCGGACTGGTCAGCGGTTGTCATATAATTAGCACCGGCAATCGCAATTGTGGTCAAACTCATGAATAAACCGGTGCCCCTAGATAAGCCGTGGTTGGGTCCCATTTCCTGGGAGCCAATTTCTAATTTGCCGGAATTCATAAGGACGGTCGACGACGGCATTAAAGATGCCGAGGAGCAGGCTGCTGTAATTCGCCAAGCCGTTGAAAACCCTCACCTCTTTAAGGGCTTTCCTCTGCCAAAAATGATAGAGCTGCACAAGGATCAGCGCGATATTCTCGCCGTCTATCGCCGGCAAATCGAACAATGGCGAACGGGACCGCTCAGTATGGAGCAGCATTTGGACCTGGCCTATTTTGAGAGCCACTGTATTAGGCTCGATGCATTGCTGTCCTTTTCTCTCGACAAGCTTGAACAGCTCCGCAACAAGCTTGCTAAATCCGGCCGCCCGGTTTCGCCCAGGCGCTAAGGCCACGCAGACCAAAACTTCTGATATCAGTAATTATCAGGAGTTCTTTTTGACCGTGTCAGCCGCTCCGAACAGCTTCCTGTACCAAGGTAGTTTTGGCTGCTCTAATTTCTCCAGCTTTTGGTTGAGCGTCTCGAACTGAACTTGTATGACTTTCGTTTGCTCTTCTTTCTCAATCCGGAGGCGCTCAATTTCTCTCTGCAAGGATTCTTCTAGTCTAGCCTTAGATGCCTCAATTTCGCGATGGGTCGCTTCAAGCTCAGAAACCCGAGTTTGAGCCTCCAATAGTTCCTTTTCCTTTTCAGCACGCTCTACCTCAAGCTGACGCTCTAAAGCAGGAAGAATTTCACCTTCCAGCTTGCTTAGACGTTCAGTTTCCAACGCACGACTTTGCTCCAGCTTCTTTAGTGCTTCTATTTGCTTAGCAAGCGCTATTGCCTCAAGTTCCTTCGCCTCTGCCTCGTGCCTACGTATTTCAGCTTCCTTTTGAAAGTCTGGAAGCAATTTCAGTTGTCGCTCTTTATCCGCTAGTTCGCTACGCATTTCACCAATAAGCTGATCTCTTTCTTTCAGCTCACCGAGGAAGCGTCCAATAATGTTGTTCCAGACACCCTCAGCCATATCCTGGCTTGAGCTACGGGCTGCATCGGTCCATCCGCCAGGAATAGTTCCAGATTCGATGTCGTCAACATCATCGTCATTTGGAGCGGTCCACTCTGTGTCTATGTCTAAGACGTCTGCATCGGCATATACTTCTTGCGCGCCCAGGATATCAATTCGTCCAGCTCTCTCAAGAGCTTCCTTTATCTCCGCGGTTGGATATATCCACCACTCTTCGACACCGAACTTGTTTGGCCGCCGAGTTCCTTTTAGCTGCTTCTTCTCAAGCCGTTTAAGGATTGCTCTTGTGCTGACGCCTAGGACTTCAGAAACTTGTTTAACAGAAAGTGTTTTCATAGTGCTATATGTGGTGTCGGTGCGGATGGATATAGAAGTAAGCGGCGCACCGCTCATCAGCATTATAAGGGCAGCTACCTTCAAAAAGAACAGCTAATTCCCCAATTAGACAATGCTTTCATGCACGAATACCGGAGCTCCGAACCGGTGCTGCACTAGCCACGAACATCTGGTTCCTCGTTGTTCTTCCTAAATATGGCTAGAAGTCATTTTCTGATCTCTTTACCGATATCGCCACTCCTGAAATCAGAACCGGCGAACCCCTTCCGCGCACAGAGTCCTATAACGGTAACCCACGCCCTCACCCAGGAACCGCCGATCCATAGTGCGGCGCACCGGCGCACCGAGCCCCGAACCTGGCGGTTCGCCGCTTCCGTGCTTACCCAAGAACCCGGTTCCACGGATCCGCGCATCAACTTTTTGCAGCCGCGAACCATCCTTGTCTAATCTATTAGTAATACCTTGGTCCCAAACCTCCGAAAGCCCCAATAAATCACAAAGTTCTTCGCTACTGAGAGTTCCGGTTCTTCGCAGTGCTTCGCTTGGTTCTGCGCTCCGGTTCTTGAGATTTATCAGCAGTTACCTCTCTTGAGATAAGTTCGGCGCTGCTTGCCTCAGTGTTACCGGTCGTAGAGGTGTGTCTTTCTAAATGGCTTTTAGTCGTGGTTTTGTGCAGCGAACTGAGTTCTGCGCTGGTTCGTGGCTTCTGAAGTTCGAGATCTAAGCTCGATCTTCAGATTTAAAGAGTTGATCTTAGTCAAGGCACCTTATATAGTGGCTGGTGGCACTTGGCATTGTTGACTCGTGTATATCTGTTGAATACGTCGGAGCAATTGCTCCCTAGAAAGCCGGTCTTCCAACAAACTTCTTATAAAACAAAAGACATCGCTTGGGGCGATGCCTTTTGAGAGACCTTTTACGGATCTCGCTATTCTATTGTCGTCGCGGTTTTGGCGAATTCGCGAGATGACATCAGGATAAACGACAGGTCCGCATAGGTCAACACGTCTTCTTTTAACCAAAAGGAGTGAGATTGGCGGATTTTGCTATGCCGTTGCCTATGGAACAGGCGCCGGCGAAGAGATTTTGTCGGGAAAAATTCTTTCCTGAGGGCTGGCGGTCGGTAATGGCCGAGTTCTTGGGGCTGTTCCACCGGTATGGCTACATATATAAGTCGAAGTTTGGTGGGGAATGGTTTTCGGCCCAGGAGAAGTGGTGCCTCAGTGATACTGAGATACTGAAGGCGATTGCCTGCGAGCACCCGAAGTTTATTCTCGGCACCAGGGCGGCCAAGGCCAGCCGCTTTGCTGTCCTTGATATTGATGCCGGCAGCAAGTACCACAATAGTAAATCGCTTGAAAAGCTCGTAGCTACACTATCGACGGCCGGTCTCAAGGAATCGCGGCTTTACCGCTCGAGCTTTTCTGGTGGCTGGCACCTGTATATATTTTTTGAGGAGCCGATAAGCTCTAAGGACTTGAGGCGCCAACTGGCGAGGCTTCTTGAGCTTACTGGCTTTGTAGTGGCGAAGGGGGTTCTGGAAGTCTTTCCTTGCCCTGGTGATAGGTCTTTGGGCAACGGCATCCGCTTGCCACTGCAAGAGGGCTTTGCCTTCCTGGATCTGGCCACCCAGGAAGTTCGGTATGAGAGGGAGGAGCTTTCCCCGACCAAGGCCCTAGAGATGTTCATAGACCATCTGAACGGGTGCGCGAATAGCTGGCATGACTTCCACCGGATGAGAGCGTATGTGGAACGGCTGACTGAAAGTCAGCAGCAGATAACTACAGATATCCAAGAGAGGTCTGTTCACCAGGGGGTTGTGCTCCCGTTTAAGCGCCTTTCGAAGGGCCAGCCTGATAGTAGTGCTTCCGATATCGTTTTGGGGGTGTTCCAGGCTCTTCCGCCGGGGATGATCTCTGATAACTGGGTGCGCGGCCGCTCTTACTACCAGGTCGGGCTGACCGGGCCGTCGCAGCGGGCCGACGCCCTAGTCTGCTTATCCCATTACCTCTTCTATGGTGACCCCGAAAATGGGCTCTTGCCCTTGGGCTATGGCTACGACCAGGAGCGCAAGTTTGCTATCGAGAAGATACTAGAACTCAAGCACAACGGACAGAGCCGGGAGATAACCAGGGGCTCTGGTGACGCCAAGGAACAGATCGAAAGAGTATCGGCCTGGCTGCCGCCAAGGCTGCGTGGCCGCGCCGAGCCCAAGAGGTATGAGAACAAGACTCCAATAGCCTGGCAGAAGCACAGTGCCAACCTGAAGGCCGACGCCAGGGCAAGAATTGCATCGGCCGTGGCCGAGTTCGAGAGTGACGGACTGGCCTTCAGCAACAGGGACCTGGCCGCTAAGGCCAAGTGCAGCACCGACACTCTGTACAAGCACCAGGATCTCTGGAAGGCCGCCCAGAGCAAACTGCGGTCTGGACAGTCCTGCTTGGCAGCCGATCCAGGTGAATATAACGTTGTGGTGGGGGCGGATTCACAACAATCCAGCCCCCACTCACAATCTCAATTTCAGGTCATGCCGCCGGGGCGCCTGGCTGCCCGCCGCATAGTCGATGAACTAAAGATGCGCCAGTTGCGTCTGGAGAAACAGGACAAGAAGAACCGGCGAACTCAGCTCAGTCTGTCCTCGGATGCTTGGCAGGGGTATATTCGCTCGATATCGCCGGCGGATTTTTCGGTGCTTGGTGTGAAAGACATCAGAAAATTGCTCGCCGTTTATCTCGCCGCATTGCCTACATCGCCGGATGAAGAATCTCAGATTTGGCTAACTTCCTTGATAGTAGCGGCCAGATCCAGCCTGCCAGCGCAACTTTCTTGTCGTCAAGAATTTGAAACTTCTGCTGAATCCGGATAGTGCGCTGCTCAACAAACCCTATCTATAATTCTTCCACTACGGTGCCGCGTCTCAGAATTCGCAGTCTGTTTAGACCAGTACTCAGATTAAAGTCATAGCTTGCGAACTGAGTTTCTAGCTGTTGATCACTCATTGGTAACCGTTTCGGAACCTGTTTTTTATCCGTCCACATCAGCATCTTGCAAAAATAGTCACAGTGCTTATTCGCGTATCTTCGGCACGCCATTTTAAGGAGCTTGCTATTTTTTTGAAGATCACTAGGCACTACAACAAAATCCATTTCGCCTTGTCCGCCCACTCTAGTTAATTCTCCAGCTATCGCTGCCGGCCAATTTAGTCCACTGACCACTACCACTGCTGCTGCAATTAAATTGGGATGTCCAAACAAAATCGGTCCCTTCATACTCAATTCCGTCTCCTGTAACCATGCTGTTCAAGGAATGCTGAAATCAGCCTGTTTGACTTCTTAGGCATTTTCGAAATCCAAACATTTTTGATTTCGCCTCGCGATCTTCAATACCCCGCTGGTGTTTAATTTCAGAATCCAAGTCTACTCAATAGCTCATCTACAATTTGAAAAGATCTTTGAAAGCAAAGTTCTCTTTCTTCTGGGTCTTCTAATTCTCGAAAATCTGCTACGTCGTTAGGTCCCACATGAGTAGCCGAGCCGAATTTATTTCGTATCTTCTTTAGTCCCTCTTTCACGAGACCATGTTCTATATCTTCTTGGAATTCTGCCACCAGTCGCTCGATTCCGCCCTCATAATGTTCAATTGTGTAGACAATATCGTATGCATCTTTGGTCTTGCCTCGCCCGATAGCCATCCCTTTCATAATCAGAAAAGCCACTCCATTAGCCACATTTATTGTTACGGTGTCTCCGAATCCGCGAATGTTTTTACCGGACAAGCTCTTCTTAATGCATCTGTTTTTAGATTGGAAAATGAGATCGCTTCCGCGCGCAGTTCGCAACTTTACGTCTTGAACTTCTTGCAAGGTGTTACGTTTCCCCTGCTCCTCATATTCTCCACAAAGCAAGTCAACAGTTACATTGATTGATTTCCCATTGATGTCTACGTCTTTCACCCATTGGAATTTACCTTTTCCCTGCCGGGGGCGATAATAATTATTGTCTTCTAGTATTTTTTCGATGGTTTCGTAACTTTCAGCTCCGATTTTCTCACAGTCAAAAAACAAGTCTACGTCTAGAGTTCCAACATGCTTTTCTTTTCTCTGTTCGATAAGAAAGTAGGGCACCCAGCCTCCGACTATCGCCATATTGTCTTCAAACTGACTGAAAATGTTTGCAAGTTCGAGTAAGATCCGCCTACAGGCTTCTGTTGCATCTTCTGAGAATTCGCTTTGTGTGTGGTTCACTGCCATCTATCTTGAATCCTATTTGTCAACAAAAACTCAGCGTTATCTACAGCTCTGCCACCTTGTTTCATGAGGTCAAGGTAAAGCTGAATATCACTCATTATCCAATCGCCTTCAATTCTGCGGGAGCCATAAAAAATATCAGTGTCAGAAGGTACTGTAATTCTCACCGTCCCGCCAAATTCCACTTTCTTTAGATCAAGTAATTCTTTCATTCTCTCTACGCAGTACACATCAATAACATAGAGATAGCTTTTTTGGATTCCTCGCGTGAATGGAGCGACTCTACGAGCGCCCGAAAAACTTGTAAATCCATACATAATGCCACTGCTTTCGCCCATCTCCGCTATTTTGGCTTCTAACTCACTCAAATCATCCTTGGTATAAAACTCCAACGTTTCACCATTTTCGGTATAGTTCTTGCCCCATTCTTCCAGCAATCGATCTGGTTTTGATAATTGAAAACCGTTGCCTGAATGTATTGCAAGTTCTTCGGCAAGAAGCTTGCTTTTGACTAGCGATACCGTAGCTGGACTTACATTCGAGGATGTGGCTAAGGTTTTCACGTCCCACGAAGTGTGTGGAGTATTAAACAACCTCCTTAACACTCGGGAAGCCTTTTCTCCAAACAGTGACTTTAACTCTTTCTTTGGTGGTTTCTTTGTGTGCACCACCTCTTTGTCGATATATACACCGGAAAATGACAGGCGGCAGTTTCCCTCTAAGTCGACAAATCCGATTCCATTTTCGATGCACATTTGTCTTACTCTAGGGCTCAGATACTCTGAGCCGAGCACACCATAAAAACTGTCCCCATACGCGCTTCCCAACCTTTTCAGGTAATCTATTTCAATTCTCACATCTCTTGGGCTTGCATTCTTCTTTACGTCAAGAGCAATCCAAGTGGCTTTGTCTTTTGTATGAACTTGCACCCACCCATCCATCGGGAGCATTTCCTGCTCGCTTCTGTGTCCTGGAAGTGGCTTCCGAACTATCAAATGCTCGGCTTGGCTCAAGCATTCTACAATCCGGTCCATGCAGCTTTTTTCCAACTTTGAAGATTCAGAATTCATTGCGTATTGGTGTCTCACCCTGTTACACCCTGAGGTCTAGTGTAACACCAAGCAGTAAAATTGAGCTAAATACTAATACCCACGATGCTAGATAGTAATTATTTTTCCAAACACCCCACTATTGCACTATCTCTGAAAATGCACTACAATGTATGACAGTCTGGAGTTGCGATCGTGAGGCATGCGTATGTCTGGTAAGAGTGAAGTGATCCAATTTAGGGCCGACAAGGGATTGATGAACCAGTTACTTGCAGTTGCGCACCAGCATGACTTATCTGTAAGCGCACTTGTAAGAGCTTGGATTGTTCAAAGATTAAGAGCAGAAATGCTCCACGCGAAGCAAGATTTTCAGAAAGAAAGGTTAGAACTAATAACCCATTCATTGTCTAAGCAATTTTTACCAGGTCCGCTGCTGATAATACATGCCTTTCCACCGCCACTGCCGGATGAGATTCAGCCTCAGCGATTTGCATCACGGAGCACTGTTCTTCCAATGCTACGAAGACTTCCTATCGAGTCAAGAGTAAATAGACTCGGTTATGAGTCCTTTCGAAGGCGGGGGGAATTACTTGATGGATATTGTCAGCAATTTCGAAACGGACGTGTAGAGCTAATTTCTGCGATTGGGCATCATGACCATGTAATTTGGGGAAACGCCCTAGAGCTTGATATTTTGTTGTCTGTGTCGTCAATAGCATCTTATCTTGCCGGCATGCAAATTCCATTGCCATACTCAATACTCATTTCCATTTCTGGAGCCAAAGACTACTGGTTGGAAGCAATCTTAGATAATTCCCAAGCATTCCTTTCGATTCCACATGTGGCGATTGAAGAGTCCTTATTTACCATCAGAGAAGTCCTCATAGAGGATTATAGCCAAACCTCAGATCTTGGCGAACTAGCAAAGCACATGTACAGTGCGATTTCCGAAATCTGGAATGCATCTGGAGTAATCGCTTCACCAAGCTATGACAGAGACGGCGACTGGGACAAGCCTTTCAATTTTTATTGATTGCCTGCGTTCAACTACTTATTCAGATAACTTGGCAGTCCGAAAGGGAACGGTTACGGGCCGGTTGTTTTGGCCTGTCCAAAAGTAGGCTTTTCGACTTTTGGATGGCAGGTATAATTCGTACACCACTTTTGGACGAAGAAAATGCCACGAGTTTTTGCGTACTGCCGAGTTTCAACTGCTGACCAGAGCCCTAAGAATCAGGCTCTTGAGATAAAGGCTGCGGGATTTAAGGTTGAGAGTCGCCGGCTGATTGAGGAAAACATCAGCGGCTCAGTGGCGGCGGCGGAGCGTCCGGGCTTCATGAAGCTGGTGGATAGGATGGAGAAGGGCGACGTCCTGGTGGTGACCAAGCTTGATCGCCTGGGGCGCAATGCCATGGATGTGCGGTCTACTGTAGAACTTCTTTCCGGACACGGCGTCAGGGTTCACTGTCCTGGCTACGACTCTTT
>FSSH01002816.1_pt1 | contig 21075 bp, 13 predicted proteins | sample 1166101 | NCBI WGS metagenome assembly FSSH01 (sample SAMEA32972668, study PRJEB13176) | freshwater metagenome | biome: Drinking water system; feature: Biomass in drinking water that filtered by 0.45 um membrane; material: drinking water | place: USA | collected 2012-12-20 | depth 0 m | reverse complement strand
GTCCGCTGCATTTCCGGGTCGGGGATCGCCGATCCACGCTTCCATGCGCTGGCGCGGGATTTCCCGGGAAACGTCTATTTCACCTGGGAAAATCAGGATGAGGCTACACTGAAGGCGATGGCCGCCGCCGCCGATTTTGCCCTCTTCCCGTCAAAGTTCGAGATGGACACGTTCCTGATCGCGCAAGGCGAGGCCATGGCGGCGGGCGCGGTGCCAGTCGCAGCCGACCAACTCGGCATGGCCCACTGGCGCCACGGTCGCGGCGAGCCCGACGTTGATCGGCGCACGGGTTTTGCGGTCATTCGCTCGTTCCTGGAAGAGGATATGGGGCTCGTCGCCTCAATCTGCGACGCGATCGATCGCGCGATAACCCTGTTCGCGGATCGGCCCCGCTATACCGAAATGTCGGCGCGGGCGCGGGCCTGTGCGCAGGAATCTGGGTGGCGCGCGGTCGCCGATCGCCATTTGCGCGCCTTTGCGCAGATCGACGCCCCGGTCGCTGCGCCCGATCGTGACAATCCGGCGACGGGGTCATTTGCGACTTGGCGCGACGCGGCGCGCGTCTTGGGGCAGGTGATCGACCATCGGCACGGCGGCGCCGACGACGTGGCGCCGCTCGCCTTCGTCGATGGGCAGTTGCGCTATCAGCGCGGCGATGCCGCGCAGGCGCTTGCCTTTGCCTGGCATGACGGCCGCTTTCATGAGCAACAGATGGATATGGCCCCGACGGGCGACCTGTTCACTGCCAAGGGGCTACCGAGCGATCTGATCATCATTCTCGTCACGCTCCACAATGGCGACCAATTCTGGGACGGGCTGGTGTCGACCCTGGACCGGGCATGACCGATACGCTGATCGCGGCAATTCTGGCGGGCGGGCTTGGCCAGCGGCTGGGCCATTTGACGGTGGACAGCCCCAAGCCGCTCGTGCCCTATGCGGGCACTTGCCGGATGATCGACTTCAGCCTGGAAAACTGCCGCGCATCGGCCCTGCGCGAAGTGCTGCTGATGTCCAAGCACATGGCCCTGCCGTTGATGCGTTACATGCACGATCAATGGTCATCCCGGATCGCGATCAATTTCGGGCGCCACGGCGCGCTGCTTGACAGTACTTCGGAAGTCGGTGCCGATGAGCCCGAAGAGCGCGGCACCGCCGACGCCTTGATCAACAACCGCCGCTACCTTGAGCGCGACGGAATCGAGGACGTCGTCGTCCTGCATTCCGACCACATCTACAATTTCGATTATCGGCCGATGTATGCAGCGCACAAGGAAAGCGGTGCGGCGCTGACGATCGGATACCAACGCATCCCGATTGAGGCCGTCAGCCTGTTTGGCATGGTCGAATTCGATGAGCGGGGCCGGTTGACGCAGTTTGTCGAAAAGCCAGCAAATCCGACCTCCGATTGCGTGTTTACCGCCGTCGGGATCTTCAATCGGCCGTTGATGTTCCACTATCTCGACATGCTCGCGCGCACCGAATGGGCGCATGACATCAGCTTTGATCTGATCCCGGCGATGCTGCAGGGTGGCGAGGCGATTATCGGCTATCCCTTTGACGATTATTGGGAAGATATTGGTACGATCGAGCGGTATCACCGCGCACACATGCGATTGGTCCAGTCCGCCGCGCATCTGCGCGCACCGGTAACGCTGGCGGGGGGCGGGACGATTGCGCGCTTCGATCTGCCGGATTTGGCGACTGTCGTCATGCCGCAAGCATTGGTCGACACTGGGTTCGTCGCGCGGCAGTCGTTGATCTTTCCTGGCGCCAGCATAGGCCCGGGCGCACAGATCGAGCGCTGCGTCCTCTTGCCCGATGCGCGGGTGGGGCCGGACGAGCGGCTGTCCGACGCCGTCGTGAGCGGTCATGGCCGGACATCAATCCCGAGACTGGCCGATGGATAGTATCGTGGTCGATGTCGGTGGCACCAGCCTGCGTATCGGCTATTTCGACGCGGGAGGATTGGTTGGCGTCCGCCGTTGCCCGGTCGAAAATTTCAAGGTCAACGAAGGGATCTCGTCTGCGGAACTCTATGAGCGGTTCGTCGCCCAGCTCTGCGGCGGCTTGCAGGATTTTTTGACAGCCTACCCCGCTGCACCGATCGGCCTGTCGTTTCCCGGGCCGATTGACGGCGCCGGGCGCGTGGTCAGCGCACCCACGCTTTGGGGGGCAGCGTTGCGCGATGTCGATCTGGCCGACGATCTGCGCCGACGGCTCGGCCGATCGATCGTGATGCTCAACGACATCAGTGCGGCCGTATGGCGCTATGCCGCGCCCGACTCCGACGACTTCTGCCTCATCACGATTTCGTCGGGGATTGGCAACAAGGTCTATCGCGGTGGCGAAATCCTGCTCAATTCGCGAGGACTGGGCGGCGAGATCGGGCATTGCCGCGTCGGGTACGGTGATTTCGCACTGCCCTGCGATTGCGGCGGGATGGGGCATCTGGGCGCGCTCGCTTCGGGACGCGGGACGCTTCAACTGTCGTACATGCTGGCGTTGCGCGATCCCGGCGCGGTCGCTGAATCGCCACTCGGCCGCCGCTGGGGCAAGAATACAAGTCCGCAATGGACGACCGCTGATTTGGTGAGCGCAATCCACAGCGCCGACCCCTTTGCCATGAACGTCCTGTCGACCGCGCAATCCTTTCTGGTCAGCGCGATGAGCCACCTCTATCACTGGATCGGAGTGCAGCGCTTCATCTTCATTGGCGGTTTCGCGACGGCGATCGGCGCACCCTATATCGACAATCTCAATCACCTGCTGGCCCGGGAAAGCTGGTTCGGCATCGAACCTGACGCGATGGGTGCGCTGTGCAGCGCCGGTGCGCCCGATGACGATCACGGCCTGATCGGGGTCGGGCGCCATGTCGCCATGATGGGGGAGTCGCAGTGATGGCCGGCCTGTTCGTTCTTGGTGGCAGCTCCTACTACACGCTGCAATTTTTCGAAGCGCTGCGCGCCAGCGGACTCGGGGCGCGGTTTGACCGGATCACGCTGTTCGGTCGCAATCGGGCGCGGCTCGGTCTGATCGCCGAAGCCGGTAGGGAGATGCTCGGCGAGGGTGTGGCGGTCGATGCGACGACGGCGATCGAGGATTGCCTCAATCCGCAATACAACATTCTGTTCAATCAGATGCGCTTCGGCGGGTTGCATGCGCGCGACATGGACGAACGGATCGCCACCGATGTAGGATTGGCGGCAGACGAGACGCTTGGAATCGTCGGCGTCAGCAATGCGCTGCGCACCGTCACCGGGATGGCACCCTATCGAACGGTGATCGCGCAGAAGGCGGACCCCTTTACCTTCGTGAACTTTACCAATCCCTGCTCGATTCTGTGCCAGTCGCTGCTGGGGGCGGTCGCGGCGCCTGTGATCGGCGTATGCGATTATCCCGCGTTCATGCGCCGTGTCATTGCCGACGAGTTCGGCGAGGCCCCGGCGGCGGTTGAGCTGGATTACTTCGGGCTCAACCATTTCGGCATCATCTATGGGGTGCGGATTGATGGGCGTGACATGTTCGACGCGGCGATGGCAGCACCCTTGTCCTTCAAGCCGGCCAGCAACCGCTATTTCGACCATCTGCTCAACGTGTCGTGGTCATTCGTGTTCGAGGCCGACCGCATCGTGGCGCGCCAACGCACACAGATCAATCGCGCATCGGCACTGCTTCAAATTGAGGCGCAGGGCGATGCCTTGCTCGAGCGCGGCGTGCGTCATGCCGATGCCTTTCTCGGGATCCTCGCGCAGCGGCAGTGCGACTGGTATCGACTGGCGGTTGAACCGGCGCTGGCGCACTTGCTGGGCGAGCGGCGCCCCGAAACCTACCTCAATTGCGCTACCGGCGACGTCTTCGGACTGGGCCTTGACCGGACGATCATCGAGACATCGTGCTCGGTCGCTGGCGGCGCCGTTGTAGCTGCGCCACTGCCCGATTCAGTCAGGGCAAGCCCCGAATTCACAATGATCGGCACGATGAAGCAGGCCGAGACCATGCTACTCGACGCAATCGCGGCGCGCGACGGGGACGGGGTGATCGCCTCGTGCCTCGTCAATCCGATGATCCGCGATGCCGATCGCTGCATTGCCTATTTTGACCGGTTGCGCGCGCTCGACCCGATAATCGCGGCCTTCTGGAGCTGATCGGATGCAAAATGTGCCCTTGTGCCGGGTATTTGCGACGTTGCTGGCGCTGACGGTTGCTGCAGTTGTGCCGACTGCCCTCGGGGCGCCGATGCCGCCGTCACCGCGCGGCGCCTATCCGGTCACCGAGCGTTGCGGCGACGCGCGGACAAGCAACCCGCCGCCGATGCGCCATCTCGGATCACCCGATTGGGCAAAGCAAGTCATTTATTCGGTCCAGCTTGATCGCTTCAACGATGGCGATCGCCGCAACAACGATCAGGGCCAGGGCGAATATGATCCGACGCGCGAAAGCCACTATAGTGGCGGTGATATTCGCGGCGTGATCGACAAGATCGACTATCTGAAGTCGCTCGGCGTCACGACGGTCTTGCTGTCTCCGTTCATCGCCAACAAGTGGGTCGATCCGGGGTTCGGTGACTACCCACCCTATACCGGTTATCATGGCTATTGGCCGGTGAGTTTCGTCGACATTGACGCGCATGTGGGAACGATCACGGACCTGCGCCTGCTCGCGTCGCGTCTGCATAAGAACGGCATGTATTTGATGATGGATGTGGTCGCGAACCACACCGCGCATTATTACCAATACTCAGGCGTTTACGATCCGAACGACGTGACTCGAAATTTTCGGGTTTTGCCAGGGCAGGTGCCGCCGCGCCCGACGATGCCACCGTTCGACCGCAACGACGTGCGCATCGCCGCCGACCGCGCGGCCGCCATTTATCATTGGACCCCGCCGATCACCAATTACGAGGACCGCGATCAGCTCCAGCGCTATCAGCTTGAACTGGTCAACGACCTCAACACATCGAACCCGGCGGTGCGTGCCGCGCTCAAGCATGCTTATGGCTGCTGGCTCGAACAGATCGGGTTCGACGGTCTGCGGATCGACGCAGCCAAGCACATCGAACCCGCCTTCTGGTCGGACTTTCTATATGGCGAAGACGGGCTGCTGGCCCGCGCCCGGCGGCTCGGCAAGCGCGATCTCCTGACCTATGGCGAGGTCTGGCATTTCTCGCCGCCGTTCAAGACCAGCGGTGAGGCCGCGATTTCTGCCTATGTTGAATCCGGCTCGCGCAACGGGTTTCGCGCGGCAATGGGATTTCCGCTGTTTTCGAGCCTCAACAAGGTCATCAACGCCGACCGGCCAACCGACATCCTCGCCTTCCAGATGGATGCACAGATGACCGCCTATCCCGATCCCTATTCGGTCATCAATTTTCTCGACAGTCAGGATGTCGTGCGGTTCCGCTCGCTGGGCGACGTCGCGCGGTATCGCAAGGCGCTTGCGATCCTGCTCACCGCGCCGGGGATCCCGCTCATTTATCAGGGTGACGAGCAAGGGTTCGTCGAGCGTCGCCAGGCGATGTTTCGCGGCGGATATAAAGCCACTGGCGACCATTTCGATCGTCGCGGCGGCTTGTTCACTACAGTGAAGGCACTCAATGCCGTGCGCCAGTCGGGTGACGGCGTCTTCACCCGCGGCAGTTTCCGCAGCCTCAGTACCAACAGCCTAGGGCCGGGCGCCTTCGCGTTCGAACGGCGAACGGCGAGCCACACTGCGTTCGTCGCGATCAACACCAGCAACCGTTTTGCAACCCTGATCAATGGGCTGCCAACCGGTCTCAAACCCGGATCCACGCTCGATTTGGTGTTCGGGGTGGGCGTGAAGCGCCAGCGCTTCGTCGTCGATCGGACCGGGCGCCTGACGTTTGCGCTGCGGCCCAACGCGATTGCGGTGCTGCTCCAAAGCCCGGAGTCACCTCCGGCGCCGCTGGTGGCCCCGGCGCAGATCTTCGTCGAGCAGTCGCTTGTCGGCGCCGCGCTGCATGACGATCAGCCGCTCAGCGGGACGGTGACGGTGCCGCATGCGCGGCTGGCGCTGGCCATCGACGGTAATCTCGATGCTGCGCCGCCAATCATCGCCGACGCCCAGGGCCATTGGCAGGCGACGCTGCCCGTGCGGCATATGCTTGCAAAGCCGCACTTTTTTGAGCTGTTTCTGGTTAATCATGGCGTTGCGACTGCTCCGGTGCGCTATTTCGCCGATCGGTTGCCGACACAGCGTGCGGCCATTACCGACCCCCTCGGCGACGATCATGGCCCAACGCACGACTATCGCCGCCCGCTCCACCCTTCGGTCACGCGCCAGATGGACATTACACAGGTCCGGCTTGATGCCAGCCCGGACGAACTCGTCCTGCGGATCGAGATGGCGCAACTGACCGATTTCTGGTCGTTCACCAACGGATTTGAAAATGTGTCATTTCAGATTTTTATCGACGATCCGGCGATCCGGTCGGGCGCGCCGACACTGCCTTGGATCGCCGCGCCTCCGCCGCCGGGCTTTGACTGGGATGTCGCGCAGATTGCCCATGGCTTTGGCAACACCGCCTATCGCAATGATCGGGGGAGGGATGTCGCAATCCCCGCCGCCGCGCCGGAAATGTCCACCGAAGGCAAGACACTCACGCTGCGCTACGACTGTTCGAAGCTCCCGATCCGATGCGATCACCGTTTGAAGGTTTATGTTACCACTTGGGATCGCGATCAGGAGGGGCGGCTGCGCGATTTGCAGCCGTCACCTGACATCTGGACCTTCGGAGGCCCCACAGGGGCGCGTACCAAGATACTCGATGCGGCTTTGATCGGCTTCTGACAGATGGTGACGCGCAGGGAGGATGAGCGGATGACCCTTAGACTTAGGCCGGGTACCCCGGTTGCGCTGGCGTTCGCCGCGGCCTTGTCTGCGCCCGCGAGCGCGCAGCCGGTGCCTGCTGCATCGCCAACAGCGGTTGCCGAGTCCGCGCCACTCCACGTTGCATCGCCCGATTGGCGCGATCAGGTCATCTATTTTCTGATGATCGACCGCTTCAACGACGGCGACCGCGCGCGCAACGATCAGGGTCTGGATGAATACCGCCCGACCGAAGAAGGTGGCTATAGCGGCGGCGACCTGAAAGGTGTGATCGACAAGCTCGACTATATCCGGGAGCTCGGGGCGACGTCGGTCTGGACGACGCCGCCGTTTGCCAATCAAACGTGGAATAGAGCGGTCGGTAGCACTGGTTACCATGGCTATTGGCCGCGAGATTTCACGCAGGTCGACGAGCATTACGGCACGATGGAGACCTATCGGACGCTGGCGCGCGAATTGCACCGGCGGAACATGTTTCTGGTGATGGACATCGTGGTCAATCACGTTGGAAATTTCTTCGATTATGGCGAAGACTTTAGCGCCACCGACCCAACGATCGACTATCAGGCCGTAAACTCGCGCAGCCCGACATCGACGCCAATCACGCCGCCCTTCGACATGAACGATCCGCGTGATCCGCAGCAGCGGCAGGCGGACATCTACCACTGGTCGCCGCTGCTGGTGGATTACAAGTCGCGTGCGCACGAACTGACGGATCAGCTTGGCGGGCTTGACGACGTCAACACCAGCAACCCAGCCGTGCGCGCGGCGTTCAAAGCGATCTATGGCGCGTGGATCGAAGGGGCAGGCGTCGATGCCTTTCGCATCGATACCGTCAAATATGTCGAACCCGATTTCTTTGCCGATTTTCTCCACGGCCCCGGCGGTATCTACGAAAGCGCGCGCCGCAGCGGGCGCAAAGACTTTCTGGTCTTCGGCGAGGTCAAGGAGAACGCGCCGCCGTATTCGTTGCAGGGCGAGACGAAGCTTGGGGCCTATCTGAGCGCCACGGACCGGCCTGGCTTCCCGTCTTTGATCAACTTCCCGCTGCAGGAAGAAATGGTGCGCGTGCTTGCGGCCGGTATGCCGACCAGCGCGCTCAGTTATCGGTTGAAGGCGTTTCTGGATCTGTTTCCAGAGCCTGCGATCGCTGCCAATTTCGTCGACAATCACGATGTGCCGCGCTTTCTGTCAGAAGGCAGTCCTGCGGCAATGCGCCAGGCGATGGCACTGATGTTTGCGCTGCCGGGCATCCCGATCATCTACCAGGGCGACGAACAGGGCGCGCATGACTCGCGCGAAGCGATGTTCGCGGGCGGATATCTCTCGCCCAAGGATCGCTTCGACACCGACTCGCCAACTTTCGGCTACATCAAGGCGCTGGCCGCGCTGCGTCGAGCCCATCCGGCGCTGCGGCGCGGCAAGCTCGAGCTGCTGCTCGACAATCCCACCGCGCCCGGCGTGTTCGCGTTGCGCCGGACGGGCGAAGGCGAGACGATCGATATCTTCCTCAATTCCGCCGATCACGTCAGCCTTTTGTCGACGGCTCTGCCTGATGTGGCCGAGGGCAGCGCGCTGGAGCCGTTGTTAGGCGACACTGCCGTTCAGTGGGTCGGACCGGGCGGGCGGCTGACGATGGAACTGCCTGCCCGCGCGATCCGATTCTACCGGGAGCGACGCGCAAAGAACCCGGTCGCGGCGGGCACAGTGCCGGCCGAGATCATGATGCCTGTAACCCTGCCGGAGGCCCCGCTGACGGCGCCGCTGACCCTGTCGAGCCGCTTTCGCGGACCGGACAAGCAACTGTTGCTCGTGCGCGACGGCAATCTGTCGACGGCGCAGCCAGTGCCGCTGACCGCCGATGGTCGTTGGAGCTTCACACTGATGCCCGAAGATCTCGGTACGAACGTGCATTTCGTCGAACTCTATGCGCCGCGTTCGCGGATTGTCAGCCCGCGCATCGCCTATACGACGTCAAAGACCAAACCGGACTGGCAGGGGGCACAAGCCGATCCGGCAGGCGACGACAAAGGCCCGGGCGGCGCTTATCGCTTGCCGCTGGATCCCGGGTTCGACGGTCCGCAGGATATCTTGGGCGCCAAGGTGCGCGGCGGCGGCGATGTGCTGGAGCTTGAGCTGACGATGCGCGCGATCAGCGATGTTTGGCTGCCGGCCAACGGCTTCGACCATGCGGCGTTCACGATCTTCTTCGATTTCCCCGGTGCGAAAGGCGCCGCGCGGTTCGACCCGCTCAATCTGCCGATGCCCGCCGGATTTACGTGGAGCCGCGCACACAGCGTGTTTGGCTGGGGTAATGCCCTTGTCCAACCGCCGAACGAAAAGCGCGGCCTTGCGCCAGCGATCACGGTCGACCGGGAGAAGCGGACGATCACGCTCACGTACCGCGCGTCGGCAATGGGGCAACATGACTGGCATGGAGCGCGGCTGTATGTAACGAGTTTTGATCGCACCGGCGAAGGAGCGTTCCGACCGATCACCCGGGAGAGCTCGATGTTTGCCTATGCAGGCGATCCAGACGGACCGAAAGTCGCTGACGAACTGCGGATCGATCTTCCCAAATCGCCTCGTGCACCCCAGCGGTAAGGCCCGAGCGTCCGGTCAGGCTTACTGCTCACCCGTCGCCAGCAGCGCGCGATAGAGGATCGCATAGTCATCCGCCGTCCGCGCGAGTGAGACATCAGTTTTGAGCGCATTGCGCTGCACATCTGCAATCAGCGGATCGGTCGGGTCGAGCGCGAGCACGCGCCCGAGCAGCGCGAGATAGGAAGCCGGATCGATCGACTCCGCGACAAATCCATTGCCGGTTGCTGGATGGGCAAACGCATCGATTATCGTATCCTTCAGGCCACCCGCGGGGGTGACGACGGGAATGCTGCCGAAGCGCATCGCGATTTTCTGGCAGAGCCCCGACGGTTCCTGCTCCGAAGGCATGATGATGAAGTCGGAGCCGGCAAAGGCGATTTCGGCAAAGTCCTGCTGGTAATCATTGACGAAGGTGAAGCGCGGTGTCGTTGCCGCGCGCCGTTGCAGTTTATCGCGGTCGACCTCTGAAACGGCCGCCGCCGGGACAATGAAGAGCAGTTCGACATCGGGGAAGTCGGCCAGCGCGTCGATCAGCGCGTATAGTGCAGTACGGCCCTTGGCCTTGCAGAACCGGCCGATGAAACTGAGAATTCGGCGCTGCGGCACGGCTTTCACAGCGGCGGTGCCCGATCGATGAGCGGCGAGCGCGGCCATGAGGATGTCCCGGTTATGCGCCTTGTCGTCGGCGAAGCTCGCGGTTGCCATGGGGCGATAGCCATGACCGAGCGCGGCTGGATTCCAGGTTTTGACGTCGATGCCATGCTCGATACCGTGCAGCGCCGATACGGGCCGCCCCGCCAGCGCCCCGGCATAGCGTTCGGCTAACATCGCCGCATAGGCCGGGCTCGATGTGACCGACTGATCGGCAATCCGCAGACCAAGTTCGATCGCACTGTCTGAAGACAAGGTTGGGCATGCGACGTAGAGCGCGTCTTTCCCGTCGAAATCTGTCTCGGCGATCAGCTTGCCCAGCGAAAAATCATATTCGGCGGACAGAATGTTGAACAACAGCCGATAACGGTCGGTCTGAGCCTTTATATACGCAAGCGTGAGGGTACTTAGCTGGTCGAGCGCATGCACGATCCGATAGGGCTCGGTCGCCGATGCGAGATAGCTCAACGCCGCATGACCGATGACAATGTTGCGGTGCAGCCTGACGGCGTCATCATAAATGCGGTCGCGGAATATCTCATCCTGCGCCACGAATAGTGTTTGCTGCTGCGGATCGGACGTCGGAACCGTACATAGCTGATAGGCGTAGCGCTTGCCGTCGATCGTGACACTTGCTCGCGCCAGCACCTCGTGCGCGCCGTCGTCGGGAAGCGCGGTCACGTTCTTGATGAACGGGAGCAATTGAGTGTGCGGCAAGCCGCGCTCTGCAAGGGCAGCGGGTAAATCGCGCGAGACCACGGCCATGCCGCCGGTCGCATGANNTGATAGGGCACGAGCTCTTGCGTGATGAACAGCGTTCTCAAGTGCGCTATCCTCGATGATCCGGACCGGACATCAGCGCACGCGATTCTTCATCAGCGCGCGGGCCCGTTCGAGGATTGCGGGGTTGGTCAGCGGCGCGTCGAGTACAAGGACCCGAACGCCGTGCGCTGGCACCGTCTCCGCAAGTGTCGACTGGTCGGCGCGGATCGTGCACCTCGCCCCGCTGATCGCGTCCCGCCATATGCCGCGATTAACGAGGCCATCGACCCGGATCGTCTGCACCGCGTCGCCCTTGTTCAGCAGCACCAACGCCGTCTGATGCGTCGCGCCCTTTTGATAAATCCGGTAAAAGGTGGCGGTGTCGCCCGCGAAACGGAGGTTGAGTTGTAGTCCCTTTTGCAAGGCTATATTCGCCTTGCGGACATGCGCGATCGCCGAAAGCTGACGGCGGATCGGGTTCGATCGCGCGGCATCGATACGTTCCTGGCCGAAATAGTTGCGATTGCCTTGATGCTCGACTGCGCCCGGCATGAAATTCACTTCCGACCCGTAATAGATCGACGGAATGCCGCGCGCCGTGAACAACCAGTTGTTGGCGTCAATGTAACCATTATCGGTGGCGTTCATCCGTGCCATGTCGTGATTGTCGTAGAAGGTCACCAAGTCATAGGGGTTTTGATAGACGTGCGTTTCGAGGTTCAGATAGGGCAGAATTTGAGCGAAATCGCTGCCCGGATGCTCGAACACCTTTGTGATGTCGTTCCGGCCTGGAAAATCCAGTACGCTGAACCCGCCGTTTTCCGGAAAAGTATGTTGGGCGATGAACTTCGGATCGAACGAAAAGCTCTCTCCGAACATGAACATGCCGGGGCGCCGCGCGCGGATGCGATCGGACACCTTCTTCCAGAAATAATTGGGCTGTTCCTTGATCGTGTCGATCCGCAGCGCATGGACGCCCTGATCGATCCATTTGAGATATGATCCGACGAGGTAATCGATAACGGCTGGATTGTCCGGATTCAGGTCCGACAGCGTCGCAAGGCCCGGCGTGCGGTTGTAGAATTTGTGCAGTGGATTGCTGGGGTCGAGCTGTTCCGGCCGAAGATTCTGGTGGTCGGCAACCAGCTTGCCGCTTTCGTCAAACAGTCGCCCAAATTCTGGCTGCGGGTTTCGCATTGTGTAGGCGGGCGAGCCATGATTGCCGACGATGTCCAGCACCATGTGGAGCTTATGTCGCTTCAATCCGGCAACAAGGCTGCGAAAGTCGAGGTCCTCCGACGGGAGATGCTCGTCGACCTTATAGAAATTGACGCCCCAATAGCCGTGATAGCCGGTCTTCATGCCATCGACATAGCCCGACCCGAACTTGACCGGCTCGCTTCCTGAAAAGGCCGCATCGGGGTTGTCGACGATCGGCGTCAGCCAGACGCTGGTGAAGCCCATTTCTGCGATATAGTCGGCGTTGTTCAGGACGCCTTTGAAGTCGCCGCCAAGATAGCCGATGTTATCGTGCTTGCCATTTGGGCCCGGCAAATCGCGATCAAACGTGCCGAAATCGGGTTTGCCTTGATCTACGTGATTGTTGGCCGGGTCGCCGTCGACGAACCGGTCGGTCAGCAGGAAATAGATCGCCTCGGCCGCAAACGGCGTATCGGTCCCGTAAAGGTCCCCGGCAGGCGGCGCTGCCCGTCGCGCGGGACCTTTGCCTGTTGAGGCCGCCGCACCCGCGTAATGGGTCAGGGCGGCGGTAGCCGCACACAGCGCCAGTGCAGCGCCAAACTTCATTCGGTATGTCGTCATCAGGCCTTCCCGGCATAGTCCGCAAGCATGTCGAGCGACGTCTGTAGCACCATCTCGCTCAACGTTTCGGCCTTTTTCACGAACATCGCCTCGCCGATTGCGGTCGGGAGTACCAGATTGACGGCTTTACGGTGCAGTTGCACCTCAGCAACCGAGCGCTTGAGCGTATCGATCGTGCAGCCGGTGGGCGCAGTGATCGACAGCCCGGTGTTCAGAATGCTCCGGATCGCCCGGTCGCAGGCGTCCGGCGCGAGCAATCCCAGCGTCCGGGCAATGCAGCACGACAAGGCCATGTCGATCGCCACCGCTTCGCCATGGAGGATTTGGTGATCGCTATCGATTTCGAACGCCATACTGAACGTGTGCCCGAAATCGACGACACGTTCGAGATTGGCTTCGAGCAGGTTCGGCTGAAGCTCCTCCACCATCCGTACCATCGCCCGGTGNNCCGGTGATAAATCGCATAGTCGAGCCGGGCGAGATCGAGTTCGGCGTTCGATCGATAGGCATCCTCGATCTGCTCGAACAGCATCGCGTCGCAGACGAGCGCCATCTTGATCACCTCGGCCATGCCGCAGCAGAGTTCGCGAACCGGCAGTGTGGTCAGGAAATGCGGATCGTTGAAGGTGCGATAGGCCGGGTAGTAATTGCCGAGAATGTTCTTTGATCGAAAGGCGTTGACGCCGGTCTTCACTCCGACCGCGACATCGACCTGGCCGACGAGCGTCGTCGGCACTTTGATGAATTTGGTGCCGCGGCGGTACATTGACGCGGCAAACCCGACCATATCCAGAATGATCCCGCCGCCGATCGCGATGAAAAGGGCGTCGCGGTCGAGCGCGAAGGCCTTGGCCTGGGCGCACAGGCTCACCACGGTGTCGAGCGTCTTGTTCTGCTCGCCCGATGCACAGACGATCACCCGGTAAGCGGCAGGATCGAGATGATGGGCAAAATAGGCCCGCACCTGCGCGCCGTAGAGCTGATCGATCGTTGGGCTGACGACGACAAGGCACATCCGCTTGGCGATACAATCGGCAAGCGCCGAATTGTCGACCGAAAACAGATGCTCTTCGATGCAGATGCGATAGCCATAATCGGCGTGCGCATCGACCCGGATCGTCGATGCATCGTACGAAGTGCCGCCAGAAACGATGTCGATGTAAGACATGTCTTCCCCAATTCCGTTCGAAGATTGATCGCCTGTCGGTGAACGATGATTTGACCCGTCACATTGTCTGTTGTCCGATCGGTCATGCAGCCGCGACTCAACCGGAATCGAGACGCTTCGCTGCCAAGGTCAGAAACGCCCAGTCGCAAAGGCGGAAAAACAACCGGTTGTAGCGGATGTTGTAGTCAGTCTCGTGCAAGAGCCGCGACAGATAGAAGATCGCGCACCACTGGGGATCGCGCAGTGGCTCGCTGAGCTCGGCATCGGCGTTGGTGCGATAGGCGTCCAGTATCGCCTCGTACACCGTGGTGGGCCAGTCACGCACGAAGGTCATCAGGCAGCCAATGCGGTCGTCCTGCCTGTCGTCGGCGGGTGCTGCCAGCATTCGGCCCGCCGATTCACGTGAAATTCCGGCATCCTGCTGCAATCGGGTCGCGGCCTCGTCGAACGCGAAATTTTCCAGACCGCGATAGAGCTGAAACAGGTCAGCCGCGCCATGATGCCAAAACTTGGGCTCGCGCACCGAATTTGCGGGATCGATGATCCGGCAGCCGCCCGCTGGACCGCCAAGGATGATGTGTGACAAATGCAAATCGCCATGGCCGTAGCTGGGGCGGAGATCGGTGGCGGCGCGGCGGGCCCGATCGGGCAGCGCGGCAAAAAGCGTCGTCAATTGATCGAGCGCGGCTGGCGTGACAAGGCCGTCGAGATCGGTTGACGCGTGGAGAAGGGGCAGGAGGGCGCGCCATCGCGCGCCAAGGACATGCCCATGTTCGCTCGACGAAAGGCGTCGTGCGGGATCTGCGCTGCCACAGCGCTGCGCCGATGTATGGAAATGCGCGACGCCTTGGCCGATCGCCCTGCAGATGTCGCGTCGGACCGAGGTTTCGCGCGTCAGCAGCGTGGGCAGCGGGACGCCCGTCAGCACCGCATTTAGTGTGCTGCGCGCCGCAGTTTGAAAAGGCCTGTAGGCGGGTTCGCCCGCGATATACTCCATGAAGCTGGCGATCACTTGCGGTGGGTTCTCGTCGCCGGTGTGCTCGTGCACGATCTGGGCGAACAGGCGCGGCGTGACGGTGAGGGCATCAAGCGCGCGCAGCGTGTCAACCTCGCGCCGCGCATTGCCGTCCATCTTGCGAAAGAATTTGGCGGCGCAGCGGCGTCCTGCGAACCGGGTCTCGAAAACGGTGTTGCTCGAATCGCCCAGATCGAGCAGCCGGTAGGTCGCCGGGAGCGACTCCTTTGCACCGCTCGGTCCGTCGAACCGCAGCACGCCGCCACGCCGCGTCGCGATCAAAGGGTCGCGCATCAGCCGATCGAGCAAGAGGTGGGGCGACACGAGCGTCATCGTCCCGCCGGGTGCGATTTCGATCGTGAGCGAATAGATCTGGTCGCCGGGCGCGACGGCCAGCATCAGCCAGCGGCACCGCGCGCCTGTAGCGGAGGTAAAGTCGGCCGCGTCAACGATCGTGACCGCGTCCGCCGCGCGGTGCTTTTGCGCATACCAGCGCCGATCCTTGATCAGCGCAAATACTGGCCAAGGATCGAGCGAGATCGCGTTCATCAGCGCCCCCTCACGCGTGAACGGGCTGGCGCAAGGCGTCGGCGAAGATCGCCGTCGCCTGCGCGATATGGTCGAGCGACACGTTGAGCGGCGGCGCAATGCGGACGGTGTTGCCGCCGACCCCGATTCGCACCCCGCGATCGAGGCACGCTCGATAGAATTCGTCGGCACGGTGTTTGCGCTCGCTTGATGGACTGTCGATTGGGCCGAACTCAATCGCGAACAACAGGCCGATGCCCCGAATGTCGGCGATGGCGTCGGGAAAACTGGTGCGCAAAGCGTCTAGTCCGGCCGCCAACAAGCGCGACCGTGCGGGCATTGTGGCAATCAAGTCTTCATCGCGGAGGACGTCCAGCGTTGCAGATACCGCCGCGCAGCTGAGCGGATTGCCGCCGAACGTTGATGAAGACGCGCCCGCTGCTCCAAAGGAGCCCGACGTCATGATCGCCTCTCGCCCGGCGAGCAGCGAGAATGGGATGCCCGAACTCAATCCCTTGGCCGCGGTCACCAGGTCAGGTTCAATGCCATAATGCTCGCACGCCAAGAACGCCCCGGTGCGGCCGCCCGCCGACACGATCTCGTCAGCGACCATCAACACGTCGTTGCGCTGACAGGCATCGGCGATGATCCGCCAATAGTCGCGCGGCGGCACGACAACCCCCGCAGCGGTCTGGATTGGTTCGAACACGATCGCGGCAAGATCGTCCGCTGCATCAATCTGGCCGGCAATGTCTTGCGCACAGGCGATGTCGCATATCGGAAAATGCAGGCCGAGCGGGCACTTGAAACAATGCGCGCTGTTGAACTGGCGCGCGTTCGGGCTGGTATCGACGTGGCCGATATTCCATCCGACCAGCGCCCGCGCGCCCTGGGTCTTGCCATGAAAGCCGCCGCGCAGTGCCGCGATCACGGGGCGGTCGGGGCCGGCATGACCCTGAATTGCGCGGATTGCGGCCTCAATCGCCTCAGTGCCGGACGAGAAGAAGGCGAAGCGCGACAGGTGCGGCGGAAACACCTGCGCGAGTCGCGTGCACAGCGCATCGCGCGCCGGGGTGCTCGAATCATGGACATTGGTCAGCGCCGCGAGCTGCGCGCTCACCGCCGCAATCACCGAGGGATGCGCGTGCCCCACATTCTGTGTCAAAATGCCCGATGCAAAATCCAGATAGGCGTTGCCATCGACATCATAGAGAAAGCTGCCACGCCCCATGGCGAAGACGCGGCCCGCCAGCGCCGCCTCATCGGTGATTCCAGGCGCGAGATGCGCCGCTTCTCCAGCTGGTAGCGCAGCATCACGCATCGGCCTTCTCACTTAGCTGCATGACGACCAGCACGATCTCGTCGGACGAATGATTGACGAGGCCGTGCTCATGGTGCGGGGGGTTGACCAGGACGTCCCATGGCCCAACCTCGACCATTGTGCCCTTGAACCACATCCGCCCCGTACCGCTGATGATCACATACCATTCGCTGTCGTCGTGATGAAAATGCCGCCCGATCGAAGCGCCAGAAGGGATACGGACGAAATCGACGAAATCGACTTGCTGGGCGCTTTTGAGCCGATCGAAAGCGCGGAAGGAATTGACGTGGTCCAGACCATCATGACACGCCCTTTCCACGATCATCATGTCGCGGATCATATTGGGGATGTCATTGGCGGGAGCATCGTCACCATTGGACATCAAGTAACTCCAGTGCGCTATTAATATTATCAAAAAGATTCAAAATATTTCAATATGTGTAATTATCTTAACGTAAAATTTACTTAATACTGCTGGACATCCGTTTCGGATGTAATTATATTGCTCGGCACTCCTCAATATATATCAACAAAATGATCGATCTGTCATCATGAAATACGATATTTGACATCAAAAAGACGATGAATGACTTACTGTCATAGACGACTATTCACGCATACGTATGCGTTCGTCGTGCCTGAAGTGAATCATGAGGGCTTATGGAGAATGAAATGATCAATCGCTGGACCAGAATGATGATGGCTGGGGCCGTGGCTCTGGCAGCGTCTTGCAACAGTGGCCCGGCAACCGCCCGGACTGCCGCGCCCGAGGCAGGCGCGGCCCCGGCGGTGGCGGTCGAAGCCCGCGCACACTGGTTGACGCGCGACTTGATCGCTTGGAACGCGCCCGATGCTGACGCGATCATGCTGCTGACCACGCCGTCAGGCGATCCGGTCGCCCCCGATGTCGCGCACCGCCTCGATCGGATCGGTGTCGTCGATGATCGCTCGGTGCCCGGCGTGCCCCACCTGCGCGGCATGCCGTTATTCCGGGTCATCGGCGCGACGCGAGCTGATGTCGGCACCTGGCTCAAACAGCGCGTCCGGGTTGCCGCGCGGAACCGCGCTGGCGACACCGTTGCGGTCACCGGGCTTCAGATCGGCGGCGTGCTCGATGATCTCTATGTGAACGACGCGCGGCTCGGTGCCAGTTTCGACGGCGACGTGCCGACGGTCGCCGTGTGGGCGCCGACCGCAACTGCGGTCCGGCTACAGCTGTTTGATGGCGCGAAGAGCAAAGCCGAGGCAACGCTGGCAATGGTCGAGGATCGGGCAACCGGCGTGTGGCGCATCATGGGCGCCAAAAGCTGGAATCGCAAATTTTATCTGTTCGAGGTCGACGTGTTCGTCCCCGCGCTTGGGCGCATTGTCACCAATCGCGTTACCGATCCCTATTCGCTGACCCTGTCCACCGACAGTGAACGCTCGCAGATCGTCAACCTCGATGATCGCGACTTAAAGCCTGCCGGATGGCAAGCGCTCGCCCGTCCGCTGCCCGCCGCGCCCGAGGATATCGTCATTTCCGAGCTGCACGTGCGCGATTTTTCGGTCGCGGATGCCACGGCGCCGGTGGCGCATCGGGGCAAGTTTTTGGCCTTTGCCGATGCGCGATCGAACGGCATGCGGCATCTCGCCAAACTGGCGAATGCCGGGCTGACGCATGTGCATCTATTGCCGACGTTCGATTGTGCCACGGTGCCCGAGGATCGACGCCGACAGAAGACGCCCCCCGATCTGTCGCGATTCGGCCCGGCAAGCGAAGATCAGCAGGCGGCGGTGGCGGCCATTCGCGCAGATGACGCCTATAACTGGTGCTATGATCCGTACCACTTCATGGCGCCCGAAGGGAGCTATGCGACCAACCCCGACGGTATCGCGCGGATTGTCGAGTTTCGCCGCATGGTGATGGGGCTCGACCGTGCCGGGCTGGCCGCCGTGCTCGACGTGGTGTTCAACCATATGACGACCGCCGGACAGGCGCGCGCCTCCGTGCTCGATCGGATCGTGCCGGGCTATTATCACCGCCTTGATGACGCGGGGGTAGTCGCCACCAGCACTTGCTGCGCCAACACCGCGAGCGAGCGGGCGATGATGCAGAAGCTGATGATCGACGCGATGATGGTGTGGGCGCGCGACTATAAGGTGGGCGGTTTTCGCTTCGATCTGATGGGCCATCACAGCCGCGCGACGATCCTTGCTGTTCGCGATCGCCTGCGGTCGTTGACTCTGGCCCGGAACGGTGTCGACGGCGCAAACCTCTATCTCTACGGCGAAGGCTGGAACTTTGGCGAGGTCGCCAATGATGCACGTTTCGTGCAAGCGACGCAGCGCCATATGGGCGAAGGGACTGGCATTGGCACCTTCAACGACCGGTTCCGAGACGCCATTCGCGGCGGCAGCTATTCGGACAGCGGTCGCAGCATCGTAAAGTCGCAGGGCTTTGCCAACGGCTTGTTCACAGCGCCCAATGCCGAAAATACGGGGTCGGTGGCGGAGCGCATCGCCCTGCTCGATCTGTCTGATCGCGTAAGGATTGGTCTTGCTGGCAGCATCGGTGGCTTCCGCTTGATGATGCGCGACGGGATCGTGCGGCGCGCCGACGCGCCGTCGTTGGGCGGGGGCGACATCGTCGGCTATGTCTCTGACCCTCAGGAGACGATCAATTATGCTGAGGCCCATGACAATGAAACGCTGTTCGACATCAATGCCTATAAGTTGCCGCTCGACACGAGCCGGGAAGACCGGCTGCGGGCACAAAATCTCGCAGCGTCGCTGATCCTGCTCGCGCAGGGCGTGCCCTTTTTGCACGCCGGGCAGGAAATATTGCGGTCGAAGTCGCTTGACCGCAATTCGCATGACTCGGGTGATTGGTTCAACCGGCTTGATTACAGCCTGAAAACCAATGGCTGGGGGCGCGGCCTCCCGCTGCGGGCGGATAATGAAGGCAATTGGCCGGTGCAGCGCGTGCTGCTGGCCGATCCCCGGATTGCCGTCGGTTCACAACAGATTGCTGGAGCGGTCGCACATGTCCGCGAGATGCTGGCGATCCGGCGATCATCACCGCTATTCCGGATGCGCAATGCGACCGACATTGCTGCGCGGCTCCACTTCCACAATGTTGGGCCGATGCAGCGCCCGGGGCTGATTGTCATGAGCCTTGATGGCGCGGATGGGACCGACATCGTCGTGATGTTCAATGCCACGCGCGAGCCGGTTGACTTCGCGCTGGCGGCAGGCACCGACTTCCGCCTTCATCCGCGCCAGCGCACCTCGGCGGACAGGCGCGTCCGCCGGGCGGCGTATCGCGAGGGGGTATTCCACACGCCAGCGTTGACGACCGCCGTATTTGTCGCCGTGCGCAACTCGCGGGCCGCCGCGCGCGTCACTGCGGGCCGTTAGGCGCTCCGGCCCGCACAAGACGCCGTGCCACCGCAAAGGTGCAGCCCCATCGATGCTGTCGCCCGGCATGCGCCCGTCGCTAGCTGCGGTGGGTCTCGTCCAAACTGGTGCACCCGACTGGATTCGAACCAGTGGCCTCTGCCTTCGGAGCAATTTAGCGCACCCATCCTAAATATGCGACAGGGCACGCTATGATACTACAACCATCTGAAAAGACTAGACTATCAGAAAATTCGCGCCGAAACCTCTATCCGAAAGTTCGCTGCAATTTCCGTCCTGCTGCTTCCGTGGTGCTTCCGCAGAAACAGCCCCTTTCCAGCGGAGGAAGCGTCACATGGCAAAGCTGACCAAGCGGATCGTAGACGCGGCCGAGATCAATGGAAGAGACTATTTTATCTGGGATGACGAGTTGCCGGGCTTTGGCCTGCGGGTCTTTGCATCGGGTAAGCGTAGCTATCTGATCCAGTACCGTGCGGCGGGCCGAACCAGGCGCTACACCATCGGACTACATGGCGTCTGGACGCCGGAGACCGCGCGGCAAGAGGCCAAAATTCAGCTTGGACGTATCGCGAGCGGAGACAATCCCGCCGAAGAACGCCAGCTCGACCACAAAGCCATCACCGTCAAGGAACTTTGCGCGCTTTATGTCGCCGACCTCAATGCGGGACTGATCCTGGGCAAAGGCGGTCGCCCCAAGAAGCCCACGACGATCGGAACCGACACGGGACGTATTGAGCGCCATATCATCCCGCTTGTCGGCTCTCGGCGCGTCAAGGATCTCACCAAGGCCGACATCAACAAGGTCTTGAAAGACATCATGGCCGGAAAGACGCGCGTTGCGGTGAAGACCAGGAAGCTACGCGGCAAGGCCATCGTGCGCGGCGGCGCCGGAACGGCTACACGAACGGTCGGCCTGTTGGGAGGCATCCTTACCTATGCAGTTGACGCCGGCATCATCGA
>FSSH01000945.1_pt1 | contig 21093 bp, 26 predicted proteins | sample 1166101 | NCBI WGS metagenome assembly FSSH01 (sample SAMEA32972668, study PRJEB13176) | freshwater metagenome | biome: Drinking water system; feature: Biomass in drinking water that filtered by 0.45 um membrane; material: drinking water | place: USA | collected 2012-12-20 | depth 0 m | reverse complement strand
ACGCCTGCCGACACGCCGAATCGCGCGCCGATCTCTTCCGCGCCCCATCCCTTATCGCGTGAAAGCTCCGCAAACCGCTCGAACTGGTCGGCGGGGTGCATGGGCGTCCGGGTCACGTTCTCGTCCAGACTGATCTCGGAGGGGTCGTTCTGCGTATCGAGCCAGCAGCGCACCGGCTCGGACTTCTTGATCTGCTTGCGCTTGGCGCGCAGTAGCATCGCCAGCCTGCGGCCCTCGCCAGCGGTGACGAGGTAATTGCCGGTCGGTGTCCCGTCCTCCTTGACCTCGGGTTCAACGACAAGGTTTTGGATCAGCCCCTTGTGCTGGATCGAAGCGGCCAGCGCCTCGATAGCGGCTTCCCCATGCGGCACCTTGCGGGCATTGCGCGGGGACTTCTTGAGCTTGCCGAGCGGCACGAAAATCTCGACGCCCGACACAGGCTCGGCGGCTACGGTTTCAGTAACAGCGTTCATCACACTACTCCTTCTAAAACCACACACACCCCGGAATGGGGTGGGCGGCGAAAGAGCGACCGGCAGGCCCGCCGGCGGAGCCGGGCAGCATCCGAAGGACCGGAACGCAGAGGAGGTAAGCGCGCCTGCGCGCGTTGCAGCCCGGCGCGGCGGGCCTATAGGGAAGCGACGCCCACCCCATAGCGGGAGTGCAACGACCGACGACGCGATTGGGCTGGGCGAGCGCCAGCGAGCCGCCTCGGCCCAATCTCCGCAGCATTGGAAGACACAAAACCGCGTCCGCGGGTTTGCCAATCGGCGCGTGAGCGCCAACCCGCCATGCTGATCGTCACCGGCACGGACGAGACCTATCAGGGGCTCGGTCGAAGCGCAGCGAAGATAGAGCGGCGGTCCCGGAGGGAGGCGCAATATCCATCTGCAACTTGCTTTTCCCGACTATTTCGATTATATTTTAATCGAATTGATAGCAGGTGATAAACATGGCTACCGAGACGAAAGTATTGACCGCGCATGTCCCGCTGGGACTCGCGGAGAAGGTTGAGGCGATGGCCTCGCGGCTCGAACGCTCGCGCGGCTGGGTGATGAAACAGGCGCTCGCGGCCTGGGTCGATCAGGAGGAAGAGCGTCACAAGATGACGCTCGAAGCCTTGGAGGATGTCGATGCGGGCCGGGTGATCGACCATCTGGCGATCACAGCATGGGCGGACAGCCTTGGGACGGATAAGCCGCTACCTTCGCCGGTCAAATGAAGATCCAGTGGACTGGCAAGGCGTCGTCGGACCTGATGCGTCTGCACGAGCATCTGAGCCCCGTTGCACCCGAAGCGGCGGCGCGCGTGGTCCAGCAACTCGCCCATGCCCCGGACCGGCTGCTCGATTATCCGAGGATCGGCGAAAAGCTGGAAGCCTATGAGCCGCGTGAGGTTCGCCGGATCATCGTCGGCAACTATGAGATGCGCTACGAAATCGCGGCCGCGACGATCTTCATCCTGCGCCTCTGGCATTGCCGCGAAAACCGCAGCTTCGAGTCGGAGGACTGAAGATGGGGACGACCGGAGAGACGCGGCCATGAAGCTTGCCGCCGTCCACCCTTATTTGCGCTACGCCGCCTTTGATGCTTTGCGGATGAAGAGGGCGAGGCGCAGCGTCGCGGCATGGCCGCACCTCGCAAGCTCCGTCGCCGATCGCCGCGCCGCCTGGCAGAATGCCCGGACGACTTGCACGACTATGCCAATTCGCCATCGCTGCCTCCGTCGCTGTCACGGTCGCGTCCGGCTTCCGAACAGCTCGCAGGGACGCTGGGTTATCCGTGGCCGTTCGCAGGACGGCCGCCGAAGGGCGATCTCTCGACATGGACCGTCACCGACGACTGGCCCGACCGGGTGCCGGTCACGAGCACCGAGGTTGATGTGTTCGAGGCTTGGTTCGGGGATGTCTTCGACGACTTGTTCGGGCCATGCCAATGATGTGAGGAGTTTGCTGTCATGACCGTGCCGCTGCGCGCCGCCCTCTATCTGCGCGTCTCGACCGCGCGGCAGGCCGAGCATGACGTCTCCATTCCCGATCAGCGTGGGCAGGGCGAAGCCTATTGCCTGTCGCGTAGTCTGGAGCTGGTCGATACTTTCGTCGAAGCCGGCGCATCCGCCACCAATGATCGCCGACCCGAGTTCCAGCGGATGATCGAGGCCGGGACGAGCAAGCCGGCGCCGTTCGACGTGGTGGTCGTCCACAGTTTCTCGCGTTTCTTCCGCGATCATTTCGAGTTGGAGTTCTACGTCCGCAAACTGGCGAAGAACGGCGTCAAGCTGCTCTCCATCACGCAGGAGATGGGCGACGATCCGATGCACGTCATGATGCGCCAGATCATGGCGCTGTTCGACGAGTATCAGTCGAAGGAAAACGCCAAGCACGTCCTGCGCGCGCTCAAGGAAAATGCCCGGCAGGGCTTCTGGAACGGCTCGCTGCCACCGATCGGCTATCGTGTCGTCGCCGCGGAGCAGCGCGGGGCGAAGATCAAGAAGAAGCTGGAGATCGACCCGCTGCACGCCGATACGGTGCGGCTGGCTTTTCGGCTCGCGCTGGAAGGCGACGGCACGTCCGGGCCGATGGGCGTCAAGACCATCACCAAGCATCTCAACGAGCGCCGCATCTTCACCCGCGACGGCGGGCGCTGGGGGATCGGCACGGTTCACCGGCTGCTGACCCGGCCGACCTATGCTGGCCGCCATGAGTTCAACAAGCGCGGCAAGTCAAAGGAACTGAAGCCCGCTATCGAGGTAATCCCGGTCGAGGTGCCGCCGATCATCGACCAGGCGACGTTCGATGCGGTGCAGGCGCATCTCAAGGCGCGCAGCCCGAAGGTTGCGCATCCGCAGGTCGTCGGCGGTCCGACGCTGCTGACGGGACTGATCCACTGCGGGAAGTGTGGCGGCGCAATGACGATTCGCACCGGCAAGGGCGGGCGGTATCGCTACTATACCTGCTCGGCCAAGGCCCGGCAGGGGCCGACTGCTTGTGAAGGCATGACCGTGCCGATGGAGAAGCTGGACGATCTCGTGGCCTGTCATTTGGAGGAACGCCTTCTTGATCCGGATCGGCTTGAGGAGGTTCTGTCCGCTGTCCTCGACCGGCGGCAAGATCGTTCCGATCGGCGCCGCGAGCATATCGCGGAACTGAACAAGCGCGCCGCCGAGACCGAGTTGCGCCTGAAGCGGCTCTACGACGCGATCGAGAGCGGAGTCGCCGATCTTGACGATCCCGCGCTCAAGGATCGCATCGACGCGCTGAAGGCGACGCGCGACCAGGCGCGTGCGGATGCCGCGCGGGCATCTGCGCTGCTGCTAAGCTCGGCCCAGCAGGCGATCACGCCCACGATGCTGCACAAATTCGCCTCCACTGCGCGGCGACGTATCCGCTTAGAGGGCGGGGGCTACCGCCGCGACCATCTCCGCGCGCTCGCCCAGCGGGTGGAGGTAGATCGCGAGGAAGTCCGTATCATGGGCTCGAAGAGCAACCTGCTGCGGTTGCTTGCCGCTAACGGCGTAGGAACGACGGCAGGCGGAGTGCCCACTGTTGTTCCGAATTGGCGGAGGGGGTGGGATTCGAACCCACGGTAGACTTGCGCCTACGCCGGTTTTCAAGACCGGTGCCTTAAACCACTCGGCCACCCCTCCGCATCGGCGGCGCAACGCGGCCGGTGGGTGTTTGTCACCGGCTGCACGTCGTGCCGCTCGCGACGTGTCGTAACCGGTTCGCGGCAAACGCTCAAGTGATCGATCCGTGTGATCGATCCGTGAAGACTCTTTGAACGCGATTTCTGCGGCCTTTACCTGACCCTAACGCGGCTCTGCTAAACACATTTAACGCCGGTCCGTGCCTTCAAAACGGCCCGCTTCAGCCCTCACGGCGCTGTGAAGCGGGGCTATGGGTTGGGCTGCGGCGGAGTATTTGCGGCGAAGGTGTGTGGTGTTGGGAGCGTTGTCGGCTGAATGAACGTCCTGATGTTTCGTCCGCGCGCCGGTTTGGCCGCAATGGCCGCAACGGCTGCCACTTTGGCCGGTCTTTTGTCCGGCTGTTCGAATGCGCCAAGCAATAACTCGGGCGTGTCGCGGCCATTGTTCACCGAATCTGAATACGGCGTCAGCTCAAGCCCGCGCGTCATCACCCACAACGGTCCGGTTCGCAAAGGCGGTGGCAGCTACAAGCTGGGCAGTCCCTACAAGGTCGCCGGCCGCTGGTATGTGCCGCGCGACGAGCCGGGCTACGATCGCCAAGGCACCGGCTCGTGGTACGGCGCCGATTTCCATGGCCGCAAGACCGCCAATGGTGAGATTTTCGACAAGTCGGCACTGACGGCGGCGCATCCGACGCTGCCGCTGCCGTCTTATGCCTATGTCACGAATTTACGCAACGGGCGGACGGTGCTGGTGCGCGTCAACGATCGCGGACCTTATGTGGCGGGACGGATCATCGACTTATCGCACGCCTCGGCGCGGGCGCTGGGCTATGACGGCCAGGGCCACGCGCCGGTGCGGGTTCGGTATGCGGGCAGGGCGCCGCTGGACGGCGATGACCGGCGCGAGCGGCGTTTTCTGGCCGAAGGTGGAGCCGAGGGCGGGCGTGATGTTAGCTTTAGGCCGGTAGCGTCGGCAGAGGACGCGCCGTTTGGCGCCTATCCGGCACCTGAGCGTGAGCGGTTGAGCTGGCAAGCGTCGCCGCGGTCAGCGGATGACGTGCCATCGCGCATGTGGGACGGCGTGCCAGCCGGTGCGCCAGAGCGTAGCTGGTCGGCGACGGATTATCGCGGGCGGCTGAGTGGCCGGTCTGGATTGGGTGGGCCGGTGCCAGAACCGGAAGCGGCAACGGCTGACGCGACAAACCCGAAAGCCGATTGACGGCAACGCCGTCTCCGCCAGTTGTGAAAGACGGAAAGAATATTTTTTACAGCGCGCATCCGATGCGGTTTGCAGCGGCCACGGACATTGACCGGCTCATCGCCGCCCGCGATAGTCCGCGCATGGCTATGCACGTGCACATCGTTCGACACCCACTTTCGCTATGGCGGGCAGGCGGGCTTGGCCGCGTGCTGGCGCTTGCGATCGCGGCGCTGATCGCCGTCGCGGCAGGGTTGCTTTCCGGCACACCGTTGCAGGCGGGCGGTGGCGAGAGCGGCGCTTTCACCACCAAGGCACCGCGCGCGATTTTGATGGAGGCAGCCAGCGGCGCGCTGCTGTTTCAACGCAACGCCGATGACCTGTCGCCGCCGGCCAGTATGAGCAAGCTGATGACGCTGGCCGTGCTGTTCAAGGACATCAAGGACGGCAAGATTTCACTCTCGGACGAGATCGTCATGAGTGAGAACGCCTGGCGCACGGGCGGCGCGCCGTCCGGCACATCGGCGATGATGGTGCCGATCAACACGAAAGCCAGCGTCGATCAGTTGATCCGTGGCATCGCCATCCAATCCGGCAATGACGCGGCGATCTCAATTGCCGAACACATCAGCGGCAGCGAAGCCGCGTTTGCCAAACGCATGACCGAAGAAGCCCGCCGCATCGGTTTGGAAAAATCGACCTTCGGAAATGCAACCGGGTTGCCCCATCCGCAACAATTGATGTCGGCGCGGGAGCTCGCCACACTCGCACGCTTCCTGATCAGCGAATACCCGGACCGCTATCCGGTGTTTGCTGAGCGGCAATTCAACTACCGCACGCACAAGTTCTTCAATCGCAATCCGCTGCTGTTTCTCGATTTCGGCGTCGACGGCTTGAAGACGGGGTTTACGCAGGACGCAGGTCACGGGCTGGTGGCATCGGCGGTGCAGGATGGCCGGCGCGTCATCGTGGTGGTGTCGGGGCTGGCGACGCCGGAAGATCGCAAGGCCGAAGCGACCAAGCTGATCAAGTGGGGATTTTCATCGATCAGCCAGGTGAAACTTTTCGATAGCGGCGAAATCGTCGGCCAGGCGCGGGTGTGGGGCGGGAAAAGTTTCAGTGTGCCGCTGGCCGGTAAGGGCGACATCATCATGTCGGTGCCGAAGGTTCCAGCCAACCAGCGGCTGACCGCTGAAATCGTCTATCACGCGCCGCTCAAGCCGCCGATCAAGCAGGGCGATCAGGTGGCGGTGCTGCGCGTCACCAGTACGTCGACCGCGAGTGCCGAAATTCCTCTCTATGCGACCGAAGATGTCGAGTCCGGCGGCATTATTCGCAAGGGGCTCGGCTCGCTGGTGTGGATGGCGCTGCGGCGGCTGGCGCTTTAAAGTCGGATGACGCGGGTGCGGCCGGACGGCGGCGGTCATCGGCGCGACGACGGCGATATGGGGCAGCGCGATGCAACGCGGACGGTTTATTACGTTTGAAGGCGGCGAGGGGGCTGGAAAATCCACCCAGGCGAAAGCCTTGGCGCTTCGGCTCGAAGGCGCGGGGATTGCGACGCTGGTGACGCGCGAACCCGGCGGCACGGCGCTCGGCGAAGATATTCGCGCGCTGATTTTGAAGGATCGCCCGCAGGACCCGGTGACGGAGTTGCTGCTGTTTGCGGCCGCGCGCGCCGAACATATGACCGGCGTCATCCGCCCCGCGCTCGATGACGGCACGTGGGTTATTTCGGACCGCTTCATCGATTCAACGCGCGTCTATCAAGGAAAGCTGTACGGGCTGGAGCGGGAGTTCATTGGACAGCTGGAGCGCTACACGGTGGGTGCCGACCTGCCCGATCTGACGCTTATTCTCGATCTGCCGGCGAGCGAAGGGCTTCATCGGGCCGCCAGCCGTGGAACGCTGTCGCGCTATGATGCCGAACGCATCGAGACGCATGAAACACTGCGGCAGGGGTTTCTTGAAATCGCCGAAGCCGAACCGGGTCGCTGCATTCTGATCGATGGCCATCTGCCGGTCGCCAGTGTCGAAGCCGCCGTCTGGCAGGCGGTCAGCGATCGGCTGTTGTCGATGGTGCTGTAATGGCGCGAGCGGCGCTCAGCGCTGACGCCGAGGTTTTGCCGGAAGCCGATCGGCTCGACGGCTTTGCCCATCCGCGCGAGACAGGCGCCGTCATCGGCCACGGGGAAGCGGAGCGGATCTTTGCCGACGCTTTGGCGTCGAAGCGGATGCATCATGCTTGGCTGATCACCGGCGCGGCGGGGATTGGCAAGGCGACGCTGGCGTATCGGTTCGCGCGCGCGGCGCTGGCGCGGGAGGGCGAGCGCGATCTGTTCGGCGACGCGCTCGATGTGGCGATCGACAGCACCGCGTACCGGCAAGTGACGGCGCTGTCGCATCCCGGCCTACTGGTGATCCGGCGCGGCTACGATGCCAAGGCCAAGCGGTTCGCTCAGTCGATCGCAGTCGATGACGTGCGGCGGCTCAAATCGTTTCTGGCGATGAGTGCGGAGGAGGGCGGACGTCGCGTCATCATCGTCGATAGCGCCGACGAGTTGAACATGAATGCCGCCAACGCGCTGTTGAAGTCGCTCGAAGAGCCGCCGTCGCGAACGGTGTTTTTGATTGTGTCGTCGGCGCCCGGCCGCTTGCTGGCAACCATTCGCTCGCGCTGCCGGATGCTGCCTCTATCGCCACTGTCGGCGGATGATCTGCGCCGGGCGGTGCAAACCGCACTGACGGCTGCCAACAAAGCCGAGCCATCACCCGAAGTTTGGGCCGACATGGAACGGATTTCAGGCGGCAGCGTGCGCCGCGCCCTGACGCTGGTCGATACCGGCGGGTTCACCTTGCAGGCCCGCATCGACAAACTTTTAGCGAGCCTGCCGAAGCTCGATATGGCGGCGGCGCACGGGCTCGGCGACGAATTGCAAGGGGCGGCGAATGACGCCAAGTTCGTGCTGTTTGGCGGATTGCTGGCCGATACGCTCGCCCGCCTGATCCGGGCTGAAGCCACGGGGCAGGGTAGCGCGGCGGACGTCAGCCTTGCCCACCGGCTGATCGGACCGGCGCGGCTTGCCACCTTCGCGGAGCTATGGGAAACACTGGCCCGCGAACGGGCCGAGGCGATGCAACTCAATCTCGATCGCAAGTCGCTCATTTTGACGAGCCTGATGCGGCTCGAGTCCGCCAGCCGGACGCCATCGTGATCTCTCGTTAGAGCGGCGACGACGCGGTGCTGACGGCGCGCCCAACCAAGGACGACCCACGACGTGGCAGAGACTTTCTACATCACGACGGCGATTTCGTACCCCAACGGTGCGCCCCACATCGGCCACGCCTACGAAGCGATCGCCACCGACTGCATCGCCCGCTTCGAGCGCCTCGACGGCAAGGACGTGTTCTTTGTCACCGGCACCGACGAGCACGGTTTGAAGATGAAACAGACGGCGCTGAAGGAGGGCATGACGCCGTCGGCGCTCGCCGACAAAAACGCCCAGCGCTTCATCGAGCTGGCAGCCGTGCTTGGGCTTTCGAACGACGATTTCGTGCGCACCACCGAACCGCGCCACTACGAGGCGAGTGCTGAAATCTGGCGGCGGATGGAGGCAGCCGGCGATATCTTCCTGAAAAAGTACGGCGGCTGGTACTCGGTTCGCGACGAGACCTACTACAAGGAAACCGAGACCGACGTGCGCGACGGCGCGCGGGTCGCGATCCCGACGGGCACACCGGTCGAGTGGAACGAAGAAGAGACGTATTTCTTTCGCCTTTCGGCCTACCAGGACAAGCTGCTGGCGCACTACGCCGCGCACCCGGATTTCATTCTGCCGCCCGAACGGCGCAACGAGGTCGTGAGTTTCGTGTCGATGGGGCTCGATGATCTGTCGATCTCGCGCTCGACGCTCGACTGGGGCATTCCGGTTCCGGGCGCGGCCGGGCATGTGATGTACGTGTGGGTCGATGCGCTGACCAACTATCTGACGGCGACGGGGCTACTGACCGGCGGTGGCTCGCGAGCAAAGTTCTGGCCCGCCGACGTGCACGTCATCGGCAAGGATATCGTGCGGTTTCACGCCGTCTATTGGCCGGCATTCTTGATGAGCGCTGGGCTGCCACTGCCCGGCCGCGTGTTCAGCCACGGCTTCGTGCTGAACAAGGGCGAGAAAATGTCGAAGTCGGTCGGCAATGTCGTCGATCCGTTCGATCTCGTCGCCGCCTACGGGCGCGATCAGCTTCGCTATTTCTTTATGCGCGAAGTGAACTTTGGCCAGGACGGAAACTATTCGGCGGACGCCATCGCCAACCGGATCAATGCCGATCTCGCCAACAACCTCGGCAATCTGGCGCAGCGGTCGCTGTCGATGATTGCGAAAAATTGCGATGGCGTGGTGCCGCGCGCGGGCGTGTTCACGCCGCAAGATGAAGCGCTGATCGACGCGACCGACGCGATCTATGCAAAAGCCCGGGCCGACATGGATCGCCAGGCGATCACCAAATATCTCGACGCTGTGTGGGCGGTGATCGCCGACGCCAACCGCTATTTTGCCGCCGAAGAGCCGTGGGCCAAGAAGAAAACAGACCCGGCCCGCATGGAGACGATCCTCTATGTCACGGCGGACTGCGTGCGCCAGTTTGCGATCCTGGCTTTGCCGGTGATGCCGGCGCTGGCCGATAAGCTGCTTGATCTGCTGGCTGTCGATGCAAGCGAACGGACGTTTGCGAACCTTGGAGCGGCAGGCCGCCTGCAACCCGGCACCGCGTTACCGGCGCCCGAAGGCGTGTTCCCGCGCTATGTCGATCCTGGTGCCGAAGCCGACGCAGCGGCACCACTCAAGGGCGGTGGAAAGAAAAAGGCTGAGAGCGCGTGATGCTCGTCGATCATCACTGTCATCTGGATTTTCCGCAGTTCGCCGATGATCTCGACCAGATCGTCGCTCGCGCGCATGCCAACGGCGTTGGCATGATGGTGACGATCTCGACGCGCGTTCGCCAGTTCGAGCGGGTGCTGGCGGTGGCTGAAAAATATTCAAGCGTTTATTGTTCGGTCGGCACGCATCCCCATAATGCCGACGAAGAACATGACGTGCCGCTGGCTATGATTTTGGATCTTGCCCGGCATCCCAAAGTCGTCGCGGTCGGCGAAGCGGGTCTCGATTATTATTATCAGCATGCGTCGGCGGCGGCCCAGGCCGAGGGCTTTCGCCGGCACATTCAGGCGGCGCGCGAAACCGGATTGCCGCTCGAAATTCACACCCGCGATGCCGATGCCGATACGCTCGCAATCCTTCAAGATGAGCATGCGAAAGGCGCGTTTCCGGCGGTGCTGCATTGCTTCACTGGCGGCCGCGAGCTGGCGATGCGGGCGGTTGAGCTTGGGCTTTATGTCTCATTCAGCGGTGTGATCACGTTCAAGAAGTCAGAGGCTTTGCGCGATATTGCCCGCGACATCCCGCTCGACCGGCTGCTGGTTGAAACCGACGCGCCGTTCCTCGCGCCCGATCCGTTTCGAGGCAAAACCAACGAGCCAAGCTATGTGGTGCGCACGGCGGCGGCGCTGGCCGACGTGAAAGGTGTGACACGCGAGGCGATCGCAACGGCGACCACGGAGAATTTTTTCAGGCTCTATACCAAAGCTGATCGGACCGGTGCGGTGGCAACTGCTGTGACGAGCGTCGGCAGCGGCGGGGCTTCCGGCGAAGGTACTGGCGGCGCATGAGCTATCGCTTGACCATCCTCGGCTGCGGCTCATCGGGCGGCGTGCCGCGCATCGGCATGAATTGGGGATCGTGCGATCCAGCCAACCCGAAGAACCGGCGGCTGCGATGCTCGGCGCTGTTCGAGCGCATGGGCGGCGCCGGGTGCACATCGGTTCTGATCGACACCTCACCGGATTTTCGCGAGCAAATTTTGGCGGTGCGATTGCTGGCGCTGGACGGCGTGCTCTATACGCACGATCATGCCGACCATACGCACGGCATCGATGATTTGCGCATGGTGGCGTTTCAAATGAAGAAGCGTGTCGATGTGTATTTCGACAAGGCGACCGGCGACAGCCTGAAGCTTCGCTTCGCTTATTGCTTCGCGACGCCGGCAGGCTCTCCGTATCGGCCGATACTAAACGGTTTTGAATTCGATGGCGTATCGCCGCTTGAGATCTCGGGCGAGGGCGGTGCGATCACGGCAACGCCGATCCCGCAGACGCATGGCGATATATCTTCGCTCGGCTACCGGGTCCGCGATGTGGCGTATTCGCCCGATATCAGCGCCATTCCGGAGAGCTCGCTGGCGCTGCTCGAAGGCCTTGACGTGTGGGTGGTCGATGCGTTGCGGTACACGCCGCATGACAGTCATTTCAGCGTCAAACAGGCGATCCACTGGGCCGAGCGCTTGAAGCCCAAGCGCACGATCCTGACGCACATGACGAGTGAGATCGACTATGAGACGCTGAGGCGCGAATTGCCTGCCGGCATCGAGCCGGCGTATGACGGCATGCAAATCAACTTTTCCTGATGCAATCGCCGTGGCGTTTGTGGCCGCGCTGTCATCCGGCGGGCGCGAACGCGTGTAAGATCATCGGCGGCGGTACACTTCACCCGCGCGCGGCGATGAAATGCGTGCGACGATCACACATGAGCGCAAGATCACATATGCGCACAACGATGACGTGGAGCTTCATGGAACCGATCGATACCAGGCCCTATCGCAGTGCCATCAGCGCCACGATTCATCAGATGGAAAACGTGTTCCTGCTGGTCATTGCCGTGTTCACGGTCGCAGCGATGGTGCAGGAAGTCTACGTCATCATCGATGGCCGCTCGGTGGCGCTCAAGGATCTGCTGCTGATGTTCATTTACGTCGAGGTGCTGGCCATGGTCGGCGTCTATTACGACAGCAAGAAAATTCCGATTACGCTGCCGCTGTTCATCGCCATCACAGCGCTGGCCCGTCTTGTCATTCTTCAGGGCAAGGATCAGCCGCCGGTCAATTTGCTTTACGAAAGCGGTGCGATTTTGCTGCTGGCGGTGGCGTGTATTGTTATCAACTATCAGCCGGGCGGCGGCGACAAGGCGAAGTGACCCGACCATCGCGCGCGACATGGCGCTGTCGGGTGCTCGTCGTGGATAACAGCCTTTTTCTGAAGGGACTTCTAAGGAGTCGCGTCGGCATGACGGTGTGGTTGGGTTCGTCGCGGACCGGTCGCGGCCGCTCTTTGATGCTTGTCGTGGATGCCGACCTCCGTCGGCATGACGGTGAGGCAGTGGCCAACCATCGCAAAACAATTCGTCATCCCGGCGCGACCCGCCTGGGCCATTCAATGCCCAAAGGCACGGGCGGTGGTCTTGGCGTGAGTTCCCAAACATAACATATTCCGTCATCCTGGCGGAGGCCGGGATCCACGACAAGCTCGCACCAAGACTCATTCCGCATGGCGGAATCCATTCAGCGATATGCTGGCTGGATGCGGCTCCACTCACCAATCGCTCAATGAACATTTGCGAGAAGACAACAGCCGAACGAAAGGCTTGAAACACCACGATGCCCACGTATCTGTTCGATGCTTACGGCACGCTGCTCGATCTTTCTGCCGCGTTTCGCATCGCCGAACCGCGGCTCGGTGCCCGGCTTGCGCCGATGCTCGAACGCTGGCGCGCGACGCAGCTCGATTATGCGTGGCTGGCGGGGCTCAGCGATCGCTATCGCCCGTTCGACGCCATTACGCGCGACGCGTTTCGAGACAGCCTGGCCGCCGAAGACATTGTTGATGAGGGGCTGGTTGACGACTTGTGCAACGCCTTCGCGACACTGCCCGCCTATCCCGATGCCGCCGCAACTTTGCAGGCGCTCAAGTCGCGTGGCGACATGTGTGCCATCCTCTCCAACGGCACGCCGCAGTGGTTGCAGGCGTCGGTCGATCACGCCGGCCTCGCCGCCAGCTTTGACGCGATTCTGTCAACGCATGCTGTCCGCACCTACAAGCCGGCGCCCGCCGCTTACGCACTCGGGACAGCAAGGTTCGAGCAACCCGCTGCCGCCATGATTTTTGTGTCGTCGAACTGGTGGGATGTCGCCGGCGCTCGCGACTTCGGCTACCAAACAGTCTGGATCAGTCGCGGCAACACCGTTTGGCCCGCCTCGGTTGAACAACCGCGCATGATTGCGGCGTCGCTCACCGACATTCTCAACCTCGCGGCTCCGTCTCCGCCTCGCGGCTAGAGCGCTTTGCGATCTGATGAAATCAGATCGGCGCTCTATCCTCTGGCTTTGTCGCATTTTCTGACGACGAACCGGCATCCACTTCATCGGAAAATGCTCTAGTGCCGGGGCGACGCCGAATTGAAGGTGAAATCGAGCTCTTCGTCGATATTTTGAGCCGCCTGACGCCAGTGGCCGCCTCCGGGATTTGGTGCGGTTTCCATCTCCGCCGGCGGGGCAGGTTGTGTCTGCTGGCGGATGGCAGCACGCGCCGTCGCGGCCGAGAACGAACTCTGGTGCCTCGGTGGCAGGCAGCACAGCCGCGTGGCCAGCGTATGCAATTCACCAAGAATCGCTTCGCGGCGGATTTCGTGCTGCAACGTGACGCTGCGGACCTCGCGCAGCACCTGCTCGTCGGCGCGGCGGATGGCTTCGGCAAGCGTATGCACCAGATCGAGTTCACTGCGTGAGCTGTCTTCGAGCCGTGCCAGCAAGTCTTCGACGTTGTCGGGAAGTCCAGTCATCGCAGTCCCCTTTCATTCGGATCTGCGACCAAACTCGTGATTCCAATGGCAAAAAAAAGATCGCGATTGTGCTCAAGCGTGCGGATTTATAGTCTCATCGCGAGCGCTTTTTGAGAGCGCTGTGATGCATCACTGAAGATGCGCCCGTAGCATCCAGGCCGCTTTGTCGTGGGCCGCGATCCGCCCGTTCATCAGATCGCCGGTTGCCGTGTCGCCGGCGTCGTCGGCGAATGTGCCAACGTCGGTGCATAGTTTGGATAGCGCCGCGTTGTCGTCGGCGAGCATCTTGATCATGACCTTGTCGGCGGGCGGTTTCGACGGCGCATCCTTGATTTCGGACAGCTTGCCGAAGTCGGCAAAGCTGCCGGGTGAGACGGCATCGAGCGCGCGAATGCGTTCGGCGATCTCGTCGACCGCCGCCTGGATTTCGCTGTACTGCGTTTCAAAAAGGATGTGCAGCTGGCCGAAACTCGGGCCCGTGACATTCCAATGAAAATTCTGGGTTTTGACCTGTAGCATGTACGACGTGCCGAGCACGACGCCGAGCTTTTCAGCGATGATAGCTTTTGAATTGCTCGTCTTCTCGTTCGCCATAAGGAGCTCCCGTGTTGAGTAGCCGCGTGCTGTCTGCCGGGAAAATACCCGGCAACGATGCGCCTTCGTAAACGGCGGCGAGGACAACTTGGTTCCCTTCAGCCCGTGCCGTGGCGTGTCGACGTGGGCGGCATTAACGGTCGATGTAGTGGTCGATCAAATCTTTGGTGCGGGCCTGCGTTTTCTCGGTCATGCAACCGAGAATATCGACCGTCGCGCCGGTTCCGCCGGTCCAAAACATCGCCACGTGATTTTTGCATTCGGCGTCACGGAAGGCCACCCAGGCGCGCTGGCTGTTGCGCAACGCGGCGATCCAGCTTTTGGTGTCGTAGGGCTTTTCGAACGCCATGTCGGGGACGGCAGCGAGAGACCGCTGATAGACGCTGTTCAACTTCGCATCGGCGGCGGAAAAATCACGCTCGGCGCAGTCGTTCATCTCGAACGTCGAGGACGCAGTGGTGCAGTTTATTCTCGGGGCGGCGGTGGCGGACGTTGCGGCGGCTGCCATCACAGTGGCGAGAGCGATAAAGGTGGTGCGTGAGATCGGCATGGTGGTGTCCTGGTGGCGGTGCGGCCCATCCGCATGTGCGCGCCACGGTGATAGCGCCGGCGTGTGCGACGAACCAGGAAGCAAGACCGATCGACCGGCACGAAGGCGAAAATATCGCCGGCTATCGGCGCCTGTCGCTGGTTATAGATCGAAGTCTAATTGCCCTGGCGGTTTGGCGACAGTTTTGCGCCGGCGCGCTGTCTTGGCGGGCCGCTGTCCAGTCATGGCGATGCCGCTCTTGCGACTGCCGTGCTTGTCTTGAATGGCGTCGGCTTCCCGCGCTGCCGCCTTGGTTTTGCGCACCGACCAGACGGCATCGCGCGCGGCCTTGGCCGCAGTGAGATGATCGACGATGCGTGCCGGATAGCGCCCGGCGCAGTGGGTCTCGAATGCCTCCCAGCGCCACGGTTCGTGAATGAAGGCGTCCGGCACGTTGGCGAGTTCCGGCAGCCAGCGCCGAATGAAGATGCCGCGCGGATCCTGATCGAGGCTTTGCTTGACCGGGTTATAAATCCGCAGCGTGTTGATGCCGGTGGTGCCGGACTGCATTTGCACCTGCGACCAGTGGATGCCCGGCTCATAGTCGGTGAACACGCGCGCCAGATGCAGCCCCGTCGGACGCCACGGCAGCCACAGTTGATAACTGGCGAACGACATGAGCATGGCGCGCATGCGGAAGTTCAGCCATCCCGTGGTGTTGAGCGCCCGCATGCAGGCATCGACCAGCGGAAACCCGGTTTCGCCGCGCGACCACGCGGCGAGGCGGCTGGCATCGGCCTCGACCGGTCGCAGATCGCGATAGGCGCGATGCAGGCTTTCGAATTCGAGACGCGGTTCGCTTTCTAGTTTCTGAATGAAATGGCAATGCCAGTGCAGACGGCCGGAAAACGACATCATCGAGCCGCGCCAGTGCGCGATATCCGGCCCTGATTGAGAGGATTGCTTCAATTCGCGCATCCGGCCCCAGGTGGCATGCGCCGCTTCGCGCATCGACAGGCTGCCCCACGCCAGATGCGGCGACAGCCGTGAACAGGCGTCGAAGGCCGTCACCGGGCTCGACATGGCGCGGCGGTAGGGCAGGCCGCGCTCGGTCAGGAACGACTCGAGGGTTTGGATCGCAGCCGTTCGCCCACCGCTCTGGCGCTGAGGGCAAGCGTCGTCTGCCAGTCCGAAGTCACGGACGCCGGGCAGGTGGCCGAGGTCGGCGATCGGCAACGGCATCAAGGCGGCAGGGGGCGGGCGTAGTGGCTCGGCCATGAGCTGGTCCCAATCGCGCGCCCAGCCGTTGCGCGACGCCAGCCGTCGCGTCACGCCATGCTGGCGCGGCTCATGCCAGGCGATCGCATGGCTGCGGGCCCAGGCGGCGACGCGGCGATCGCGTGCAAAGGTCCAGCCGTTGCCGGTCTCCTGATGCGACCACAGCGCGGCGATGCCATGCGTCTCGCGGATAGCGTCGAGGATGGCGACGGCGTCGCCGGTGCGCACGACCAGCGGCTGGCCGAGCGCCGCCAGATCACGGCGCAACCCGGTCAGGCATTCGCTGGCGAACGCCCATTGGCGCGCCGATTGATCGGCCTCGCTCAGCAAATCCGGCTCGACGATGAACAGCGGCAGCACCGGCTGGCCCGCCGATGCACCGGCGGCAGCCGCATCGGCGAGAGCGGCGTGATCGGCGATGCGCAGATCGCGTTTGAACCAGACGACGTGAAGCGGACGTTTGACACTCATGCGGCTTTAACGCAGCAGGCGGCGTGTCCGATGCCTCCGGTCGCCGCGTCGCGGCATCGTGCGGCGTGGAATTTTTTGAACGGCGGTTTAGCGTCCATGCAACCGAGGACATGCCCATGGCCCAGCCCATGCCGTACAGCTACCGCGACGATCCGGCCGTCCCGGCGTTCGATGATCAGGCCCCGCTGATCATTTTCGACGGGCTGTGCGTGTTGTGTTCATCGGGCGTCCGCTGGATGCTCGCCCGCGATCCCAAAGGCACCAGCCGGTTTGCGGCCATCCAGCAGCCGGTCCCGCGCGCGCTTTATCGCCACTACAACCTGGATGCCGATCGCTTCGACACCTTCATGGTGCTGGCCGATGGGGTCGCACACCTCAAATGGGCGGGCGTCGTCGCCGCGGGGCGAACGCTGCCGCCGCCATGGCGAGGCCTCGCCAGCATTGCTCGCCTCGTGCCGCCGGTGATCGGTGATCGCATCTATGACTGGGTCCAGCGCAATCGCTTGCGCTGGTTTGGCAGCCGGACGTCGTGCCTGATGCCCACTCCCGTCGATCGGCATCGGTTCATGGAGCCGAAGGAAAGCCGCAGCCTTACTTGATGCGCGACCAGGTGTCGTTCTTGCAGATGATGCCGCCGAGCACGCATCCCGACAGCGTCAGGCTGCTACCGCTGACCGACACATAGCCGGAATACTTCTGCCCATCATCCAGATTGAGGACGGTGCCTTTCCACTTGTTATCGGCTGTCTTCTTGCCGCCGCACATGATGGTCTTGCCGACCTTACCGGCTTCCGGCGATTTCACGACTTTCAAGCCAAGGCCGCCGCCACAATCGTAGGCGAGGACGTGGGCGCCGTTGCTGCGCAGCCACGTGCCATTTGCGGACTGAGCGAAAGCCGATCCTGCGGCCGCTGATGTTAGAACAGCTCCGGCGAGGACGCTGACGATAGCATGGTGACCTTTCATGTGATGAACTCCCTAGATTGTTGCTTGGATGACTGTGGGCCCGTTACCGAGCGGAGGCACGAAATTGCTATGCTTGCTGGGGTGTTGAGTTGCGAGAGCCTAGCGGTCCAACCACGCTCCACAACGCAAAACACGTCGTGCGACGCACCAATTCGATGCGGCAACGCCGTTGACGCAAACGTAAAGCCAGATGCCGTAAAGGTAAAGTGGTCCGCAAGCCATCGTGGCTGCCGGGCGCTGTAAACTGTCGTTCGCAGCAGGATTCAATAACGAGAGCGGTACCGGGCCCGGTAGGCGCCGGGCGGCAGGCACGGACGGACCTTGCCACGAACATGGCGGTGCCACCGCCGGCCACGTGCGCAGGAGCGATGCGTGCCATGGACTTTTTCAATCCCGGCGACGTCGCGGGTGGTCGCCAGATGCGCGCCGATGCCGCCACCAGGGGCGGCGCTGGCCGCCGTCGAGTGTGCAGCGGCGGCGAGAACCGCTATGGCAACGAAGAGCGCCACGCGCATGGTTAACACCCCTCGTTGGATCGCAATTCGATCGCGGTTGCTGACGACCATTGGCGATGCAAACGCTGTGCCGCATTAATCTATGCGGCGTTGGAGGCCGAACAACAAAAACGGAGTGGGCTGATGGCCCACTCCGTCTGCGCTCACACCGAGCCGTGCAGCGTTAGTAGCGGCGATAGTAACGCGGCGGCGGACATGGAATACGGTAGCCGCGCTTATGGCGATGCCAACCGGCCGGCCCTCGGCCGCAGTACCGATGCACACCGTGGGTTTTCTCGACCAGCTTCGTCTCCTGCTCAAGAACCGACTTGATACCGCCGCCGAGTGCGGGCGCTGCATTAGCGGTCGCGGTCAGCGACGCGACAGCGAACGCGGCGCTGGCCACCGCAATCATAATTCTCATGCTTTATGCTCCCTGTGTGGACATAAGTTCGGCGCGCGCGTTGAACCCGCCGCCACCCGCGTTAACGCGCGACCCCCGGAAATCCGTTCCAAACGTGCCAAGAAAAATGTCAGCCGCGCCCGCGATACGGGGCGACGCCCTGATCGGGCAGCCAGACTTCGGCCGGCAACGTGCCGGTCTGCCAGAACACATCGATCGGCATGCCACCGCGCGGATACCAGTAGCCGCCGATGCGCAAGTAGTGCGGCGCGATCAACGCGGCGACGCGCTTGGCAATCGCCACCGTGCAATCCTCATGGAAGGCGCCGTGATTGCGAAACGCTGAGAGATAGAGCTTCAGCGACTTGCTTTCGACGAGCCAGCCATCCGGCACGTAATCGATGACAAGGTGGGCAAAATCGGGTTGGCCCGTCACCGGGCACAGCGACGTGAACTCGGGCTGGGTGAAACGCGCGACGAAATGCGTGCCGGGATGCGGGTTTGGCACGCGCTCCAGCAGCGCCGCCTCGGGATTGTCCGGCAGCGGCGTTTGGCGGCCGAGTTGCGAGACGTCTGGCGGTGTCGTCGTGCTCATTGCGCGCTCACTCCGCCGCCAGTGATCGCGCTAAGTGCGGCCCGCTGTAGATGCAGCCTTCATGGCAGCTATCGCGCGACACGTGCACTTCGGCCAGCCCCGGGACTTTGTTGGCGATGCGGTTCCAGATCCACATCGCGATCCGCTCGAGCGTCGGCGCCGCAAGGCCGTCGACCTCGTTGAGCAGACGATGATCGAGGGCATCGCGCGTGTCGGCGAGCGCCGCCGTCAGCTCATCGAAGTGAAACACATAGCCGGTGCCGGGATCGGGCTCGCCGTCGACGACGACGCGCGCGCGGAACGAATGCCCGTGGATGCGGGCATTCGGGTGGCCGGGGGAGGCGTTCGGCAAAAAGTGCGCGGCCTCGAATTGAAAATCTTTGTAGATGCGCATGGCCGGTGAATAGGCGATTTCGCGCCCGAATTAAAGGCTGCTTGACGGGGTGGCGTTAATGCCGCGCGTATGAGCGCAGCACGTGTGTTGCAATCAGCGAATACACAGCACCTTATGCGTTTGCACCGATAGCCGCCAGGGTGGGTTGGCGAGGCAGAAGGCGATAGCCGCCTCGGTATTTGCCGCCATGTTCGGTCCGTCCATGGGCTGAACGAAGCGGTGCTCGAAGTCGAGATCGGCGAAACGGCGTGGATCGAGCGCGCTCTGCGGATAGACGACCTTGAGTTCGTCGCCGTGGGTTTGTTGAATGTCGGTGCCAGCCTTCGGCGAAACGCACACCCAGTCGATGGTGTCGGGCACGGGAATGGTGCCGTTGGTTTCAATGGCGATGTTGAAGCCGCGCGCATGTAGGGCGTCGACCAGCGCTGCATCGACCTGGAGCATCGGCTCGCCGCCGGTCAGCACGATGAAGCACGGCCCGTGAGCCGCGGTGACAACGGCGCGGCACGCCCGCGCGACGTCATCGGCGGTTGCGAACTTGCCGCCGCCACTGCCGTCGGTGCCGACGAAATCGGTATCGCAAAACTGGCATTGCGCCGTTGCCCGGTCGGCTTCGCGGCCGCTCCACAAATTGCAGCCGGCAAACCGGCAGAACACCGCCGGCGTACCGGCGTTGGCGCCTTCGCCTTGCAGCGTGTAGAAAATTTCCTTGATCTGGTACATGGCTGGATTGAGTGCTGCGGGACGAATTCGCTGTCAAGGTTCGAATGGATTGGCGCGCGCGTCCGATGGTTTAGCGATCGGTTATTCGGCCCGCGTGCACGACGATGGAGAGGCACCCGCATGACCACGGCGAGCACGCAGCGCAGCTACCGCTACTACGATGTGGTTATGGTGGCGTTTGTCGTTGTTCTCGTGTGCTCGAATTTGATCGGGCCGGCCAAAGCGGCGACGCTCGATCTGCCGCTGATCGGCGCGGTGACGTTCGGCGCCGGCGTGCTGTTCTTTCCGATCTCGTACATTTTCGGCGATATACTGACCGAGGTTTATGGCTACGCCCGGGCCCGGCGCGTCATTTGGACTGGCTTTGCGGCGTTGATTTTCGCAGCCGTGATGGCGGCCGTCGTTGTCGCCTTGCCGCCGGCGCCCGGCTGGCCGAACCAGCAGGTGTACGAAATCGCTTTCGGCAATACGTGGCGCATCGCGGCGGCTTCGATGTTTGCCTACTTCTGCGGCGAGTTCGTCAATTCGTATGTGCTGGCGAAAATGAAAGTCGCGAGCGCGGGCCGCAACATGCGCCTGCGCTTCGTCGCCTCGACGGTTGCGGGCGAAGCCATCGACAGCACGCTGTTTTATCCCCTCGCATTTTGGAATTCCGGCATCATGCCGAACGAACTGGTGCTGACCTTGGTGCTGTCGCAGTTCATCGCCAAGACGCTTGTCGAGGTGGCGTTTCTGCCGCTGACGACGCGCATCGTCATGGCGCTCAAGCGGGCCGAGAACGAAGACGTGTTCGATCGGACGACGGATTTCAATCCTTTCAAGATTGGTTAGGACGGCGTTTGTGGCGCCACGTCTGGCATCAGGTGCCGGCCGCCGCCGACCGTAACGGCTCATCGAGGATCATTTTCTTGCGGACGAGTTCGATGGCTGTGCGCACGCCGGCCGGTTTCACCTGCATATGGCCGTGGATCGGGTGCAGCATGAGGAGGAGTGCCAGCCCGGCGGTGAAGTTGACGAGTCCGAGGTTATGGCTGATGCGGGCTTGGTTCACGACGGCGTCCTTGGTGGCGTTGGT
>FSSH01000761.1_pt1 | contig 21096 bp, 16 predicted proteins | sample 1166101 | NCBI WGS metagenome assembly FSSH01 (sample SAMEA32972668, study PRJEB13176) | freshwater metagenome | biome: Drinking water system; feature: Biomass in drinking water that filtered by 0.45 um membrane; material: drinking water | place: USA | collected 2012-12-20 | depth 0 m | reverse complement strand
AACGCCTGGGTTCCAGTTCGGTATAGACGTAGTTGGACACCATCAAATCGCCGTCTGCATCTTCCCAAGGCGCGATCCAGATGCGCATGACCTGTGAGGGTGTACGAATCGGTGTGGGATCTTCGATCTTGGGCACGGGTTGCTGTAACGGTAGTGCGAGTGCCGGTGTTGAGGTTGTCTCCGAACTGGGGTTATTTTCCGGAGGCGCTTCCGTTATCGCCGTATTAGTGACTTGGTAAGCCTGTGTCGTCGACAGACAGCTGGGTTCGTCCGGCATGCCTTTACAGCCGTAGTCGGTGGTGGCACAACCGGTGGTTAACACCATCAGCAACAGACTGATGAAAATCATGGAATTTGAGTGCATGGGTTTCAAGGCTGTTTCTCCGGTGCGTTGGCATTTTGGGCTTTTTTAGCGGGTGTCGTTGCCAGACTAGGCGATGGTTTGGGTTTGTCGGCTAACCAATCGGCTAACACCTCGGGTGCGCCACTGTGGGTGCGGCCGTCCGGGGCGATCAAAAACGGCACGCCCTTCAACTCGAACAACTTGGCGGTGACCACGGCTTTTTGCAGCGGCTCTTTGTTACATTGAACGGGCGGTTCGCTCGGTAAGCCGGTGTAATCCTGTTTCAACAAGCGGTCGCGCACGGCGTCTTTGGTTTTGGCATCGCTCGCGCCCAGCTGACAGGCTAGTTGTACGACGATGTTTTGCGATTCGGGGCCGAGGATGGGGACCATCACCAGTTTGAAGGTGTATTGGTCTTGCAAGGCTTGCAGGTCTTTCATGACCTTGCCGCAGTAAGGGCAACGCGGATCGATGAATACCAGCACTTCGCCTTTGCCATGGCCGACCGTCACCGCGCCTAGATCGTCGGCTTTGAGTTTCATCCGCGACAGGTCGATGCGGTTGGCGATTTTGTCGATATCCGCTAGTTCCTTGATTTCCTGCTGGGTCCAAATGTCCATCAATTTGCCACCGTAAAAGGCAAAGCGACCGTTGCTGGAAATAAACACCGTTTGTTCTCCGGACTTGACCATCTTCAGGCCTGAGATCGGCAAGTCCTGCATGCCGTCGATCTTGATCGACAACAGGCCGGCGGCAATATCCGACACCGGCGGCTTTGGTGGGTTGGCAGCGAAGGCAGTTGAAGTGACTAACAGTGATGCCAGCAGTAAACGGGTTTGGCGTAGAGACATAAATCGATTCCGTGTTTTAGTGAAAATCAGCTTGGGGTTTTCAACTTCAATGCCGTGCCTTTTTGCACGATGAAATTGACTTGGCGGGTGGCATCGACTTCGATGACCGGGTAAATCTCCTCGGCCATGTCCATGTAAAAATGCGACAGACGTTCCATCGCGTAGCCCGCGCCTTTCAAGGCACCGCCCTCCATCGACTGCGAGGAAAAGGCGCTTTGGAACGGTGTGGTTCCGGATAGCGCGCCGATGCCGCCTGTCATCAACACAGGAATCTGGTTACGGCCGAAGGCATCGGAAAAGCCGCGTAAAAAGCCAGCCATCATTGATTGGGCAAGCAGCGCACCTTGTTTGGAAACGACGCGACCGCGCACCCCGTTTTTGCCGTCTTCGCCGGTGGCATAGGCATTCATCGGTACTTCGATCACGCCACCGTCCTGGCGCACACAGGAAAAGGTCTCGCCGCGAAAGTAGGCCCGCTCGGCGCTCAAGTCGCCAAAGCCGGCAGCCAGCAGAAAACACTCGCGGACATCGGCGTGGAAGCGGTTGGGCAGAATGGCTTCCTTCTTGATCCGGAACAGTACCGGCATCGGTTCCTTCTTGGCTTTACGGCCGGTCGGGGCATCGAGACCATTCAACAACACACCGGTCAAAATGCTGCCGGCCGGGATAAAGACATCACTGTTGGCGTGTCCAGGCTGAGACTGGCCGTGATCATTGTTCGACGCTGCGTCTTTGTCTTTACCATTGGCTTGGTCAGCGCCTTCCTGGATGACGCGAATTTGCATCGCCGCCGGCGCTTGGTTATTGGCTCGTGCTCCTGAGACGCCGGTATTGCTAGCAGTCGGTGCGGGAATAGCGGCTTGCTCGAACACGCGGTTGAGATCGTCTTGGCTGTTGTCGAACCGCGCGTTGCTTGAGCGGTTGTAGGGTCTTCCCTGTGTTGTTGGTTCTATGAAAGGCTGACTGGAATCACTGGGATTTCCGGCTAACGTCGGTGTAGACGCTTTGTTCTTCAACGTCTCAACTTCACCGGTGACCGCTTGAAGCTTGGCTTCATAGGCGTCGCGCTCAGCGGTGGTCCATTGTTTGAAACGCGTTTCGTCGGATTGCTGTTCGCGCCGTTGCTGTTCTTCGATTGAGGCTAGTCGGCGGGCTTGTTCCTCGTTCTTCTGCAGCAGATCGCGCAATTGCGCAGAAATGCCGTCGATACCGAGCGAGCGAGGATCGCTATCGGTCAGGATGTGTTGGATGGTCGCCTGTTTGCTCAGCGGTTTGCTGACTTCCGGGGTAACCGTGGCCAGCGCGATGATGACGGCCAACAGCACGGTACCAATGCTGCCGACGGCCAGATTGCGTTTGGCGGTCGGACTCAAGCGTGTCCACCACGAATCGACGGTTGCCATTACGGTTGACCTCCGCTCAGTAACGAAGGCCGTAAACTGGATGACGCCTCTGGCGATTGTCGGACCACGACATACAATTCGGTTGCTTCCTGTGGCTTCAATACCACGTTGGGCCAGACCGAAACGGCGAGCACGTCCTGTTGCGTCGTCGCGCAACTGCGTTCGTCGAGCTCAAGCATCTCGCTGCCGGTATTCTTGGCAAGCCCCACCAAAATCAAGCGATCCTGGCTTTCCAGAACTTGGCCTGTTTTAATCTGCACGCGGTCTTGCAGGCAGCGAATCTGCTCCTGCGGCTTGGGTTCGCGTAGCGAATAACCGGCTGGGGTCTTTTGCAAACCCAAATCCCGAAACAAGGTTTTCAGCTGGCTAATGTAGGCTTGTTCCTGCGGGCTCGAAGATCGACTCGCGCTATCGGCGTGTTGCCATTGGTTTAGCAATTGGTAGCTGTCCTTATCCAGATCGAGGTGGATTTCCCGCGCCGGAATGCGTTTGGGGATCAGGGTGAGCGACAGCGCGATGTCCTGGTTGTCACCGGGCGTGATGTATAACGTGACCGGCGTTTCGTCGGCGGTGGCGACGTAGACGATTTTGCCTTTGGTGCTGGTGGTGGCTTGGCTGGTGGTCGTGACTACCGGATGTTCGAACGGCGTGACCAGCCGATTCAAATGGCCGACGGCAATCGGCATCAGTTCGTTGATGCCGGGTTTAACGGCAATGTGTTGTGGACCGATTGAAGTGGCTGATGCTGAGTTTGACGCTGCCGCTTGCTGTTTGGCGGCTTTCAATACGCTGGCATCGACCGGTGGTAACTCGATGCCTAAGTCTGGCTGCGACGAGGCAACCGGCTGTGATGGCGATGAGGATGACTCTTCGGCCACGGTGGTGACCGGCGGTAATACGGTCACCGGTAACTCATCAGCGGCCCAACTGCCCTGGGTGAAGGTCGCTAGTAGCCAAGGAAAAAAGAGTCGTTTCATGGTTGATCCTCATGCGGTTGGCCTTGAGTGGCTTTCAAACGGGCCAGGGTTCTGGGGGAATCTGGATACACGTCGATGTATTCCAGCCGGGGACGATAATTTTTGATGGCGATGATGAATTCGTAAGTACGAGGCTTCACGTCCGGTTTGGAGCTGGGACCCTGGCTTTTGAGTTCGCCGCTGACGAAGACTTTGTTGGTCTCGGCTTCGTAATCGACGTGACGCGGAGTGAAACTGATCGCGACCCGGTCCATTTTGATGGCCTTGATTTGATCACTCATGGCATCCAGGACACTGCGGTAAATATCCGGCGCCAATAGTGGCTCAACCGCGGTTTTCAGAAAGTCGGCATTGGCTGGGGTGGTGTTGCCGAGGAGTTCTGCCAGGAACAAGCCCCACGATTCCTTGAACTCGCTGGATGCCTGGCTGCGCGTCACTTCGACTTCCTGAGTCAAGGTCGGTGGCACCAGAATGATGCTGCGTTCGGTGCGCCAGGCGGCCAGCGAAGTAATCACGCACACGACGAGCAATCCAATGATAACGACCCGGCTAAACCTGTTCTCGGTCTCGTGGCCGTCCCAGGTTTGCAGAAAATCTGACCATCTCATGGCAGAAACCGGCGGATGTAGGGATTGGGTATGGTCTGCGCACGACTCGGCAACAAACCCAGCCAATACAGCGCATGCAAGGTGTAGCCATCAGGCCGGTTGTCGCGAAAACGCCGGTAGAACTTGACCGCGATGAATCCAAGCGCCAAGCCGGGGATGAACTGATCGATCAACAAGCCGGTGAGCATGCTGACCATGAAGGGTACGATCTCGTCTGCACTCCACAACAGAATGTGGATCGGATCGTCTATCGATTGGGGAATGGCAACGGGTTCCATAATGACCTCCGGTTGGGATGGTCATTATTGTGAAGAGAATTTTCGGGAGGTCGTTTTCGAAATCGCGATAATTATTGCGATTTCGTTAATTGGGCAAAAAAAGATTGAAAGTAAATATCCCCCGGCAGCCGGGGGCTTTATAAAGTTAACCGCTCAAAGCGGTAAATGGGGTGGGTGTAAAAATTTACGTGTAAACCGCCGTTAAAAAATCTCTGGAGTATATTAGTCGTCTCAAAAGTTCTCGCGCAGCACTTACCCAAAATCCTTGGCATAGACAGTATCCGTTAACCGGAAAAAGCTTCTGACCAGATCGATTTTTTGTTGAATGGCTTGCATGGTCGCGAAGATGACGGCTTCCATTTCTTGTTTGCTTCTAATGCTTCGTTTGCCTGCTTAGGCCTTGGCATGGTTCCAGACCTGTTCATCAGGATTCAACTCAGGCGAATAGGGCGGCAGAAAGGCCATCATGATTTGACCAGCCTGTGTCTCCAAAAAGGCGCTGACTTGTTTGCTGTGGTGATATTTTGCGTTGTCGGCCATGATAAATACCGGGCAACCCGCGTCGTGACGCAGTTTCCGCCGGAAGGCAATAAAGGTGTCGGCGTTCATGGTGTCCTCGATGACGTAAAAATGGAGGTCGCCGCGCGCAGAAACAGCACTGATTAGCTTGAAGCCAAATCGTCCACCGCTATCCCTGACGACCGGTGTTTCACCGATCTTGCCCCAGGTCGTACCTCGGTGAGCATCGCTGCGAAAACTCGCTTCATCGACGAAATAAAGGCGTGCTCCATATCTTTTCGCTTCCGACACAGCTTCAGGGTAGGTTTTAGCAAGGTAAGTCCTCACTTTATCGGGGTCTTGCTTGTAAGTATTGGTACAACGGACGTTGAGGGCTGGCAATGATTACGGCTAATATCGAGAAAATCTATTTAAAGCATTTATTTATCCTATTTTACTATTTTTAAATTATTGATTACTTTAATCAGTAAGCCTATTTTTACCAACCGTCTTTTTTCGCAATCACCATCTGGAGCCATTATGGTCGGCAAACAAACTCATGACGATACAGCCTTACGCGCAAATACCCGTTTGCTCAAACTGATATTATCCAAGGTGCTAAAAATTCAGGCCGGGCCTGAAATCTCCAATATTGTCGAGCAACTACAGCGTCAGTTTGCCGCTTTGCAACGCGACGGCAGCCTAGTTCGCCGACAACAACTACTCGATAGCTTGCAAAATCTGCCGACGGAAACCCAAACCGAAGTGATCCGAGCCTTCAGTCTGCATTTTAGCTTGCTGAATATCGCCGAAGAATCCACCAACCTGCACCAGCGCCGACGAGAAGCCGAAAAGAACAAGCATTTTTGGCGCGGCTCGTTCCACGACACCTTGCTGAATTTGCAGCAATCGGGCATGAGTTTGACCGATTTGCAAGTATTGCTCGACAACTTGCGTTATATGCCGGTGATGACGGCGCATCCTACCGAAGCCAAAAGACGGTCTGTGCGAGGCGCGCTACGTAACATTTTTTTGAGTCACGAAATACTCGATGATCCCAGGGTTAAAGGCCATTTTCGGGAGGAAGCAATAGATCAATTAAGCGCCAATATCCAATTGCTCTGGAAAACGGATGAAGTGCGGGCGCGCAGCATGGGAGTCATTGACGAGATCGAAGCGGGTTTGTATTACTTTCCGCTATCGCTGTTTCAAGCAACAGCAAGGGTTTATCGTAAATTTCAGCGCGCACTGCTTGATGTTTATGGCGAAGAAGCGATGACGATCAAAATCCCGGCTTTCATCAATTTCGGTTCATGGATTGGCGGCGACCGCGACGGTAATCCCAACGTCAAACCGGAAACCACCGCGTTGGCATTGCGTTTGCAGTCACGCGCGGTATTACAGGACTACATCAACCGCGTGACGGTATTAGCCGAGCGGCTTTCATACTCCTACGACCTGTGCCACCCCTCCGAGACATTCCTGCAATCACTGCAGGCTGATCGAGAATTGCTGGGCGATAGGGCGATTTCGGTGGAACGCAGTTGCCGCCAGGAACCTTACCGGCACAAGTTGACCTTGATGAAATGCCGTTTGGAAGCAGCACTGACCCGGGTCGAGCAACGCATCGCCGAAACGGTGGGGCTGTCCCATATCCATGCTTATGACGGCGCACAGGCGCTATTGGCCGACCTGAATTTGATCCGCGATTCGCTAGTCAGCCACGGCGACCAAGCCATCGCTGATCTCGAACTGCTGGACCTGATCCGCCTGGTCGAAACTTTCGGTTTCCATTTGATGCAACTCGACGTGCGCCAGGAATCCACCCGCCACACCGACGCGGTCGCTGAGCTGGTCTCGTTGGCCCTAAGTATTGATTACCATGCCCTCGCCGAAGGCGAACGTATGAATCTGCTCGCCGAAGCCATCGCTGCGCCCGGCAGTCTGGGCTACGATCCCATGCTACTCAGCAGCGCCACCCGCGAAACGCTCGAAGTATTTCAGGTCATGGCCGACATGCGTCGGGAAATCGGCAACGACTGTTTCAGCCGCTACGTGATCTCCATGACCCACGCGGCCAGCCATGTCATGGAAGTCATGTTGCTGGCCTCGCAGACCGGTCTGGCTGGCCGCATCGGCGGGCGCTGGTACTGCCACGTCGGTGTTTCGCCGCTGTTCGAGACCATCGAAGATTTGAGCCATATCGACGAGGTATTGCGCAACCTGCTGGGGCAACCGGTCTATCGCGCCTTACTGGAAGCGTCGGAGAAGCGTCAGGAAGTCATGCTGGGTTACTCGGATTCCTGCAAGGACGGCGGCATTCTGGCCTCGGCCTGGGGCTTGTACCGCGCCCAACAGCAAGTGATGGCGATTTCCGACAGCGAAGGCGTACCGTGCCGATTGTTCCACGGCCGCGGCGGCACTGTCGGTCGTGGCGGCGGCCCCACCCACGAAGCGATTCTGGCCCAACCGCCGGCGACCGTGCGCGGCCAGATCAAATTTACCGAACAAGGCGAAGTGTTGTTTTACCGTTACAACAACATGGAGACCGCGATCTACGAGTTGACCATGGGCGTAACCGGACTGATGAAGGCCAGCCTGAGCCTGGTTCGTCCGGTCGAGCCTGACCGAACGGACGCATCAGCAATCATGAACGAATTGGCCAGCATTGGCGAGCGCGGTTACCGGCAACTGACCGAGCACACGCCAGGCTTTCTGGATTATTTCTACGAAGCGACGCCGGTCACCGAAATCGGCCAGCTCAACATCGGCTCGCGACCGTCGCACCGCAAAAAACAGGATCGCTCGAAAAAATCGGTACGCGCCATTGGCTGGGTTTTTGCTTGGGCGCAATCGCGCCAGACCTTTCCAGCTTGGTACGGCATAGGTTCCAGTCTGGAAAGTTGGTGCGCCGGCAAGTCGGAACGCCTGGAGGCGCTGCGCGATCTGTACCGGAATTGGCCGTTTTTCCGCAATCTGCTGAGTAATGCGCAAATGGCTTTGAGCAAATCGGACATGGCCATAGCCCAAGAATATGCCGCGCTGTGTGTGGATCCGGAGGTCGGCAAACGCATCCACGGCCTGATCGCTGCCGAGCACCGCCGCTGCGTGGACTGGGTTCTGGAAATCGCCGAAAGCGACAGATTGCTGGCCGATAATCCGGAACTGGCGGCATCGCTGCAACGACGCAACGATTATCTGGGGCCGCTGAATTTTCTGCAAGCCGACTTGCTTCGTGCAGTGCGGAAGATTGGGGAAAATGGCGAGGATCCGGTGACAATGAGGTTGTTACTGCGTACCATCAACGCCATTGCCGCCGGCATGCGCAATACCGGTTAATCTCGCAAGGACTTTTTGACGGGATTGCGCTTTGACTTCGAGAGTTTGAAGTGAGTGCAATGCCGATTGCTTTTGTTATACGACGTTTCAATAGCAAGGGAGAGGAACAATGGCTGGGCAAGACCCGTTGCAGCGTTTGCAACAACTGATCCACCTCGAGCGTCAGGATATCGGCACATTGCTGGCCTACGGTGTCGGCATCGGCTTGCTGTCGCTAGCGACACCGATTGCAGTACAGGCGCTGGTCAACACCATCGCTTTTGGCGCCTTGCTGCAACCGCTTTTTGTGCTCACCCTGATTTTGTTGGCGCTGATGTCTTTCAGCAACACCCTCGTCGCACTGCAATTTTATGTCGTGGAAATGCTGCAACGCCGATTGTTTGTGCGGTTATTCGGTGAAGCCGTCAATCGCTTGCAACGCGCAACGATTGCAACGCGTGACAAGCAGTATTTACCGGAACTGGTCAATCGTTTCTTCGACGTGGTTTCGCTGCAAAAAACAGCGGCATCACTGCTGCTGGAAACACTGGGGTATGTATTGCAAACCTTGATCGGCATGTTGCTGCTGGCGTTTTATCACCCCATGCTGCTGGCATTTGATTTGTTCTTGATTGCCGCGCTGTATCTGATTTTGTTCGTGATGGGCAAGCAGGGCATTCCCACCGTGATCGAGCAATCCCGAGCCAAATACGTCGCCGCGGCCTGGTTGGAAAGCATTGCCGCCAATCCTTTATTTGGGAAAAGTCGCCAAGGTGAGGACTTTGTCAATGCTCAGTCTAAGCGTATCGCCCAGGATTACCTACAGGCTTGTATCAATCATTTTCGGGTGCTGTCTCGACAAAATATCGGCGCACTGGTGCTGCATGCCCTGGCCAACACCGCCTTGCTGGCCATGGGCGGTTGGATGGTGATCGAACGGCAACTGAGTCTGGGGCAGTTGATTGCTGCCGAGCTTGTGGTTAACGCCATGCTCTATGGTCTGACCCGTCTAGGCAAAACCCTGGATAACTTCTACGAACTGGTCGCCAGTGTCGACAAAATCGGTTACTTGCTGGATTTACCTCAAGAAACCGACAAGGGTGGTTTGCCCGGCGATGCCGAACACGCCTATCAAATCGACATCCAGCAATTGACCCTCGCCAACGGGCCGCAAACCGACGCGGTGAAAAACCTCGATCTACACCTTGCGGCAGGTGAAAGCCTGGTGATCAGTGAAGGTGCCGAGCGTGGCACACTGTTGGACGTGTTGTATGGTCTGCGTTCCGCCAGTGCCGGCCGCATCTCGCTGGATCATCACGATTTGCGCGATTTGAGCCTGGGTGCTTTGCGTGACAACATCGCATTGGTTCGTTATGCCGAAGTCCTGAATGTCTCGATAGCCGATAACGTCAGTGTTGGCCGGGATTTGACGCTATCCCTGATTCGAACCGCACTCGATCAAGTGGGTTTGCTCGACGCGATCTCCGCGTTACCGGAGGGTTTGAACACCCAGCTATGCTCACATGGCGAGCCTTTGATTGCCGATCAGCAATTACGTCTGACATTGGCACGCGCGATTGCGGGGAGCCCCCGGTTATTGCTAATCGACAAGGCGCTGGACCGCATCGATCCTCGCTGGCTCGAGCGCATTCTGGATGTGCTGATATCAGTCAATTCACCTTGGACCTTGATTGTGATCAGCCACGATCCAGGTGTCATCGCGCGCTGTAAACGCCATGCCCGAATCCGTCAGGGTCAGTTGCAGGAAGTCTTTGCAGGCCATGGGGAACCTTGATGAATAAAGAACACAGCGATTTTATTCCAGTATCAAACCTGAGCTGTCTGAATGGCGCCATGACCGCGCCGATTGCCGCGCGCATCGCCCGCTCTTTGCTGATCTTTTTTCTGGCTTTGCTGGTGTTTTTAGCGTTGACACCCTGGCAACAAAACGTACGAGGTATCGGGCGAGTGGTCGCCTATATTCCTGCAGATCGCCAGCAAATGATCGGTGCGCCGGTGGAGGGGCGCATTGCCCGTTGGCTGGTCAAGGAAGGTAGTCGGGTCAAACAGGGCGAAGTGATTGCCGAGTTACTGGATAACGATCCATTGTTGCTGCAACGCCTGGCCAATGAACGTCAGGCCTTACTCGATCGGCAACAAGCAGTCGAAAATCGGGTAGAAACCTTCCGCGAGCAATTGCGGATGGCGGAGTTATCGCGGCCTCAAGCGCTGGCGGCGGCGCAATCTCGCGTCGAAATGGCCAAACAACGGCAAGCCGCCACCGCACAAGCACTGGATGCAGCCCGTGCCGCCAGGCAAACCGCGTCGCTCAATCTGACCAGGCAACAAAGCTTGCAGCAAAAAGGCCTGGCTTCCCGTCGTACGCTGGAATTGGCTCAATTGGACATGGCGCAGAGAAGCGCCGACAGTGATCGGGCGCAAGCGACATTGGCCGCTGCTAAAAACGAAGTCGATGCGCTCAATGCAGACTGGCAAAAACTGGTTGCCGATACCACGGGCGGCGTTGAGAAAACGCGTGCGGAATTGAATAAGGTCATCGAGGATCAGAATTATGTGCGCGCCGATCTACTCAAGCTGGAAACGCGTCTCGCTCGCCAGCAAACCCAAACCATCGCCGTGCCTCGAGATGGAACGATACTGCGTTTGTTGGCTAACCCAAATGCCGAACTGATCAAACCGGGCCAAGCGCTAGCTATTCTGGTACCGGATACCGAACAGCGTGCCGTGGAGTTGTGGGTGGACGGTAATGACTTGCCTTTGATCGTTACCGGCAGCCATGTCCGGTTGCAATTCGAGGGTTACCCGGCCATTCAGTTTGGCGGCTGGCCGGAGTTTTCCGTGGGTTCGTTCGGCGGGCGAGTGGCCTTGATCGACGCGACGGATGACGGTAAGGGCCATTTTCGGATTCTGGTCGTGCCCGATCCGGACGATATTCCCTGGCCCGACACCCGCTTCCTGCGCCAGGGCGTACGGGTCAACGGCTGGGTCTTATTGGGCCGGGTCACACTGGGCTACGAATTATGGCGAATCTTCAACGGCTTTCCGCAGTTGGTGCTGCCGGAACCGGAAGTCAAGAACAGCCTCAAAGACGACGGCAAAAAATCCGATAGCAGCGAGAAGAAGGACTGATGAACAAGCTGATCGTGCTGATAATCGCCCTATTGCCAGGCTTGGCCGGCGCCGAGACGCGCCCGTTGGCCCTGGATGAAGTGCTCGACGCCGCCCAGCGCGCCTTTCCCGGCCTGCTGGCCGCCGAACAGCGTAAACAGGCCGCCGAGGGCGAATTGCAAACCGCGGAAGGCGGTTTCGATACCACATTGAAGTCGCAAAACCGCTGGTCGGTCGCTGGCCTGTACGAGAACAACAATTATGATGTGGTTATAGAACAACCCACCAGTCTGTGGGGCACTACTTTCTTCGGTGGCTGGCGGCGCGGCAGCGGCGATTATCCGGTCTACGAAGGTAAAAGCCAGACCGCCGATAACGGTGAGGCCCGTATTGGCGTCAACATTCCGCTGTGGCGTAACCGCGAAATCGACCGCCGCCGCGCCAGTCTGCAGCAGGCCGAATTGGGTAAATTGATCGCCAGCCACGAGTACGACCAAATCTTGCTGGAGGTGCGCCGCCAGGCCAGTCACCGCTATTGGGACTGGGTCATGGCCGGTCAGCGCTTGCGCATCGCCGAACGCTTGTTGCAAGTCGCCGAGCAGCGCAACGACGGCATCCTACAACGGGTGGCCGCCGGCGACATCCCCGAATTCGAAGCGCTGGACAACCAGCGAGCGATTCTCGAACGCCGTGAGCGGCGCATCGCCGCGCAACGTTTGCTGGAACAGAGCGCGATTCAGCTATCCCTATACTGGCGCGATGCCGACGGTCAGCCGCAATTGCCGACCGAAGAGCTGTTGCCCGAGGCGTTTCCGAATCAGGAGCCAAAAATCGAAAACCAAGTCGACGATGCCCTGTCCATGGCGCGTTTGCAGCGCCCCGAGTTGAAACGTCTGGAATTGCAAAGCAGACAAACCGAAACCGAACTGGCTTTTCAGGAAAACCAACGCAATCCGGCCTTGGATTTGCAAGTTGTTGGAGCCAAGGACATCGGTAACAGCAACGTCAAGATCAACCGCGACGAACTCTATCTGGGGCTGAACGTGGATATTCCGTTACAACAACGCGTTGCGGGCGGCCGTGCGCAAACCGCGGCGGCCAATTTGCAGCGTCTGAAATGGGAACGCACCGGTACCGAAGATCGCATCGCTGCGGAAGTCAAAGACGTGTTGTCGGCCTTGAACGCCGCCCGCCAACGCCTGGCGCTCAGCGGGCAGCAACAGCGCGCCGCCGAGCAGTTGGAAGATGGCGAACGCACCCGTTTTGAACTGGGCGATACCACCCTGTTGTTCGTCAACCTGCGCGAAATCGCCGCCGGCGACGCCACTCTGCAAGCCGCCGAGGCCGCCAACGCACTGTACAAAGCCCACGCCGATTACGGAGCAACCCTGGCACTACCCTTATCGGACCACCCACAAGCAGGAGGAGAGCATGAGAATCAGCCGTGACAAACTGGCTTTAGTCAAAACCTCAATTTTAATCTGCGCAACCGCGCTGCTGATCCTGATGCCGGAAGACCTGCTCCATCTACTCGCGGTTCTCGTCCATTACATTTACGAAAGCTTGGCGTTCGCGATTGAGGAATTGCTGACCCATGGCCTGGGTTTGAGCAAGTTCCATGCGCAGATGATTGTGTTTTATTCGAGTTTGGCTATAGGGATGTTGCTGGCCTTTTGGCTTATTCGTCGCATTCCGAGGCTGCTGATCCGGGCCAAGGCTTGTGCCCAGTGGGCTTATTTACAAACCCGAGCTTATTTTCTGTGCGCGTGGCAGCGTTTTTATACGCGCTGGAAGCTGGAGCTGATGTTGGCGCAAGTCGTCAGCATTGCCAGTGTGATCGTATGGACATTGATTTAACGACTTAATGACATTGCCAGCGCCAGCCAGCCTTCAATCATTAAAATCTCAGCACACATGCCATCGAATAACACCTTGAATAACTTGGTGGCCTACTCGCTGAGAGGTGGCTTGCCAGTGCTGTTTTTTACGCTATCCCTGGCCGTGGGAGTTCTCGCACTGCTGTTTACGCCGCGTGAGGAGGAGCCGCAGATCGTTGTGCCGATGGCGAATGTCATCGTCTCGGCACCGGGCCTATCGGCACAGCAGGTCGAAAAACAGATCACGCTGCGCCTTGAAAAACTATTGACGCAGATCGCGGGTGTCGAACACGTTTATTCGCGCTCGACTAATGGTCAGGCCATTGTCACCTTACGTTTTTTCGTTGGCGAGGATCGTGAAGACGCGTTGCTGAATACCTATAACAAGCTCTATTCAAACCAAGATCAGATTCCGGCGACCGTGAGTGCCTGGCAGGTCAAACCGGCCGAAGTCGATGACGTGCCCATCGTACTGGCAGCCCTGTGGAGCAGTGCGCCGGAGCGCTACAGCGATTTCGAACTACACCGTATCGCCGATGAAATTATCGCGCAATTGCAACAGATTGCCGACACCAATCAAATCGCGGTGGCGGGTGGCCGAACCCGCGCGATCGATGTCTTATTGAATACAGCCCGCATGGCCGCGCGCAACACTACGGCTTTGGATGTCGCGCGGGCCGTGCAAAAGGCGAATCAATTGCACAACGCCGGTATCGTCTCTGCCGGTAATCAATCAATTCGATTAGAAGCCGGAGACTTCGTGCGCTCTGCCGAGCAATTGCGGGCGTTAGTCGTTAACACCTTAGATGGCATACCGGTCTATCTGCGCGATGTGGCCGAGGTTGTCGATGGCCCCGCAGAAGTCGAAAATTACAACTGGCTCAGTTTCGCTACGGGGCATCCGCTGGCAGAACAGTACAAGGCCGATTACCCGATGGTGGCGATCGCGGTCGCCAAAATACGCGGCGCCAATGCGGTTTCTGTGGCCGAAAACGTGCATAAGCGTCTCGCCCGATTGCAACAGGAATTATTGCCACCGGAAGTTAAACTGGAAGTGCTGCGCGATTACGGCCAGACCGCCAATGACAAGGTCAACGATCTGACTTCAAGCCTGGCCTTTGCAATCGTCACGGTAATACTGTTCATAGGCATATTTCTGGGCTGGCGACCGGCGCTGGTGGTCGGATTGGCGATTCCGGTCTGTTATGGCGGAACTTTGGCCTTGGACATGATTTTTGGCTACACCATCAACCGTGTCACGCTATTTGCGTTGATTTTGGCGCTGGGATTATTGGTCGATGACCCGATCACCGGCATCGACAACATCGAACGCTTTATGCGCACCGGCCAGGGCAGTCTGAACCAGCGCATCATCGCTGCAATGGCCGAGATTCGCCCGGCACTTTTGATGTCAACTATCACGATCATTTTGGCCTTCATCCCGCTGGCTTTCATCACCGGCATGATGGGCCCCTATATGGCGCCGATGGCGTTCAACGTGCCTGTGGCGGTGAGTTTGTCAACGGTTACGGCTTTTATCGTGACGCCGTGGATGTCCGGCAAGGCACTAAAGCCAATCGACGAGGCCGCAACGATCACGCCCGGCCCCAGCCTATATGCGCGACTGATAGATCCCTGCATCGCCAGTCGCAAGAATGCCTGGCTATTGATTGCTACACTGCTGGTCTTGTTTATTCTGACAGCGCTGATGCCGGTGCTGCGCATGGTGCCGCTGAAATTGCTGCCATTTGATAACAAGAACGAAATGCAGATCATCATCGACATGCCGGAAGGCAGCACGCTGGAACAAACCGCGGCCATAACGAAATCGGCTGCGGCGTTGGCAGCGCGCCTGCCGGAAGTCAATGCAATCGCGACCTTCGTTGGCGCACCGTCACCCATCGATTTCAACGGCCTGGTGCGGCAGTACGATTATCGCATCGCGCAGCATCTAGCTGACATTCGTTTGACCCTGGCGCCCAAGGAACTGCGCGAACACCAGTCGCATGCAGTATTACTCAGACTCAGGGCGCTATTGATGCCGCTGAATACCGGCGGCGTTTCGCTCAAGGTCGTCGAAGTGCCGCCCGGGCCACCGGTTATCAGCACCTTGGTCGCCGAAATTTACGCTGGCACGTTAACGCCTTATCAAAATCAACGCGACGCAGCCGGGAAAGTCATGGCCAGACTGGTTCAGGAACCTTTCGTGGTCGATATCGATTCGAGCGTTGAACAGCCGCAAACGCGCTGGCGTTTCGAGGCCAACAAGGAAAAAGCCGCCCTGGCCGGGATTTCCACCGAGAATCTGGCATTGAATCTGGGGCTTGCCAATCACGGCCAAGTTGCCAGTTTTTTGAATTTGGAACGTGAAATCAGGCCAGTGCCCATCCGCTTGCGTTTGCCTTTGAGCGCACGCAGCAGTCAACATGATTTTGCGGGGCTGCCGGTCAAGCCGGACATGAATTCCACCGCGCAGCCCTTGATGCTGGCCGAACTCGGCAAATTCGTCGAATCCGAAACCGAACTGCCAATTTTTCACAAAGATTTGCAGCCCGTAGTCTATGTGATGGCGGAACTGGAAGGCCGCACGCCGGCCGAGGTTATCGCCGATGTAGTTGCCGATTTGAACGCTAGCGGCACTTCGGCGACGGCCTGGGATAGCCGCACGTTCTTGAATTCTGGCGGTGGCATTCCCTGGTATTTGCCCAATGACATCGTGCTGGAATGGGGCGGCGAAGGCGAATGGAAAATCACCGTCGACGTGTTCCGCGACATGGGGTTGGCGTTCGCATTCGCCTTGATCGGCATTTTCTTCGTGCTCAGGGTACAAACGGCCTCGACGACGCTTGCGCTGATTATCATGTCATCTATCCCGCTGACCGTGATAGGCATCATGCCGGGGTTTTGGCTGTTGAACCAGTTCGGCGAGCGCGTCATCAACGGCAGCCCCGATCCGGTGTTGTTCACGGCGACGGCGATGATAGGCATGATCGCGTTGGCCGGTATCGTGGTCAGAAACTCGTTGATCCTGATCGAGTTCATCGTGCAAGCCAGAAGCGAAGGGCTGGGTTTGAAGGATGCCTTGCGCCAAGCAGGTACCATCAGGATGCGGCCTGTGATGTTGACTGCCGGCACCACACTGCTTGGAAACATCGTCATCGTGCTCGATCCTGTGTTCAGCGGTTTAGCCATCACGATCATTTTTGGAATTGCCGCCTCGACCTTATTCACCCTGTTCGTAGTCCCGGCTGTTTATTACCTGATATACGCAAAAAACGAGTTATCCGCGCCATGATACTGAACCACACTCAAAAAAAACTGGCATTGTCTGCATCCACGCTGCTGATTTTGTTACTGATGATCCTATGGATGGCATGCGCTTTTCAAAGCAAGATCCAACCTGACGATACCCTGGCGAGTGTTACGCCTTACCAGGGGGCGACATTGACTGTCGAGCGCACGACATTGCCTGTGTTCGAGACGGCGACCGGCGTTGTACAGGCCAAACAGGCCGGCAATATCAGTGCCCAGATCCAGGCCCGCATCAAGGCTATTTACGTCAAAGCCGGCGATAGGGTCAAGGCCGGCGATTTATTGATCACGCTGGACGACGACGCGATAACGGCCCGTACCCAGCAGGCGCGTGCCAACATCAATGCGTTGAATGCCAAGTTGAGCGCGGCTGGGGCACATTATCGGCGTACACAACAGTTATATGCCAAAGAAGCTGCGACCCAAGCTGATTTCGATGCGGCCAAAGCCGACTACGAAAGCCTGACGTCACAGCAAGCGGCAGCCCAATCGCAATTGAAGGAAGCCGGTCATATACAGGATTTTGGCCGCATCAAAGCGACCTATTCGGCGCGGGTCATAGACCGCCATGCCGAGCCGGGCGAAATCGCCTCTCCCGGCAAGAAACTACTGACCTTGTACGATCCCGCTGTGCTACGCATTGAGGCTCATATTCGAGAATCAGTCGCGGTCGGCCTTAAATTGGGGCAAACACTGACAGCCGAGGTCGAGTCCCTGAGCTTGAGCGCACCAGTGACCATAGACGAAATTGTTCCGGTCGCCGAACCCGATGCGCACAATATTCTGATCAAAATGAGTATCGAAAATCCATTGGGCTTACATCCTGGCCTATTCGTTCAATTGCGTATTCCGCAAGGTGAAGGAGCCATCATTGCGATTCCACAAAACTATTTGCGTAAGGTCGGTCAACTGGATATGGTCTGGCTTGTGGAAGCCGGACAAATCGTGCGGCGATTCGTCCGGTCGGGTCGGTCACTGTCGGATGGCAGAATCGAGATTGTTTCCGGTTTGGCGGGTGGCGAGCAATTAGTGCCGCCCGACAAGGCAATTTTTTGAACTTGAACGCCCACCCAATTGCCCGTTTTTCGTTGCTCAGTCAGGCATCGGCGATGCTTTTGGACAGTACCGAACAGGACTTAAACCAGCAAGCAGCGCCAGCAAAGGCATGCTCCGCATCCGACAACTTAACGATCACGAAAGGTGAAAAAATGGCTAAGCGCACCCCTCCCCGACCCGCACGCCGTGGGGCATATGAGGCCGCCCGCCGCGTGGACGCGCTGGCGTATTCCATTCGCCGGCTTCCTGCTGGGATTGATGGGCGGGTTTTCCTATGCCTGGGGTGTGCTGGTGGTGCCCAAGATGGAACGGTTCGGCTGGACCAAGGCCGAGGGCCACCCTGCCATTCACCGTGTACATGGTGGTGCTCGCCCTGGTCATGGTTCCGGCGGGCCGAATGCAGGACCGCTGGGGCCCCAGGATCGTTGCCGCGACCGGCGCGGTGCTGTTTTTCGTGGCCTATGGCCTGGCCGCGCTGGTCGGCTACTTTCCTCATGCCTGGTGGTTGGTCATCACCTATGGCTTGATCGGCGGAACGGCGTGCGGCCTGACCTACGCCTGCATCGTGCCGCCCGCGCGCAAATGGTTTCCCGACCAGCCGGGGCTCGCCGTCTCGACCGCCGTCATGGGCTTCGGACTGGCCGCCCTGGTGCTCGCGCCGGTCAAATCGGAATATCTGCTCCCCGTACACGGCATCGAGGGAACGTTCCTCATCATCGGCACGCTGACCCTGGTGGTTTGTCTGTGGGCGGCCCGCATGTTGGAGAATCCGCCGGAGGGGTGGAGACCTTGCGGTTGGGAGCCGCCCGTCGCCACGGGAGGAATTGCTTAGGCCAAGCGCGAGTACACGCCCGGAGAAATCTGGGGCACGGCCAAGTTCTGGATGACCTGGCTCACCCTGGGCTCGGTGATCGCGGGCGGCCTGATGTCCATCGGCCTGATCCCGGCCTTTGGCCTCTCGGTCGGACTGAGCTCTGCGGAGGCCGCGGTGGCGATCTCCATTTTCGCCGCTTTCAATGGCTTCGGCCGACCGGTGGCGGGATTCCTGGCCGACCGCTACGGCATCATGCGCGTGATGATCGCCACCTATTGTCTCCAGACGGCGGTCCTGCTGATCTTTCCGGTGTTCGCCGTGACCTTGCCGGCGCTGTATCTGGCTTCGGCGCTGCTGGGCTGGGGCTTCGCGGTCACCTTGGGGCTGTTTCCGGTGCTGACTGCGGCCTGCTTCGGCGTCAAGCACCTGGGGAGCAATTACGGCCTGGTGTTCACCGCCTTCGGACTCGGTGCCTTCGCGCCGTTTCTGGGCTCGTGGGCGTTCGGCCTCACCGGCAGCTATGCGACGGCCTTCACCGCTGCGGGCGTACTCGCCGGTGTCGGCGTGATTTTGTGCGCCGTCATGAAAAGGCAATATAAACTGTCTTAAAAAATTCTCTGCAACCCAAGATGGAAGACCTCATGAAAGATACGACAACGCCGCTTTGGCACCATTTGCCCACCGAGACACTGCCGCAACATCTGGAGGTGGACGCCGCGCGCGGCCTTTCCGAGCACGAAGCGGTAAAACGCCGCGAAAAATTCGGCTTCAACCGTTTGACCCCGAAAAAGGGCAAGAGCGCGATCCTGCTGTTTCTGTCTCAATTTCATCACTCGCTGATTTACATCTTGCTGGTGTCGGGTTTTGTGACCGGATTTCTCAAGAGCTGGGTGGATGCCGGCGTTATCTTCGGCGTGGTGCTGGTCAACGCCATCATCGGTTTTATCCAGGAAATGAACGCGTTACGGGCCATTGCCGCCTTGGCGCAGGCGCTCAGCGTCAGCGCCGCCGTGCTGCGCGATGGTGTTCGCATCGTCATCGCCGCTGAAGAGCTGATACCCGGCGACATCGTATTTCTGCAGTCCGGCGACAAGGTGCCGGCCGACTTGCGTCTTTTGCGTATCAAGGAACTACAAATCGACGAATCGGCCTTGACCGGCGAGTCGGTGCCGGTGGAAAAACGGACCGACCCACTGCCCGCAGACACCCTTTTGGCCGACCGCACCAACTTGACCTATTCTTCCACCTTGGTAACTTATGGCACGGGCGTGGGCGTTGTGGTGGAAACCGGCGACCGCACCGAGATTGGCCGCATCAACCGCCTGATCAGCGAAGCGACCGATCTGGAAACCCCGCTGACCCGCAAAATTTCCAAATTCAGTCAATTCCTGATGTGGTTCATCATCGGGTTGGCCACGCTGACCTTCTTGTCCGGTTGGATTCGTGGCGAAGCGCCGATTGATACCTTCATTGCTTCCGTGGCATTGGCAGTTGCCGCCATCCCGGAAGGCTTGCCGGTGGCTGTCACCATTACCCTGGCCATCGGTGTACGACGCATGGCCAGACGTCATGCCATCATCCGTAAACTTCCGGCGGTTGAGACCCTGGGCGGCACCACCATCATCTGCTCGGACAAGACCGGCACCTTGACTCAAAATCAGATGACTGTGCAGGCCATTTATGCCGGAGGGGCGTGCTTTGAGGTCTGCGGTGCCGGATACGCCCCTGAAGGTGATTTCCGTCTTGACAGCCAACCGGTCAAGACGGCAAGTCACAAAGTGCTATTCGAAACCCTCAAGGCTGGCTTGTTGTGTAACGATGCGCGTCTGGTGCAGGATGCGGATGGCTGGCGCATCGAGGGGGACCCTACCGAAGGCGCATTACTGGTTGCTGCACGCAAAGCCGGCTTAGATCAAGGCCCCATGCAACAATCCCATCCGCGTCTGGATGCCCTCCCTTTCGAATCGGCCCATCAGTTCATGGCAACCCTGCACCACAATCAGGCCGAAGATTTTTATCACATTTACCTGAAGGGTTCGGTGGAAAGTATTCTGAAACGCTGCGTAACAGCCTTCGATGCCGACCTGAACCCGGTCACGCTCGAACCTGACGCCATTCAGCAGCGCGTGACCGAACTGGCCGGGCGGGGGCTGAGAGTGTTAGCCTTTGCCCGTGGGGAGCGTGCCGCCGGCGAACAGTCAGAAGTGAATCATGAGCATGTAGACACCGGTCTGACTTTTCTCGGACTGCAAGCCATGATAGACCCGCCCAGGCCAGAGGCGATCGAAGCGGTGGCGCGCTGCCGTCAAGCCGGCATCCGGGTGAAGATGATTACCGGCGACCATATTGGCACTGCGGTTGCCATCGCCAAACAAATTGGCCTGACCTGCGCAAATGAACCCTTGCGAGCGCTCGATGGGCGAGCCCTAGCGGAAATTCCGGATCACGACTTTGCGCAAACTGCCGACAATACCACCGTGTTTGCCCGGGTGGCCCCGGAGCAAAAATTGCGTCTGGTGACCGCCCTGCAGTCGCGTGGGCACATTGTGGCCATGACCGGTGACGGGGTCAACGATGCGCCCGCGTTGCGTCAGGCCAATATCGGCGTGGCCATGGGCATCACCGGCACCGA
>FSSH01002836.1_pt1 | contig 21143 bp, 19 predicted proteins | sample 1166101 | NCBI WGS metagenome assembly FSSH01 (sample SAMEA32972668, study PRJEB13176) | freshwater metagenome | biome: Drinking water system; feature: Biomass in drinking water that filtered by 0.45 um membrane; material: drinking water | place: USA | collected 2012-12-20 | depth 0 m | reverse complement strand
CCATGAAGCGCACCTCGGATTCTTGAATTTGCCAATCCATCCCCGCTTGCTTGGCCCACACTTCCAATGGTTGCTTGGGGGCGAGTGAATTGCCCAGGCCATGCCAGGGCGTTTGGCCGACATAGGCCATTTGTTCGAGTAGATGTGCCATAAAATGACTCCTAAAGAATAGTTAAACCGGGAAACAGCCAACGAGATTGTTGAAAGTTGCTCTAATTAAATCGGTTACTGAAACGAAGCACACCGAAAAGCTAAATAGCCTGATCTTGGTTGGCATAGTGGCTAAAAGACAAGCCGCAGTCTTGGCAGACGTAGTTATCTAAAACACGCTGATCAATGACTTCGCCCAACTTGGCGCCTGTGACGCCACCCGTCGCCGCACCGATCAGGGCACCGAAAATAGCGCCGGCAACACTGCCCAGGGTACTACCCACTGGTCCGGCTACCAGACCGACGGTTAATCCGACTTCCGCGCCGCTAGCGGCACCGGTCATGGCTCCCGCCACGCCACTGGCGGCACCGCCGACCGTACCGATCACGCCACCGATTTTTTTGCCTCGATCCAAGCTGACAACCTGATGCGAACGACAAATGGGACATTGAATATTCATATGAAACGGACTCCTTGAAAAACGCGCAGCCGACATCCTCACCGGACCGATGATCGTTAGTGGCTTGGCAAAAACGGAAAACCGCAGTCCTCTGATCGCCGAAACGATCAGAGGACTGTTGGGTTTGTGGAAGTTGAGGTCTGCCGTTTGGTGGTGGGTCTCAGAAGTGATACCCGAAAGCAGTTCTCAAGGAGAATATATGTGACTGAGATTTTTTAATAACGGGATTGCGAAAACATTGGGTTTTGAGACTGACCAGCATCGCTGCATTTATCTCATAAAGCCAATAGAGGATAAATGAACAATCTCCGTTAGAATACAGCCATTAAGTTTGCGAGCTACCGGATTTGGCTTGCATAACAATTCTTTCAGCAGCCGTCTCGTTTTAGTTAAGCGAAGGCGTTGGAGTTATCAATGGCTACCAAGCGGCGTACCGGACGTGCGCTATCAATAAACAAATAGGCAATGAACTTAGACGATTTACTCTCGACACTAGAATCCCCCATCCTGGTCAGGCCGACCCGGCGCATGACGCAAGGGGAGCTGGAAAACTATCTTGATAAAGCAGCTGACATTCTGCGCGGCAACGCCGATCATTCCGAATTCCGCGGCTATGTGTTTGCGCTGCTGTTTTATAAACGCATCAGCGACTGTTACGACGAAGAGGTAAGAACCCAGGCTGACACTTTGATCAAAGCCGGATTGCCGCAAGAGCAAGCCTTAGCCTTGGCGCGCGATCCGCAGATTCACCATTTCATCGTCCCCGAAACCGCTGCCTGGAATACCGTGGCGCGCACCGCCAAAGGCCAATTGGGACAAGCGTTAAACGACGCGATGCTGGCAATCGAACGGGCCAATGCCCACCGCCAAAACAATTTCGACGGCATCCTCACCGGCAAGATCGATTTCAACAAACAGGACGAATTGCCGCGCGACAAGCTGGTCAATCTGATTAACCATTTCGGCAGCCAAACCTTCGACCGTGCCCACGTTTCCGACGATCTATTCGGCAACGCCTACGAGTATTTGATTCGCAACTTCGCCAGCAAGGCCGGCAAATCCAGCGGTGAGTTCTATACGCCTGCCGAAGTCGGCTTTTTGATGGCCGAAGTATTGCAACCCAAACCCGGCATGTCGATTTGCGATTGGGCCAGCGGCTCAGGCGGGCTATTGTTGCAGTGCATTCGTTTCGTCAAAAAGCACGGCGGCGACGTGCGGCAATTGCAATTGCACGGTCAGGAATCCAACGTCAGCACTTACAACATCTCACGCATCAATATGATCCTGCACGGTATCCCGGTATGGGAGCATAGGCAAGGCGACAGTTTGCGCGATCCCAGGCACTTAACTGGCGAGAGTCGACTCAAGCAGTTCGACCGCATCATCATGAATCCGCCGTTCTCGTTGGAAGACTGGGGCTACGACACGGTGGCAGCGGGCGATAAATTCGGCAGACTGGCGTTTGGTATGCCGCCGACTAGCAATGGCGATTGGGCCTGGTTGCAGCAAATCGCCAAATCCCTGAAAGAGGCCGACCCGGATACTGGTATCGGTGGTCAAGGCATGGTCGTTATGTCGCAAGGTGTCTTGTTTCGTGGCCAACCCGAGCAAACCCTGGAAGAAGACGGCCAAAACCAGAAAGCCGATGCCGAGTACCTGATCCGGCGCGGCTTTATCGAGGCTGATCTGATCGAGGCCATTGTGGTACTGCCCGGCAAACTGTTTTACGGCAACAACGTGCCCGGCTGCTTGATCTTGCTGAACAAGGCCAAGCCTGCCGAACGTAAAGACAAAATTTTGATGATCTGGGCTTCGCGGCATTTCCAAAAAGGTAATCCGCAAAACCTGCTGCGACCGTCGGATTTGATGCGGATTCTGGTGCCTTGGCGGGCGTTTGGTGATTTGGAAAAAGCTCGGCAGATGGTGACCGAGCACGAAGCGCAATTGATCCAGGAAGTCGAAACCCACCGCGATGAACGTCTGACCGACATTGAAGATGCCTTCGGCCCGGTGCTTGAACCGTTAGCAAAACTGCGAACTGAGCTGGCGACCTTAAGCGCCTTGGATCTGAAGGCTCAAGCGGTGAAAGACGCCATCTCGCCCGAACATGCCTATTTTCATCCGCTCGCGCCGCTATTAACCGAAGTCGAACGGATAGAAGGTGAGATTGCTACGGCGGCGCGTAGCGACAAAGCGGCCTTGAAAGCGTCGTTGGTGGCGCCAAAAGCGCGATTTGAGCTGGCCCGCAAGAGCTTAATCGATGCGATCAAAGCCCGGCAAAAGCAATTGAGCAAAGCAGTCAAGGAACTGGGCAAACTCCAGGACGAACGCGACGCTCGTGAGCAGGAAGTCAAGCTCGCCGCAAATCGGGAAGTCAGCCATCTCAAGGAAGCGGCTGCCGACTTGCAGCGCATCTGTGTCAGCGAGGACGAAGCTCGGCGTTATTTTACGCTGGTGGATAGGGCCGAAATTGAAGAAAACGAGTTCAATCTGAATTTGCCGCGTTATGTAGATACGTTTGAACCGGATGTCACGAAACCTTTGTCTGTAGCGGTTGAGGAATTAATAGCGGCGGAATCAGCTGCAAGCCAAGCCCAGCAAGCGCTTAAAACTGTTTTAGCCGCATCGGGATTGAGCGTGGCATGAAAGCGATTTATGACTGCGAACTTCCCGATGGTTGGATTGAAAGGCAACTGGCGACACTTGTCGAGCAGCGTCGGGGATACACTTGGGAGAAGGACGACGAAGTTGAGCGTGCTGAATCCGATACCGTTCCTGTTATACGCATACCCAACATTCAAGACAGACTGGATTTATCCGACCTGATTCATTTACGCAATGTATCACCCGAAGCACTGGAAAGAGCGGCTGTTACCAAGAACTGGCTATTATTCGTCGGTTCAAACGGTACACAAAACCGAATCGGCGACTCGGTTTTGATCGAACAAGATCGTCCCATGGTTTTTGCTTCTTTTCTAATGGGAATTAAGCCTAAAGATCAAAATGAGCTGTCATCCGAATTCTTTTCTAACTGGATGCGCTTGCACTTGGTTCACGAGATTTTCAGTAAGACATCTCAGCAGACTACCGGGCTAGCGAATTTTAGTTGGGGGGCTGTTAAACGTTTACCTGTTCGATTTCCTTCATGCGCGATTGAGCAACGACGAATTGCAAAGGCGTTAAAGTTTGCGAATGATGCCATCAATAAGGCACTGGCTGAATTAAATACTAGCCGGGCGCTGAAGAGATCTTTGGTGGGCCATGTTTTCGAGCGCGGGTTGACCCCTAAAGTTGAAACTAAAGCTTACAAAATACACCGCTGCTACACGGCACGAATCCCTATTCATTGGGATAACGACAAGTTGGGTAACTCGCTGGTCCTTGTCGAATATGGCACCAATGCGGCGTCCAATGACTACCAGGGAGGCTATCCCGTAATTGCAATTCCTCAAGTAGTTGCTCCGCATTTGACGTTGACCGACGTGCCTTATGCCGAAGTGCCAGAATCAGAAGCGTCTTCTCTAAAATTGATGGTTGATGATGTATTACTGATTAGGACCAATGGAAATCCAGAATATATCGGCAAGTCAACCATCGTTTCAAAGGAAGTCGCGGAAACACACACTATCTACGCGTCTTACTTGATTCGTTTGCGTACAAATCAGTCTTTACTTCTTGGGGCTTATCTTAACTATTTTCTTGCTTCACCTTTGGGACGTCGCCAAGCGGGAGCCGTGGCAAATACATCAGCAGGCAACAATAATATTGGTGCACGAGCAATCAAGCAGTTCCGTTTTCCAAGGCCACCGTTAGAGGAGCAAAAACAGATCGTCGAGCTATTGGACGGCATTGAAAACCAGATCAACGCTCAAACGAAAGTGGTAAATGCATTACTTGAAGTAAAACGTTCCCTTCTGCAAAACTTGCTCACCGGCAAAATCCGTATCCCACCAACTTTTGAGATAAGCTAACTCGATTAATACCCAACAGGAGAGACGCCATGCAACCCATACGCCAAGTTTTCGATGATGCGCCCGATTTTTTCCCGGTGCCTTTAGAACTTCGCCACCGTAAGGTAGAGATCATTGTTTGGCCGCTCGATGACAGTACGCCGGAGCAAGCTGTGCGAGTAAAACCGAAATTCAACATCGCGGATGTCGAGTCCATTGAGATTCCATCGCGGGAAGAGCGCAATGCCCGGCGCTAAATTTGTCGATACCAATATCTGGATATACGCCCATTTACGCAAACCAAATGAGCCGCGTCATGCGATTGCCCTGGAATTGGTATCCGAGCTAGCCGACGCAGTGATCAGTCCGCAAGTGCTGGCGGAATATTACAATGTGATGCTGCGCTCCGGACAAGCGGATGTTTGGATTCAGGAGAACCTCAATATGATGCTGAGCTATGTGCGTTTGCAAGCGCTCAACGAGGCGGTTGTTCGTCGGGGCTGGCAAATTCGCAACCGTTATAGCTTTTCCATTTGGGATAGCCAAATTGTCGCTGCCGCGTTGGAAGCCGGTTGCGATACCTTGTATAGCGAAGACATGCAGACCGGGCAAGTGATCGAAAGTTTAACGGTCATCAATCCCTTGAAAGGATAAGCGCTGTTTGATTTTTAACGGAGGGAACCACCCATGACTACCGCGAGCGACGCAAATAACCAGCGCATATCCAAGCCGGCAACTGCTTATGATGTAGCGCATCTGTTCAACGAAGATACCACGGTCGAGCGGGAAATTATCGAACATCTGAAAGGCGCGACACTCGGCTGGGAGTGGCAGTCGCGCGAGTCTCTGAAAGCCTATCGCTTCGACGAATCGGAGGTGTTGCTGCTGCCTTTATTGCGCGAAAAGTTGAAAGCCTTAAATCCAACGATTTTGACGGACGATGCGCGCGTCGATGCCATCGTGACCAAATTAAGGGCTTGCCGCGACAACCAGCAATGGCTGGCCTGGCTGAAATCCGGCGTCAATTACAAATTCGATGCCGCCGAAAACGCGCAAGATGTGCGTTTGATTGATTTCGAAAATCCGGATGCCAATGACTGGTGGGTGACCAATCAGTTTCCGGTGGAAGGCCGCTCACCCCGCCGCCCGGATATTGTGCTACTGATCAATGGTATTCCTATCGTGGTGATCGAAGCCAAAACGGCGAGCCGCAATAAACCCGACTGGCGCGAAGGCGCCAAGCAGTTGGGTATGTACTCGCAGGAAATCGATCAACTTTTCTATACCAATGCTTACGGTGTTGGCGTCAACGAAACCCGAATGATGTATGGCGTGCCGGGGCGGAGGCTACAGTTCTGGTTGCAATGGCGCGATCCTTGGCCGCACGACATCGACGAATTTAATGAAATGCATGTCTCGCTGTACGGCTTGTTCGACCGGAGCAATCTACTGGACTTCATTCGTCACTTTATCGTTTTTGTCACCAAGGACGGCAAAACCGAAAAGGTGGTGGTGCGCTATCAGCAGTATCTGGCCGTTAAAGACATCTTGAAGCGGGCCACCGATTTGAGCCAGCCTGCCGAAAAACGCCGGGGCTTGATCTGGCATACCCAGGGTTCCGGTAAAACCCTAACCATGATCTATGCCGCCCGCAGTTTGTGGGAAGACCCGAAATTGCAGCAACCCACTGTCATTTTGCTGGTAGACCGCGAGCAGCTGGGCGACCAGATGGATAGGGAATTGAATTCCACCGGTACGGATAACGTACATGTAGCCGCCAGCAAGCGCGATTTGGAGGAAAAGCTGACCGGCGACTATCGCGGCGTGATTCTGACAACCGTGCATTTGTTTGACGGCATGCCTAAGCAGGTCACAAAACAACGCAGCAACGTGATCGTGATGGCCGATGAGGCACATCGCACCCAAGAGCGGGAATTGGGTACTTATATGCGGTCTGCATTGGCAGGTGCATCGTTGTTTGGGTTTACCGGCACGCCGATTGAAAACGACGATCACAATACCCCCAAAGCTTGGGGCTTCGTGAAAGACGACGGCAAAATCGAACGCTATATGGGGCGGCCTTACACGGTGACCGATGCCTTGCGCGATGGCGTGGTTAAGCCCATCCATTGGCAGCCGCGCGTCACCGATTGGCAATTGCACGGCGTTAAATTGGATACCGCTTTTAAACGTGAATTTGGACATCTGCCTGCGGACGAACAAAACCGCTTGAGCACAGATGCCGCCAGGCTGGATGCCTTGCTGTTCCATCCCAAGCGGATTACGCAAATTGCGGATGACGTGGTTCAGCACTTTATCGAACACGTTCGCCCCAACGGTTTTAAAGGCTTGTTTGTGTGCAAGGATAAGCAAGCCGTCAAGATTTACACCGCAGCTCTGCGAGAGCGACTGGGCGATGAAGCGGTGATGGCGGTCATTTCCGAAGCACCGCAAAGCGATCCGAAGGACATTCAGTCACTGTATCTCGGCGATAGTAAACGTAAAAAGTTGCTGAACGAATTCTTGATACCGACGCTGTCGGAATCCGAGGAACACAAGGATAAGCCTTATCGTAAGGTCGAAATACTGGTGGTGTGCGATATGTTGCTGACCGGATTCGATGCGCCAATTTTGCAGGCCTTGTATCTGGACAAAAAGCTGCAAAATCACACCCTGCTGCAAACCATTGCGCGGGTAAACCGGCCTTACAACGAACTCAAAGGCCACGGTTTGGTGTTGGACTATTACGGTATCTTCGACAATCTGAATGAAGCCCTGAACTACAAGCCGGACGAGTTGGGCGATGTAGCTTTTCCATTTGACACGATTCGCGAGCATTTTACTAAGACGTTTCAGCAAGTCTGGTCTTTGTTCCCGGAAGATACCGTACCTCGAGACGGTTCTCATCAGGCTTTCATCGCGGCCATGACGATCTTGCGTGATGTAGACGGCGCCGAAAAACAGTTTGATACCGGTTACCGGAATCTGCGCGTGCTTTACGAGGCCTTGCAACCGGATGAACAGTTGCGCGAGTTCATTAGGCCTTATGCCTGGCTGACCAAGCTTTATCTGTTGTATCGGAAAAAGTTTTACCCGGATGCCAGTCTTAGTGTCGAGGCTACGGATGAAGACGCTGCGCGTACCCGCGAGCTGATTCGTGAGCATATCGATGTCGAAGAACTAGAAACCGAGTTTCCGACCTACGTGTTGGATGAGCACTTTCTGACCAAACTTAAGGATAAAAAGCCAGATGCCAAGGCGTTGGACATCGAAGCCATGTTGTCCGCCGAGCTGCGAATTCGCTTGGATCAGGATGAGAATTTTCGTTCGCTTGCTGAAAAATTGCAGCGCTTAATTGACGAAAAGCGCGCGGGGACGTTGGCCGGTATCGCGCTGATCGAAGAATTTGAAAAGTTAACCGAGGCGGTTCGCGCTGCTGTCGAAGAAGCCAATCGGCCTATTGCTCAGCAGTTGGCCCTGAAAATAAAGGCCCGCAATGCCGCCATCGACGATGTGGTGATCGCCGATATTGCCGCAGCGATTTTGGCGGAGGCTGACAAGGTTTGTTTTAGTGGTTGGTGGAATAGCAGTTCGATCGACCCGGAGTTATCCCGTAATTTGTTATTCATGTTGGCCTCAAAATTTCCTTCAGCTGGATTGTTGGCAGATGACGCCCTGGGTCTTATTGGTAACTTTATTCAAACCTTGAAGCGTAAGCACTACAAGTCGGCCAATCCTGTAAAGCCAGATGAGCAGTAACTTACGCGAACAATTGGTGTTGGCGGACGGACGAAGTATTGAGTATCAGATTCGCGAATCTAAAAAATCCCGTTCTATCCGTTTGAAGGTCAGCGCCCGTGATGGCCTGGTCGTCACGGCTCCATCAGGTGTAGATCAGTCGAGCGTCGCGAAACTGGTTGCTAGTAAACAGCAATGGATTACCGAACGCCTGTCCGAATTTGAGTCAGTTCGTCATTTGCTTGAAAACACTGAGTTATCTCGCCCCCCAGCATTTGATTTGCCGGCGTTGGCCGAGTCTTGGTTAATCGAATACCATCAGACGAAAAGTAAGACAGTCGGAGCCAAGACAGATCGACATGGCCGCATTTTAGTGGCCGGTGCAATTGGGGATATAGACGCCTGTCATGCTGCATTACGGCGCTGGTTGGCTCGGCACGCAAAAGCCGCTTTGATACCCTGGGTTGCCAACGTATCGCAACAAACTGGTTTGCAGTTCGCCGATTTATCCATCAAAAACCAGCGTACTCGATGGGGTAGTTGTTCGGCGGCTGGCAGGATCAGCCTAAATTGCAAATTGCTGTTTTTACCGAAAGACCAAGTTAGATACGTGATCGCTCATGAACTTTGCCATACTTTGGAGCATAACCACTCTAGTCGGTTTTGGATGCACTTAAGGCAATTTGAACCCCATGCCGATTTGCTACATGGGAAAATGCGTGATGCTTGGAAATTGGTGCCGATTTGGGCACAGAGGGGCATTGGGGTTGAGTTGTAGGCAGCGCTACCCACTTCGCATGATGGCTTTAGGAATCAATTCCATGTTAAGTCTGCTTGTTTTTGCTTGTTTTTGCTTGTTCGATGTACTACTTTTATAAAGTAAGAAACTATTTATAGTCTTTTAAACAAGTGCCAATAATTCAATTGACGGAGGGTAGTGGTTTTTATGGATAATATTTGGACCACAGCAATTAAAGCTACTGGTTCGGTGGGTGTGGTTGGATTTCTGATTTATTTCATTTTGAATCAGATTTTCAGCGAACAAATCATAGAACTCTTTGGAAGCGATAAGTTATTTGCATTAACAATCCTTATAATTTCCGCCTTACTAATTGTTTTTTTAGTCGCGATTCTTAAGTCAAAGGAATCGCCAGAGAACACGGGTAAGGCTGGTGGAAATAAAGTTACATATAAAGACAATGCCACTCATAATGGAGATAATAATTTCTAATTATGGATGTGGGTGCACAATATCAAGACAAGGCCTATCACACGGGTGATAATCATTTTGTAACTCTAACCAGCCTTGAAAAAGCTATCGATCAAGTTAAACGAGCTTGTCGAGAGGATGAGAGGCTTATCGATATTCTTGAAGACTTGGCCGACTACATAACAGATAATCCTGATCGGGAAATAATAGGACTAGAAAAAAAGTTAGAAAAAGGTAACAGGCTTGATTTATTTAGTCGGGCGACTTTTCTCAAGAATAAGTTTGCTCGACGAGTTGCAAAAAATCAAATGTCGAAAGTAGAACAACATGTATATATACAGATTCTTTCGGCAATTAACACAACTTGGTATCAAAGTATTCATCCCAAGATTATTTCGGGAGCAAATAATCACGAAATCGATCTTCTAATATTAGAAGAACTTATAAAGCCTGTTCATCAAGCCATTGTCAGATTTGACTATACAATAACCACTGAAATTGTAAGTGGAATGCTCTATTTCCTAACTGGGAAATGTCATCTGATTTGGAGTACAGAATGTTAATGTACCATCCAGTGCAGGATGCCAATCACTGTGTTTTTAGGACATTACTCCTTCTTGAAAACACTGTGCATGAGTTTATAGATATTGAGTTGTATCGGTTGCTTGATTTTTACATTGTTTTTCCACACATGTTAAAGCACATAAAGCCGTTACCAGCTGAATTAAATGCTTATAGGCGAGTGCTTTCAAAAATACCTGATCCTTTCGAGTCTATGCAAAATACAAAACGGATTTTGTATGAGCTTGAGTCTCTACAAACTGTGGCACTTCATAATCTTCTAGCAAAGCAGTTGATTGACATTGACAGCTATAAGGTTAAGCAGCTTAAGCGCTCAATTGAACCAATTCCACAAGATCTCAGCGATGTACTCCACTCTTCTGAGGTATCTCAGAATGAGTGGTTTCGAATGATAGTTAATGAACTTCCACTGATTAATTTTGGTGGAAAAAACGGGCTTAAAAAGAGAACAGGATTAATGGAGTTTAGGTATGACACGGAGTTGCAATGAGCCTTTCTAAGCTATTCGTCAATCGGTTAGTTGTATGTAAATCAGGCCACTTTGTCTATGATCAACCTTTTCACCAAGGTGTGAATATTGTTCGGGGTGTCAACGGTACCGGTAAGTCAACGATTGTAGATTTACTCTCATACGCTCTTGGAGCGGTAATAACGGAATGGACCAAGGAGCAGTTAAGTTGCGATTGGGTTATGGCAGAAATAACACTGAATGGGGTGCTTTTTTGCCTTAAAAGAGAAATTTCTGATACTGGACAGGCAAAGATGTTTATTTCGGAAGGGGCTGTCGATGATGCTTTAACATCCCTTACCGATTGGACTCAATATTCAATACGCCGTAGTGAAGAGCGCCATAGCTTTTCTCAACAAATCTTTGAATTGTTGGGGCTACCAAGGCATAAAACTGATGACTCTAAGAATTTAACATTACATCAGATCCTTCGTTTGATGTATGTGGATCAGCTTTCGGCTACTGGAAAGCTCCTCAAAGAAGATAAAGAATTCGATAACAGCACTTATCGGCGTGCCATAGGTGAATATTTATTGGGCATTGACGATCTTGAGGCGCACAACTTAAGGCAAGATTTATTGGCTGCCAACAAAGCTTTTGAGAAGTTAAATGGAGAGTTGAACGCGATCTATAGATTATTCGGAGGCGAAGTGTCCCGAATTAACGAACTAGCCTTAAATAGTGAAATCAGTGAAATTGCGTCAGAATTAGATAACCTAAAACTTAGAATGCAGGAAATATTGCGTTCTAAGTCGAAAGACCTAAACGAACAGGCAGCTGCAAAAGCCACGGAACTTCAAAATAAAATTGACCAGCTTTCCTCTGAGAAGAAAGAATTAGACACTAATAAAGCTGAAATTTCTGTTGAGTTGGTTGAAACCGAATTGTTTGTTACATCACTATACGATAGAAAGATTGCTTTAGATCAGTCGAGACTTACTTATTCTTCTCTAGGTGCAGTTCAGTTCAAGTACTGTCCAGCGTGTCTACAGCTAGTTTCTGAACATGAACATTCGGGCTGCCGTCTTTGTAAAACAGAAAAACATGATGGCAATCGAGATTTAGGCTATGTGCAGATGCTAAACGAATTGAATTTTCAAGTTCGGGAAAGCGAGGCTCTCATAAAAGAGTTTAGGGACAAACTAGACGAAATTAATGGTCGATTACCGAAAATTAATCGGCAAATTGAAGAAGCGAAATTTGAATATCAGGAGTTAGAAGTTACAGCCGAAGCGAAAGATGCAATCCTTTCCGGAATAGCGTCTGAAATGGGTTTTTGTAAAAGTCAAATATTAGCCCTTGAGGATCGCCGGGAACATGTAAATAAAGTCGAATCTTTGAGACAAGAAAAAGAGAAAGCTAATACGCTTATTCAACAAATACAAGATAAGCTAGATCAGATTAATGCCAGACAAGCCAACAGGTATAACGAAGTCTACGGATCAATCGAAACCATAGCCAGCCAATTATTGGCCCAAGATGGAAGTTACGAGCCGACTTTTGATGAGGTGGAAGAAGTTACTTTTGATTTTGCAAAAGATAAGATGTTCGTCAATGGACGAAGTAAATTTTCTGCGAGCTCTATGGTAGTCATGAAAAATAGCATTCGTTTAGCTATTTTCTTGCATGCTGTCGAAGATAAGTTTGCGCGCCTGCCTAACTTTTTGATTATGGATAATATCGAAGACAAAGGGATGGTTGATGAGCGCAGTCATAATTTTCAACGACTCATAGTGTCAGAATGTGGAAAGTTAAAAAACGATTACCAGTTAATTTTCACTACATCAATGATAGCCCCAGAATTGAACGATACAGATATGGTTGTAGGACCGTTTTATGAAAAAGGTACGCATACGTTGGATTTTAGTAACAAGTGATCTGTGTATAGTGAAATAAGCCAACGGCAGGACTAAAGATTAATTGAAAAATCATGATATTTAAAGTCATTCCAAATAAAGAACGGATTCCTATTGGCCTGACAAATATCGTTATCCTTTTAGAAGATAGATGGGATGACTGGTTTAAGTTCAGTACGATGTATAACGTCATTTATTATGACTCGGAGGGAAGCAGTCAGCGTATAGGTGAGGTAAAAATTGGACAGTTTGGAATGGCGTCTGGTCAACGTAGCCCAAATATTTCTGATGAATTCGAGGAGTTAAATGATGAATTTTTTTCTCTTGGTCAGGACGACAGTTACTACCAAGTACTGAATGATCTCGGTGATGATTTTCGGGATGAGTTTCTGACCGCATTGCGCGACGTTGCGCGAGATGAAGATTTATTCGAACGCACGTTGGCGGAGGAAGTCACCGGCATATCTTTGCTACGATCTGTTTCGGATCAATCAGTCCGGGGGCAGTTTCGTCGGATGGCGCATGGTGGCGCACGCCTCACATCTTTTTCATTTTCGTATACCCCACCACCATGGTCAAAGGGCAGCGAAACTCCTACATTTGATTTCAAAGTCGTACCCGAGTCATCCCCCTCAACAAACGTCCACGTATTGATTGGTCGCAACGGCGTTGGGAAAACGCATACTGTCAATCTGATGACAAATGCTCTCGTGCGACCAGAAAATGATGGCGAAGATTTTGGCACACTAACCTGCGATAACCACGACGCCTTTGATGTTGAGCCAGAGACATTCCCAAACATCATATCTGTAACTTTCAGCGCGTTCGATCCTTTCGAGCCATTATCGAATCGTGAGAACAAAGCCTCCGGTATTCGCTATCATTACATCGGCCTGAAACACATTACAAAGGATGCTGATGGTAAGCCGAAGCCACCCAAATCTCCAGACGTCTTAGCAGCCGATTTTGGTAAATCGGTACAACTGATCGTCACGCAGACTGCAAAGAGTGATCGCTGGCGGCACGCAATCTCTCTCCTTGAATCTGATCGAATTTTTCGTCGAGCAGAAGTTTGGAAGCTAATCGACCTCTACGAGCAATTAACGGATAAAGAAGATACTCGAGCCGCATTCGACGAACTGCGTAAGGAAGCCCGCAAGCTCTACATGAAACTGAGTTCAGGCCACAAAATAGTATTGCTATCGATTACAAAGTTGATTGAGACATTGGAGGAGCGCTCCCTGGTTCTACTTGATGAACCTGAAGCTCATCTACATCCACCACTTTTGGCAGCATTCATACGTGCACTCTCAAATCTACTCATCAATCGAAATGGCGTAGCCATCATAGCAACCCACTCACCAGTCATTTTGCAAGAGGTGCCGCGAACATGCGTTTGGCGCATAAGGCGTGTTGGAAAATCCATTAGGATCGAACGTCCGGCACTTGAAACCTTTGGAGAAAATGTAGGTGCTCTAACCCATGAAATCTTTGGGTTGGAGGTTACGGAATCGGGTTTTCATAAATTGCTAAGCGATGTAATTGAAGAAGGCCTCAGTTATGAGCAGATACTAGAAAAGTTTGATGGTCAGCTCGGAGATGAAGCTCGAGCTATCGCGCGATCATTGATAGCGACCCGATATCAATAGAGTTGACCGAGATGTGGAAGATTCCTAAACCCAACATCACTGCGATAGACTGCTTCGATACTTGTATAACCGGTATCAAGAATGCTGACCTGAAACAGCGGTTTGATTCGATACGCGAAAATATTGATGCAGCTGAAGCAGAGTTCGATACGGCTGCATCAAATATAAATCTGCACCTTATCGCGCCCAACGCTGGCATCGCCGGCGTTGTCACATCCAAAGATATGTCTCAATTATACGACCGGCATATGGCTCGCGAAAAAAGTCGCGGGCACGAGATATATGATGAGATCATGATCGCGGCTCCCGATGACCGCTTGCCCATTTTGCGGTCATCGTACTGTTTCAACTCTTGATCATTGCTTAACCAAGGCGCGGCATCCTTCCTTATCAGTTACCCCAATCAATTTGGTGCCTAGCTGCAAGGATTGTAATCACAAGAAAGGGAATCCTAGTCTCGTTGGCAACGCGGATCAGTTTCTGAACGCCTACTATGATGATGTAACTGGCGTAGTTTGGCTACGTGCAGAGATTGTTGAAGGCTCGCCGGCAGGCATACGCTTCTTTGTCGATGCGCCTACTGAATGGGATGCGATTACATCGGTGCGAGTAATCAACCATTTCCAACTCCTTGAGATAGCAAAACTTTATGCATCGCAAGGTGGACGGCAGCTTCGGAATAGCCGCGGCGCATTGCACGAATTTCACGAAGCCGGAGGTATCCAAGTGGTTCGTGATGATCTATGGCGAAGTCATCGAAGTAGTTCTCAGGTCGATCTAAATTCATGGCTAACCGCATTGTATCGAGCTGCGGCGGAGAGCGACTGGTATTGTGATGGCGGATTTGAAGCTTAAATGTACATGCCGTCATGTTGCACCACACCAAAACTACAGTAAAAACTACAGTGGTTCATAATGCCTCTTACTACTTCTAACAACTTTACACAATCGCACGCTACTGATAAGCTATTGATTATAGGGAGTATTAAGTAGTACGCAGTTGCATGATAGTTATTTGAATCGAACTTTTAATGCGATGGTCGTGCGTTCGAATCGCACACGACCCACCATCGAATGACTAGGAAAATCAAGCAGTTATCGTTAATTCGATACCTGCTTTTTTTATGCCTGAAATTTCAGTACGCGAGATTTACGCGACTTGGCGTTATGCTTCGTCCAGCTTCGTTGTGACGTACTATTGCCCCCTCAATTCTGATAGAGCAAGCTCGGCCATCAAGAGACCGTCGGAGAAAAGTTTTCTATCCGAAGTGAATTCGTCGCTATGGAAGGACGGTTTTTGGTGAGCGGGTGTCCGATAAAGACCTATCCGTAACATGAGATTTTTCACAGATTCTTGCCGGACGATTCATTAGTCTATTGTCCAAAGCAACGTGTCGGAGGAGTGGTCATGAGCTCTGTTGTCCTTGATAAAAATGCCTTATACGGCCTTTTTGAAAATCAAAAAAAGCTGGATGATTTGTTTGATTCCATTTTTGACGATAACAATTTTTATATCAGCAGCGCTCCAGCGCCAGTTCAATCGGTGCCTTCCAGTCCTGATTTCAAAGTAGAGAGTCCATTCGGATATGACGGCAGCAAGTTGCTTGAGTTGTTTAATGTGATGAAGCATCATCCGTACTTTTTCGTGCTGCCCATTGCGCTGGAATTGACGGTCATTTGTTGGGTGGTGACATATCTGCTTTAGAGGATGGGCTCTGGAACCAGAGTTGCTATCTTTAATGGGCTAACGCAACGTTTACTGGCGAAACAGCAAAGTGTATTACCATGCGTACAGTCATCAATTTCCACTAGCGGATGAAACCATGCACAACCTAGAACCCTCTATTATTCAGTGTCCGTATTGCGGGGAAGCAATCGAGGTTTTGGTTGATTGTTCGATTCCGAGCCAGGAGTATATTGAAGACTGCAGCGTCTGCTGTAGACCGATCAATATCTCCGTTGAGTCTTGGCAGGGTGAAGTGGTCAGCATTGAAGCCCGCTCTGAAGACGAGTAAGGTAAAATTTGCGTCGATGACTTTCAATTAACTGTCCAAAGTGAATGCCTAGCGAACTCTGGATGGCACGGTCATTTGCTTAAGGTAAAGAATCCCCTATTTTGCTTAGAAACCAACGACTGGAGTGAGCAACTTGCTGCCATAGTCGAGTCCATTTCTCGCTGTTTTTAGTGTCTTTCAAGCATCTGAGTAAGCGGGCTCGATGGGCTTCATCCATTTGCTGACCCATGGCTAACAATAAGGAATCCATGTTGTACGGCCCCAAGCCTTCGTTATTGCTCAAGCTCACTGGCACGATCATCGTGTTTTCCTGTAGCAATAAATCCTGCTGAATAGCGTCCATGGCGGCTCGAATGTTGGCGGCCTTCACGCAATTGGGCTCTGCAATGTCATAGGGCGGCTGCCATTCTCGAACGGGACGCAGCTCATCAATATGTGTCACCACCATAATCAGGGGTGGCGTTTTGCGGTTAGGTCGATCCTCAAAGTGTTGTTGAAACCCTTCTAAAAACAGCCGATCTGCCGCTCTGGCGGCATTATTGGCATTGCAGACCAATAGTACTAAATCGGTTTTATCCAACGCTTCCCGATTGTCATGCAACCAATTGCTTGTTTCGCCATAGCCCGGCGTGTCAAAAATTAACCCGGAAAACTGGGCTTCGCTCCCCAGTACATAAGGCATTATGGCGTCTGTGCACGACACCACATCCGCAGCAGCGCGTGGAGAGTCGAATAAGGTATTGATTAATGTTGATTTGCCGGCATTGGTTTGTCCAACCACCAAAAACCGCAACGGTTCTTGGTTCAACGCCATATTGTGATCCAGTGCCTGTTGAGCGTCTTCCTTGGACTTGGCTGACATGACATCAATCTTTTGTGGCTCTAATGCCATGCGCCCGCTATACAACAAAATCGCATAATGCCCTACTTTCTTGATATACATCTCCAACAGCCAATCTTGCAGCCGAGGTAGGGTTAACGCTACAACTTTCGTTTGCGCATAATTTTTAGCTTCGTATAAACCGCCGGTCAGGGGATTTAGTATCAGCCGGCCCAAGCGAAGTGCCACATTGGCATCGCTCAAATGATCCAGCCAACGCTGCAGATTTAAACCATCCGCCAAGGTCACCACATGACTAAGCGGCAAATGGCCCAGAATCTGTTCATGCAAATCATGGCAAACCTGCTCGGCCATCCGCAACAGCTCGGTAATCGGTATATCCATTTCAGGGTGTTTGGCCTTGGGACGATAATGCCGAGCCACCAACAGCAATACCTGCTGGCCTATTTGCAGCCAGGTATCGATTTGATCCAGTTTTTGCCGAGTATCTTGGCTAATAGTGGGTATCAACGCCTGCACCGCAGCCCAAGCCGCTTGATCGCGTTGTGCAAATGGCGTGTCAAAATGAATAGTGTTATTGGCTAGCGGCTTTTTTTGATAACGATTGAGCTGTCGTGCCGCAATCCAGACCATGCCGGCGCACAATACGGCCAGATTAAGCCACAGCCAAAACCACTGTTGTTGCCATATCCACCAAGCCCCTATGACCAATAACACCAACAGGGGGATTATCCCTATAAGCAATAAGACCAACCAGGGCCATAGAGCCTGTTTCATCATGATGCGGGTTTTTGGGTAAATCGGGCTTTTAGCAACTCACGGCCTTGTTGTAACTGTTCCTGATAAACCGCTTTCAGCATTTTGGCGGTAAACGCATGGCCCTGTTGTGTTTGGGCATAGTAATAGCCTAAGGTCATGCCTAAGGCATAGGTAATGGCGGCAGTTGATAACCCGGAAATCAAAGATCCCCAGCCGGGTACTAGTTTGGCTAGTTCTCGCGCACCAAAGCCAATGCTCATCCCACCGATACCCACGGCACTGAAGACTTCGTAAACGCTCCGCTTCGTGAGCGACACGCCGTAAATCGAGGCAATACTATGAAACAGTTTGCCTTGCACGGCGATGACCAAGGGTATGCTGGCTGCGGGTATCGGGGTCATCGCCAATAGCCCAGCGGAAATGGCATAACCCATCACATGGGGATAAGCATGCTGCGCATAAACGGCATTGAGTTGCTCGGTATGCAGGCGGTTTTGCAATAACATGTGCTGCAAGCCCATCGGTAGCGCTGATTCGATGGCGGACCACAATGCCTCTAAGCCGTAATGCGCGGGGTCATAGCCATCGTCCGCCTGAGTAAAATCCACGGCGACATAGTGTGCGTTTAAGGCTTTGAAATGCTGCCTTTGTACACGCAGCGATCGGACCAAATCCGCTGGACAATGGCTGTCAAATTGATCGCCTGAGAATGGGTAGGGGTGACGATGGTTCGTGGCCTTACTGGGGTAGCCCTCATGCAAGCAGGTCTGTATCACCAGCAAGGGCCATTCAGGATGAGCAGCCCGAATAGATTGTGTTGCTGATAGCACACCATCCAGTTCATGATCCATCGCTTTGATGACGACCATTAGCAAATGCGCTTGGCTCCGACACCAGGCCATGTCTTCGCTGGGATCATAGCCCACTTCGCCTAAACCTTTGGTATCCAGAAATCGCACGAAAGCGGTATCTGCATTGGGAAAATCAAACACCGCAGACTGCCGAGTACACGACCGAAAACCTTGCCCAATCTCGGCACGACTCGAACCTGTGAGCGCTTGAATAATCGAAGATTTCCCGCTTTGGGTTTTACCCAATAACCAAAACACCGGAACGGGCAACTGTTGACGCGCTTGTTCCAGCCGCTCATGTAAATCCGTATCGGAAACACTAGGGTGGAGTATTTGATTGATCCAACCCTTTTGCAAAAGTGTATTGATCATACTGATTTACAGGTAACTAAGCGACGCTTTGGACATTGGACGATTCCAGTTTATTAAGTCAAGCAAAAATCAATTACTTATTTCTGTAGAGTTTGAGCTCACAGTTTACTTTGCTATCACTGACGAGGTTGAAGCAAACAGTCCAGAATAAAGCGGATAGCTCAGTACTTCCTATTGCTACCAATTTCCGGTAAATAGGGCGGGCTTGAACGAGTATGGTACGCTCAGTTGTGTCGGGCACGTGGGCATTTTCGTCATGGCTGGAAATGATGACTCATCAAGTGCCGGTATGCTTGTCCGTTCTCTGGGTTTTTGTCGGCCCCCATCGCTTTACTGGCCATACGCGGCTTGCAGCAGTGCCGGCAATAGATCACCCGCCTTTCCGTGTAGATTAAAGTGGGCTTTGGCATCCAGGTTGGTTTTATCCGGATTGAGTTGAATCACCTTGGCTCCGGCGGTGAGGGCAGCCAGCGGCAAACTGGCTGCGGGATACACCAACGCCGATGTGCCGATGCTCATCAATACGTCGCAATGCTGGGCGGCGGCTTCGGCAGCATGCCAGCTGTCTAAGGGCAACGATTCACCGAACCACACTACGCCGGGACGAATATAATCACCGCAAGCCGGACAACGCGGCGGTTCAACCCGCTTTGATTCCGATAAGCTTGTTGGTACTGTGATCAGCTCAAACGGCGTGGCACAGGCAATGCAATGCGCCGTATGTAAACTGCCGTGCAGATGGATGACGAACTGACTGCCGGCGCGTTCATGCAAGTCATCGACATTTTGGGTAATCAGCGTTAGCTTGGGCAGCATTTGCTGACACTGTGCAATTGCCCGATGCGCCGGATTCGGTAACGATTGCATAACCTTGGCGCGACGCCATTCATACCAACCCCAGACTAAGGCCGGATCAGCACGAAAACCGGCCTCACTGGCTAATTGCTGGGGATCGTATCGCGCCCAGAGTCCGGTCATGGCATCGCGAAACGTCGGAATACCCGATTCAGCGGACACCCCGGCGCCGGTCAAAATAACCAGATGCCGAGCATCTCGTAGGGATTGGATTAAGGGGTCATTGAACATTAGGGTATTCCTCTCTATGGTTTTGTTTTGGGATTGAAATGGGGTCATTCGATTTCACAGCTTCGAGCCTGCGGCTGGTTGGCTCTGTATTGAATGGGCAGAGTAGCGCCCATGAATAAACACAATCCTTCATGGGCGTAACGGTCTAAAGGCTACATAATCGTTCAACGGCAGCCTGCAACTCTTCTAGTTCCGCCTTGCAATAATGATCTGTTATCCGGTTAGACTTATGACCCAACAAATCTTGCCTATTTTCAAAGCTGACGCCAGCCGCACGTAGCCGTCGACCAAACGTATGGCGCAGATCGTGTACACGGCATTGCTCCAGGCCTGCTCGTTTTCTGGCTTTGCGCCAGGCGTGACCGTTGATGCGTTGCACGGGCTCGCCTTTAAAGGTAAAGACATAGTCGTCATGCTTACCGCGTTGTGCATTGATGATTGCCAGCGCCTTGCTATTTAACGGCACAATTCGATCCTCATTATTTTTAGTTCTGTCGCCAGGCAACACAAACACCCCAAGCTTGCGATTTTCTTCAGACCACTGCAGCTGAGTCAGTTCTTGTTCGCGTAGCCCGGTATGTAAGGCGAATGTCACCATCGATTGCAAATGTTCCGGTAATTCAGCCAATAAGCGCTGCTCTTCTTCGCTATCGATAGGATACGGTTTGCGTAAATCGGATTTTAACGGCTGAAGAAGCGGCGGTTCACTGAGCCACGAATTACCGAACTCATCCCGCCACAGTCGTGCCGCCAAGGTTAAGATCCGGCGGATAATCGCCAGATCACGATTGATGGTGGCATTTTTCAGGCCGGACTTTTTCCTGGCGGCGATAAATTTATCCAGTGTGCCCATGTGGAGTTTTTCCAATGGCGTATCACCGATAAAAGGTATCGCCGCCTTCAACGTGACAGCATCCCGATCCAGACTTTTCTTCTCGACTTCTTTCAGGTATTTCGTTGCCGCCTCGATAAAGGTATAGGACTTTCTTTCGCCATAGATCAGTTGCCCCCGATATTCAGTGATGCGTTGCGCTAAGTAGCGCTCCGCTTCTTCGAGGTCGCTTGTGCCAGTGCTTTCATAAAGTCTTTTTCCTTCCTGATTAGCAAGCTCCTTC
>FSSH01000609.1_pt1 | contig 21183 bp, 16 predicted proteins | sample 1166101 | NCBI WGS metagenome assembly FSSH01 (sample SAMEA32972668, study PRJEB13176) | freshwater metagenome | biome: Drinking water system; feature: Biomass in drinking water that filtered by 0.45 um membrane; material: drinking water | place: USA | collected 2012-12-20 | depth 0 m | reverse complement strand
AATCTGCTTTAAAAACGGAATGGTTAATTTGCGTTGCGCGGCCAGGGTGGCGCGGTCGATTTTGTCTAGGAGCAGCCATAGCGCCGCTAAATCGTGAACATAATGATTCAACAAAAACCGCCCTACCGCCGGCGGAATGTCAAATCCCAAAAAATGGGCTTTATAAGTCAGTGCCTCGATTAACTGATCATCGCGCAAGGGCTGAATTTTTAAGGTCAGCCCCCACGCCATCCGGGTTTTCAGGTCGGGTAAATCGAAACCTAAAAACTTCGGTGGACAATCGGCGGCCAGCAGCAATTTATGATTGTTCTGCCGATGGGTATTATAAAAAGCGAACAGCGCGTGTTCCCAGTCGCTGTGGTCGGCAAGCGTTTGAATATTGTCGAAACAGACCAGCTCTAGGTCTTCCAGACCTTCCAACAAGGTCGGCGCCGGCAAGTTGTCGGCGTCAAATGCCAGATAAAACGGATCTTTACCCACCAGCTTGGCTTGCTGACAACAGGCCTGCAATAAATGGCTCTTACCGCTACCTGCATCGCCCCAAACAAAAATCTGTTGCTCCTGGCCGTTTGTGGCCAAGGCCTGCAACTGAGTGACGATTTCGGCGTTATTGCCTGGAAAAAAACTGGCAAAGGTCTGATCGTTCTGAAACTCGAATTGTAAGGGGACTTGCATGCCGAATATGCTCAGGCTTTTTCCGCTTTGTAGACATACAGGCCGGCGCCGAAGCAGAGCAGCAGACTGAACAGCACTTCCAACAGCGCATAAGGCCGTTCTAATTGATTGACATAGGCTTCGGCGACGCCATGCGCAAAATACGGCAGGCTCAAGTAACTCATCCAGGTACAGCTTTTCAGGTCTCGGTTCAGTAAACCTTTAAACGGCAGCAATAGCGGTCCGACTGAGATTAGCAACAGCAATGCGGTTGGCAACTTGTTCGATGGCGACAATAGCGTATGCCAAGCCATCATTAACAAAAACAGGCCGAAAAAGCCGATCAAGGCCGCGTAATAGTAATAGATTCGTTGCATGAGAGCGGCAAATGGCCAGAGTGATGGAGTTAAAGCTGATCTATTATCACAAAGTCTCTGCAATAATGCAGTGCCACTGGTGTTTTAACCCACAAAGGAGATGATCATGATTAGAAAACTAAGCACCGCAACCGCCGCCTGTCTGTTAAGTTTTAGCGTGCTGGCCGCCGATAGTTATACCATCGATAGCCATCACACCTTTCCCAGCTTCGAAATCAGCCATTTGGGTTTTTCCACGCAACGGGGTCGGTTTAACGAAACCAGCGGCAAAGTGACATTGGATGCCGCGGCGGGTAAAGGCAGTATAGACATCAGCGTCAACACCGCGTCTATCAGTACCGGTTTGGCGGAGTTGGAAGAGCATTTGCGTGGCAAGGACTTTTTCGATAGTGGGCAATTTCCGGCGATGACTTTCAAATCCGACAAACTCAGTTTTCATGGCGAGAAACTGGTCGGTGCGGACGGCATCTTGACCTTGCACGGCATCAGCAAGCCCGTACACCTGAATGTCGAACGCTTTTACTGCGGGATGAATGTCATCAGATTAAAGTACACCTGCGGCGCCGATGCGGTTGGCACGATAAAACGTTCGGAGTTTGGCATCGACAAATATGTGCCGGCGGTGGGCGACGAGGTAAAGGTACTCATTCAGGTTGAAGCAGTTAAGGATTAAGTTGCCAAGTGGTTTGAGCTATGCGGAAACAACTCTTTACCAATGTGCCGAACAGTGCGCTTTAAACCCTTGGTCGGATACGGGAGATAGAAGTGGAAATAAGCCTGGCTAGCCCTGCCGACATCCCGGCGCTTTGCCATCTGTTGAGTGAACTATTCAGTCAAGAAGCAGAGTTTCGGCCGGATTATGAGGCTCAGCGTCGGGGATTGACGCGCATCATCACCGACCCGCACATCGGTCATATCTTGGTCGCGCGGCATGACAGCCAAATTGTGGGTATGGTGAATCTGCTCTACACAGTCTCCACCGCGCTGGGCGAGCGGGTGGCCTGGCTGGAAGACATGATAGTGTTAAGTGATGTCCGCGGCCAAGGCGTGGGTAGCCTGTTGTTGGAGCACGCGGTGGACTTTGCCCGGCAAAATGGTTGTCGCCGGCTTAGCTTGTTGACCGATGCCGATAACCTGCATGCTCAGCAATTTTACCGGCGACAGGGCTTCAGGGCGTCGGAAATGCTGCCCATGCGCTTGGTTTTTTGAATGTCAGTGCCTCATTGCCCAAAAAAATACGCCCTGATGGTCGAGGCCAAAGTGCGGATGGGCCAGGATTATGTTTATCCCGATGTATCCGTGGATTGCAGGAAAACGGCGGGCTATGATTTTTTTTTGGGCGATGCGGTGACTTTTGAATCCATAGTCGGCGTGGGAATGATGAACCGCAAGGCGGGTTAGCGCGCTAGAGCGTAACCCGACAAATCGAAGCCAACGTATAGGTTACGCTAGCGCCTAACCCAAACCTAATCGACTCGCGTTTTAGAACTCGTATTTCAACGAACCCAGTACATTGATCGGATAGCCGGGGATGGCGCCAAGGCTGCCGCCGTCGGTATTCGCGTAATACTCCTTGTCTAACAGATTATTGATGTTTAACTGGGCGGTCAGTTTGTGCTGCCCGATGCGGTGCGTATACGCCGCCATCGCATCCAATCGCGCATAACCGGGCAGGATGAAGGTATTGTTTGAGTCGCCCGGCCGCTTGCCGATAGCCACCACCCCCAAACCCGCCTTAAACGCTTCATTAAATTGCCAAGTACCCCACAAACTACCTTGATGCCTGGGTACATTCTCTAGGCGATTGCCTCGCAAACCGCTGAATTCCTCAACATAATTGACCTGGGTATACGCATAAGTTGCCAGCAGATGTAGCTGATCGGTGACTTGCCCGGCCAAGTCCAGCTCTATGCCTTTGCTCCTGATTTTTCCGGCCAGAATCTGGAATTGAGGGTCAGCTTGGTTCGGGTCGTCGGTCAGCAGATTGCTTTTGGTTAAATGGAAAAATGCCAAGGTCGAAGAAAACCGCTTGTCTTGCGATTGCGTTTTGATACCGACTTCGTGTTGCTGGCCCTCCTGCGGGTCGAAGCTTGCGCCGCTGGCACTGGCGCCGTTGTTAGCACTAAAGGACTCGGTGTAACTACCGTAGACCGACAACCAATCTTGTACTTGGTAAAGCACGCCGGCTCGGGGACTAAACGCATCGTCTTCTTTCTCAACGCGTCCCGCTTTCGCCGCAGCCAAGGACTCTGGGGTGAATTTCTCGCCTGTCGTCACATTGTCGTAGCGGCCGCCCAGCAAGATATGCAGTTTGTCGAACAAAGTGATCTGGTCTTGAATATAGGCGCCCACCCAAGATTCTTTGCGATAGAAAAACGCATTTTCGTTCGTCAACGCCGCAAAATCGACTTGTCCGTAAATAGGGTTATAAATATCGATGGCAGGTGCTGGACCATCTGCATCATGTGATTCTGTTGTGGCGTAAAAGCCGTCTACCCCGATCAATAGATTGTGTTTGCTGCCCAAGAATTCGAACTTACCGTTCAAATCGATGTTGCCGGAATGGGTCATCACATCTTGCACGCCCGTGGTGGCGATACGATTCAGGCTGCGCTGGTCGTCCTGTAAGCCTAAATAATTGTAGAGCGTCGGACCGCTCAGCGACCAATCTTTAAACAAATAGCGTTGGGTGATTTTCCAATCGTCGTTGAAACGGTAGGTCCAGTCGTAACCGACTAGCGTACTTTCCATCAATTGCCGCTGCGGGCCGTCCTTCAGCGTGCGGGTGATCGGGATTGGCGCCGGGCGTCCGTTAACGGCGGGAATGCCGTAATCGGCGTTCAAGCGATCATGTTTATATTCCAGCTCGAGATTGGTCTCGAATTTTTCGTTCGGTCGCCAAGTAACCACCGGCGCCACGAAAAACCGCTCATTGCCGACAAATTCCCGGAACGATTGATTGTCCGTGTAGGAACCATTAAGCCGATACAGTAGCGTCTTGTCGTCATTGATCGGGCCGGTTGCATCAATCAAGGTACGGTATTGGTCGTAAGAGCCAAACTGCTGTTGCAGAGAATAATAGGGTGTATCGCGCGGTTTCTTGGTGACATAGTTAACCAAGCCGCCGGGCTCGATGCGACCATACAATACCGCCGCCGGGCCTTTTAGCACTTCAATCTGCTCGATGTTGGCAATGTCGTAAATATCCTGGCGGTTGAACAAGCCATTGCGGTAGGCATCGCCAAAACCGGAGCCGGCCAAGCCGCGAATGACAAAGTTGTCGTACAGATAACCGCCGCCGGTGCGGCCCAATACGCCGCTGACGTGGCCGTTGACCGCATCCGGTAAGGTCATCGCCTGTTTGTCCGCCAGCACGGCTTTGGGAACAACTTGTATGGAAATCGGCGTCTCCATGATCGGGGTATCGGTCTTGGTGGCGGTCGTGGCGTTGGGGCGGTTGTAATCGGTATTGTAGGGATCGGTGGCGTCGTAAACCGTCTGACCAATAACGTTCACCGGTTGTAACATCGTCGCGTCCTTGCCTGCCGCCTTGATCGATACCGAACCGTCGCCGGCAATCGCAAAACTCAGGCCGCTGGCCGACAGCAGTTTACTCAGAGCCTCGTTTAGCGTCATCGTGCCTCGTAACGCCGGTCCGCTGTGGTCGGCCACGCTATCGTGAGCGTAAAAAATTTGTACGCCGGATTGCGCCGCCAGTTTCGGCAGCGCCGCCGCCAATTCCTGGGCGGGGATATCAAAGCTGTAGGTGGCTTCTGTTGCCCGCACTTCGCAGGCTGAGGCCAACAGGGCGCCGAACAGTAACTGTTGTGTTAAAAACTTCATCCATCTTCTCCTTTTGCGTGGGTTTTCAGAATGAAACGCACCAAGCCGAAAAAGACGCCAAAATTTATTCGAAAAAACGATAGGGATTAGGCCGGGAGCGGCCTTACGCCAGTCAGCGCCGGACCAATAGCGCCTGCCCCGGCGCGGGACGTTGAATATTGACCGGCAGGGTCATCGCGATCACATTCAGCGCGCCATCAAGATTACCGATATGGAAGGTACCGCTGACCTTTAGCTTCGCCAAGCTTGGGTCGGCTAAGGTCAAACGCGTGTCGTGAAAGCGTTCCAGTTCGCTTAACACTTCGTCCAATCGCTGGTTTTCGAACACCAATTGGCCACGCAGCCAGGCAGTAAGGTTGGTCGGATTGCCCGGACTGTCCTGAAAATTGCCTTGTGGATCGTAGCTGAGTACTTGGTTGGCGTTGATGTCTCGGCTGCCGTTGGTTTCTACTTTAACAACGCCTTCCAGCACCGCAACGGCTACCTGCCGGTTTTGCACCTTTACGTCGAATTGCGTGCCGATGTCGACAATGGTGCCATTGCCGGCTTTGACTTCGAAGGGTTGTTGCGGATTATGAGCCACACTAAAAAATGCCTCACCCTTGATCAGTTCGACCGAGCGCCGCCAACGGTTGATCCGCAAATTCAACTCGGTATCACCGCTCAGGTCCAGGCGCGAGCCATCGGCCAGTTGTACAGTCTGGCGGTCGCCGCGTTCGGTGACATAGTGGCTGCGATGACCGTACCAGCCCTGTTCCGAGAAAGTACCTACGCCCAAACCCAGCAACAAACAAGCGGCCAGCGCCAGTTCGGTAAAACGGCGCAGACGCTTGCGCGGGGGGCGGTAACTTAAGGCTTGTTGGCGCACCGGAAAATCCCCGCCCTTGAAACGATCCAATTTGCGCCATTTATCGGCCAATTGCCGGTAAATGCGTTGCCGGTCCTCGCCTTGCGCCAGCCATTCCTGGAAGGCCTGGTGCTCCACAGGCGTGCAGGCAGCCGAATCCAGCCGCAGAATCCACTCTATGGCTTGCTGTTGCAGATCGGGCGAGGCTTCGGTTTTGGGCATGTTAAACAGGGGGCGATGGGTTGCGCTAAGCACAGGCATTCTATCCTTTAGCCGCCCGACATTTAAAATCCGGCATAAGAAACGATGAAAAAAAACCACAAGCCATGAACTTAGTCATGCGCAGAGTCGAAGCGCAACAGCACATGCTGCGCGGCAATGCCGACCAGCCTGACGGAATTGCGTTCGGAAATCCCCAGCCGATGGCCGATTTCCTTGTGCGACAGCCCTTCCAGCCGGAACAGCACGAAGGCGTTGCGGGTAGTCTCCGGCAGTTCCAATAAAATGCGGTTCAAGGATTGCAGTTCCTGTTCGGAGGCCAATTGATCCTCGGGCAGTGGCTCGGCGGTCGTTATGTCATGCAGTACCTGGTCGTCGCAGGTTTCCACATGAAAACGGTCCCGAACACTTTGGCGGCGGTGTTGATCGACGCTAAGATTGTTGATAGTGCGATACAGGAAGGCTCTGGCATTATCGATCGATTCCGGTTCGGGATGTTGCATCAGGCGCAAATACGCTTCCTGCACCAAATCCTCGGCGAACTCATTACCGCCGCGCAGGCCGGCAAAGGCCCGGAGTTCCTGGCTGTGCCGCTGAAACAGCCGATCAAACAGCGATGGTTTGGATGTAGGCACTAACAAGTCTCGATGACGGAAGAGTTAACGGTCTAGCAAGGCATGAACCCTTGCCGGACCAATCCCGGTTTGGTGGTGTTGACCGAACGCAATACCGAGCAAAAAACATTCCACCCGGTCGAATTCAAATTGGTAGATAGGTTTTGAATGCGATTAAATCCTTTGTAAACAATTGCTAGAACTGCCCGTAAAGGTAGCGACTTATGGTTGGGCGACGGTAGTTTTCGCGAAAACCCGGTGCGGCAAATCACGCAAAATCGCTTGTAGACACGCCAAATCACATAGTTCTGCCCGCAATATCGATTTCAGGACCGATTGCTGGGCGCGGCATGATAAAGACCCAAGGAAGCAGGCGATCCATCCCGGCGCCTATAGCCGAGAACTCCCTCTTGTATTCCCAGGCCGGGTCCCTAACAATATCGCTAAGTCGGAAAAGTAATAGACGGGAGCGAGAGATGGCTTTACAACCAGAACACGATAGTTTTTATCTGAGCGAGGAGGAGTATTTGGCCACGGAGATAAACGCCGAGGTCAAGCGCGAATATATCGATGGCCGGATTTGTGCGATGGCCGGTGCCGGCTACAACCACAATTGCATTTCGGCCAATATCTTGGGCGAATTTAGAAATCATTTAAAAGGCACACCCTGCGCGACCTTCATGGCCGATATCAAGGTGCGGATGGGTAAGGATTATGTGTATCCCGATGTGTTGGTGGATTGCAGCAAAATGGCCGGCGACGATGTTTTTTCCACCTCGCCGGTGATCATCGTGGAAGTGCTGTCCCGCGCCACCCGCAAAACCGACACCACCACCAAGTTGCTACGCTACATCAATCTGCCGTCCTTGCAGGAGTACGTGTTGATCGAACAGGACATCGTTTCGGTGCAGGTGCTGCGCCGGAACAAGCACTGGCTGTCGGAATATTATTTTTTGGGCGATGCGGTAAGTTTCGAATCTATCGGCTTGACCTTAAATGTCGAAGACATTTACGACCGGGTCGATAATCGCGATATGAATGAATTCAGACAAGATAAGCTTTGATCCGTCGTCGGCGTGAAAACGATGAAACGTAGGTCGGGTTAGCTCGATAGAGCGTAACCCGACAAATCGAAGCCGACGTGTTGGGTTGCGCTAGAGCATAACCCAACCTGCACGACTTGAACTAATCTTGGCTTTAGTTTCCAAGCAATCTCAATAGTCGACGCGTAATGACCCAATAAACGATATCGGTTCACCCGGCAAAGCGCCGGTTCTGTCTGAAAAGCGCGAGCCTCGGTAATAATCTTTATCCAACAAATTATTGACATTGAATTGTGTCGTCAATTTGGTATGCCCCACGTTCCAACTGTAAGACGCCATCGCATCCAAGCGAACGAAACCGGCCAGATCGTAGGTATTGTCGTTATCCCCGGCCCGCTTGCCCTGTGCAAATACCCCGGCGCCGATTTTCAGGTGGTCGTCAGGATGGTAAGTCAGCCACAAACTGCCGGAATGTTCCGGCACGTTGGGTAAGCGTTTCCCTTGTTTGGATGCCAAGCCCCACGGTGCATAGCCATTGTCTTGCGTTACTCTAGCATCGGTATAAGCGTAGGTTCCAACCATGCTTAAGTAATCGGTGATTTCGCCGGTCAAATCCAATTCCAGGCCCTGGCTACGTGCGGCGCCGACCGGAACCCGGTAAGGCAGGCCCGGCACACCTATCAACATGTTTTCCTTGGTTAGATGGTAGTAAGCGATATTTGAAGCTAAGCGACCGTCAAAAAATTCTGTTTTAAAGCCGATTTCGTATTGCTCGCCAAGCTCGGGTTTGTTGGTGGCATTGGTCGGAGTCAGTCCGTTGTTCGAGCCGATAGACTCGACGTAGTTACCGTACACCGATAACCATTGCCACGGCTGATAAACGATGCCGAAACGGGGGTTTAAGCGACTATCTTCATGGTCGTTGACCACGCTGGTCGCCGAGCAACAACCGGTGCCGTAGCTTAAAATATCGTAGCGTCCGCCAATCAAAAAGTGCCAGTTGTCCCACAACGTGATCTGGTCTTGCGCGTAAACGCCGTACCACTCGTCTTTTTCCTCCCACCAGAAATCGTAGGGTATGGCGTTGACCGCGTTCATGTCGATCAAGTGGTTGTTGGGATTGAATATATCCAGCGCCGGAACGGCGCCGTAAGTCCAGTGATTGTCGTAAGTATCGGTTTTTAAATGAAAATAATCTCCGCCTATTAATAGCTTATGCTTTACGCCATAAGTTTCGAATTCTCCGGTAACGTCCAAGTTGGTTGCAAAGCTCTCCCTGTCTGTCGGGCCGGTCATCAGTGCCCTGTTTATCGTGCGGTTGTCGTTATTTAAACTGCCAGCCGGAAATATCGAGTTGAATTGATGGTCCCATTGGTGCCAATTGAATTTGTGTTCGATTTTCCAGCGGTCGTTGAAGCGGTGGGTAAAAATCGTGGCGATTTGATTGCTGTCCATCGCACTGTGACGAAGTTGCTCGTCCCCAACATAAAACTCTTTCGGGACCGGCGCCGGACTATTGCCTAAGGCCGGAATACCGAAATCCATCACATAATTGTCGTGCTGGTGTTCGAATTGAATCGTCGCCTCGGTTTGCTCGGAAATGCGCCAAGTCAGCGAAGGCGCCAAATAAATGCGCTCGTTTTCGTTGTAATCGCGGAAGGAGTTTTGGCTTAAATAGGCCAGATTCAAACGGTACAACAGCGACTTGTCGTCGTTGACCGGCCCCGTGGCGTCGACCGTGGTACGGTACAAATCATAAGAACCGAATTGTTGTTGCAGTGAGTAATGCGCTTCATCCCGCGGTTTCTTGGTGACATAATTGACCAAACCCCCTGGCTGGGTGCGGCCGTACAACATCGCCGCCGCACCTTTCAATACCTCGACCCGTTCCATGCCTGCCGGCTCAAAGTAGCCGGCATGCTTTCTCAAGCCATCGCGGTAGACATTGGCACCCAAGCTAAACCCGCGAACAATAAATCCCTGGTAGAGGTCGCCAAAGTCGAAATTGCGTTGCACGCCGCTGACGTTGCGAGTCACTGCGTCGTCGAACAGCACAATCTGTTGGTCATCAAGCACCGTTTTTGGCACCACTTTGATCGACATCGGCGTCTGCATGATCGGCGTATCGGTTTTGGTTGCGGTTGCAGCGTTGGTGCGGTTGTAACCAGGATTGTCGGGGTCGTTTACATCATAAATAGCTTTACCCACCACTGTCACTGCACCCAATGTGGTAGCACTGCTACCATCGCCAGGTTTCAAAGTCACAGTGCCATCATCGCCAATGCTGTAAGTCAAACCGCTGCCGCTCAACAGTTTGCGAACCGCGTCCTCTATCGTGTAATCGCCTTGCAGCGCCGGGCTGGTCTTGCCGGCGGCGGATTGCTCCGCATACAACATCGCCGCCCCCGATTGTGCGGATAGCTGTTGCAAGGCGCCCGCCAAGGACTGGGCCGGTATATCGAAATGGTGTTTGCCGTCCTCGGCGTAAGCTTGTGCCGAGATCAGCGCAATGGCCGTGGCGAGGCGTTTGATTGTCAATGTCATGCTCCATGTCTCCATTATTTTTTAGGGTTCATGGGCATAGACGCGGAGGCTTGAAAAAGCCGCCAGCCTTTGAATATTTTTTGCCTGACGCCGTTAGCGCCAGCCTTCCGTAAGGGAGTAGATGCGAACTGGAGCGTGCGAATAAATCCGCACCTACATTAGTGCTTGCCCGAAGCGGCTTCCAACACGATTTCCCCCTCGCTGATTCGTTTAACGCTGATCGGCAACAGCGTAGCTACAGCGTTCAACATACCGTCCAATTGCTCGGTGCGGAAGCTGCCGTTGACGCGTAGCTCGGCCAATTTCGGATCGGGCAGGCGGATTTGTACGTCGTGATAACGGCCGATTTCCGCCAACACTTCGGCGAGCCGCCGACCGTTAAAAATCAACTTCCCTTGGCGCCAGGCCGTCGCTGTCGCAATATCGTTTGTAGTGGCCGGCACGAAACGTTCATCGTCGCCATACGCCAATTGCTGTCCGGCTTTTAGCTCGCGGCTTTCGCCCTGACCGGCCATTTCCACCACGCCTTCTTGCACCGCCACACTAACCCGGTCGGCTTGCTTATACACATCAAAAGCTGTGCCGATGTCGCGCACGCTGAGATTGCCGGCCTGCACATTAAACGGCCTGTCGGCATTGTGAATGACTTTAAAGAACGCTTCGCCGCGTATCAACTCAACCTGGCGTTGGGCATGATTGAAATGCACCCGCACTTCCGTATCGGTATTCAATTCCAGCTCGCTACCGTCGGATAAGGCCAGCACCTGTCTTTGTCCCTTACCCGTGTTGTAGCTATGGGGAAAGCCGTACCAGCCTTGCGGCGAGAATATCGCTAATCCGACGCCCAATAAAACGGTCGCCGCTGCAGCGTAAATCAACCATTTCCGCCCCGATGACTGGCGAGCAGTCGGCCTATATCGCAATGCCGCGTCGCGCGCTCGAAAGCTTTGCTGCTTTAATGGTTCCATCCAGTCCCATTGGGCTTGCACCTGCCGATACGCCGTTTGATGAGAGGGATCGGCGGCCAGCCACGCCGCGAATGCGCGCCGGCTTTGCGTGTCTGCGGGGGCATCGCGCAGACGCAACAGCCAAGCTATTGCTTGGTCGCGCGCAGTTTGGCTAATGGAGTCGATGTCTGACACGCTGAGTGACTTAAATGTGTTTATCAAAAGGACAGTTTACCGGACTTTGTAATAGACGGGACAGAGGGTAATTACCACCAATCCTGGTCCGGTTCGGCACTGAGTTTGGCGCTGATGTGCTGCATCGCCAGCATCACATAACGCTCGGAGCAACGTACCGAAATGCCTAAGTGCTTAGCAATTTCGGCATGCGAACAACCTTCGATCCGGTAAAGAACAAACGCATGACGGCGCAATTCCGGCAATTCGTCCAGCCAGGCGGAGAATTTCTCCAATTGTTGATGGGTTTGCCAATAATGTTCCGGCGACAGGCGCTGGTCGGCAACATGCTGGATGTCTGCGTCGGGTTCATCGAAACGCTCGCGAGTTTCGCGGCGGCGATGGCGATCAACCGTTAGATTGGCGGCGGTCTGAAATAAAAACGCCCTGGGGTTTTGAATGGTTTGTGGCTCCGGATATTGCGATAGTCGCAGAAAAGCTTCCTGCACAATATCGTTTACATCGGGCTCTCGCGGCCAGCGGCCGCGCACAAAAGCACCCATTTCATGCGCGTGTTGCAGAAACAGCGTGTGCAGAAATCCCGGCGAAGTTTTAGACATTGAAGACTATGGCGACTGAGGCAGGTAGATATGGCTTTCAGCAATAAGCAAGCCAAGCAACCAGTTGGTGGCTGTGGGCCTTGGGCGCCCGAGGCTTGTTGCAGGAGGCAACGGGTTCAGCGCTGAATCAAACTGCGCGATATGCCCTGTTAACGCCGGGCAATACGGCATATCACGCAGTCTCGACCAAATGGCGGGTCCTAGTCGATGTCTAACAAAGCCAGTCACACTGTTTTCTGTAGCGGATCGGTTCAAGCCACAAACGCTTGTTTACCGATGCGCGCTACTTACTGGGCCATTTTGCAAAGCTGCCGAGATACACTGCGGTTCGTTGATAGACTTTGCCGTCACGACGCCGCTGGATAACGGATTCGTCCTGCCTACGTAAATATACTCCGCAAGCCGATATATGCAGTACGTCTAAAACCGCATAGTCCGGTTCGGGTTTGTATGGCCTGATCTTCAATAACTGCCAACTATCGACTACGCTTAAGCCAATCCGCAGATGTGCATAGCGGTGACACGTGGCTTCTGATTCCGACGCTAAGTCAGGTTCCGTGCGCCAGACTGTCTGGACGATGACGAAGCTTCCACGGGCAATCACCATACGTGTTCACTCATTCTTATATTATACCCACTGGAAATACCAGCATGGATAAGCCGGAAACGGTCATTGAAAATTGCACTGCAACATTATGAAATTGTTGCCAAGTCGAGCTGTTTTATCGTTGGGTATCTTGTTGTTGATCTGGACCGGAACCGTTTTGCCGGACGAAATGCACGAAGATGCAATCGATATGGACATGGCCGACTTGCTCAATGCCCATGTCATTTCTAACGCAAAAAAAACGCGGGTAACATCGGCATCCAAAAAAGCAGAAACGGTGGCAAATGTGCCGACTGCCGTCTATGTCATCAGTAACGACGACATTAAGCGTTCTGGAGCCACTAGCGTGCCGGAAGTGCTGCGTCTCGCGCCAGGAGTGGACGTCGCCAGAGCGAATGCGAGCAAATGGGGGGTGAGCATCCGCGGTTTTAATGGTGTGTTTGCCAACAAATTGCTGGTCTTAGTCGACGGGCGCAGCGTCTACAATCCCGGCTTTTCCGGCGTGTATTGGGATGCTCAGGATGTGATGCTGGAAGACGTTGATCGGATAGAGGTGATTCGCGGGCCAGCGGCAACATTGTGGGGCGCAAATGCTGTGAATGGTGTTATCAACATTATCAGCAAAGATGCCAGCAAAACTCAGGGCGGGCTCTTAGTAGCGGGTGGCGGCAGCCAAGAGAATGGTTTTGGTGCACTACGATACGGTCAGCAGTTAAATCAAGACACTTACGCTCGAGCATACGTCAAAGGGTTTAACCGCGATAATTTTAAACCTGCCTACAACGACAACAGCACCCGCGACGGTTGGGATAAACAACAGGGAGGTTTTCGGCTCGACACCCGCTTCTCCCGCCAGGATGAACTGACCCTACAGGGCGATTTATACCGTAGTGGCGTCGAACAGACGCTAACTACGCCCACATTGAGTGCGCCTTTTAGGGAATCTATTCAAAATAGCCCGAGCAATCTCTCAGGTTGGAATCTTAATTCTCGTTATACCCACACTTTTTCCACCACGGCAGAATACAGCTTGCAGTTTTATTACGATCACAGTGAACGAGACGAATATCTGATTTCCAAACAACAGTTGGACACGTTTAATGTGGACTTTCAAAATAGTTTTAGGCTACACCCGGACCATACGACAATTTGGGGGTTAGGCTATCGCGCCAATCTGGATGATTTTGCAAGCAGTCAAGTAATTCAGGTGGAGCCAAACCGGCGAAACACACAATTGGTCACCGCTTTTTTGCAGGATGAAACCACGCTGATCGATGACGCTCTGTGGCTCACCATCGGCTCAAAGTTCGAACATAACGATTTTTCCGGATTTGAGGGACAGCCAACCGCCAAGCTGATGTGGGCGCCTTCTCATCAGCAACGTTTTTGGACGTCCTTTTCCAGGGCGGTAAGGACGCCATCCCGGATTGAACATAACATACATGCGCTGCAAGATGTCTCGCTTAGTCCGCCCATCGCGCTACTCGGCGGGCAGTCGTTACCAGTCGCGATTATCAATAACGGCAACCCAAACTATAAAGCCGAAGTGGAATTGTCTTACGAACTTGGCTACCGTTACACGCTATCTAACCACCTATCACTGGATATCACTGCTTTTTATAACGACTACGACAATCTGCGCAGCCTTTCAGTGGGCAGTCCTTATCTATCCAACTCCGGTGGACTACATCTGGTTCAGCCAGTTGATTTCATAAATCTGGGCAAGGCGAGTACTTACGGTTTTGAAACCGCAACCACTTGGCAAATGACGGATTGGTGGCGCTGGGATATGAATTACAGTTTCCTCAATACCTCGGTAAACAGTGCCATCCAGAGCGCAACGGCTATGAGCCCTGAGCATAAACTTTCGCTCCGTGCCGTTGTTGACCCATTTGATGATGTAACAATTGATTTTTGGCTGCGTTACGCCAGCTCTTCCAGCACCTTGGGTTTAGATCGTGCTTCCAGGTCTCTGAGTCTACAACGGATTGATTCTTTGGTCACTTTCGATACCCGCTTGGCATGGAAACCCTTTCCATCATTGGAAATTTCCTTAGTCGGGCAAAACTTGCTGGATGATAGGCGCTTGGAATTTGCAGATGAATCTGGATTCGTGGTACCTAGCGCTATTTCTCGTGGCGTGTACGGCAAATTTTCATTGGAATTCTGACGAGAGCCAGCGATCGTTTCCCATTAAGTCCGACTTTAATCGCTAATCACACCTAAGCAGCTAAGACAATTACCAATTTCATTAGTGCGTTGCAAAAACAGCAGGTGTAGAAATCCCGGGAATTTAATGGGCATTGAAAACGCCAATGGCTACAGCAGGCATTTGACCCCCTCAGTTCGGTAATAGTCAGGTCAGGCCGGATATTCTTGTGATCCGCCGCGCGTCGCGACCGCTGACCACCGTAGCCGCGACACGGCTATCGCGCGTCAGTCGATGGTCAAGGAAACCAGGCGGACTTTTTTCTGCACCGGATCGGTCCAGGCGACAAAAGCTTGCTTGCCGACGCGGGCCATCGCAAGGTATTTGCTGGGCCATTTCGGGAAGCTACCGCGATACAGTGTGGTTTCCCGGCTGATTCTGCCGTCAGTTGTCACTTTCGCAACTCGTAACTCATCTTCGGGTCCATTGCGGCCGCGCCAACTCACCAAGGCCGAGCCGTCGTCCAGTAGCAAGGCATTGGCATAGCCGCTGGCGTCAGCATCCAGCTCGATAGGTTGGTTAAACTGTGCGCCCTTGTCGCTGGAAAATGCCACCTTCACCCGGCCTTTACCATCGGCGGCCGTGAACCAGGCCGCCACGCCAGCGGTTGGCGTTAGATCGATGGATGGTCCGTTACTGGGGCAGCCGCCTATCACCCAACCGTCCGCATGCACATTAGTGATTTGCGGATTGCCGCCGGGTTGCCAGCGCACCGCGCTGATGTCGCGAATTTCGCCGACGGCATGATCACGGTAGACCGTGGCCAATTGCTCGCCCTGCGCGTCGGTATAGCTGCGGCAGCAGGAGCAGACATCGTCATCCAGCACCAGCTCGGGGCCGGCGCGCCAGTTTTTATCGATTACGCTCGCCATCAATTGATAGCGGTTGGTTTTCTTATCGGCCGCCGGATCGTGGCTGGCGTTGCGCATGTCGGTCCAGACCAGCGTCAGCCGTGCATCGGGTAGCGCGGCCAAAGACATTTGCGCGTCGTAGATACGCGCATCATCGCCGTAAGGTTTTAGCGGTGTGCTCCAGCTTAAACCGCCGTCTATCGATCTGGCCAGGTAGATGTCCGCCGCGTAGCGGTCCGGGGAGTCCTTCACATACGGCATCCAGGCCGCGGCCAGGCTGCCGTCGCTTAGTCCAAGCACTACCGGCGGGTCGGCCAATTTACCCTCGACCTTGGCCACCGTTAACGGCATGCTCCAGCCCTGTTGTTCCAGAACGGCAAATTTAGCGGTGCTGCTCCCGCCATCGGTTTCCACCCAGCTGAGGATTAACTCGCCCGCGGCGGTCTGCGCCAGATGGTGCTGCTGGCTGACACCATTGGCCGGGATTTGCAGTTCGCTCATCGGCAGCGTATGCGGCGGTTTGGCAAATGCGGTGTGTGCGTTTAGAAAAAGCAACAGCAGTCCGCCGACTATGGTGAAAAAGTCCTTGATAGTTTGCATTTGGCGACCATGGGTAGAAGGAAATAAATCATCTTTTTAACTTGAGAGGAATTGATTTGTAAACTTGCGCGGCGTAAGGCTTGTCAGCCTTTAGCTGGCTGCTTTGAAGTAATCCGTTTGCCGGCAGCTCGGGGTTGGCAGAAACGCGATTGCCAGTTGCGCCCGCTGCTTTCGACAATGCACCAAGCCTTTGACGATGTGCTTTTCCACCGCGCTTTCGGAAATATCCAGGACTCCAGCCACTTCCCGGTAACTTAGACCGCGAATTTTATGCAAGATAAACGCATCCCGACAACGCGGCGGCAGTTCGGCGATGGTTTGGTACAACAAGGTCCGGCATTGCTGGCTGGCAATTTCGCTTTCCGCGCCGGGCTGTTGCGGTTCTTCCGCGAGTAGAGCGGCTTCCTGATGGCGTTCGACGATTTTATTGTGGCGCAGATGATCAAGAGCCAGATTACTAGCGGTGCGATATAAAAAACTGCGCGGGTTTTCGATTGCCGTGGCATTGGCGGTGCGGGCCAAAATCAGATAACTTTCTTGCACCAGATCTTCAGCAGTTTCCTGGCATTTGACTATGCGCAGCAGGTGATGCAACAGCTCCTTGCAATGCTGGCGATAAAGCGCGCTTATGTCCAAGTTCATGTTGTGGGATTTGCCCGATGTGGTGATTTTTCAACAAAATGCCAAGCCAGATTTATGCCAAACAACAATCGTAAACGCCGCAAGTGCGTGAGAGTCAGGGTATCCGCGGGTTTAGTACCGATTGGTTTGCTCTTCGCCGAGTTTGGAGGCAAAACTTACGGGTAATAAGCCAGGCGATATGCCGTATTTGCTGTGGCATATCACCTATTTATTATCTGCATGGCTGTCGTGCTCATTTTGCAAGTTGCGTCAGCTGGATGCTTCGAATAGCCGCAGAATTGCCGGGGCCTGGTGTTCGCCCGTGCGTCTCCTGGTGGGCGCATCTTAATGGTCTGAAAGAATTTTCACCTCTCACCTCCTGTTTTATGTCTGTCGCGCGTCAAAACAACGATAGTCACAATTTAACAACATCGAGGGAAATTCATGACGTTGAAAATAACACTTAGCGGCGAGCTGTTTGGACAGGCTTCGGCACTGGTTTTAGGGGCTGTGTTGGCGTTATCCGGGGCTGCGGTTGCAGATAGCGCCAATCGGGCTTTCAGTATCCCCGCAGGCTCTTTATCTACCGCGCTAAATCGCTTGGCGGAATCCGGCGGCTTGCAACTGGTCTACGACGCGGCAATTACGGAGGGCTTGCAAAGCAAGGGCCTCAGTGGCAATTACACCCCGGAAGCCGCGTTGCAACGTCTGCTGGGAGACAGCGGTTTGAGTTACCGCGTCGCTGAAAACGGCAATATTTTGATCGAAAGACCGGCTTTGAATTACAAGCAGGATCCGACGGCACTGCCGGCGGTGAATGTGGTTGGCAAAAAGCTATATGACCCTAACGATCCTTTCAGCCAAATCTATGCGGTGCCGAACGCATCAACGGCTACCAAAACCGATATTTCGATTATGGACACCCCGGTATCCATCCAGGTCGTCCCCAAATCGATTATGAACGATCAGCAAGCGATTCGCATCGAGGACGCCTTGACGCAAAACGTCAGCGGCGTGCAGCGGGCTTACGGTACGGCGGATATGTACGAAAGCTTCATCATTCGGGGCTTTGCTTCCGACGACCAAATGTATCGCAATGGTTTCCGACGCTCGATGGGAAAGTTCGATCCAGCGAATATCGAACAGCTCGAGGTATTGAAAGGTCCGGCATCCGTGCTCTACGGTCGGTTGCAACCCGGTGGTATGGTCAATTACGTGACCAAAAAGGCGCTGGATGTACCTTACTATTCCTTGCAGCAACAATTCGGCTCTTTCAGCGAATTTCGTACCACGGTCGATGCAACCGGGCCGCTGGATAAGGATAAAACTCTGTTGTATCGGTTTAATGCCGCCTACGACGAAGGCAATTCGTTCCGGGACTTTGTCGATCATGAGCGGATATTTATTGCGCCGAAATTGACTTGGCGGCCCAACGACCGTTTCGAGGTCAATGTCGAAATAGAGAAACGCCATGAAAATTACACGGAAGATTATGGCGTGCCGGTATTGGGCAATAGGCCTATTGCAAACCGCAGATCCTTATTTACCGGCGATCCGGCCATCAAACCCAGCCAAGACACTACGCTGATTTATGCGGATTGGAGCTTCAAATTTAATGATGACTGGGGGCTAAGACATAAATTTCAGTGGGACGAGACCGACATCGTATTTGGCGGCGTCGCGCCTAACAGTAAAATAAACGCGGATGGACATACTCTGGATCGATTTGGCATTCTTGGTACCAGCAACCGCCGCTCTTACTCTACCAGTCTCGATCTAACTGGAAAGTTTCAGACCTTCGGCCTTAAGCATGATGTTTTAGTAGGGGGAGATTGGTTCTTTTTTAACCAGGATGCGCCGGACAATAACTTTAGTTACGGCACCATCCCGACATTCGATATCAATAATCCCCAATACGGCAATTTCGATTTAGCGGCCTTGCGCGCCGAGCCCGCCAATTGGTTTTGGCGCTCGCGCGACGATTGGTACGGTGTGTATTTTCAAGACCAAATTACCTTGTGGGATAAACTGCACATCATGGGCGGCGGGCGTTACGACATGGCCGGTTACGGCGGCTACGGCGGTACATCCTGGGATGAAACCAAGGCTGGATTCAGCATGCAGCACGAGGATAAATTCAGTCCGCGCGTAGGTATCGTTTACCAGCCTTGGGACTGGTTGTCCTTGTACGGCAACTACGTCGAATCGTTCGGCACCAACAATGGCCGTTCCGCTACCGGCGGCAATTTTGCACCGCAAGCGGCCGAGCAGTACGAAATCGGTTTCAAAACCGAGTTTTTCGATAAACGGCTATCGTCGACCGTGGCGTATTATCATTTAACCAAAAATAATCTGATGACCTTCGACTTGAGTACGCCGGACCCCACCGATCAAAAAACTATCGGCGAAGCGCGTAGTCAGGGCATTGAAGTGGATATTAAAGGTCAGATAACCGACGAATTCAGTCTGGTGACGACCTACGCCTACACCGACGCCAGATATACCAGGGATTACAGTGGTTTGCAGGGCAATCGTTTGTTGAATGTGCCTGAGCATCAAGCCAGTCTTTGGGGCACCTACCAATTCACCGAGCAATTTAAGGCCGGTTTGGGCGGGGTGGTTGTCGGTAAGCGCGAAGGCGACAATACCAACACCTATCAATTGCCTGGGTACACTCGTCTGGATGCGATGCTGGCTTATGTACAACCCATCGGCAAAACGCGCCTGACGGCGCAAGTCAATGTCTATAATCTGCTGGATAAGGAATACTACACCGGCTCAACGTCTTGGTTGCCTACAGCCAATGTCGGCGCGCCTATTTCCGCAATGGGATCTTTGAAATTGGAGTATTAATTCAATATTGGTTGATGGTACTGCCGATAGAGTAGTGCCATTAGCCCTTTTGAATGCTTTCATGCGAGAGGTCTATCGGGAATGGAGGATGAGCATACCGACAATTAAGCTCTGCGGCTCAATGCCAAGTTGATTTGGATTTTTACTGATCATTGGAGTAGGCAGGAGGCGTAGCGGGCGTCGAATCGTCCCTGCCTGGATAAAAGCGTTTTTCCGCGCTTTTATCCAGGTATCCCTGGCGTCTTGTTTTCCATGTTCACGGGGGAGAGAACTTAAACATCCCTGACACCGGTCTTTATTTAACAATATCCATGCCAAACTCTGTAGGCCTTATGGTTCAACGGGTTTTCGATAAGATTGATGGCTGTCATCTTAATTTCTATGTTATTTGCCGCAATTAAGGATTCGCTTTACGGCATTTCCCACAAAAGCCGCAGTTGATCAATTCCGCGTTCAATCGTGGATAATAAACGTCCCAGTCACAACGCTTGAATCGCCCGTGAAGCATTTCCGCCATCCGGCCCGCTATCGCCAATTCTGGCGCCAACCCAAAACGGCTCTTTCTTTGCTGCAACGTTGCAAGCGTGGACTAGTTTATGCGTTACTGTTTTTTGTGCTCAGTTCTCTGGTGCTGGTAGGCGCATTGCGGTATCTGCCCGCGCCGACGTCGGCATTCATGCTGCATCAGCATGTTGACGATCTGGCCGAAGGCCGGCGCTATAAAGGCATTGATCAACGCTGGGTCAGTCACCGGCACATTTCGCCGCACGCCTCTGCCGCAGTGATCGCATCCGAAGATCAATTGTTTTATCAGCATAACGGCTTCGATGTCGACGCCATCACCAAGGCTTTTAACCAATATTTGCGCGGCGGCAAACTGCGCGGGGCCAGTACGATCAGCCAGCAAGTAGCGAAGAATTTGTTTTTAAGTCCAGCCAAAAACTTCGGCCGCAAGGCCTTGGAGATTTGGTTTACGCTGTTAATAGAGGCTGTTTGGGACAAACAGCGCATTCTCGAAATGTATTTGAATATTGCCGAATTCGGCGATCATTTGTTTGGCATAGAAGCGGCCAGTCGCCGCTATTTCGGCATTTCCGCCCAGCAACTATCTGCCAGCCAGGCGGCGCTGTTGGCCGCTACGTTGCCCAATCCGATTTTGCTAAAAGCCGATCAGCCCAGCGCTTATTTACATAAACGCCAAAGCTGGATACTGGGCCAGATGCGGGCTTTGGGGAATTGATCTCGTGTTGCTGGTAAGTTAATCCTCTGCGTCCTTATTGTCCTGCGTGTCCTCGTCAACGGGCGGTAGGCCGGATGCATCGGCAATCAGTTCTTTCAGATACTTGTATAACAAGCGCGCTGACTTCGGCGGTTTGGCTTCCTTGGCCTCTTTCTGCGCGTTGCGCTGCAACTGACGTAGGTGCTGACTATCTGCCGCAGGAAATTCTTCGATAAACAAGGTCAATTGCTGATTACCATTGGTCGCCAGCAGCAGGTCGCGCCAGCGCTCGGCCTGATGATGTTCTCTGACTGCATGGGCGCTGCGATTTTTCATCCGCG
>FSSH01004636.1_pt1 | contig 21223 bp, 12 predicted proteins | sample 1166101 | NCBI WGS metagenome assembly FSSH01 (sample SAMEA32972668, study PRJEB13176) | freshwater metagenome | biome: Drinking water system; feature: Biomass in drinking water that filtered by 0.45 um membrane; material: drinking water | place: USA | collected 2012-12-20 | depth 0 m | reverse complement strand
GTTTTCTATTTCTTCTACTACGCCGCGCTGGGCGCCTACACGCCCTACGTGGGGCGATGGGTGGACGGCCTGGGCCACAGCGGGTACGTGGTCGGCGCGATGCTGGGCTTGTGGTACGGCAGCCGCATCGTGTCGCCGCCGGTGTGGGCGGCGCTATCGGGCCGGAGCGCCCGGCCGGGCGAGTGGTTCGTGGCCGGCTGCGCGCTGACGTTGCTGTGCTTCGCGGGCTTCCTGTTCACCCAGTCGGCGTGGGCGCTGCTGGGCGTTATGGCCGCGTTCGGCCTGTTCTACAACGCGGTGATGCCGCAGTTCGAAGCCATGACGCTGACCGCGCTGGGCCCGCGCACCGATCTGTACGGGCGGCTGCGGGTGTGGGGTTCGATCGGATTCCTGCTGGTGGCGTCCACGTACGGCGCGCTGATGGACCACTTCGGCGACCGCGCCTTCCCCTGGCTCACCCTGCCCCTGTTCGCGGCGATGCTGGTGGCGGCGTGGCCGCACCGGCACGACACGCCGCCCGCGCACGTGGACACCGTGGAAGATGCCGGGCACCTGTGGAAACGCCCCGGCGTGCGACGGTTCCTGCTGATGGCGCTGCTGATGCAGATTGGCTTCGGGCCGTTCTACGTGTTCTACACCCTGCACCTGCAGGCGGCCGGGCACTCGGGCGCGGCCATCGGCATGCTGTGGGCGGTGGGCGTGCTGATCGAGATCGCCATGTTCTGGCAGGCGCCCAAACTCATCGCGCGCTTCGGCGCCCGCCGCCTGATCCTGGTGTGCATGGCCGTGACCGTGGTGCGCTGGACGGTGACCGCGCTGTTCGCGCACTCGCTGCCGGCGATGGTGCTGGCCGCCAGCACCCACGCGCTGAGCTTCGCGGTCTTCCATGCCTGCTGCATGCGCCTGATGTCGGAGTTCTTCCCCGGCAAGCGCGCCGCCGCCGGCCAGAGCCTGCTTTACGGCTTCAGCTCGGGCGTGGGCGGCGTGCTGGGCGCGGGCATGGCGGCGCTGGCGTGGGAGAGTGCGGGCGGCGGGCTGCTGGCGTTCCTGCTGGGTGCGGCGGTGACGGCGGTGGCGTGGGTGGTATATGCGCTTCGCCGCCGGGCAGTCGTGGCTGCCTGAGCGACTGGCAGGCCAGCCCGGTATTGCTGGCCGGGTGCACGGCTCGACCTTGCGCGTCCGGGGGCGGCGCAGGGCCGCCCCCTTGGCCATCCTTCAGGGGCAGACGCCCTGGAAGACGCAGCGCGCCCACTCCGGGTGGTCGATGAAGGGATTGCGATTACCCTGGTACGTGTAAACCGCCTCGTTGCGCAGGATTTCCTTCTCGTCCACCGGATCCTCGGCGTGCCAGCGCAGCAGGTCGGCCAAGCGCCCCATGTAGGCAACGTTGAGGTTGCTGCTCGAGGCTTGGATCAGGCCCGGATCGTCAGTGAGGACCAGGTCGGGCTCGGCCACGCCCGTGCCGCCGTGGATGCCACCCTCGTAGCGCACGTCCATGTACAACAATGCGCGGGCGACATCACCCTTGCGGTCGCCCCACGTCTGCCAGTACGTGGTGTCATACCAGTTGGAGTTGCCCGGGAACACGCCGCTGCCGCCACCGGTGCCACCGTTGGCCACCGTCACCTTCTCGACGCAACTGACCTGGCAATCGGCATACGGCTTGTTGCCGCGTGAGCTGTTGTAGCCCGAATCCGACAGGAAAAGCATGTGGGTGTCGGTGTACGGATAGTTGCCGCTGCCGTCATTGGTGAAACCGTAGCTCTTCGGCCAGGTGTGCTCGCGGTTGTACTCGGTGTTGCCCGCGCCGTACTTCTGGAAGCTGGCGTTGCGGTAGACGTCGAGCACCCGGCCCGGGTTGGTCGGATCCTCGTCGGCGAACTCCAGGATGTCCCAGGTGTCGGTGCTGGTGGACGTGTACGGGAAGCGCTGGTGGTCGTCGATCAGCGCATGCAGGCTGGCGCGCAGGGCCGAGGCGCTGCCGGTGGCCACGCCGCTGTAGTAGTCCAGCCCCGGCGCCGACGCAGTGGTGAACAACAGGCTGAAGTTGGCCGCCATGGGCGTCGGCGTGCCGTCCTGGTCGCTGACGCCCGTGGCCTGCACGTCCAGCAGGCAGTCCTCGAGCGGGGCCAGGGTCGCCTGCGGATCGATGGTGAACTGCGTTGGGCCGCCGCTGGTGGCCACCGGGACGCTGCCGCTGACGTCGCAGGCCAGCGTCACGGCGCCGGAGGACAAGGTGACGGGCTCGGAGAAGGTCAGCGACAGGCTGGCTTCCAATGGCACCGAAGCGCTGCCGTCGGCCGGCGAAGCCGCGGTGACAGTGGGCGCCTGGTCGGGCACCGGGAAAGTCTGCTGCGCATTGCAGCTGCCGAAACTGTTCGCGGCTGCCGCGCGCCAGGTGAAGTCGGAGTAGCGTGTGCCGTTGCCACCCAGCTGCAGCGAAAAGCCCGCGGGCGTCGCTTCGTCCTCGGATACGCCGATGTTCCCCGAGGTGATGTTGCGGGCCGGGCCCGCCGCACCCTTGAAGCTGCCCTCGTAGCTCAGGAATTGAACCACCCCGCCGGAGGCGTTGACCAGGGCCACGCCATCCGGCGCGCCGTTCTGCAGTCCGGCCGCCTCGGCGAGGCTGACACCGTAAGCGCCGCAGGTGGCGCCGAGCGTGCCGGACAGGCTGCGGGTGGCGTATACCTTGCGGTCGGCGCCGTTGTAGAAGTGCAGGCTCCAGCCCGCCAGCGAGGTGCCGGCATCACCCGCGACCTCGATGCGTTCGCCGACGTCGGTGCCGGTGTTGTCGTAGTGGATCTCGTTGATCCAGACCTCGGCCTGGGCCAAGGACGGACACAGGACAAGCAGCGGCAAAAGCCGCGCAATTCGGATGCTCACGTAGGTTTACTCCCCGGCAGACTGGGGGAATGTTCCTACCCGAATGTTACAGATTCGCCTTTCCGGCATCAGGCGCAGCGCAAGGACTTCCAGGTCGCGGTCTGCACTGCGCCAGGGCGCGTGATCGACAGCCACGCGGTTGACAGGGCCTTTCGCTCTCACGCAGGCTATCGAGATGCCCCGCCCCCCTTCCCGCACCCTGCGGTTCCTGCGCCTGAGCGCCCTGATGCTGCTCGTGCTGAGCATCCTGGCCCGGCCCATGGTGGAGCAGATGGGCGGCATCCACGAGGTCGAGCACGCCGTGCTGGCGGCCGCGGACGAAGGCCACGGGCACGGCCATGCCGACCACGACCCGGCCAAGGATCCCGAGCACACCAAAGGCCTGCACGGCCTGATGCACCACCAGGCCGAATGCGGCGCCACCGCCGCGCTGTGCCCGGCCTGGGCGCTGGCGCTGGCCATCGCGCCCGCCAATGCCCCGCCGTTGCCCGAAACCACGGCGCCCCGCTTGGGCATTCCCGCCACGCCCTTCCGACCTCCCATCGCCTGATCGACGTGCGGCCGCGCTGACGCGGCCCGTTTCCTGTCGTCTGTCGATCCCGGAGGTTTTCGGTGAAATTGCGTTACCTGCTTTTCCTGGCCGTGGCCGGGACCTGCGGCCTGCCCCCCCTGGGCCAGGCTGCCGAACCGCTGCGTCTCCCCGAAGCCGTCGCACGCGCCCTGGCCGCGAATCCCGCCATCGCGGCGGAATCCGCGCAGCTGCGGGCCGTCGAGGCCCGCACGTCACGCGATGCGCTGCCCTCGCCCTACGTGGTGGGCGGCGAGTTCGAGAACTTCGCCGGCAGCGGCACGCTGCGCGGCGCCGACGCCGCAGAAACCACCCTGCGGCTGAGCCGCGTGATTGAGCTCGGCGGCAAGCGCGCCGCCCGCGAGGCCTTGGGCCAGGCAGAGATCGGCCAACAGGCCGAACGAATTCAGCGCGCCCGCATCGACGTCGCCAGCCGCACGACCGCGCGCTTCATCGAGGTGCTCGCCGACCAGCAGCGCCTCGGACACGCCCGAGAGCGCATGTCGCAGGCCGAACGCACGCGTCGCGAAATCGCCGCCTGGGTCCGCGCAGCCCGCAATCCCGAAACCGACCTGCATGCGGCCGCGCTGGCCGTGGCCGAAGCCCGGCTGGAGTTTGAACACGCCGAACACGAGCTCGACAGCGCACGCATGACGCTCGCGGCCAGCTGGGGCGCCCCCGCGCCGGATTTCGACGCCGTCGACGGCGAGCTGTATTCGCTGCCTGAAGTGGATGATTTCGCCGCGCTGGCGGCGAGACTGCCCGGAACGCCCGAGCAGCGCGCGCACCGCCTGGAGGCCGAAACCGTGGCCGCGCGTCGCCGCGTCGGCAAAGCCAGCCGTTCGCCCGACGTGCACCTCAGCGTGGGCGTGCGTCGCTTCGAAGGCCTCGATGACCAGGGCCTCGTGATGTCGGTATCGGTACCGCTGGGCAGCGGCCCGCGTGCGGCCTACGCCGTTGCCGAAGCCGACGCGCAGCTGGACGCGCTGGCCGCGCGCCGCGAGGCGGACCGGCTGGAGAGCCACCAGCTGCTGTTCGAGAAGCTGCAGGAGCTGCGCCACGCCCGCACCGAAGCCGACGCGCTGCGCGACGCCCTGCTGCCTACCGCCGAGAAAGCGGTGGCGCAGACACGCCGCGGCTTCGAAGCTGGTCGCTTCTCCTTCCAGTCGCTGGCCCAGGCCCAGGCCACGCTGTTCCGACTCCGCGAACGCGCCGTCGAGGCCGCCACGCGCTACCACTTGCTGCTGGTCGAGGTTGAACGCCTCACCGCGAATGCCCAGGACGCCACGCCATGAACCGACTGCTCACGCTGATATTCGCCCTGCTGCTGGCCGCCTGCGGCGCCGACACCGGGCACGACCACGCCGAAGGCGGCCACGCGGCACCGGCCGCCGGTGAATTCGAACGCGGCCCGCACAACGGGCGACTGCTGCGCGAGGGCGACTTCGCGCTGGAGATCACGATCTTCGAGGACGGCGTGCCGCCGCAGTACCGTCTGTACGCCTACCAGGCCGGCAAGGCGCTGGATCCGGGCGCGGTGCAGGCCACGATCGAACTGACCCGGCTGGACGGCGAGGTCAATCGCTTCGCGTTCACCGCCAGCGACGACCACCTGGGCAGCCCCAATACCGTGACCGAGCCGCACTCGTTCGACGTCAAGGTGACCGCGAAACATGCCGGCCGTGACTTCGCCTGGACCTTCGCTTCCTACGAGGGGCGCACCACCATCCCCGCGGCGGCGGCGAAGGAGTCCGGCGTCGTGGTGGAGGCCGCTGGCCCCGCCACCCTGCGCGACGTAGTGCCGCTGCTGGGCACGGTGGCGATGGACGGCAACCGCCTGGCCAGCGTGCGCGCACGGTTCCCGGGCATCGTGCGCTCGGTGTCGGCGCAGTTGGGCCAGCCGGTTCGCGCGGGACAGGCGCTTGCCACCGTCGAGGGCAATGAAAGCATGCGCACCTACGCGGTCGTGGCGCCGTTCGACGGCATCGTGCTCTCCCGCAATACCAATGTCGGCGATGTCGCCGGCGACGGCGCGCTGTTCGAAATCGCCGACCTGTCGCGCGTCTGGGTGGAGCTGCGCGCCATCGGCACCGACGCCGACAAGCTGATGCCCGGCCAGGCCGTGCGCCTGCGCAGCGCCACCGGCGACACGGCGGCCGAGGCCACCATCGACACGATCCTTCCGGTCGCCACGACGGGCCAAGGCGTGATTGCCCGCGTCGTCGTGCCCAATCAGGACGGCCGCTGGCGGCCCGGCATGACCATATCCGCCGAGGTCACGGTGTCCACGCGCGAGGTGCCGCTGGCGGTGAAGGAGTCGGGCCTGCAGCCCTTCCGCGACTTCACGGTCGTGTTCGCGCAGGTCAACGACACCTACGAAGTGCGCATGCTCGAGCTGGGCGACCGCGACGGCGACTTCGCCGAAGTGCTGGGCGGCCTGAAGCCGGGCACGCGCTATGTGTCGGGAAACAGTTTCCTGATCCGTTCGGACATCGAGAAGTCCGGCGCCAGCCACGACCACTGAGGAGCGCGCCATGCTTGAACGCATCATTCGCGCGTCCATCGCGCATGGTTGGCTCGTGCTCTTGCTGGTACTGGCGCTGTCCGCGCTGGGCCTGTGGAACTACGGGCGCCTGCCCATCGACGCAGTCCCGGACATCACCAACGTCCAGGTCCAGATCAACACGGAGGCGCCGGGCTATTCGCCGCTGGAGGCCGAACAGCGCGTCACCTTCCCGGTCGAGACGGCACTGGCCGGCCTGGCACGGATCGACTACACGCGCTCGATCTCGCGCTACGGCCTGTCGCAGGTCACCGTGGTGTTCGACGACGGCACCGACATCTACTTCGCCCGCCAGCAAGTCGCCGAACGGCTGCAGCAGGCGGCATCGCAGCTGCCGCCGGGCATGGAGCCCTCGCTGGGGCCGGTGGCCACGGGCCTGGGCGAAATCTTCATGTACACCGTCGAGGCCGAGGCAGGCGCTAGGATGGCCGACGGCCGGCCGTGGTCGCCGACCGAACTGCGCACCCTGCAGGATTGGGTGGTGCGCCCGCAGCTGCGGCACCTGGAGGGCGTGACCGAGGTCAACACCATCGGCGGCTTCACGCGCCAGATCCACGTCACCCCGGATCCGGTGAAACTCGTCGCCTACGACCTGACGATGCGCGACGTGCTGGACGCGGTGGCCCGCAACAACGCCAACGTCGGCGCCGGCTACATCGAGCGCGGCGGCGAACAATACCTGGTCCGGGTGCCCGGACAGGTCGCAACACTGGACGAGCTTCGGGACATCGTCGTGGCCACGCGCGACGGCCTGCCGCTGCGGCTGCGCGACGTCGCCGCGGTGGGCGAAGGCCAGGAGCTGCGCACCGGTGCCGCCACCAAGGACGGCAAGGAAGTGGTGCTGGGCACCACCTTCATGCTGATCGGCGAGAACAGCCGCGCCGTGGCCCAGCGCACCGCCGCCAAGCTCGAGGACATCAACGAGAGCCTGCCCGCGGGCGTGCGCGCCCACGCGGTTTACGACCGCACCGACTTGGTGGACCGCACCATCGCCACCGTTCGCACCAACCTGTTCGAAGGTGCACTGCTGGTGGTCGTGGTGCTGTTCCTGCTGCTGGGCAACATCCGCGCCGCGCTGATCACGGCGGCGGTGATTCCGCTGACGATGCTGTTCACCATCACCGGCATGGTGCAGAACAAGGTCTCGGCCAACCTGATGAGCCTAGGCGCGCTGGACTTCGGCCTGATCGTGGACGGCGCGGTGATCATCGTCGAGAACTGCCTGCGCCGCTTCGGCGAACGCCAGCACGCGCTGGGGCGCCTGCTTACGCGCGACGAGCGCTTCGAGCTGTCGGCCAGTGCCAGCGCCGAGGTGATCAAGCCCAGCCTGTTCGGACTGTTCATCATCACGGCGGTTTACCTGCCGATCTTCGCGCTGTCGGGCGTGGAAGGGAAAATGTTCCACCCGATGGCCTTCACCGTCGTGATCGCGCTGACGGCTGCCATGGCGCTGTCGCTGACCTTCGTGCCGGCGGCCGTGGCGCTGTTTGTCACCGGCAAGGTGGCCGAGAAGGAAACGCGGGTGATGCGCGGCATCAGCCGTGGCTACCGGCCGCTGCTGGAGCGGGCGCTGGCATGGCGCACGGCGGTGGTGGCGGGCGCGGCGGTGCTGGTGGTGGCGTCGGGACTGCTGGCGACGCGCCTGGGCACCGAATTCATCCCCAGCCTGGACGAGGGCGACATCGCCATGCACGCGCTGCGCATCCCCGGCACCAGCCTGAGCCAGGCCATCGCCATGCAGGGGCAGCTGGAGGCACGCATCAAGCAGTTCCCCGAAGTGGAGGAAGTGGTCGGCAAGATCGGCACGGCAGAAGTGGCCACCGACCCCATGCCGCCCTCGGTGGCCGACACCTTTATCATGCTCAAGGATCGCCAGGACTGGCCGGACCCGCGCAAGCCGCGCGACCAGCTGATCGCCGAGCTTGAGGCGGCGGTGTGGGCGATCCCCGGCAACAACTACGAGTTCACGCAGCCGGTGCAGATGCGCATGAACGAGCTGATCGCCGGCGTGCGCGCCGAAGTGGCGGTCAAGCTTTACGGCGACGACCTGGCGGAGTTGGCCCGGGTCGGCGAGCTGATCGAAGGCGTGGCCCAGGGCATCGAAGGCGCAGCCGACGTGAAGCTTGAGCAGACCACCGGCCTGCCGCTGATGAGCGTCACGCCCGATCGCGCCGCGCTGGCCCGGCACGGCGTCTCGGTGGACGAACTGCAGCAGGCGGTGTCGGTGGCCGTGGGCGGCGCGACCGCCGGGCAGTGGTTCGAGGGCGACCGGCGCTTCGACATCGTGGTGCGCCTGCCCGAGGCGCAGCGCCAGGACCCGCGGGCGCTCGCCGCGCTGCCGGTGCCGGTGCCCGCCGCGGCGGGCGGTGGCTACGTGCCGCTGGCGCAGTTGGCCAGCATCGAAGTGGCGCCCGGCCCCAACCAGGTCAGCCGCGAAAACGGCAAGCGCCGCGTCGTCGTCACCGCCAACGTGCGCGGCCGCGACCTGGGTTCGTTCGTGGAGGAGCTGCGCGCGCGCATGGCGTCCGACGTTGAGCTGCCCGACGGCTACTGGATCGAATACGGCGGCACGTTCGAGCAGCTGATCTCGGCCAGCCAGCGCCTGTCGGTGGTGGTGCCGGTGGTGCTGGTGATGATCTTCGGCCTGCTGTTCATGGCCTTCGGCTCGGGCAAGGACGCGGCCATCGTATTCAGCGGCGTGCCGCTGGCCTTGACCGGCGGCGTGCTGGCCCTGTGGCTGCGCGACATCCCGTTCTCGATCTCGGCGGGCGTGGGCTTCATCGCGCTGTCGGGCGTGGCGGTGCTCAACGGCCTGGTGATGATCAGCTTCATCCGCACCCTGCGCGAGCAGGGCGATCCGCTGCACGAGGCCGTGATCGATGGCGCCGTCACCCGCCTGCGCCCGGTGCTGATGACCGCGCTGGTGGCCAGCCTGGGCTTCCTGCCGATGGCGATGAACGTGGGCGCCGGGGCCGAGGTTCAGCGACCGCTGGCTACGGTGGTGATCGGCGGCATCGTGTCGTCCACGCTGCTGACCCTGCTGGTGCTGCCGGCGCTCTACCGGCTGGTGCACCGTCGCGAGAACCATGGGAGGACGCTGACATGATCTGGCTCGTCACGAAGTTCGCCATCACCGCTGCGCTGATCGTGCTGGTGACGGAAGTGGCCAAGCGCAGCGACAAGGCCGGCGCGCTCATCGCAGCGCTCCCGCTGGTCACGCTACTGGCGCTGGTGTGGCTGCACGTCGAGGGACAGCCGCAGGAGAAGGTGGCCAACCACGCCTGGTACACGTTCTGGTACGTGCTGCCGACCCTGCCGATGTTCCTGGCCTTCCCCTTCCTGCTGCCGCGCATCGGGTTCTGGCCGAGCCTGCTGGCCAGCGCCGTGGTCACGGTGGTTTCCTTCGGGGCTTTCGCGGTGGTGCTGCGCCGTTTCGGGATTGACCTGCTGTGAAACCGGTGTCGCCTAGCCTTCGTTCGTGACGCCGAAAGGCACATGCCCGGTGGCCACGTGCCGGCTGGCGTTTTCGATGTTGTGGCGGGAATCGTCGAAGAAGATGTCGGCGCCGAAAGCCTCCAGGAACGGGCCCTTGTCGCGGCCGCCCAGGAACATGGCTTCGTCCAGGCGCACGCCCCACTCGCGCAGGGTGAGGATGACGCGCTCGTGCGCGGGCGCCGAGCGCGCGGTGACCAGGGCGGTGCGCAGCGGCGAGTCTTCGCCAGGCGGGAAGGCCTGCTGCAGTTCGTGCAGGGCGGCCAGGAAACCGCGGAACGGGCCGCCGGACAGCGGTTCGTTCGCGCGGGTGGATTCGTTGCTGTGGAACGCGGCCAAGCCTGACTCCTGCGACACGCGCTCGGATTCGTCGCCGAAGATCACCGCGTCGCCGTCGAAGGCGATGCGCAGCTGTGGGTGCGCGGGCTCGTAGGCCGTCGCCGGCAGGATGGTGGCGGCGGCGAAGCCGTGCTCCAGCGCGCTGCGCACCGACAGCGGGTTGGCCGACAGGAAGAGCTGGGCGCCGAACGGCTTGATGTAGGGCCAGGTTTCGGCGCCGCTGGTGAACACCGCGCGCACGATGCCCAGGCCGTAGTGGCGGATGGAGTTGAAGATGCGCAGGCCGGTGTCGGAGGAGTTGCGCGACAGCAGGACCACTTCCACCCGCGGCGCTTCCGGCGGCGCGCCGGCGTTGAGCGCCAGCAGCTTTTGCACCAGCGGGAAGGCCATGCCGGGCGACAGCACGTCCTTTTCGCGCGCGCGCTGGAACTGCGCGTAGGCGTCCAGGCCGTCGGCCTTGAACAGGGCGTGGCTGTCCTCGAGGTCGAACAGCGCGCGTGCAGTGATCGCCACCACGAGGCGGTCGGCGGGGCGTGCGGGTTTGGCGGAAAGCGGGCTCATGCAGGCAGTGTGCGCCGTGGCGGTCTCAAGGGGTGAGAGCGCTCAGGTGAGGAACTGTTCGTTGAGGATGCGTTCCTCGAGGTTGTGCTCGCGGTCGAACAGCAGCGTGACCGTGCGCTCCTTGGATTCGCGCACGGTGACTTCGGCCACGTCGCGCACTTCGTGCGAATCGGCGGTGGCGCTGACCGGGCGCTTGTAGCCGTCCAGCACCTCGAGCTTCACCACGGTGTCGGCGCGCAGGATGGCGCCGCGCCAGCGCCGCGGGCGGAACGCCGCGATCGGCGTCAGCGCCACCACCTGCGAGCCCAGCGGCAGGATAGGGCCGTGCGCACTGAAGTTGTAGGCCGTGCTGCCGGCCGGCGTGGCCACCAGGGCGCCGTCGCACACCAGTTCCTCCAGCCGCACCTGGCCGTTGAGGTGCACGCGCAGGTGCGCGGCCTGGCGTGTCTGGCGCAGCAGCGAGACCTCGTTGTAGGCCAGCGAGGTGACGGTGGCGCCGGATTCGGTGACGGCGACCATTTCCAGCGGCCGCAGCACCGCGGCCTCGGCCGCGTGCAGGCGCTCGATCAGGCTCTCGGGCCGGTGCTGGTTCATCAGGAAACCCACCGTGCCCAGCTTCATGCCGAACACGGGGATGCCCAGCGGGCCATGGCGATGCAGGGTCTGCAGCATGAAGCCGTCGCCGCCCAGCGCGCAGATGACGTCGGCCTCGGCGGGCGTAATGGAACCGTGCGCGGCGGTGAGCTTGGCCAACGCCGCCTGCGCCTCGGGCGCCGGGCTGGCGAGGAAGGCGATGCGGGGCTGGGCGGGCAAGGTCATGGCCGCAGCTTACTGCATGGGTGTGGCAGCGGGAATCCTGGGGCCTGGAAGCAGGAAGTAGAGAGCAGGAAGTAGGAAATAGAGGTGGAGCTTGCCACGCCCTGCCTTCCTCTACTTCCTACTTCCCCTTCACTACTTCCTAGCGCGTGGCGCCGGCGGCAACGACCTGCGCCAGCCGCCGCACGGCCACCGACAGCGTCGGATAGTCCAGCCCGCGCATGTTGCGCATGTCCGCGAACATGGCCAGCGTGTGGCGCAGGGTGGCGTCGTCGCGCGACAGCCAGGCCTCCACCAGCGCCTGCGGCTGGCGGGTGGCCGAGGCCGAGCCCAGCACCTGGCCCACCAGGGCGCGCTGCTGGGCCTGCAGCTCGTCGCGCAGCACGCCGCGGGCCTGGGCATGCCAGCGGCCGTCCACCGGCAGGCCTTCCACGCTGTCCATCAGCCACTTGGTGTGCAGCGCGTCGGACAGTCCGAAGTAGGCCGCCGCCACGTCGCGCACGGCCAGGCCCTGTTCGATCGCCACTTCGACGATGTCCAGCGCGTAGGCCAGGAACGGCAGGCTGGCGAACGCCTTGGACATAGCCTCGGGGAAGCCCAGCTGGCGCCACTGCGCCACGTCGGCCAGGTATTCGCCGCGGGCTTCGCCCGGAAGCACCTGGGCCAGCGCGCCGCGCAGTTCGGCCACGCCGCCGGCGTAGCGCTCCACCTTCTCGGCGATGTTGAGCGACTCGCCAGGGCGGTTGAGCAGCCAGCGCGTCATGTTGCGCTGCAGGTGCCAGATGCCGGTCAGCGCGTCGAGCTGGGCGCTCTCGGGCACCTTCAGGTCCAGGGCGTCGATGCCCGCCCACAGCTCGCGCGCGTCCAGCACTTCGCGGCTGATGGTGTAGGCCTTGGCGATCTGCGCCGGCGTCTCGCCGGTGTCTTCCTGCATGCGCAGCAGGAAGGTCGAGCCCATGCGGTTGACGGTGGAGTTGGTGACCGCGGTGGCGATGATCTCGCGGCGCAGGCGGTGGTTCTCCATGTCCCGGGCATAGGTTTCCTGCAGCGCCTTGGGGAAGTAGCGCACCAGCTCCTTCGACAGGTAGGGATCTTCCGGCACGTCCGAATCGAGCATCTGGTTGAAGATGACGATCTTGTCGTAGCTCAGCAGCACCGACAGTTCGGGGCGCGTGAGGCCCTGGCCACGGGCCTTGCGGTCGTTGAGCTCGGCGTCGGTGGGCAGGAACTCGATGGCGCGGTCCAGCAGGCCCTGGCCCTCCAGCGTGCGGATGAAGTGGCCGAACGAGCCCAGGCGCGACGCGCTCATGCGCTCCATCAGGCTGATGGCCTGGTTCTGGCGGTAATTGTCCACCAGCACCAGCTCGCCCACTTCGTCGGTCATGCTTGCCAGCAGGGTGTTGCGCTGGTCCTGCGACAGCTCGCCGCGCTTCACGGCGGCCGACAGCAGGATCTTGATGTTCACCTCGTGGTCGGAGGTGTCCACGCCGGCCGAGTTGTCGATGAAGTCGGTGTTTACCAGCACGCCGGCGTTGGCGGCCTCGATGCGGCCGCGCTGGGTCATGCCCAGGTTGCCGCCCTCGCCCACCGCCTTGCAGCGCAGCTCGCTGCCGTTGACGCGCAGGCCGTTGTTGGCGCGGTCGCCGACGTCGGCGTGGGTCTCGGAAGCGGCCTTGACGTAGGTGCCGATGCCGCCGTTCCACAGCAGGTCCACGGGGGCCTTGAGGATGGCGTTCATCAGCTCCATCGGCGACATCTGCTCGGCGTCGGTTTCGATGCCCAGGGCGGCTTTCACTTCCGGCGACAGCGGGATGGATTTCGCGCTGCGCGGGAAGATGCCGCCGCCCGGCGAGATCAGCGTCTTGTCATAGTCTTCCCAGCTCGAGCGCGGCAGCGCGAACATGCGCTCGCGCTCGATGAAGCTGCGCGCCGAGTCCGGGTTCGGATCGAGGAAGATGTGGCGGTGGTCGAACGCGGCCACCAGGCGGATGTGCTTGGAAAGCAGCATGCCGTTGCCGAACACGTCGCCCGACATGTCGCCCACGCCCACGCAGGTGAAGTCCTGGCTCTGGGAATCGATGCCCAGCGCGCGGAAGTGGCGCTTCACCGACTCCCAGGCACCCTTGGCGGTGATGCCCATGCCCTTGTGGTCATAGCCCACCGAACCGCCGGACGCGAACGCGTCGCCCAGCCAGTAGCCGTGCTCGGCCGAGATGCCGTTGGCGATGTCGGAGAAGGTGGCCGTGCCCTTGTCGGCCGCCACCACCAGGTACGGGTCGTCGCCGTCGTGGCGCACCACGTCCTGCGGGTGCACCACCACGCCATCCACCAGGTTGTCGGTGATGTCGAGCAGGCCGTTGATGAAGCGCTTGTAGCAGGCGATGCCTTCGGCCAGTTGGGCGTCGCGGTCGCCGCCCGCGGGCGGCCGCTTGACCACGAAGCCGCCCTTCGAGCCCACGGGCACGATGACGGTGTTCTTCACCATCTGCGCCTTCACCAGGCCCAGCACCTCGGTGCGGAAATCCTCGCGGCGATCGGACCAGCGCAGGCCGCCGCGCGCCACCGGGCCGAAGCGCAGGTGCACGCCCTCGACGAACGGCGAGTACACGAAGATCTCGCGATAGGGCCGCGGCTTGGGCAGGTCGGGCACCTTGGCGGGGTCGAACTTGAAGCTGATGTAGTCGCGGTGCGCGCCGTCCTTCTTTTGGTAGAAGTTGGTGCGCAGGGTGGCGTTGATCAGCGACATGTAGCCGCGCAGGATGCGGTCGTCGTCGATGCTGGTGACCACGGCGTCGAGCAGGATTTCCAGAGCGTCCACGCAGGCGTCGATCTGGGCGTTGCGGTCCAGGGCGTGGGCGGCGGCGATTTCCTGCGGGATGGTGTCCAGCGCCTGGCGCCTGTCCTTGGGCAGCAGCCAGGCGATCTGGTCGTGCAGGGCCTTCTGGCCGGCGGCGTCGAGCGGCTTTTCGCGGCCCGGCTCGAAGCGCGCGGCGAAAAGTTCGAACAGCAGGCGCGCGATCACCGGGTAGCGCTGCAGCGTTTCTTCCATGTACGGCTGCGAGAACGGCACGCCGGTCTGCAGCGCGTACTTGGTGTAGCCGCGCAGCATGGCGATGTCGCGCCATTCCAGGCGCGCGCTGGGCAGCAGCTGGTTGAAGCCGTCGTTCTCGGCGTCGCCGCTCCAGATGGCGGTGTAGGCCTCTTCGAACGGCAGGCGCGCGGCGTCCACGTCGATCTCGCCGCGGCGCGACTGCACTTCGAAGTCCTGGATCGATATCTTTTCGCCCTCGACCTCAAACTCATACGGGTGCTCGGTGAGCACGCGCAGGCCCAGGTTCTCCATCACCGGCAGCACGTCCGACAGCGCCACGTCGCCGCTGCGGCGCACCAGCTTCAGGCGCAGGTCGTCGCCGTGGCGGTAGAAGGAAATGCGCTGGTCGCCGGGGCCGGCCAGGCGCGCGGCCTGCAGCACGTCGGCGGCCGCCAGCGCGGGCGATACGGCTTCGGTGTAGCTGACGGGCAGCGCGCGGCCGTAGCGCTGGAACAGGCGCAGGCCCATTTCCTCGCCGTTGTCGCGCACCAGCAGCTCGCGCAGCTCGTCATGCCAGTCGCGCACGATGCTGGCCAGCTCGGCCTCGAGACGGTCCTGGTCGAACTCCACCTTGGCGCCGGCCTTCGGGCGGATCACCATGTGCAGCTGCGCCAGCGGCGATTCGCCGATCTGCACGCTGTGGTCCAGGCGCTCGCCCTGCAGCTCGCGCATCAGCAGCGCTTCGATGCGCAGGCGGATGCCGGTGTTGAAGCGGTCGCGCGGGATGTAGGCCAGCGCGGAGAAGAAGCGGCCGTAGCGGTCGCGGCGCAGGAACAGGCGGGTGCGCGCACGCTCCTGCAGGCCCAGGATGCCCATCGCGGTGCGCTCGAGCTCTTCGGTGCTGGACTGGAACAGCTCCTCGCGCGGCAGCGTTTCCAGGATGTGGCGCAGGGCCTTGCCGCTGTGGCTGTTGAGCGCCAGGCCCGAGGCCTGCATCACCGATTCGTGGCGCTGGCGCACCAGCGGGATTTCCCACGGGCGGCGGTTGTAGGCGCTGGAGGTGTACAGGCCCAGGAAGCGCTGCTCGCGCACGGCCAGACCGGCCTCGTCGAACACCAGCACGCCGATGTAGTCCATGTAGCCAGGGCGGTGCACGGTAGCGCGGGCGTTGGTCTTGGTGAGGATCAGGGCGTCGAGCGTCGCGCCGGGCGCCAGGTCGGCGGCGGCCAGGCCGGTGATCGGGCGCGGCTGCACCAGGTGGTCCTTGCCCCGCATCAGGCCCAGGCCGCTGCCGTTGACGGCGGCCAGCTGGCGGTCGGCCGTGACTTCGTATTCGCGGTAGCCCAGGAAGGTGAAATGGTTGTCGGCGGCCCAGCGCAGGAAGGCCTGTGCCTCGAGGCGGCTGGCGCTGTCCACGGGCATCTGCCGGGTGTCGAACTCGTCGGCGATGCGCAGCATCTTGTCGCGCATCACTTCCCAGTCGACCACGGCCTCGCGCACGTCGCCCAGGGCGGCGCGCAGGGCGGCTTCGATGGCGGCCATGGCCTCGGCGTCGGGCTGGCGGTCGATTTCCAGGTACATCAGCGATTCGGCCGAGCCCTCGCCCAGGCCCTGCAGCTGGCCGGCGGCGTCACGGGCCAGCACCATCACCGGGTGGGCGATCTGGTGCAGGGTGGCGCCGAACTGGGCCAGGGCCATGCGAACGGAGTCGACCAGGAAAGGCATGTCGTCGTTGACGATGCGCACGATGGTGTGGCTGCTGTCGAAGCCGTCGGCGGCGCGGGTGGGGTTGGACACGGCGATCTTGGGGGCGCCGGCGCTGCGCTGGCGGGTGAAGCCCAGGAAGGACTGGGCGATGGCGGCCCAGTCGGCCGGCTCGCGGGCTTCGAGTTCGTCCTGCGGCAGGCGCTCGTAGAAGCCGCGGGTGAACCGCTCCAGCAGGGCCCTCTCGGTGGTGGGCAGTCCCGCCGGCAGGGCGGCGATGACGGCATCGAGGGTATCGGCGGAGGCCAGGGCGTGGGCGTTCATTGACCGCGTTCTCGCAGGACGAAAAAAGGTGCGGAATTGTAGCCCTGCGGCCCTGCCCCGGCCAGCCAAAAAGCCGATCTCCGCCCCCTTGCTTCAGCTGGGCTTGGGATACGGGGCGGTACGGCCACGCTGCTCACTGGCGCACACCGTTGCCGCGCGACATCGCCATCCCACACAGAGGGGGTTCGCCGCCCGCACTTCGCCGCGGCGTCCTGCCCAGCGGAGTGCGGCCGTTACGGCATCCTGCCTCCACTTCGTCAAACCCCCTCTGGGTGGGCTGTCGCCCCGACCGCATCGGGCACACCGCGACCCCGCACTGGCGGGACGCCCTCGCAAGCGCGCACGAAACTGGAGCGGTCGCTCGAGGCGAGCGCCCTTTCGATGTCAGGGTCCGCTTGCGACCCAAAGCGGACATCCACCGTGGCTGGCAGTTGCTGTGCCGCTCCGGGAAGGCATCATCCTTATACCTGCAAGAGCGCGGGCGGGCGTCCCATCTCCAGATGGATTGTCTTCCCGACGGGCACGACCTAGGATTTCATGCAATAAACGGATTTCGCGCCTCTAAGATGATTAATCCCCATGAAGCCGCCATCTCTGCCTTGTTGCGGTCTTTATTGCGATCCAGGCCATCTGGATCATTGTTGGTTGATGCAGATGACGGCGTTATTGGAATTTCTGGATCGTTCGAGAGCGGTCTTTTCCGCCGCGTAGTGGCGGACACCGGCAGCCTGCCTGGTGATATTTCAGCGCAACTCGAAGATTCGTATGAGTGGTCAAAGACCCAGAGCAATGGTCCTTGGTACCAATGCATAATTTCAGCAAGCCCTGGCAAGGGGTTCTCATACAAATACTTCTGGCAGGGTGATTTCTCTGGAGATCTTTCCGCCGTACCCAGATGCATGCATGGGGGTCTGCCAAGCTTCATCCTGAGGGCGCGTTTTGACCGGGAAATAATCGCAAACGTCAAGGACCACGAAATTTCAGATGCGATCATGCGTTTTGTTCCTTCCGAGATTGAGCGCGGCGGGACGGTAGAGCCCGAACTCCTTGGCCTTTACGGCACTGTTGATTGGCAAAGCGACTCCAACAACGGTTCACTCAATCAGTACTTCGCGCGCCGACGTGACCCTTATGGTGGGCTTGATAGATCTTTGCTGTATCCAGCCACGCTGAAGGGGTTGGAGCTCATTGGCCACGCGCCTGCGGCCAAACTATTTCGAGAATCCATCTCGACTTATTCCCATTTCCATCCCTGGGTGGAGAATGTGCGCGAGCAATTGGGCATCCCGAAAATCTCCTCTCCTGATGACTCAAACGTAGTCAGCGAGTATTGGGATGTCGAAGAGACACTTGACCAGCTCAGGACCGCCTACGTGCGAAAGAACATTGATCAACTGGCAGGGCGCTGACGATTCATCCAGGCGGGCCGCGCTTCGCATCACGGCTTTATTCTGCTGCGGTCTGGCTTGGCGACTACGTCCGCTCCCGGCCGGAAGCGGACTACGCAGACGGGAATGCATCATGCGGGCACGCTCTGGCCAAGCTGATGCTCTTGAGCAGGCCACGCACTCGCCACGCGGTTCGTCAGTGCGGGGCTGCGGTGTGCCCGATGCGTCCGGGGCGACAGCGTCCACCGAAGGGGTTTGACGAAGTGGAGGCAGGATGCCGGAACGGCCGCTCCTCGGTGGACAGGGATGTCGTTCCGACGAGCGGGCGGCGAACCCCTTCGGTGGGCGATGGCGCTGCCGCGAGGCAACGGTGTGCGCACCCACCTAACCACGAAAAAGCCCCGCCGAGGCGGGGATTTCTGATGAACGATGGCGCAGGCTTCAGCGCAGCCCGGTCTCGTTGCGGGCGATGACCAGGCGCTGGATCTCGCTGGTGCCTTCGTAGATCTCGGTGATCTTGGCGTCGCGGAAATAACGCTCCAGCGGCATTTCCTTGGAGTAACCCATGCCGCCGTGGATCTGCAGCGCCGCGTGGGTGATGAACATCGCCGCTTCCGAGGCCGTCAGCTTGGCCACCGAGGCTTCGGTGCTGAAGCGGCCGCCGACCTTCTCGGCTTCCGTCTTGGCCCAGGCCGCGCGCAGCGTCAGGATTTCGGCGGCGTCCAGGCGGCACTTCATGTCGGCGATCTTGGCCTGGATCATCTGGAATGAACCGATCGGCTGGCCGAAGCTCTTGCGCTCCTGCACGTACTTCACCGACGCCTTGTAGGCCGCCTTGGCCAGGCCCACGGCCTGCGAGGCGATGCCGATGCGGCCTGCATCCAGCACGCCCATCGCGATCTTGAAGCCTTCGCCGTCCTTGCCCACCACTTCGTCGGCCGTGGCCACGTAGTCCTGGAACTCGATCTCGCAGGTGGCCGAGGCGCGGATGCCCAGCTTGGGCTCGGTCTTGCCGCGGTGGAAGCCGGGCTTGGCCGTGTCGATCATGAAGGCCGTGATGCCCTTGGCGCCCTTGGACGGGTCGGTCATGGCGAACAGGATGATGTACTTGGCCACCGGGCCCGAGGTGATCCAGCTCTTCTTGCCGTTGATCACGTAGGTCCCGTCGGCCTGCTTCGCCGCCTTGCAGCGCATGGCGGTGGCGTCGGAGCCCGACTGCGGCTCGGTCAGCGCGAAGGCGCCGATCTCGCGGCCCTCGGCGATCGCGCGCACGTACAGCTGCTTCTGCGCCTCGGTGCCGAACTTCAGGATGCCGTTGCAGAACAGCGAATTGTTCACCGACACGATGGTGGAGTGGGCGCAGTCGGCCTCGGCGATCTCGATCATGGCCAGCACGTAGCTGATCGGGTCCATGCCGGCGCCGCCGTATTCGGCCGGCACTTCGATGCCCATCAGGCCGTTTTCGCCCAGGGTGCGGATGTTCTCGAGCGGGAACTCGCCGGTGTGGTCGTGGTGCTCGGCGCTCGGCGCGATCTTTTCCTGGGAAATGCGCCGGGCCACGTCCTGGATCATCAGCTGCTCTTCGGTGAATCGGAAGTCCACGGCAAGCCCTCAATTCGATACGGGGAAGTACGTGATTGTAGCGGCTCGCGCTCCCGGGCACCCGTCCACGGCGCGTGAAGCCCGGCGCGGCGCGCCTTGACGCCCCTGCCGACGGGGCCTAACCTTTGCATATCTTTAAATCCGGATGAAAGGATAAAGCATGGATCTGGACGCCTGGTCGGCCTGCCTCAAGGTCCTGGCCGACCCGACGCGGGTCCGCCTGCTGGCCCTGCTCGAGCGTGAAGAGCTGACGGTGGCCGAGCTGTCGGGCATCACCCGCCTGGCCCAGCCGCGCGTATCCACCCACCTCGCCAAGCTCAAGGAAGCCGACCTGGTGCGCGACCGCCGAGCCGGCGTGTCGGCCTACTACCGCTTCAACGCCGAATCGCTGGACCCGGCCGAGGGCCGCCTCTGGGAAACCCTGCGCGACAGCACCGACGACCCGCTGCTGCGCCAGGACGCCGAGCGCCTGCCCGCCATCCTGGACACCCGGGCCAGCAACCAGAACTGGGCCGATTCGGTGGCCGGCGACATGGAGCGGCACTATTCCCCGGGCCGCACCTGGGAAGCCCTGGCGCGATCCACCCTGCCCCTGCTCGAGCCCGGCGACGTGCTGGACGTGGCCTCGGGCGACGGCGTGCTGGCCGTGGACGGCAGCCTGAACTTCCGCGACGCCAGCGCACCGCTGCAGCTGGTGCTGCGCGGCGCCAACGTCACCCTGGCCAGCACGCCGGAGCTTTACCTGATCGGCACGCCCGAGCTGACGCTGCGCTGGCTGCAGGACCGCCTGGAGCTGCGCGGCACGCTGGCCGTGCCCGAGGCGCGCGCCGACCTCGAGGCGCTCGACAGCACGGTATCGGTGTCGCCCGACGTGGTGGTGATTGATCCGCTGGAAGAGGCCGGCGAGCGCGCCAAGCCGCTGGACATGGATTTTTCGGTGTCGCTGGGCGACAGCGTCAAGCTCAAGGGCTTCGGCCTGGACGGCGCGATGACCGGTTCGCTGCGCCTGCGCGAGAGCCCCGGCCGCCGCGCCACGGCGCTGGGCACGCTGCAGGTGAGCGGCAAGTACCGCGCCTACGGCCAGGCGCTGGTGATCCAGCGCGCGCGCCTGTCCTACGCCGACGCGCCCTTCGACAACCCCACGCTCGACATCCGCGCCGAGCGCGACTTCGAACAGGTCACGGTGGGCGTGCAGGTGCGCGGCACGGCCAACCGCCCCGAAACCACGGTGGTCTCGAGCCCGTCGATGGAAACCAGCGAGGCGCTGTCGTGGCTGGTGTTCGGCCGCCCGCTCAGCACCACCAGCGCCGGCGAAAACGAACAGCTCGGCGCCGCCGCGCTGGCGCTGGGCGCGGGCGGCAACCTGGTGGCGCAGCAGCTGGGCGCCAGCCTGGGCCTGGACGAGGCCGGCGTGCGCGATTCGCGCAACCTCGGCGGCGCCACGTTCACGGTCGGCAAGTACGTGCTGCCGCGCCTGTTCCTGAGCTACGGCGTCTCCCTGGTCGGCACCGGCCAGGTCGTCACGCTCAAGTATCTGCTCACCCGCGGCTTCGACATCAGCATCGAATCGGGCAACGAAAGCGCCGCCTCCCTCAACTGGCGCACCGAACGCTAGCCTTCGATCTAGCTCGGCGCCCGCCGTTTCGCGCCCATGGGCATTGGCGCCGGAACACCGCGCGGCCGAGTATCGACTTCTGTTCGTTAGAAGCGTTTTTGACTCACAGAAGCCGACACTCGACTGCGCGGCGCTCCCGGTCCCGCGTCCTGGTCTCGTGACGAACAGCCGTGGTGCGTTCGTCGCTAGTGCTTTCGCCTGCGCCCCGCGCTATCGCCGCCACATCTCTCTCGCTGACCTCGCCTGGCTAACCCGTGTTTCCCAGTTGCCACACCGCGTCCATCGCGACGCGTCCCTTCGGACACTGGAGTCCCAGCCGGGCGAATAGACTGCGCCG
>FSSH01002466.1_pt1 | contig 21269 bp, 19 predicted proteins | sample 1166101 | NCBI WGS metagenome assembly FSSH01 (sample SAMEA32972668, study PRJEB13176) | freshwater metagenome | biome: Drinking water system; feature: Biomass in drinking water that filtered by 0.45 um membrane; material: drinking water | place: USA | collected 2012-12-20 | depth 0 m | reverse complement strand
GTGCGCCGTTCTCGCTGCCGCTGGCCGTGCAAGGCGGGCTGGCGCCGCACCGCTTCCAGGTGGACGCGGGCCCGGGCCTGCCCGACGGCCTGCGCCTGTCGGCCAGCGGCGTGGTCGCCGGCACCACCGGCGTTTCGCCGGGGCGCTACGAGGTGAAACTGCGGATCACCGACGCCAGCACCGGCGAGGGCGCGCACTTCGAACTGGAAACCTTCACCGTGGACGTCACCGACAGCGGTTCGCCGGCGGTCTGGATCTCCGTGGCCCCGCTGGCGGTGGCCGAAGACGACGCCACCCGCCTGGTCTTCACCGTCACCCGCAGCGCCGGCCTGGACAAGGCCCTTGCCGTTGCCCTGACGGCCTCGGGCACGTCGCGGCTGCGCGGCGCCCCCCGGGTGGTCCTGCCCGCCGGCGCGGCCTCGGCCACGGTGGTGGTGCGGACCCTGCCCGACGACCTGGCCGAGCCGGATGAAACCCTGGTGCTGGGCATCGCCCCCGGCCCCGGCTACACGGTGGGCGAGCCCGCCCGCGCCACCGTGGTGCTGGTCAACGACGACCTGCCCTGAGCCCCCTTTCCAACGCTTGTCCGGGCAACATGAACGCGCTATATCTAGTGCCAATAAACAGGGGATGGGTGGTCTATGAGCCGCAGTGGAATGATGGCGCGCCTGCTTCGTCTCGCGCGGCTTGCAGAGCGCTGCGAGCAGACCGGTGAAAGCACGCACGAGGCCATCGGCCACGACGCGGTGGACNNGGACAGCGCGGGCCGGCGCAACTTCGCCAAGGGCGCGGTAGCGGCCACCGCCACCGCCGCGGCCTGGTCCCTCACGCCCGCCGCGCTCGCCGGCAAGGGCCAGTCCCGCATCACGCCGATCGGCCAGCGCTACAGCGGCAACGTCGCCGTGGTCGGCGCCGGCCTGGCCGGCCTGGCCTGCGCCAACGAACTGGCGCGGCTGGGCATCCACGCCCGCGTCTACGAAGCCTCCGACCGCTCGGGCGGCCGCGTGGCCAGCCTGCGCAATGTCTTCCCCGGCCAGGTGGTGGAGCGCGGCGCCGAGTTCATCAGCTCCTCGCACAACACCATGGTCGGCTACGCGCGCGAGCTGGGCCTGGAGCTCGAGGACTACAGCACCTTCCCCGGCGAGGCCTACTACCACTTCGGCGGCCAGATGCACTCCGAGGCGCAGGTGGTGGCGGAGTACCGTGAATTCGCGGCCTCCATCCGCGAAGACCTGGGCACCCTGAGCTATCCCACGGCCGACCGCTTCAACGAAGCCGACCAGGCCTTCGACTTCATGAGCCTGGACGAATACCTCACGCTGCACGGCGCCGGCCGCCTGCTCAAGCAGGTGATTTCCAGCGCCTACCTGGCCGAGTACGGCGCCAGCATCGACGAACTGAGCTCGATCAGCTTCCTGCGCTTCATCTACGGCGACAAGCGCAGCAAGCAGGCGCCGTTCGGCGTGGGCAGCGGCGAACTGCTGCGCGTGGCCGACGGCAACGACCGCATCACCAGCGGGCTGGCCTCGCGCCTGCCCACGCCGCCGCTGGTGGGCCACCGCCTGCTGGCCGTGCGCAAGCTGGCCAGCGGCGTGCTGCGCCTGAGCTTCGACGTGGGTGGCCGCACGGTGGACACCGAGCACCACGCCGTGGTCCTCACCCTGCCCTTCAGCGTGCTGCGCGAGGTCGAACTGCACGCCAGCCTCGAGCTGCCGGCCTGGAAGTCCCTGGCCATCAAGAGCACCGACATGGGCGACCACAGCAAGCTGCTGGTCGGCTTCAATCAACCGGTCTGGAAGTCGCGGCATGGCCTCAACGGCACCGGCTTCAGCGACCGCGGCCTGATGCAGTCCACCTGGGAAGCCAACCCCAGCCGTGCCGGCGGCGACCACGCCGTGCTGGCCAGCTACGTCGGCGGCGCCCAGGCGCGGGCCATGGGCCCGGCCACGGCGCAGGCCGATGCGGCCACGTTCCTGGGCCATCTCGACAACGCGGTGCCCGGCGCGCTGGCGGCGGCGTCGCGCAACGGCGCCGGCCAGCTGGCGGCCTACGTCGAGAACTGGTCCAGCAATCCCTTCAGCAAGGGCTCGCAGAGCTGCAACCGCCCGGGCTACTTCACCACCCTGGCCCACAACGAAGCCAAGCCGGTCGGCAGCCTGCTGTTCGCCGGCGAGCACACCAGCAGCTTCTACGAGTGGCAGGGCTTCATGGAAGGCGCGGCCCTGTCGGGCCTGCGCGCGGCGGGCGAAGTGCTGGCCCTCGCGAAAGCCTGATCCCGCGGCCCGCGCAGCGCACCCCGATGCGCGGGCTGTCGCCGGTACTGGTGACGTCGCCGACGGTGCGGTCGGGCACCACGCTGCTGCAGCGCCTGCTGTGCACGTCGCCCGATGCGCTGGTCTATGGCGAGGAAATCGGCAAGGACCTCGACCTTCAACTTCAGATCTCGTCGTCGCGCCGGCTGGTCTACGGCCACTCGCGGCAGCGTTTCACCGACAGCCTGGAACGGGTGGTGGCCGGCGACGGCAACGACTGGATCCTTGACCTGATGCCGGGTATCGACGGCTACCTCGACGCGCTGCACAGCGGCGCCTTCGCCGGCCTCGACCATTGCCGCCAGCACGCCCAGTCCCTGGGCCGCACGGTCTGGGGCTTCAAATACCCGGGCTGGCCGCCGCACCTGGTGCGCCAGCTGTTCGACCACCTGCCCGGCACCCGCGTGGTGTACCTGGTGCGTCCGCTGGCCGACACGGCGCGCTCGGCCAAGGCCTGGGGCGCGTTCACCGACGAGCACGGCCTGCAGGCGTTCTGCCAGCAGTGGGCGCAGGGCATTGCCTTCATGCAGCAGTGGCAGCAGTCGCACCCGGTGCTGCTGCTGGCCTTCGACCAACTGGTGGCGCAGCCGGTGCCCACGCTGGCCCGGCTGCAGGATTTCCTGGGCATCCGCGCCATGGACGCCGGCGTGCTGGAGCGCCGCATCAACAACCTCACCCAGGGCCTGGACACGCGCCACGGCCACACCCGGTACATCCCGCCCGCCGCGCTGACGCCGCGCGAAGAGGCTCTGGTGCAGGCCGCCACGGACGCGGTGCAACTGGATAAACTGGCGGCCGCCCCCGAGAGTTGAACCATGGAACTGCTGACGCTGGACCACTTCGCCGGCTGCGTGAACGAAACCTTCCATGCCGCCCTCAACGAAGGCGACATCGAATTCGTGCTGGTGGAGGCGCGGCCCATCGGCGCCGCCGCACCGGGCCAGGCGCGGGTGCCGTTCTCGCTGCTGTTCCGCAACGGCGCGGCGCTGCTGTTCCCGCAGCAGATCTACCGCATGCGCCACCCGCGGGTGGGCGACGTGGGCATCTTCCTGGTGCCGATCGCGCGCGAGCGCGAGGGCTTCCTTTACCAGGCGATCTTCAACTAGCCGGCCAGCGCATGCGCTGGTGCGTGTCGGTGCCGCCGTCGCAGGGCACGAAGCCCAGGCGGTCGTAGAGCCGGCGCGCCGGCAGGTTCGACTTCACCACGTGCAGCTCCATGCCGCAGCCCTGCGCCTGCGCACGTGCCTGCGACGCTTCGATCAGCGCGCGGCCCAGCCCCTGGCCGCGGTAGGCCGCCGCCAGGCTGATGTCCACGATCAGGTGCTCGGGCGCGGCGCGGCGCAGGTAGTAGCGGCCCTGCACGATGCCCTGGTGTTCGATCACGAGGAAATCGGCGTCGGCGTAGTGCGCCACGTAGTGCTGGTGCTGCAGCGCGAACTGCTGGGCCAGGAAGCCTTGCTTGGCGGCTTCGGGCCAGGGCACGCCGGCCATTTCCCGGTCGCGGCTGTCGGCGTAGACCTGCTGCAGGCGCGGGATGTCGGCCAGCGTGGCGGGACGCAGCGCGAAGCCGCGCGCCGCGAACAGGGCGGGAGCCTCCGGGCCCGGGCCGGTGGCCGCGGGAAACGGGGGAAGCCCGGTCATGCGCTCACGGGAACGAGGGGTAGATGCCCTGCAGCGCGATGCAGAAGTTCACGCCCAGGTAGGGCTGCTGGTTCTGGTGCGGCTGGCCGCCACCCGCGAAGGGCTGGATCATCTGCGGCGCGAAGGTGGTGTTGGGTGCGCCGCTGGGCAGGAACGACGTGGCCGTGGCCAGCGACGACACCGACAGCGCGTTGCCCGCCGACGGCGAGCCGGCGCGGAACGCGGCGTTGTTCTGCGCATAAAGCCGCAGCTGGTGCGTGTGCGAGGGGATCTGGTTGCTGAAGAGCGTGACGGTGTTGACGCCGAAGGCCTCGCCCAGGGTGCGCGGCGTGAGCCCCGGCCCATTGCCCTGCTGGTTGCCGGCGCGACCGGCGAAGTTGGGCAGCTGGAACGTGGTCTGGCCGTTGCCGCCGTAGATGGTGCCGAGCAGCGAGAACAGCGCGGTGTTCTGCGAGATCGGCAGCGTGGCGCCGTTGCAGAACGCCCAGCCGCGGGGGTTGAAGTTGAATCCAAACAGCTGGATTTCGCCGATGTAGGGCTGGGTCATGAGTGTGGCGCTCCAGTGTTGGCGTCAGGCCTGCGACGGGAAGATGCCTTCCGAGGCGATGCAGTACTGCACCGTCAGCGTGGGCATGCAGTTTTCATGCGGCTGGGAGCCGCCGGCAATGCTGGTGGACTGCGCCGACAGCGCGAAGGGCGTGGCGCCGGTGGTGTCGATCACGTACATCGTCTGATTCGAGACCGCACCGGGGATGACGGTGTTGCCCGGCGTGCCCGTGGTGGCCGCCGCCGTGGTGGCCACCGCCGTGTGCGTGTGCGCCGGCATCTGCGTCGACAGCACGGTCACGGTTTCGCTACCCGCCTGCTGGCCCATGACGTAGGGGCTCAGCCCCGGCCCGTTACCCTGGTGAACGGGCACGCGGCCGCGCAGGTCGGGCACCGCGAAGGTGGTCTGGCCGTCGCCGCCGTAGGTGGTGCCGATCAGCGCGAACAGCGCGTCGTTCTCCGAGATCGCCAGCAGGCTGCCGTCGCAGGCCTGCCAGCCATTCGGCGCACCGCGGGTGCCGAACGCGAACATGCGGATTTCACCGATGAAGGGAGTGCTCATGGGGCTGGGCTCCGATGGGGCATGAAGTGGTCGCGCGCCTGGCGGGCGCCGCGGGTCCGAGGCAGGGATTCAATTTCGCGACGGGAAGATGCCGCTGAGCGCGATACAGAAATTGATCACCGTGTACGGCTGCAGGTTGGGGTGCGGCTGGTTGCCACCGGCGGGAAGCACGGTGTTGGCATTGAGCGGCACCTGCGCGCCCGTGGCCGGCCCATGCAGCACCGCGGTGGTGTTGGCGTAGATGGCGTTGTTGGGGTTGCGCGTGGTGCCATTGGCCGTGGTGGCGTTGGCCGAGTGCGAGTGCGCGGGCAGGTTGGTGGACAGCAGCGTGACGTTCTCGACGCCGGCCGCCTGGCCGATCTGCACGCTGGGCGGCTGCCAGCCGGGATCCACGGACGAGGCGTAGCCGATCGGCGTGCGCGAGCGCAGGTCGGGCAGGGCGAAGTTGGTGGTGCCGTTGCCGCCGTACTGGGTGCCCAGCAGCGAGAACAGCGCCTGGTTCTGGTTGATCGGCAGCAGCTGGCCGTTGCACTGCGCGAAGAACCTCGGCGCAAAACTGAAGCCGGTCATCATGACCTGGCCGATGAAGAACTCACTCATTGCTGATCTCCCCCTGGATTGCTGCTGGCCTGCCTGCCGGCGTTTGCCTGGCACCGCACCGCCATCCCCGGCGTTCACTTTGACGCCACGACGAGGCCAATACAAGCCCGCCCCCGGCCCTTCACCCGCCGCCCGGGCTGGCGCCCGGACTTGCCTGAGATTAATGTGGCCGCTTGGCTCGGGTGTCCGCGTTGACCCCGAAGCCGGCCGTGACCACGTCACCGGCATTCCGGGGAATACCTAAGGGGAGTTAGGCAATGCGTCAGACACCGATCGGCTCACCGGGCGCGTTCGCCCGCCGTCCCGCCACCCGCCTGCAGGCACTGGCATGGCTGACGCTCCTGATGGGCCTGTTCTGGGCCTCCATGGCCTCGGCGGTCGGGGTGCCCTCGACGTATCCGGGCTGCGCCACGCGCAACGTCGTCGTCCCGTTCGGCGGCTCGGTCAACGTGGACCTGTCGGCCTGCCATTTCTTCGGCCTGGGCGTCGTCTCGACGCCTCCGGTGCACGGCACGGCCACCGAGGGTGACGTCCCCCCCGTGGACTCCTACAACTACAACCACAACAACAGCACGCCCGCGGGCGGCGGCACCGACCAGTTCGTGGTCCTGGACGACAACAGCGACTTCATCACGGTGAACGTGACGATTTCGCCGCCGACGTCGGCCATCGTGGTCAGCCCCGCTTCGCTGCCCACCCTGACGGCCGGCACCTCCTTCAGCCAGACGCTGACCTCCACCGGCGGCGTGGCGCCCTACGCCTACTCCCTCAGCGGCGGCACCCTTCCGGTGGGCGTCACCCTGACGTCCGGCGGCGTGGTGTCGGGCACCCCGACCCAGCGCGGCGGCTACAGCTTCAGCGTGCGCTCGCAGGACTCGCTCGGCGATTTCGCCAACAAGAGCTACAGCGGCACCGTGCAGAGCCCCACCCTGACGCTCGTGCCTGCCAGCGTCACCGCCATCCAGGGCGTGGCCTTCTCGCAGGCGCTGTCCACCACCGGCGGCGTGGCGCCGCATTCGTACCTGCTTGAAACCGGCACCTTCCCGGCCGGCATCAGCGTTTCCTCCGCCGGCGTGGTCAGCGGCACCACCGCCGCGGCGCCCGGCAACTACCCGGTCACCCTGCGGGTCACCGACGCCAGCACGGGTCCGGGCAGCTACTTCGAACTCGAACCCTTCACGGTCACCGTCAGCCCGCCGCCGTCGGTGTCCATCGCCGTCTCCCCCGCCTCGGTGTCCGAGGACGGCGCGACCAACCTGACCTACACCGTCACCCGCAGCCTCAACCTGAGCTCGCCCACCGTGGTGAACCTCACCACCGGCGGCACCGCCACCTCTGGCGTGGACTACACCGGCGGCGTGGCCACCGTGAGCATTCCGGCCGGCGCCACCACGGCCACGGTCACCATCAACCCCTCGGTGGACGGCACGGTGGAAGCCGATGAAACCGTCACGCTTACCGTGGCCGCCGGCACCGGCTATACCGTCGGCGCGCCGGCCAGCGCCACCGGCACCATCCTCAACGACGACGTGCCCACGGCCACCATCGCCGTGTCGCCCGCGGCCGTCGCCGAGGACGGCGCGCCGAACCTGGTCTACACCGTGACGCTCAACCAGGCCTCGTTCAGCGCCTTGTCGCTGAACTTCACCGTCGGCGGCACGGCCGCCAATGGCACCGATTACGCAACGATCGCGTCGCCGCTGGTGATCCCGGCGGGCAACACCACCGGCACGGTCACGGTCAACCCGACCGGCGACACCGTGATCGAGGCCGATGAAACGGTCACGCTCACGCTCAACGCGGGCGCCGGCTACACGGTCGGCGTGCCCAACAGCGCCACCGGCACGATCCTCAACGACGACTTGCCCAACCTCGTCATCAACGACGTCACCGCCAGCGAAGGCAACGCCGGCATCACCAACTTCACGTTCACCGTCAGCCTGAGCGCACCGGCTGGCCCGGGCGGCGTCACCTTCAACATCGCCACCGCCAACGGCAGCGCCACCGCCGGCGTGGATTACGTCGCCAGCAGCCTCACCAGCCAGACCATCCCGGCCGGCAGCAGCACCTACACCTTCACTGTGCTGGCCAACGGCGACACGCTGAACGAGCCCACCGAAACCTTCTTCGTCAACGTCACCAGCGTCACCAACGCGGTGGTGGTGGACGGCCAGGGCGTGGGCAGCATCGTCAACGACGACCCGCTGCCCAGCCTGTCCATCGACGACCTGCTGGTGCCCGAGGGCAACGCCGGCGCGGTGAACCGCAATATCACGGTGAACCTGAGCGCGGCCAGCGGCCAGACGGTGAGCGTGAACTACGCCACCGCGGACGGCACGGCCACCGCGCCCGCCGACTACACCAGCACCAGCGGCACGCTGATCTTCACCCCGGGCCAGACCACGCTCACCATCACCGTGCCGGTGATCGGCGAAACGGTGCCCGAGGCGAACGAAACCTTCTTCGTCAACCTCAGCGGTGCGGTGAACGCCACCATCACCGACAACCAGGGACAGGTCAGCATTGCCAATGACGACGTCCCGGTGACCGTCAACCCGGCCACCGTGCCCAACGGCACCGTGGCGGCGGCGTACTCGCAGACGCTGACCGCCAGCGGCGGCGTGGCACCGTATTCGTTCGCGGTCACCGCCGGCGCGCTGCCGGCGGGCGTGACGCTGTCCCCCGGCGGCACGCTGGCGGGCACGCCCACCGCGGGCGGCACCTTCAACTTCACCGCCACGGCCACCGACAGCAGCCCGCTCCCGGGTCCGTTCTCGGGCAGCCGTGCGTACACGCTGGTGATCGCCGCGCCGACGATTTCCCTGCCGGCCACGCCGCTCGCGGGCGGCACGCTGGGCGCGGCCTACTCGGCGTCCATCACGGCCGCATCGGGCGGCACGTCCCCCTACGGCTACGCGGTCACGGCCGGCGCACTGCCGGGTGGCCTGACGCTCAATACCGCGACCGGTGCGATCACCGGCACGCCCAGCGCGCTGGGCACGTTCAACTTCAGCGTCACCGCCACCGATGCCAGCACCGGCACCGGCCCGTACACCGCCACGCAGAGCTACTCGATCGTGGTGGTGGACGTGGCGCCCGTGGCCAACAACTCGTCGCTGACGGTGGCCTACAACGCCGCCGCCACCAACGTGCCGCTGAACATCACGGGCGGCACCGCGACTTCGGTGGCCATCGCCACGCCCCCCAGCAATGGCACGGCGATCGCCACGGGCACCAGCATCACCTACCAGCCGACGGCCGGCTTCGCGGGCAGCGACAGCTTCACCTACACCGCCACCAACAGCGGCGGCACCTCTGCGCCGGCCACCGTGACGGTGACGGTGAATGACCCGGTCGTCACCATCACGCCCAGCGGTGGCTTCGCGGCCACGGTCGCGGCGCCGTACACGCAGACCTTCACCTTCAACGGCGGCGCGCAGCCCTGGAGCGGCTACCAGGTCACCAACCTGCCGGCCGGCCTGGCCATCACCGGCACCACGGCCAACACGGTCACGGTGTCGGGCACGCCGACGCAGGCGGGCAGCTTCAACCTCAACGTGTCGGCCACCGACAGCAGCACGGGCAACGGCCCGTTCTCCGTGGGCCAGGCGTTCACGCTGACGGTGGCGGGCCCGGGCCTGAGCCTGGCGCCGGCCGCCACCACGTTCAACGCGCCTTACGGCGCCGCGTTCTCGCAGGCGTTCACCGCCAGCGGCGGTACCGGCCCGTACACCTACGTGCGCACCGGCACGCTGCCGCCCGGCGTCAGCTTCGCCGGCAACACGGTGTCGGGCACGCCGACGGCGCCGGGCAGCTTCGCCTTCACGATCACGGCCACCGATACCGGCTCCACCGGCACCGGCGCGCCGTTCACCGTGGCGCAGAACTACACCATCAACGTCGCGGCGCCGGTCATCGTGGTCAACCCGGCCACGGTGCCCAACCCGACCGCGGGCACGGCCTACAGCCAGGTACTGGCGGCCACCGGCGGTATTGGCCCGTACGGCTTCGCGGTGACCGCGGGCACGCTGCCCTCGGGCATCACGCTGTCCACCGGCGGCACGCTGTCGGGCACGTCGAATGAAGTGGGCACGTTCAACTTCACCGTCACCGCCACCGACGCCAACGGCCAGACCGGCTCGCGCGCCTACACCGTGACCATCGCGGCCCCGGTGCTGACGATGAACCCGGCGGCGGGCACGCTCAACGCGCCCTACGGCGTGGCGTACTCGCAGGCATTCACCGCCGGCGGCAGCGCCGGTCCGTTCAACTACGTGCTCACCGGCGCCCTGCCGGCGGGCGTGACGTTCTCGGGCAACACGCTGTCGGGCACGCCCACCGTGCCGGGCAGCTACCCGATCGCGGTCACGGCCACCGACACGGTGCTCACCGGCGCCGGCGCACCGTTCTCGATCGCGCAGAACTACACGATCGAAGTGCCGGCCCCGAGCATCGTGGTCAACCCGGCCACGCTCGCCAACCCGAACGCCGGCGTCGCCTACAGCGAAGTCCTGGCGGCCACCGGCGGCGTGGGTCCGTACGGCTTCGCGGTGACCGCGGGCACGCTGCCCTCGGGCATCACGCTGTCCACCGGCGGCACGCTGTCGGGCACGTCGAATGAAGTGGGCACGTTCAACTTCACCGTCACCGCCACCGACGCCAACGGCCAGACCGGCTCGCGCGCCTACACCGTGACCATCGCAGCCCCCGTGCTGACGATGAACCCGGCCGTGGGCACGCTCAACGCGCCCTACGGCGTGGCGTACTCGCAGGCCTTCACCGCCGGCGGCAGCGCCGGTCCGTTCAACTACGTACTCACCGGCGCCCTGCCGGCGGGCGTGACGTTCTCGGGCAACACGCTGTCGGGCACGCCCACCGTGCCGGGCAGCTACCCGATCACGGTCACGGCCACCGACACGGTGCTCACCGGTGCCGGCGCGCCGTTCTCGGTCGCGCAGAACTACACGCTCGACGTGCCGGCCCCGACCATCGTGGTCAACCCGGCCACGCTGGCCGACGGCATCTCGGCGCAGGCCTACAGCGAAACGCTGGCGGCCAGCGGCGGCGTGGGCCCGTACGGCTTCACGGTGACGGCGGGCGCCCTGCCCGCAGGCCTCACGCTGTCGTCCACCGGCAACCTGTCGGGCACGCCGACGGCCAGCGGCACGTTCAACTTCACCGTCACCGCCACCGACGCCAACGGCCAGACCGGCACGCGCGCCTACACCCTGATGATCGCGGTGCCGGTGCTGACGCTGACGCCCGCCACCCTGCCCTCGGGCATCGTGGGCGTGGCCTACAGCCAGGCGTTCAGCACCTCCGGTGGCCTGGCGCCCTACAGCTACGCGGTCACGGCCGGCGCGCTGCCGGGTGGCCTGACGCTGTCGGCCGCCGGCACGCTGGCGGGTACGCCGACGGCGGCGGGCACGTTCAACTTCACCGTGACCGCCACCGACAGCACCAGCGGCACCGCCGCCACGGTGTCCACGGCCTACAGCGTGGACATCGTGTTCGCACCGCCGGTGGCCACCAACGACACCGCCACGGTGCTGGCCGGCCAGGCGATCACCATCGCCGTGACCAGTAACGACGTGTCCATCGCGCCGATCACCAGCATCGCCATCGCCACGCCGCCCACCCAGGGCACCGCGGTGGTGTCGGGCCTGAACATCGTCTACACCGCGCCGGCCACGGCGTCGCCGACGGTCACCTTCACCTACATCGCCAGCGGTCCGGGCGGCAGCTCCGCGCCGGCCACGGTGACGGTGACGGTGAATCCGCTGCCGGTCGCCACCAACCTCACGGCCACCACCGCGCCGGCCACGCCGGTGCAGGTGACCCTGAACAGCGGCGCCGCCGGCGGTCCGTTCAACGGTGCCTCGGTGGTGTCGCTGTCGCCCGCGGGTTCGGGCACCACGGCCATCGCTGCGTCGGGTGGCAACTACGTGCTCACGTTCACCCCCAACAGCGCCTTCAGCGGCGTGGCGGTGGTGACCTACACGCTGAGCAATGCCTTCACCACTTCGGTGCCGGCCACGGTGACCATCACCGTGCAGCCGCGTCCGGATCCGTCGCTGGATGCGGAAGTGCGCGGCCTGGTGGATGCGCAGGTCGAATCCACCAAGCGCTTCGCCACCACGCAGATCAACAACTTCCAGCAGCGACTGGAGCGCCTGCACAACGGCGGTGAGGGTGGCTTCGACAACGGCCTCGGCTTCGCGATCGACCGTCCGTGCATCCAGCCGCTGGTGGGCTACAGCATCGATCCGTGCAACCCGGACACCAACGGCTTCCGCGGCGGCAATGGCCAGGGCAACTCGGCCAGCGCCACCGGTTCGGCCGGCGGCAACGTCAGTGGCGGCCCGGTGGGCACGTGGATCGGCGGCATGATCCGCTCGGGCGCGCAGGATGGCCGCAACGGCGGCGCCGACATCGACTTCGAGACCGATGGCCTGAGCGCCGGCATCGACTACCGGGTCAACGATGAGTTCGTCATCGGCGGCGGCTTCGGCTTCGGCAAGGACGAGAACGCCATCGGCGACGACGGCACCCGCCTGGACGGCGACGCCCGCACGGTGGCGATCTACGCCAGCTACCACCCGGGCCGCTGGTTCATGGACACGCTGCTGGGCTACCAGTCGCTGGACTACGACCTGCGCCGCTACGTCACCGCCACCGGTGGCCTGGTCAACGGCCAGCGCGACGGCAGCCAGAAGTTCGCCTCGGTGTCGGTGGGCGCGGACATCGTGCGGGAGAACATGCTGCTCACCCCGTACGCCCGCCTCGACGTGGCCCAGGCCCGCCTGGATGCCTACACGGAAACCGGCGACCCGATCTATGCGCTGTCGTTCGAGGACATGGACGTGGACACCACCACGGGCAACCTCGGCATGCGCGTGGACTGGCATTTCGACCAGACTTGGGGCCGGTTCACCCCGCAGGTGCGGCTGGAGTACCAGCATGACTTCAGCGGCCGCTCCGACGCCGTGATCCGCTACGCCGACCTGGTCGGTGGCCCGGTCTACGGGCTGTCGTCCACCGGCTTCGACAACAACCGCTTCATGGTGGGCCTGGGCGCGCTGTTCGACCTCAAGAGCGGCTGGGGCTGGCGCCTGGAGTACCGCGGCCAGGTTGGCAGCGATGGTGAGTCCGACAACGGCGTGAGCGTGAACGTGCAGAAGCAGTTCTAAGCCAAGCGCAAAAGCGTCATCGGGAAGGGGCCGGGAAACCGGCCCCTTTCCTTTTGGCTAGGCGGGAATGGGGGCCGCTGGTAGGCTCCGGGCATCGCTTCCGGGGGACCCATGGCCCACAACCAGTTCGAGCTGCTCAAGCAGCGGCGCTTCCTGCCGTTCTTCCTGACCGCGGCGCTGGGCGCGTTCAACGACAACGTGTTCCGCAACGCCATGCTGGGGCTGATCATCGCCCTGGGCCTGAGCAACGACCAGGTGGCGATGTATTCCAACCTGGCGCCGGCGCTGTTCATCCTTCCCTACTTCCTGTTCTCGGCCACGGCCGGGCAGATCGCCGAGAAGTATGAAAAGGCCGCGCTGATCCGCGTCACCACGGCGATGGAGATCGGCATCATGTCGCTGGCCGCGGTGGGCTTCGTGATGGGCTGGCCGGCGCTGCTGCTGGTGGTGCTGTTCCTGACGGGCCTGCAGTCGACGCTGTTCGGGCCGGTGAAGTATTCGATCCTGCCGCAGGTGCTCAAGCCCGAAGAGCTGACGGGCGGCAACGGCCTGATCGAGATGATCACTTCGATCTCGATCCTGCTGGGCATGATCACCGGCATCGTGCTGCTGATGAACGCCGAGTCGGGCCCGATGTACGCCGCGGCGGCCGTGATCGCCCTGGCCGTGCTGGGGCATCTGGTGAGCCGCGCCATCCCGCGCGCACCGGCCGGTGCGCCCGACCTCAAGGTCAGCTGGATCCCGGTGAAGGAAACGCTGGGCGTGATGCGCCTGATGCGCAAGCAGAAGGCCGTCAGCAATTCGGTGCTGGGCATTTCCTGGTTCTGGTTCGTCGGCACGGCGCTGTCGGCGCAGCTGCCCAACTACGCCGAACTGCACCTGGGTGCGGCCGACGGCAACCTCACGGTGTACCTGCTGTGCCTGGCGCTGTTCTCGATCGGCACCGGCGCGGGCTCGCTGATGTGCGAGAAGCTTTCCGGGCGCACGGTGGAGATCGGCCTGGTGCCGATGGGCGCGCTGGGCATCACCGCCTTCGCGCTGGACCTGTATTTCGCGCGCATCGGCCTGGCCCCGGTGGGCGGGCTGGACGCGGCGGGCTTCATCGCCCAGCCGGGCAGCGTGCGCATCATGTTCGACCTGACCATGATCGGCATGTTCGCCGGCTTCTTCGTGGTGCCGCTGTTCGCGCTGGTGCAGAGCCGCACGCCGGGCGACGAGCTGTCGCGCGTGATCGCCGCCACCAACGTGCAGAACGCCGTCTTCATCGTGGCCGCGGCCATGGGCAGCCTGCTGGTGCAGCAGAAGCTGGGCTGGTCGATACCGCAGGTGTTCCTGGCGGTGGCGATCATGAATGCGATCGTCACGATCTGGATATTCACGATCGTGCCCGAGTTCTTCATGCGCTTCCTGGCATGGATCTACGTGCGCACGCTCTACCGCGTGCGTACCGACGGCATCGAGGAACACGTGCCCGACGAGGGCGCGGCGCTGCTGGTGTGCAACCACGTCAGCTACATGGACGCGCTGATCATCAGTGCGTCGGTGCCGCGGCCGATCCGCTTCGTCATGTACTACAAGATCTTCCAGATCCCGGTGATGAGCTGGATCTTCCGCACCGCCAAGGCCATCCCCATCGCCGGCGCGCGCGAAGACCCCGAAATGATGCAAAAGGCCTTCGACGACGTGGACGCCGCGCTGGCCGACGGCCAGCTGGTGTGCATCTTCCCCGAGGGCGCGCTGACCAAGGACGGGAACATCGCGCCGTTCAAGGGCGGCGTGGAGAGAATCCTCGAGCGCCGCGCGGTGCCGGTGGTGCCGATGGCGCTCAAGGGCACGTGGGACAGCATGTGGAGCCGCCAGGGCTCGCGCATGCGCCGCCTGCGCCTGCCGCGCCGCTTCCGCGCCCACATCGAAGTGGTGGCCGTGCCCGCCGTGCCTGGCGAAACCGCCACCGCCGAAGCGCTGGAAGCCACCGTGCGCCAGCTGCGCGGTGACAAGGCCTAGCTCGACCGCCGGCGAAAAAACTCTTGATTGACCCTGGTCGTCACATGCCGCTAACGTGAGCGGCTTATGCACAAGGCGTCGCTTCGACGCCACCCAGGGGAACCCATGTACTGCCAGAAGTGCGGCCACGAAAACAGCGACCGGGCGCTCCAGTGCGCCGCCTGCGGCGAAATCCTGGTCCCCGTGACCAAGCCGCCGATGGATGCCATGCCGCCGCCGGCGCCGACCTACCCGCCGCGAACCCACGTGGTCGGCCCGCCGAACCATCTGGTGTGGGCGATCCTGGCCACGCTGTTCTGCTGCCTGCCCGGCGGCATCGTGGCCATCGTCTACGCCGCGCAGGTGGACTCGAAGTTCATGGCCGGCGACGTGGCCGGCGCGCAGTACGCGTCCGACCAGGCCAAGCTGTGGTGCTGGATTTCGGCCGGCGTGATCCTGGCCATCATCGTGGGCTACTTCCTGCTGATGCTGGCCGCCGTCATTGGCGGCGGCATGCAGTGACCGCCGGCGGGCGCGCCCGCTGATGCACCGCGCGTGGGCCCTGGGCGGCCTGCTGGCCGCGGCCGTGGTGGGCGCGGCGGTGCTCTGGCAGTTCGATCCGAACGTGGCCGGCAATCCGCTGCCGCCCTGCCCGTCGCGGTGGCTGACGGGGCTGTTCTGCCCGGGATGCGGCACCACGCGCGCCCTGCACGCGCTGCTGCACGGCGACCTGCCGGGCGCGCTGGCCATGAATCCGCTGATGGTGGTGTCGCTGCCGCCGGTGGCGGTGCTGCTGGCGCAGGCGCTGGACCTGCTCCCCAAACCGCTGGAGCCCCTGGCGCGGCGGCTGGGCAACGCCCGCGCCTGGGCTGCGGTCGTGATCAGCTACGCGGTGCTGCGCAACCTGCCGTGGCCGCCGTTTTCCTGGCTGGCGCCGGGCGGCCTGGGCTGAGGCCTGCGCGGCGGCAACGAATTCAATCGTCCGCCAGCGCCACTTCGATGAAGTTCTTGGCCTGGCCGATCTGTTCGGGCGCGCCTTCGCTGCGGAACTTGCGGAACAGGCCCTTGGGCACGTAGCGCTGCGCCATCACCACGCCCAGCGGCTGGCTGCGGTCGCAGGCCATGGCGACGATGGCGTCCCACTTCTTGCCGTCAGCCAGGGTGACGCGGCTGTCGATCACCAGCGCGCAGCGCTGGATGCCCGGGCGCTGGGACTTGATGGCCTGCAGCGCCAGCTCCATCGGGTCCACGCCGCCGGTGTCGTCGTAGAGCAGCATCATCGTGCCGGTTTCATCGAGCAGGAACGGGTGCAGGGGCGAGCCGGCCGCCTCCACCTGGCGGATGCCCTGTTCCAGGGCGCGCGCCACGATGTCTTCCAGTGTGAGCATGGGGATCTCCCGACCAGCACTCAGCCGCGGCGCCAGGCGTCGGAGTGCGGCAGTTTGGCGCGCGCCTCGGGCGAGGCATACCAGCGCGTCAGCCCGCAGTCGGCGCACACCGCCACGGTGAACTTCGCGGCGCTGAAAAGGGAACCCAGCCCCGCGAGGTTGTTCGGCGCATAGCCACCGCCGGCGCTGATGCCCCCCTGGCGATAAACGCGGCTGCCGTCGCATTCGGGGCAGCGGGAAACCTCAGCCATCGGACAACTCCAGGAAAGTTCGGAAGCGCGCGATCAAATCGTCCAGCCGGCCAGCACCAGCATGGCCAGCACGCCCAGCCACAGCAGCAGGATGCGCCACACCAGGCTCATCGCATCGCGCAGCTCCAGCAGGTCGGGCGCCTGCGCGGGGCCGTCCACGGCGTAGGCGTCCTCTTCAGCCAGTTCGCTGGCCACGCTGGCGCGCGCGGCGGCGTCCAGGAAACCCGGCTCCAGGCGCACGCCCTGCGCGTGCCAGTCGCGCCAGGCGCTGAGCACGCGGTCGAAGTCGGCCGCCAGCGCCAGCGCGAAGGTCATCAGCTGCGCCACGGGCCAGTTCAGCACCGCCAGCGACGTCCGCGCCAGGCCGCGCTGGCCCTCGGGCAGGCTGCGGCGCGCTTCGCCCTGCGCGCACAGCGAAATCAGCCGGTAGCCCAGCGCACCCACCGCGCCCGCCACCAGGAACCAGAACAGCACGCCGAACCAGCGCCACAGCGCGCAGCGGAACACGGCGGCCACCAGCGTCGGGCCTTCCACCACCGGCTCGCCGCCGTCGGGGAACAGCGCCACCGCCGCGGCGCGGCGGGCTTCGGGGCCGCGGGCTTCGATCACTTCCTCCACGTCCAGGCTCAGGTCTCGCGGGCCCCAGGTGTAGAGCAGCGCCAGCAGCGCGAAGGCAAAGGCCGGCAGCCCGTACCAGAGATCGTCGATCAGGAACTGCGCGGCGCCCACGGCCAGCAGCGGCAGGCCCACGGCAATCAGCAGGCCCACGCGGTTGGGCCATTCGCCGCCGGCCTGGCGGCCCAGCCAGTGCAGCCAGCCGATGAACCAGTCGTAGCGGCGCAGCGCCGGCAGCGACGGGAAGACGTGCCCGAGCAGGAGCGAAACAACGACGGCGATGAGCGCGGCGGACATGGCGTGATTCTATCCCCGAAATCCGTCCGCCCCGACAGCCTCAGCCCACGGGCTGGAAGCCGTCGCCCTCGCGGCCGCGGGCTTGCGCCATCCACTCGTCGATCAGCCAGCGCGCAATGGACATGCGCGGCGAAAGCTGCAGCTCGCCCGAGGCCACGGCGGCGTCGATGTCGGCCACGCTGAACCAGCGCGCCTGCTCCAGTTCGTCGCCCACCGAGGGCTCCAGCGGCAGCGCCTGGGCGTGGAAGCCCACCATCAGCGCGGCCGGGAACGGCCAGGGCTGGGACGCGGCGTAGGTGCTTTCCAGCACCGGCACGCCGGCCTCTTCCATCACTTCGCGGGCCACGGCCTGTTCCAGCGACTCGCCCGGTTCGACGAACCCGGCCAGCACGCTCCAGCGCTTGGCCGGCCAGCTGGCCTGGCGGCCCAGCAGCAGGCGGTCGCCGTCGGTGACCGCGACGATGATGGCCGGATCGGTGCGCGGGTAATGCTCCAGGCCGCAGTTCGCGCAGCGGGCGCAGTAGCCGCTCTTGCACAGGGCCAGCGCGTGGCCGCAGCCGCCGCAGAAGCGGTTGCGCTGCTGCCAGTGCAGCAGCGCGCGGGCCTGGGCCAGGGCCGCGGCGTCCAGCGCCGGCCACGCGTGCGCGGCCGAGCGCAGGTCCAGGCGGCCAGGCAGGGGCTCGGGCAGGATTTCATGGGGCACGGCAAACCAGGCGCCGTCGTCGGACAGCCCGAGGAAGCTGGCCGCCTCGGGCATTTCCTCCATCAGGCTGGCGCCAAACAGGAGTTCGGGCGCTTCGACCGTGCCGGGGAAGCGCGCGTTGCCGTCGGTGTCCACCACCAGCACCCGGGCGCGGGCCCAGCGCACCCGGAGGTCTTCCGGGCGCTCGCGCATCAGTTCGGAACGGTCCAGGCCCGGACCGCGGAAGGCGTAGCCCGGCGGCGTGGCGCCCATGCCGGTTTCAGGCCGAGAAGCTGCTGCCGCAGCCGCAGGTGGTCTTGGCGTTGGGGTTGCGGATGACGAACTGCGCGCCCTGCAGGCTTTCGCGATAGTCCACTTCGGCGCCCATCAGGTACTGCAGGCTGAGCGGGTCGACCAGCAGGGTGACGCCGTCGCGGCTGAGCGCCAGGTCGTCGTCGGACTGCTGTTCGTCGAACTCGAAGCCGTACTGGAAGCCCGAACAGCCGCCGCCGCTGATGAACACCCGCAGCTTCAGCCCGGGATTGCCCTCTTCGGCGATCAGCGCCGCGACCTTGGCGGCCGCGGCGGACGTGAACTCGAGCGGAGCGTCGAGCTGCTGGTAGCTGGGATGCATTTCCATGCCGGCAAAGATGGGCGCTCCGGCCCGCGGATTCAAGCGCTCTGTGCTTCGGCCTTGGCCTTGCCGATGGCCGCCACCGTGGCCTCGGGGCCCGTCAGCTGGGCCAGGGGCGCGTCGGCGTGGATCAGGCGGCCGGTGATCATGGCGCCGGCGGCCATTTCCACCACCTTGTAGTGGATGTTGCCATTCACGCGCGCGTGCGCCGCCAGCTCGATGCGCTCGCCGGCGTGGACGTCGCCGGTCATGCGGCCGCTGATCACCACCACGGGGGCGCGCACCTCGCCTTCGATGTGGCCGTTGTCGGCGATGGTGATCACCGCGGCCGAGCCGTCGTCGGCGCTCACCTTGCCGTAGATGGTGCCCTCGACGTACAGGCCGCCCGAGAAGCTGATGTCGCCGCGGATGACGGCGTGCGGGCCGATGAGGGTTTCAACGGCGTGGCCGCCGCTGCGGGGGGATTTTTTCTTGTCGCCCATGCCTAGCATCTCAATCTCCTCGTGGCGCCTCGGCCTGCCAGGGGAAAGCCTGGTCCACGGTGCTGCCGTCCGAGCGCAGCTGCACCCGGACGCGTTGGGGGGTAAAGCCCTCGGGCAGCACCACGCTGCCTTCGAGCTGCTGGAAATAGCGGAACGAGAACGGCTGGCCGGGTGCGCCCGGCTTCTGTAGTAAGTCTTCCCAGCGCAGGCTGCGCAGGCGGCCATCGCTGACGCCTTCCACCGACACGCGCGCCTCGCCCTTGCTGATGGCGCCCCGGTTGAGGTTCTGGGTGAGGGTGACGGTGTAGCGCCAGGTGCCGCCCTCTTCGGGCGTGAACAGCACTTCGTGCACCGACAGGCCGCGGCGCTGGCCGGTGGCGCCCACCAGGCGCTCGTAGAAGGCCACGTCGGCGCGCAGGCCCGACACTTCCTCCTCGCGCTCGGCCAGTGCGGCCTGCAGCTCGGTGTTGGCGCTGCGGCTGATCTGGTCGCTGCGGCGCAGGGTGGCCACGTTCTGGCGCAGCTGCTTCACCAGGGCCTCGGCCTGGGCGGCGCGCTTGGTGTTCACCGCCAGGCTTTCCCGGGCCTTGTCCAGGCCGGGCGCGGCGCGCATCGTGGCCCAGGAATACACGGCCACCAGGCTCAGCACCCACAGCACCAGGCCCACCACCAGCAGCACGCGCATGTGCGGCCGGTGCGGCACGATCACGAAGCGGGGCTTGTCGGGGGCGGGGGTGCTCATCGGGGCGGCGGGGGCCGGGGAAGTGAGGGGACCGTGAATCAGGCCGCGCGGCGGGGGCCAGCGTCAAGGCGCGGCATCACTATACTGTGAACTGCGTCACCCTCCGGGAGCTCGACATGACCGAAGCACACATTTTCGCCCTGGGCCTGGCCCTGGCCTGCCTGGCCGGCGTGCGCGCCTACTTCACCGTGTTCGGGGTCGGCCTGGCCGGCCTGATGGGCTGGGTGGACCTGCCCACGGCCCTGCAGGTCACCACCTCGCCCTGGGTGCTGGGCACCGCCGGGGCGCTGGCCGTGGTGGAGTTCAGCGCCGACAAGATCCCCGGCGTGGATTCGGGCTGGGACCTGCTGCAGACCCTGGCGCGGGTGCCGGCGGGCGCCTTCCTGGCCGCCGCCACGCTGTCGGACGACGGCCAGCTCAGCGGCGGCGCACTGGCCTTGGGCGCGGGCGCGGCCCTCACCACGCACGCCATCAAGGCCAGCACCCGCGCCGTCATCAACGCCTCGCCCGAGCCGCTGTCGAACTGGACCGCGTCGCTGGGTGAAGACGCGGCGGCGATGGGCGCGATGGCCCTGGTGTTCGCGCACCCGCTGCTGGCGCTGGGCGTGCTGCTGGGCGCCTTGCTGACGTTCGCGGCCAGCGTGTACCTGCTGGCGCGCTGGCTGGTGCGGCGCGCCACCCGCCGCAGGCCGGCGGGCGCGGCCACGGGCGCGTGACGAAGCCCATTGCTGTCCGCTGATCCGCGCGATCGTCGTTAGCCTTCGGACATGACCGACGGCAGCCTGACAGCCGTGAGCCCGGGGGGCATAATCCAAGGCCAACCGGGGGCACTCTGATGAATCCGCACGACGAGTCCAGACTCGCCGAACACCGCCACGCCTTCCTGCGCCTGCTGCCCAGGCGCGTGGAAATGATCGGCCGCCGCCTGCACCGGTTCCTGCAGGAAGGCTGGGACATCAACGGCCTGTCCCTGATGCACCACGACGCCCACTGGCTCGGCGAAGCCTGCGCCCGCCACGGCCTGGACGAAGCCAGCGGCCACTTCGCGCGCATGCACGCCCTGCTGGGCGAAACGCTGGAGAACCAGTCCCTGCCCGACCCGAGCCTGGGCGAGCGCCTTTGGCACCTGGTGGAGGACATCGGCGGCGCCGTGCCCATGACCGCCGAGCCCGGCACCGCGACTGCCTCGGGCACCGGCACCGACGCCGGCCCGCAGCGCCAGTCCGACCATGGCGGCCGCGGTGAAACCCCGCCCGCCAACTACTGGCGCCGCTGGGGCGACGACGCGCCGGCCGCCCGCACCATCGAAATCCGCGAACCCGCCGCGGCCGAACCCGCTCCGGC
>FSSH01002259.1_pt1 | contig 21327 bp, 23 predicted proteins | sample 1166101 | NCBI WGS metagenome assembly FSSH01 (sample SAMEA32972668, study PRJEB13176) | freshwater metagenome | biome: Drinking water system; feature: Biomass in drinking water that filtered by 0.45 um membrane; material: drinking water | place: USA | collected 2012-12-20 | depth 0 m | reverse complement strand
TGCAGGAACGCAGCGCCGCTCGCGAAAGCCGCCTGTTCTTTGGTGGCGGTGCGGGGGCAGCTGCTGTCGGTGACGGATCGGAAGTTGCCGATGCCGGCGGTGGGCCGCCGGCGCCGCAGCTTGCAGCAGAGGCTCAGCGTCCCGCCTTTGCCGACCGCCCCGCCGAGCGCCGGACGGTATCAGCGAGCCGGATCGAGCCACCGGCGGGCACCCATGTCTTGCAGGCGGGCAGCATCATTCCTGCTGCCCTCATCACCGGGATTCGCTCCGATCTTCCGGGTCAGGTCACCGCGCAGGTGACCGAACCTGTCTATGACAGCGTCACCGGCCGCATCCTGCTCATCCCCCAAGGATCACGGCTGATCGGCGACTATAATGCCGACGTATCATTCGGCCAGCGCCGGGTGCAGCTTGCATGGAACCGCCTGATTCTGCCCGATGGCCGGTCGATCGTGCTCGAACGCCAACCCGGCGGCGACCCGTCCGGCTTTGCCGGGCTGCAGGACGGCGTGGACTTCCATTGGGGCGGCGTTCTGCGCGCGGCGCTGGTTTCGACCCTGCTGGGTGTTGGCGGCGAGCTTGGCGCTGGCAATGACGACAATCTCACCCGCGCGCTGCGTCGCGGCTCGCAGGACAGCATCGGCCGCGCGGGCGAACAGGTGGTCAGCCGCGAGCTCGATGTGCGGCCGACCTTGACCATCCGTCCGGGTTTTCCCGTGCGCGTGGTGGTGACCCGTGATCTGGTATTGGGAGGAGGATCATGACCCGATTGAAACTGGCCGATCTGGCCGACGAAAAGCCGGTCAAGGTAACCGTCGAGCTCTCCTCCCGACTTCACCGCGAACTGATCTCCTATGGCTTGGCGATCAACGGCGGTGATACCAAAGATGCTCCCACACCCGAGCGACTGATCCCGCCGATGATCGAGCGCTTCATCGCAACCGACCGGTCCTTCGCCAAATTGCGGCGCTCGGGTCAGGCCGGGTAGCGTTCGCTGATCAGTTCGAAGAAGCGCTTCAGCGCTGGGTTATCGTTATCCTCGCGCCAGTAGAAAGCATAATCCAGGCGCGCAGCACCGCCTTGATCGATAATTTCCGCGAAGGTCAGGTCTGGCCAATGCACACCGATCGACGCTTCAGTGGCCAGCGTGATGTATCGCCCGAACGGGACCGTGCTCAAAACACTTTCGAGGCTCGTGTCTTGCATGATTAGGTTCGCACGATAGCCCTGATCCGATAAGCGACGTTGCAGAATTCGGGCCATCGCAGAGCCCACACCCTGGCTGGGCAATACAAAGACCTGTCGGCGAAAATCACTCCAGTGAAGCCGGTCTGACTTGGCCAATTGATGGTCTTTCGGCAACGCAACAAGCAATCGCTCCGACCATGCCGAGCGCCGCGAGATGCCGGCGTCGTGCGCATCCGACGGCATCAGAGCGACGTCAATGATCCGTGCCTTCAGGTCACTGAGCATCCGCTCGGGATCGGCCTCGATTCCGTCAAACTGAATGTCGGGGTGACGCCGCATATATTCGCCAATGGTCGCGCGCATGTTGCCGGCCATCAAGGACGCACTAAAGCCGACCGCAATCCTGCCCTCCTCACCATAGCTGACGGCGCGGGCTGTCGTCTGAAGATTGTCGATGTCAGTAAGAATGCGGCGGGCAACGCTCAGGAATGCCTTGCCCTGTTCGGTCGGTATCGCGCCGCGCGTGCTGCGTTCAAAGAGCTTGATCCCGAGGCGAGCTTCCAGTGCGGCTATGCGTCTGCTCAGTGTCGATTGCTTGATGCGCATTGCTTCGGCGGCGCGTGAGAAATTCTGGGCATCGGCTGTAGCAACAGCAAATCTGAGCTGACGCACTTCGATCATACGCTACGCGACCTTTATCATCTTCTCCCCGGCCGCATTATCACCAATAGTCAGGATCATCCAAATTTTTCCAATGTCTTCAATGACGAGCGGGCGAGTTCGCCGCTGCTAGAAGTGCGCATTCTTGGTCTTGGCACGTGTTGTTAAACGATGGATCAGCTTGGTTGAGACTTCATACTTCCTGCCATATCTGAAGCAAAGATCAGTTCAGGATATATCGGCCGATGACCAGTGGATGTGCACGATACGCCATTGCCCATTCACCTGCCTGAGCATCATCGTCTCGACCGACCGGCTATTGATCGCGCGCGCGCGGTACGTTCCGGAGACCGTTTCGACGCTCATGACCCACGCCATATCGCCTTGCATTCCATGCGTCCGGCTGACCAGGGTTCGCGGCACTGCGGCGCTGAAGGCAGCGTCGGCTTCCAGATGATGGCTGGCATATTCGGCGCGGCTGTTTTCAATGCCGCCAGATTCGAAAATCACGACGTCTTCGGACAGGTGCGTCTGCGCGGCGTCCGTATCGCCGCTGGCAAGTGCTGCGTGGAAGGCCATAACGGTGCCGACGGGTGTTGCCGCATCGACCGGCGCTTCCGGATTTGCCGAAGCGGGCGTTCGCGGCGCATCATGCGGCCCCGGATGCGCGGCCGTCAGACTTAGTCCGATCGCCGCAATGCCGACGAGATACGCAGCACGTCACCCTGCCAGCTGTATCATTTTACCGTCGATCATCGTTTCTTCCTCCCTCGATCAGTCTCTTGGTTACATCATCATCGGAGACATCATGCCCAGCACGGCAACCAGTCCAATCACTACGAAAGCCAACATCAACTCGCCTGCCAGGCTCCTGCGGAGGCGCGATAGAGTGATTGAGGGTTCCATCCTCTCGCTCTCGCCATCCAGGGCCGCCTGCCGTCCGATCCGGGCGTTTTGTGCGCCAAACGCAAGCATAGCACCAACCAAAACCACTTTCGCGATCAGCAAGAAGCCGTAAGGCGTGGTCAAGACCGCCACGCTGTTCTCCAGTCCAAAGATCAACTGCGCGTTGATCACGCCCGTCAGTGCAGCTGCAGCGACCAGGCCGACGCCTAGCGGCGCGAACCCGTGCATCACGCGAAGCAGCGGCAAGGCAGGGATGAGATCGGGCTGCCGGTGGGCTTTGACCGTAAGCATGAGGAACCAACATATTGCGCTCAGCCACAGGCTGGTCGCCAACAGATGGACGCCATTGTTCAAGCGGTGGAACAGGCCCAATCCGGCTTCAGTCGCAGCCGCATGGCCGCTCCAGCCAAGCGTCAGCAATGCGCCAGCGAAGCACATGGCCGCAATCAGCGTGGCTTCCCTTCCTGCTCGGCTTGCAAGTATCGCGCAAAGGCCGGCGATCAGCAGCGCAAGGCGTATCAGAAAAGCCATGCCCATTTCGGTGCCGATGATCATCGCCTCGATCATCGGCCAGTCGAGCGAAGCAATCGGCGCGCCCATCATTGCTGCAATCGACACCAGCATCAGCGCGATTGACGACAGCGGCGCAGAAACGGCGACGAGGGTCAAAGCAGCCCTGCCCTCATCCTGCGACACCCACTCGAGGTGGCGCAGCTTCAGCGACCGGAACGCCGTCCAACCGAACAGGCAAAGCAGCGCGCCATAATGCGCAAATCGCAACCCCGGTTCGGCCAGCCCCCCCACGCTGTTGTCAGCTGACGATGAAGTTGACGGTGCCGTTCATGCGATGCCCATCGGCTCCCGCGGCCTGCCAGCGCACCTCATAGGTTCCGGCGCGCAGCGGCTGTCGTAGGGTGAGCGTCATGGTCTTGTTGCCATTGCTCCAGGCCGTCGTGAAATTGCGGATCACCATCTCGCCGTGGTTCGCCATCCCGGGCATCGCGGTCATGACGATGCTGGCGGCGGCGGTCGGCGGCAACAAGGCTTCGCTGAATGTGAGGGTCACCGCCCGCGGGCGCGCAACGGTTGCGCCCTCAGCAGGAGTCGAGGCGACGACGCGCGTATGGGCGAGCGCGATCGACGGGGCCGCAAGCGGCGCAGCGATCATGGCAATTGCGGCGAGGAGAGATGCGAATTTCATGGGGTATTCCTTTGCTTCAAAACCAGAAACGGATGCCGACAAGATAGTTGGTAACGCTGGAATCCTCGCCGCGCGCGCGGGCATAATCGGCGCTGCCGCCGAGGCGCCAGCTTTGTTCGATGCCGATATAGGGGGCAAACTCGCGGATGAATTCGTAGCGCAGCCGCACGCCGACCTCGACCGAGTCGATCCCTGAACCGATGCCGAGGCGCGGAATGTCCTGCGCCGACAAGTTCACCTCGGCGCGCGGTTGCACGATCAGACGCTGCGTGATCCGCTGGTCGACCTCGCCCTCTATCCGCGCCGTGAGATCGCCGCGCTGTGACAGAAACAATGCGGCGTCGACTTCAAACATATAGGGCGAAAGCCCTTGCACGCCGATCACTGCATGTGTGGTGTCGGGTCCGCCGAGGTCTTGCCGCACGCCCGCCTGCAGATCCCAGAAGGGCGCAATGGCCCGGGCGTAAAGCGCCTGAACTTCGGCTTGTTCAATCGGTTCGCCGAACGTGCCTTCACCTTCGCTCTTGAACCAGAGCCGGCTCGTCGGGCCACCATAATAGCCCTGAAGATCCCACAGATAGCCCTCACGGCCGTCGCGCACCTGCGTCTCGAAACGATCTCCCTGGAACCAGAAGACCGGAAAATCGCCATGGGTGCGTTGCAGATCCTCGCGCGACGCTCGCATCGCGTCGGCGCCCCAAATGGCATCGGCAGCGCGCGGTGGACCGCTTCCGACCTCAGGTGGCGGCGGGGTTTCCATGGCAGGTCCAGGCGATGCCGACGCTGCGTCGTCCATCATGCCATGATCCATGGTGCTGTGGTCCATGCCAGCCATCGGATCGGCAGGCGCAGCCGGCCCACCCGTCATGTCATGGCCCGCGTGAGGGTCGATTGGCTCAGCGGTCGCAGGCTGCTCAGGCATTACGTGCCCCGCGTGCGGATCGGCCGGATCAGGCGCGGGCGTAGTCGGCGCGGCCGGCATGCCGTGCCCGGCATGGGGATCGCCGGGCGCTGGAGCAGGTGTCGGCGCTGGCGCTGGCGCAGGCATTGCATGCCCTTGATGCTGCGCGAAGGCCGGGACGGAGATCATCGCGCTCCCGAGCAGGGCCGCTGACAGGACAGACCGCACGCTCATGCGCCGCCGCCCGGACCGACCACGGTCACGGTCTGCATCATCCCGCCATGCATGTGATACATCAGGTGGCAGTGGAATGCCCAGTCGCCGGGTTCGTTGGCGGTGAGATCAAATTGCGCGCTGGCGCCGGGCTGGACGATCACGACGTTCTTGCGCGGCTGATGCGCAGCGCTTTCCCCGTTGACCAGTTCGAAGAACATGCCGTGCAGATGGATGGGGTGCGCCATCATCGTGTTGTTGATGAGCTTCACCCGCACCCGCTCGTTCCATGCAAAACGGATCGGCACGTCGCTGACGGCCGAATACATCCGTCCGTCGAACGACCACATGTAGCGCTCCATGTTGCCCGTCAGGTGGAGTTCGAGCAGCCGCGAAGGCTCGCGCGTGTCGGGGTTGGCCTCAAGCGCGGTGAGCATCCGATAGTTGAGCACGCGGTGCGGCACATCGCGCAGGCCAAGCCCGGGATCGCCCATTTTGTCGACCGGCGCCATCGACACCATGTCCACGCCCGGGCCGACTGCGACATCGGGCGGTAGCAGCGTGGTGTCGCGCATCATCATCCCGTCCATGCTCATGCCGTCCATCGCCATGCCCGCCATTGCGCCATCGGCGGCGTCAGCAGGTACGGCCGGATCGCCATGGCCCATGGCGGCGTGGTCCATTTCGCTTGCTGCAGCATCTGCGGCGGCGCCGCCATGATCCATCATGCTGTGATCCATGCCATCAGAGCCGTGGTTCATGCCCATGTCGCCCATGGTCAACAGCGGCGGATCGCGCAGGGCCGGCACCGCAGCGCGCGCGCCGGGGCGGCTCGCCAGCATCGCCAGAGCCATGCCTGATCGGTCCATCGATTCGCCCACGATGGCATAGGCATCAGCCTCACCGGGAGTGACGATCACGTCATAGATTTCAGCCGTGCCGATCTGGAATTCGTCGACCTCAACCGGGCGCACATTCTGGCCATCGGCAGCGATGATAGTCATCGGCAGGCCTGGAATGCGAACATTGAAAAAGCTTTGCGCGGATCCATTGATGATGCGCAGCCGCACGCGTTCTCCGGCGCGGAACAGATATTCCATCCCCTCGGTTGGGCCGCGCCCGTTGGCGAGGAAGGTGTAGGTCGGCGCGCCGATATCCATGATGTCGGTCGGCATCATCCGCATTTCGGCCCACATCCGCCGTTCTTCACCCGACATCGGATATTGGTCAGTCCAGGTGCTCAGCTGCCGATTGAAATAGCCTTCGCCCGTGCGCAACCGGCTCATGATGAAATGCGGATCGAGCACGGTGAAGTCGCTCAGCAGCAGGATGTAATCGCGATCAAACTGCACCGGCTCGGCCCCTGCCGGATCGATGATCATCGGGCCGTAATGGCCGGATTGCTCCTGCAGACCCGAATGGCTGTGATACCAATAGGTGCCCGACTGGCGGATGGGGAACTCGTAGGTGAAGGTCTGGCCCGGTTTGATACCGGGAAAGCTGATGCCCGGCACCCCATCCATGTGGAACGGCAAAAGGAAGCCGTGCCAGTGGACCGACGTATCGGTCTCCAGGTTATTGGTGACATTCAGGCGGACATTCTGCCCTTCGCGCAGCCGGATCAGCGGGCCGGGGACACTGCCATTGACGGCAATGCCCGGGCCGCGCCGCCCTTCGACAATGCGGTGGCCGCTGCCAACGGTCAGATCGATGACATCGCCTGATAGCTCGCCAAAGCCTGCTGGAATACGCGGGCCGCCGCGCCCATGGCTGCCGCTGCGGTGGACGCTATGCCCTTGCGCCCAGGCCGGCATGGCAGCGAAGGCGGATCCCGCGCCGAGGGCGGCGATCAGGTGACGTCGTGTAAGGTTCGGACTGTTCATACGCTTCTATACGCGCGTGTCCGGGCCACCCCTCACAATGCCCACCAATTTTTGACGCGCGCGAGAAAGCCGCGTCTCGACCGCCTTAACACTGATGCCCAGCGTCATTGCTGTCTCCTGCTGGCTCAACCCCTCAACCGTGCACAAAATCAACACGTCTTTCAGCTTGGCCGGAAGCTCCGCGATCGCACTGGCGGTCGCGGCAAGCTCGGCGCGGTCTGCAGCAAGTGTTTCCGCAGAAGGCGTATCATCAGCGATCCAGTCCGCCGTGTGCTCGGGCATCGGCAGGCCGATGAACCGCCTGACCGCGCGGCGACGAGCCCAGTCCCGGCATTTGTTCAGCGTAATGGCGCTGATCCAGGCCTTGAAAGGTCGCTCGGGATCATAGCGGTTGAGCGCAGCAAACGCGGCGACGAACGCTTCCTGCGCAATATCGAAGGCTTCTTCGGGATCGCCCGTCGCCGAGCGCGCAAGCCGGTAGACGGTCTCACGGTAGCGCTCAACCAGCGCACGTTGCGCGCCGGACCCTCCGGCCCGTGCGTCGCGTATAAGCGCCGCATCCAGATTGTCTGAGGTCACTGCGGCTGTGTAGCGAGGCTCTTGCTAACCACCGCATCGAACCGCGCCTGTTGATCGGGACGAAGAATGGCCCGCATCGCGAAAACATGCTCGAGCGTCGCCTTCTGGAGATCCCCCATCGCATCATGCGTATCGTCCACCGCCGCAGAAACGCGGGGACCATTTTCATGTTCGGCGGCGATGGCGTCGCCGAGGAGTGCATTGCTTCGCCTGAGCCGGTCTTCGAGCGCCTCGCGCCGCGCAGCAAACTGGCGCTCCAGTGCGGTCAGTTCTTGTTCCTGGGCCGGATCAAGGTCGGGCTCACCATGAATCAAGGCATGGAGTTCAGCCCCACCATGGTGCGGTGCGGGTTGAAGCATGCGCCCAAGCCACACCCCGACCAGCGCGAGCGCAATGATCAGCGCCGCTACCAAGGCGATACGACGAAGATTCATTCCTGACCCAATGCAATCAAGGGCGTAAGCGAAGAAGGCGGCCCGAAGGCAGCCAGGGGCACCTCGGCGCGTGCTGGCACCTGGAGCCCGCCGACGACCCCCATCCCCAACGACACAACGAGCCCCAGTCCGAGCATAGCCCGCGTCTGCCGCACCTCGTTCTGCGCGCGAGCCGCCAGCCTTCCGCCGTCAAGGGCGGAAAGATCCGGCACGGGAAGCCCGGCCAGTCGGGCGAGATTTGCGTCGAGGTCCATCATGAAGCTCCTTCGGGATTGTATACGCGGGCGCGGCAAATACCCCTCATGTTGCCACCTTCGATCCTGCATTTTCTTGGTCAAAGCTGAAAGCATCGATGATGGGACAGGGTCCGGATTGTTCCGACGCACAGTCATCTGCGAGCCTGACGAGGGCTCCCCGCATGGTTTGCAACGTCGCGATTTTCTCATCGAGAGCCGCGATCCTAACGCGTGCCAGATTCTGCGCCGCTGTGCGATCGCCCGTATCGAGAGCAAGAAGGGTCGCGATCTCGTCAAGCGTGAAGCCCGCAGTCTGCGCCGAGCGGATCGATTGCAAACGGCCAAGATCGATGCGCGTATAGCGGCGTGGCCCCTCATGCCGCGCAGGCTGCGCCAGCAATCCGCGCCGCTGATAATAGCGGATCGTCTCGACATTGACCCTGCCTGCGCGGGCAAATTCACCAATTTTCATTTTCACCCTTGATTCCGTACCATGGTACGGGACCTATATGGGCTGCATTGCTGCGATCCAAAGGAAATCTCCAATGCCCAAGCCCATAAAAACCGCGGTGCTCCACCGCATGGTAATGCCCAATCACACATGTCCTTATGGCCTGAAATCCAAGCATCTGCTCGAAACGCGCGGCTACAAGGTCGATGATCGGCACCTTACCACGCGCGAACAGACCGACGCGTTCAAGGCTGAACACGGCGTTGCAACCACCCCTCAGACTTTCATCGATGGCGAGCGCATTGGCGGGCATGACGACCTGCGGCGATACTTCGGGATCAAGGTCCTGGATCCTGCTGCAACCAGCTATCGCCCGATCATCGCGCTCTTCGCCATGACCGCAGCGATGGCAATTGCGGCCGGCATCGCGGTCGATGGCACGTCTCTGAGTGTTCGCGTTGCGGAGTGGTTTATCGCCTTCAGCATGTGCGTCTTGGCGCTGCTCAAGGTCCAGAACGTCGACAAGTTTGCGACCATGTTCCTCAATTACGACCTCTTGGCAAAGCGCTGGGTGCCTTATGCGACCCTTTATCCTTTCGCTGAGGGCCTCGCCGGTGTGCTGATGGTCTCGGGCCAACTGCATTGGCTATCGATACCGGTGGCGCTGTTCATCGGCACGATCGGTGCGATCTCGGTCTTCAAAGCCGTCTATATCGACCGACGCGAACTCAAATGCGCTTGCGTCGGCGGAGACAGCAATGTGCCGCTGGGCTTTGTATCATTGACCGAAAATCTGATGATGATCGGCATGGCAGTGTGGATGATGACCTAGAGCGAAGATCGCATATTCAGCGATGCAGCGCCGTCTCATCAGTGCACGGAACAGCTTCTGTCTGAATCGTGACGTGATGGACTGCGAACTGCGCTTCCAGCATGTCTGCCACGGCGCGGCGCACCCTCTCCGCATCCTCCCCTTCACCAATCGCAACATGCGCGGTCAGGCTGGCGTCATCGCCCGCCACCGACCACAGGTGCAGGTCATGCACTCCCGTGACGCCGGCAATCTCGCCCATCGCGGCGCAGATGGCCTTGAGGTCAAACCCGCGCGGCACGCCTTGCAGAAGGATATGCGTAGTGTCGCGCAGCAATATCCACGTGCGGGGTAGAACCCAGAGGCCGATCGCAATCGCGACGAACGGATCAATCCAGTTGAGACCGGTGAAATAGATCATGACGGCGGCAGCGATGACCCCAAGCGAGCCAAGCATATCGGCCCAGACCTCGAGATAGGCCCCCTTGAGGTTCAGGCTGTCCTCTTTGCCAACGGCGAGGATCCGCATCGCAATGAGGTTCACAAGCAGCCCCAGCGTTGCGACAATCAGCATCCCGACCGATTCAACGGGCTGCGGTGCAAAGAACCGCCCAATCCCCTCGATCAGAATGTATCCGGCGACCGCAAACAGCAGGATCGCGTTGAAGGCAGCAGCCAATATCTCGAATCGCCGATAGCCGAAGGTACGCTGATCATCGGGCGGACGCTGACCGATCTTGACCGCCGCCAGCGCAATCGCCAGCGCCGCACTGTCAGTGAACATATGCGCAGCGTCAGAAAGCAGCGCCAGGCTGTCAAAGACAAAGGCCCCGACCAACTCGGCGATCAGGAAGGTCGTCGTCAGTCCGAGTGCAATGGCAAGGCGCCGGGTGCTGGCACCAGCGCCATGGCTGTGGCCCTGTCGACCGGCACTGCCATGATCCTGACCCGCGCCCATCAGCTTGCCACCAACGAGCCATTGCAAGGGCCGCCAGGAGCCAATGCACTTCGGTTACCGCTGCTGTTCATTGCGTCCCTCCTGAGCTTTGGTCTATTTTCTTGGTCGTTCGTCTAAGCCATCACGGGCGAAAGCGGCTGAGGCTCTCCGTCCGGAAAGCGCCTGACTTCCCGGTCAAGCACAAGCCGGGCCAGCGCCGGCAGGACGACCAAGGTCAGCAAGGTCGCCGAGATCAATCCGCCGATCACCACCGTCGCGATCGGTCGCTGCACTTCCGCACCTGTGCCGCTCGCCAGCGCCATCGGCACGAAACCAAGACTGGCCACCAATGCCGTCATCAGCACGGGTCGCAAACGCATCAGCGCCCCTTCGCGCACCGATTCCAGCACGCCCTTGCCGTTCTGACGCAGCGCAAGGATGCTCGACATCATGACCAGCCCATTGAGCACTGCCACGCCTGACAGAGCGATGAAGCCAACCGCTGCAGAGACCGAAAAGGGCATGCCACGCAGCCATAGCAGCAGCACGCCCCCGCTCAGCGCGAGCGGGACGGCGGAGAAGACCATCGCCGCACGGCTTGCCGATCCCAGCGCTGCGTAAAGCAAGGCGAAGATCGCCGCGAAGACAAGTGGCACCACAATACTGAGGCGGTTTTGCGCACGTTCGAGATTCTCGAACTGACCGCCCCAGTCGATCCACAGACCCGGAGGAATCTGCACATCATTGGCGACCGCGGCTTGCGCATCGGCAACGAACGAGCCCAAGTCTCGCCCGCGCACATTGGCCTGCACAACAACCCGGCGCTTGCCGTTTTCGCGGCTGACCTGGTTGGGACCGTTTTCGATGCGGAAGCGAACGAGCTGGCCCAGCTGTACTGACCGCGCCGTGCCATCTGCCGATGGCAATGCCACTGGCAAGGCCGCAAGCGCATCGAGATCGCGCCGCTGTTCTTCGGGCAGGCGCACCACGACATCAAACCGCCGATCGCCTTCGAACACCAGCCCGGCCTCGCGGCCGCCGAGCGCGATCTGCACCACATCAGTCACATCGCCAACCGACAGACCATAGGCTGCAATCGCCGCCCGGTCGAAATCGATCACCAGCGCCGGCAATCCTTCGGTCTGCTCAACCTTGACATCCGAAGCACCGTCGACCGCGCGCAGCGCAGCTGCAACGCGCTGCGCCGTGGCATTGAGTGTTTCGAAATCATCGCCGTAGACCTTGACCGCCACATCCGATCGAACGCCCGAAATCAGCTCGTTGAAGCGCATCTGGATGGGCTGGCTGAACTCATAATTGTTGCCGAGCAGCGTGTTCAGCCGGGCTTCCACCCTGGCAATCAGCGCGGCCTTCGTTTCGGACGAATCGGTCCACTCCTCTCGTGGGCGCAGGATCACGAAAGTGTCGGACACATTGCCGGGCATCGGGTCAGTCGCAACTTCCGCCGTGCCCGTCTTTGAAAAGACTGTCGCGACCTCCGGAAAGCCAGCAATCACCCGCTCAACCTGCAACTGCATTGAGGCCGATTGCTCGACACTCGTCGACGGGATCCGCATCGCGTGGAGCGCGAAATTCTTCTCGTCGAGCTGGGGAATGAACTCGCGACCAAGGCTGGTGAAAGCGATGAGCGCGACAAGGAAAATTGCCGCTCCCGAGCCGATGGCCACCCATGGCCGGGCCAGCGCCTTGTCGAGCAATGGCTCATAACGGCTCCGCGTCGCCGCCAGCACGCGCGGCTCCTTCTCCTCGACCTTGCCAGTCACGAGCAGCGCCACCATCGCTGGCACGAAGGTCAGCGAGAGGACAAAGGCTGCGGCCAGTGCCAGCATCACCGTGATCGCCATCGGCGCGAACATCTTGCCTTCCACCCCGTCGAACGCGAGCAGCGGCAGATACACCAAGATAATGATGGCCTGACCAAACACCGACGGGCGGATCATCTCGCGCGCCGCAACCATCACTTCGTGAAGCCGCTCCTGCAAACTGAGCAACCTGTCTTCATGCTGCTGACGCTCGGCCAGACGGCGCAGGCAATTTTCAACGACGATGACCGCGCCATCGACAATCAGCCCGAAATCGAGTGCGCCGAGACTCATCAGATTGCCTGAAACACCCCCTTTGACCATCCCGATTGCCGCCAGCAGCATCGACAGCGGGATCACCAGCGCCGTGATGATGGCAGCGCGGAAATTGCCGAGCAGCAGAAACAGGACGACAATAACAAGGAGCGCGCCCTCGGTCAGGTTCTTGGCCACCGTGCTGATCGTCGCATCAACCAGCACCGAACGATCAAGCACCGGCGTGACGACAATACCGGGCGGGAGGGCCGCGCCGATCTCATCGAGCTTCTCGGCGGATTCGGCCGCCACCGTGCGGCTGTTGCCACCTGCAAGCATCAGGGCGGTGCCAACCACAGCGCCATGACCATTGACGCTGGCTGCACCCGTGCGGACCTCGCGACCCGACGAAATGGTCGCGACATCAATGACCCGCACCGGCGCCCCGCCGCGCTGGGCAATCACGATATTGGCAATTTCAGACCCGCGTGACACCCGTGCATCGGCGCGAACCACCAGTCCTTCACCGCTGCGCTCGACCACGCCCGCACCGCTCGATACATTGCCACGTTCGAGCGCGTCGACGAGATCGGTCATCGAAAGACCGGCGGCGGCCAGACGCACCGTATCGGGTGCGACTTCATATTGCTTCACGAAACCGCCGATGGCATCGACGCCCGCGACATTGGCGACCTGACGCATCTGTGGCCGAATGATCCAGTCCTGGACCGTGCGCAGGTAGGTCAGCCGCTCTTCCGGCGTCGTCAGCCGCTGTCCCTCAGGAGTAAGATAGCTGCCGTCAGTTTGCCAGCCCGGCTGCCCGGCCCGCGCGCGCGGAGCCCCGCGCCCGTCGGGATGCGCGAAGTCGACCGTCCACATCAGCACTTCGCCAAGGCCGGTAGATACCGGTCCGATCTGTGGATCCACCCCCGGCGGCAACGTGCCCGCCGCCTGCGTCAAGCGCTCACCTACTTGCTGGCGGGCGAAATAGAGATCGGTACCATCGGTGAAGATCACCGTGACCTGCACAAACCCGTTGCGCGAAATCGAGCGGGTTTCAACGAGGCCGGGCATGCCCGCCATGGCAGTTTCAATAGGATAGCTGACTTGGCGTTCCATCTCCGTCGGCCCGAGCGAGGGCGCGACGGCGTTGATCTGCACCTGCCGGTTGGTGATGTCGGGCACCGCATCGACAGGCAGTTGTACAAGCTGGGTCGCACCATAAATGGCGGCAAACGCGGTCAGGAGGACCACCAGCACCCTTCGCTCGACGGCGAAGGCGAGGATTTTTTCAATCATGGTTCGTCCTCTCAATGATCATGTTCGGCCTCGGCCTTGCCGAGTTCCGCTTTGAGGACGAAGGCATTGACGGTCGCGACGCGTTCGCCGGCGCGCAGACCCGAGATGATCGGCACGGCGGAATCGCTGCCAGTGCCCACCGTCACCGGCCGCACGACAAAGCCGCGCGGCGTGCGCACGAAAACAACACTGCGCCCGTCAACCTCCTGGATCGCGCTGCGCGGCACCACTGGCACCCGCTGGCCATCGCTCCCGGGCGTCGTGACCCGCGCACTGACATTCTGGCCGACACGAAGGTCGCCATCGCGATTGTCGATGGTGGCGATCGCCTTGGCCGCCCCGGTGGCCGGATCAACAGCGGGAGAGAGGAACCGGATACGGCCCGTGTGCGGGTGATCGCTACCCTGAACAGAAAGCATCATCGTCTGGCCGACCCGAACGCGCTGGATATCGCGCGCAGGGATCATCAATTCCGCCCAGACCGTGCGCGGATCGGCAACCTGAAACAGCTCGCGCTCGGGCGGAACATATTCACCCGGCGTAACGGTCACCGAAGTAACCTCACCCGCAACCGGCGAGCGCAGCGTCATCAGCCGGGTGGTGCCTCCTCCCGTCCCTGCACCCAGCGCGCGCAAGGCTTGCTCGGCTTGCTGCGCATCAATTCGCGCCGCATCATAGGCGGCTTGCGCTGCTTCATAATCCTGACGTGCCGTGACACGCTGGCGGAACAGACTTTCCTCTCGCGCAAGAACAGTGCGTGCGGCTTCGGCTGCGCGCCGTGCGCGTGCCGATGCGCCCTGCGCCTCGGCAACCTCGCGGCTGTCAATGACAGCGAGCGCATCACCTACCGCGACCCGGTCGCCAAGCTGGCGCAAGATCCGCACGACAACGCCCGATGTGCGTGCGGTGACATGACCCACCGACTGTGTCGGCGGCACGAGCACGCCCGCCGTTGTCACTTCGCCCCCGGCAAAGCCTTCTCCGACTGCCGCAACCACGATCCCTGCTGTGCGCAGCTGCTCTTCGGTCACCATGATGGTGCCTTCCCCTGGCGCCGCCTCGGCTTCTGCATCGCCGCCAGTCTCAACGCCTTGGGCAGCTTCGCCGCTATGTGCTGCGTCGCCGCGCAGCACATAGCCCGCGCCGCCACCTACAAGAGCAATGATCGCGGCCCCGCCGATCAGGGCCAGCATTTTCCGGTCAATCGTCATGATTAGTTCTCCTCGCGCGCATAGGCGCGATTGAGCGCGGCAATCGCGCGGGCCCGGTCGAGCCGGGCTTCAATGATGGAACGGCGCGCCGTCGTCAGCGCGCCTTGAACGTCGAGCAATTCAAGCAGCGAGAAGCGCCCGGCATTGTAGCCGACCTGCGCTAGCCTCACCGCCTCCTCGGCTTGGGCAAGGCCCGGTCCTTCAAGCGCGGCAAGCCGCGTCTCGGCAGCTTCAACCAGCATTAGTGCCTGCGCCCTGTCACGCCGCGCCTCGGCTCGCACCCGCTCTGCGTGATATTCGGCTGCGGTCTCGTCCGCTCGCGCCGCCTCGATCCCGCCGCGATTGCGATCACGGATCGGAATTGGCAGCGATACGCCAGCAACAAACGCGGTATCGCGCCCGTCATTGAAACGCCGCAGCCCGCCGCTCACCGTGACATCGGGAGTAGCGGCCGACTGCGCCAGCGCCACCCGCGCAGCAGCAACGCGGCGTTCTGCATCGGCAAGCCGCTCGTCGATGCCGATGAAGGCAGTATCGTTGGTTGATCGTCGGGGCTGCGGCGCACCGGCTGCAACCGTCAGTTCCGGATCATCTGACCCAACCAGCACTGCGAGGTTCCGCCGTGCGGCAAGCATGAGACTGAATGTTTCAACCTCGGTGGCACGAGCTTCGGCAAGCGCCGCTTGGGCACGCAATTGCCTTAGCGGCGGATCGCGGCCCGCTTCGACCAAAATGCGCGCCGTGTTGGCAAGCGATGACGCTTGCACAGCATTGTCGCGCGCCAGCGTTGCCTGATCCGTCGCCGCCGCCAGCTCGGCAAAAGCCAGTTCAACGTCGCGAACCAGATCAATGCGTTCGCGCAGCAGGGCCAAGGCCACCACGTCACGCTCGCTTGCCGCAACGGACCGCCGGGCGCTTCGCTGACCCCCGATCTCGAGCTGCTGGCTAAGCGCCAGCGTGGTTTGTGTGCTGTCCAAGCCGCGGAAGGGACCGCTTCCGGCAAAATCCTCGACCTCGAGGCTGACCTGCGGATTGGGACCAACATTGGCCTGACGTGCGCGCGCTTCGGCAGCGTCGACACGCGCCGCAGCTGCAGCAAGGCGCGGTTGACTTGCAATGGCACGCTCGATCGCAGTCTCTAGCGTTATGGGTTCGGCCAAGGCCGGAAAGGCAGTGGCCAGCGCCGCAGCCATAAGGGCGGCGCGCAAAGATATGGGCATGGAAGACTCCTGAACTTGGCATGCGTTCAGCGCGCGAACCCACAGGTCCGTGCGCCGTTACGGTGCAAGTTCAGGCAGAAGGTGGCTGAAGCGGCGGCGCTTGCGCCAATGAGCTCAGGATGGCGCTGTCTTGTGGCCGCATCGCGACACGGGCCAGAGACAGGCTTTCGGCCATGACCGGTGCGCCGGCATCAAGACCCACGCTGCAATGGTGATGAACCATGGCGTGGCAGGGAGCGTTTTCGTCATCGGGAGCATGGTCGCGATGCGCTGCTTCGGCATGACCGCTTACATTGGACGCAGCAATGACAGCACTGTAGGGCAGAGCGTCGTGCGCCATCGACGGCGATTCAACGCCGCCAAATGCCAGTCCAATCGCCAGCCAAAACAGAAGAAGCACGCGCGCCATTATGGCCGCACTAGCTTGAAAGGGTTAATCAAGCAATCTGACAGCTGCGATGTCACGAAATCATGTCCTGCTGGCGCAATGCTTCCGCCAAATCGGAAGGTATCGGCATTGGCGCAAACGCGCTCACATTAGATCGCCCGGTATTACCCACCGGCAACCGGCCCGTCAGCGAACCGAGCGGAGCCAATATGATCCGGACCATCTGGCCCAGAACTTCGCTCCAATCGCGCCGTCGGATCGCAAACCCCATCATGGCGCCATGACTAGAGATATGTGGGCGAAGATAGGGCTGCGACACGATATGAATCCGCTCCAGATGGTGCCACGCACGATCATCGTCGCCCGCTTCTATCGCTGACCGGTATGCCGCCATTTCGGCCGCGATCACCCGCCGCGCAGCAAAGCTTTTGGCAAGCCCCCGCCAGCGTCGCTGCCGGTGCCGATAGAAGATCTGCGCGAAGGCCCAGATGAACGGGGTCACAGCTCCAGCTGAAACATCGACCTCGTCGCTGTAACGCGTCCCGCCGTCTTTGTCCGGCGCGACCGTAATCCAATGATCCCACTTCGAGATGAGCGCACTATAGCCGTCATCACGCAGTCGCTTGGGCCATTGGGTGCCGTCAGCTTCATGCAGCGAGCTCACGATCCACTGGGTCCCGAAGGGGATCATGCCAAAGAGGCGGAGCTTAACCTGGTAGCGCCCGCCGGGCTGAAAGCTCTCGAACGCCGCGTCATCGACAGGGATAAAATGCACTAGCGGCCAAGCAATATGCTGCAACAGGCCCGCCGTCTGGACTTCTGCCCAGACAGTTTCCGGCTTGAGCGCAATATGTGTCGAACGGGAAACTTTCATGCTGCAACGCTCCGCAATTCAAGCCGTGCCTGCTGGACGATCTGAATGCCGCCGCTGATCCCGAGCACCGCCAGGAGCGCAGCAACGATAAGGTCGGGCCAGGCTGTCCCCGTGCCGAACACGCCGAGCGCAGCAGCCATCACGGCAATATTGCCGATCGCGTCATTGCGTGAGCAGATCCAGACTGATCGCATGTTCGCGTCACCCGTACGAAAGCGGTAGAGCATGATGGCGACGCCAGCATTGGCTGCGAGCGCGAGCGTGCCGATGATCCCCATCAGTTCAGGTTTGGGAGCAGCTCCGCCCAATGCCGCTAAGACCGCTGTGATCAAGACCCAACCGCTCAGGCCGATGAGAGTAAGCCCCTTGGCAAGGGCAGCCCGCGCGCGCCATGCCAGCGCCATCCCGGCAACCAGCAGGCTGATCGCGTAATTGGCAGCATCACCCAGAAAATCGAGCGCGTCCGCCTGCAGCGCGCGGCTGTCAGCAGCGGCACCTGCCGCCATCTCGACAGCGAACATGCCGGCGTTGACGCCGAGCGCGATCCACAAAGCCCTGCGCCAGCGCGGGTCATTCAACGTTGCCGTCGTTCCGCACGCGGCCTTGCAGCAATCATCAGCCATCATCTTGCCTCCTCGACAACTCCCGAGTCGGCACTCTATCTACACCCTGTAGCAACTACAGGGTCAAGCCCGGAGGAGTGGCAATGAAAATTGGCGAGCTCGCGAACGCCACGGCGACAAAAGTCGAGACGGTGCGCTATTATGAAAAGATCGGGCTGTTGCCGCCACCGGCACGGACAAGTGCCAATTACCGTGCCTATGGCAATGACCATCTGGCACGCCTGTCGTTCATCCGCCGCGCCCGCGATCTCGGTTTCACGCTCGAAGCAGTGCGCGAACTGCTCACGCTGTCCGATGACAAGGACCAATCCTGCGATGCGGTTGACGGGATTGCGCGCGTCCACCTCACCGAAATCGACCGCAAGATCGCCGATCTGAGAGCGCTGCGCGGCGAGCTTGACCGGGTCATTGGGTCCTGCCGTCACGGGACGGTGGCCGATTGCAAGATCATAGAAACCCTGGCCCCGCGCGGAAAGGACACAGCTTGATGTATTATCTGCTCATCAAAGCCGTCGCATCTGCCATCATCATCGTGATCGTTTCAGAAACCGCGCGGCGCAATCCCGGTACCGGGGCGCTGATCGCTTCGCTGCCGCTGATTTCAGTGCTCGGCATGATCTGGATTTGGCGCGACACGCAAGAAGTGGCGCGCCTGGCCGAGCATTCCGCCGCGACGTTCTGGTATGTGCTTCCGAGTCTACCGATGTTTCTCGTCATCCCTGCCCTGCTCAAGCGTGGTGTCGGGTTCTGGCCCGCGCTGCTTGCGGGGTGCGTTCTGACCATGGCGCTCTATGCGTCAATGGTGTGGGCCGGCCCGAAATTTGGATTGAAGCTATGACCATGCCCAACCTGCCAACGGCAATCATTTATGCCTTTGCCGCGCTAGCCGAGATCGCGGGCTGCTTCGCCTTCTGGGCATGGATGCGCCTCGACAAGCCCGTGTGGTGGGTTTTTCCAGGCGTGGTTTCCTTAGCCTTATTCGCGTGGCTACTTACGTTCGTCGATACGCCCGTCGCGGGGCGCGCTTACGCAGCCTATGGCGGTGTTTACATCGCCGCTTCGCTGATATGGCTCTGGACGGTGGAAGGTGCACGGCCCGACCGCTGGGATGTCATCGGAGCCTCAATTTGCCTCGTCGGCGCTGGGTTGATTCTGATGGGTCCGGGACGATCAGCCTGATTGCAGCTAATAGGATGGGCACTCGAAAAGAGTTTCGATAAACATCGCTAAAGGTCAATGACGTAAAGGCTATAATGAATAGCCCTTGCTAGGTCCGATGGATGTAAGGCATTCGCGCGTGAGCGGCACAAAATAAAGCGGGCGCCCAGTCGGTGACCGGACGCCCGCCCTTATGGTTTGGCCAGTCCCTTACGGGCAGCAGTCCATGGCCGCATCGCAGCAAGCGAGCACGAGGTCGCAGCAGGACATGGCCAACGATGCCATCTGATCCGGCGCAGCGGCGAAAGCGGCCGAGCTGGAACCAAGCAGCACTGCTGCTGCGATAATGTACTTCTTCATGATGTTATCTCCGTTGAAAGTGAATTGCGTGGATCAGCGGAGCATTCGGGGAGGCGGCGGTTCCGGCCCCCCGTTAGGCAGAGCCGGAGACTTTTCGAGAAGCGCAAGAAACGTGAGTGACGAAATATCGCGAACTTCTAGCGGCAAAATGCGCGATGCTGGAAGCGTCTGGCACAAGGCGAGGCAATAGCTCTGACACTGTCCGCCCTCGTTATCCATGCAATCACCGCAGTCGCTATCGTCTGAGGTCATCGCTGCCATAGGTGCACAACCGTTCGCAGCGTAAGTTGCCTCGATCGGGAGCAACGCAACTAAAAATGCCGCGAGATAGAGAAAGAGGCGTTGTGTCACTGAGGGGACCATACCCTCGTGTTCGCTTTGATCAATGACCTAGTTACAATCAGTCTCGCCATGCTCATGCGGCCTTGCGCATCGCTAGCGGGCGCAGCATGCCATGCTCGCGGTTCCGACCGCGCTTCCCAATGTCCTATGTCGACAAAAGGGACTGGAGCTTTGCGTCCCACGCATCCAGGGCGGTGCGCTTCTCATCGTCATACTTGTAGCGGTTATAGATGCCCGCAACCCCTGCTCTTGTTCCGCTGATATGGTTGAGTACGCTTTCGGTCACCTCGACGGGGACCCTCAGCGACTGGAGATGGGTTGCGCCGGTTCGGCGGATATCATGCAGCCGCCAGTTCGGAACCTCAACCTGGTCGGGGTCTCCACCTTCTTCGATCTGCTTCGCTTTCAGATATGCGATCATGTCCTTGTGGAGCGCCGCCCGTCCCTTGAAAAAGCCCGAGACGGGGGTTCTGCCTGTGGTGGTGAACACAAGGCCCTTCCGCTTCGGACCCAGCAGCTGCAGTTCGGAAAGTGCGAGGCTCGTCAGCGGTATGACATGTTCCTGATCATTCTTCGCTCGATCGGCCGGCAGGGTCCATCGGCGCGAATTAAGGTCGATTTCGGACCAGTCCATCTCGGCAACTTCCTGACGCCGTTGCATCGTCAGGATCAGCATCCGCACAAAAGGCCCCCACGGCCACCCGGAATTCTCGGTCGCCCTCCACAAGGCGACAATCTCTTCGTCACTGAGCACCCGGCGGCGCGATGGGACGGCCTTTGGCGCTTTCATCCCGGCCAGCGGCGAGACTTCGATATCCTGCCGGTCGGTTGCCCAGTTGAACAACTTGCGCAGGAGCGAGTGGATCTCCTTGCGCCGCGCCGGGCGATCCGAATACTCGTCCAGCACCTTCACGATATCGGCGCGGGTGATCTCATGGACGGGTCGGTTGCCCCAGCGGGGAATAAAAACGTTGTTGATCGTGCATTGCGCCGATCCCCACGTCCCCCGCCAGTTCGGCTTGAGATAGAGCTCTACGAACCTTTCGCTGTAGGTCCTAAAGTTCAGCGTCTCCTTTTTCCGCTTCGCTTCACGCTTGGCTTCGACCGGATCGATCCCCTGATACACCTGGACGAGCAGCCGCTTAGCTTCCTTGCGCGCCGTCGCAGGCGTCCAGGGGCTTCCAACAGGCCCTATTGTCTTGCGTCGGGCAGGCCCGCCGTCGACCCGATACTGGAACACAAAGGACTGTGCTCCTCTTGGCGTGATGCGAAGTCCGAAGCCCTTTAGCCGGGGGTCCCACACGTAAATGTCACGATGTGGGTCCGGTGTGACCGACTGGATTGTTCGAAGGGTGATTGACTGATTCGGCATGA
>FSSH01001997.1_pt1 | contig 21333 bp, 21 predicted proteins | sample 1166101 | NCBI WGS metagenome assembly FSSH01 (sample SAMEA32972668, study PRJEB13176) | freshwater metagenome | biome: Drinking water system; feature: Biomass in drinking water that filtered by 0.45 um membrane; material: drinking water | place: USA | collected 2012-12-20 | depth 0 m | reverse complement strand
TGATGCGGTGGTAGCGCAGCTTCTCCGGGTTGAAGCCTTCGCGGTCGGTGGACGAGCGGCCAATGCCGGCTCCGAGCGCCGTGATCAGCGTGCCGATCTCGGCCGAGGACAGCATGCGGTCGGCGCGCACCCGCTCGACGTTGAGGATCTTGCCGCGCAAGGGGAGCACCGCCTGGAAGGCGCGGTCGCGGCCCTGCTTGGCCGAGCCGCCGGCGGAATCGCCCTCCACCAGCAGGATCTCGCATTTCGACGGGTCGCGCTCCTGGCAATCGGCGAGCTTGCCGGGCAGCGAGGCGATATCGAGGACGCCCTTGCGGGTCACCGTCTCGCGGGCTTTCCGCGCCGCCTCGCGAGCGGAGGCGGCCATGATGACCTTGGCCATCACCGAGCGGGCGAGGGTCGGGTTCTCCTCGAGCCAGTTCGACAGGCCCTCGTTGAGCACGTTCTCGACGGCCGGGCGGACCTCGGAGGAGACGAGCTTGTCCTTGGTCTGCGACGAGAACTTCGGATCCGGCACCTGCACCGAGATCACCGCTGTGAGACCCTCGCGGCAATCCTCGCCGGTGAGCGTGATCTTCTCGCGCTTGGCGATGCCGGAGGATTCCGAATAGCCGGTGATCTGGCGGGTCAGCGCGGCGCGAAAGCCCGCCATGTGGGTGCCGCCGTCGCGCTGGGGGATGTTGTTGGTGAAGGGCAGCACGGTCTCGTTGAACGAGTCGTTCCACCACAGGGCGACCTCGACGCGGATGTCGTCGCGCACGGCCCGCACCATCACGGGTTTCGTCATGCCTTCAATGGGTTTGCGCGAGCGGTCGAGGTATCGCACGAAAGCCTCGATGCCGCCCTCGTAATAGAGCTCCTCGCGCTTGTGCTCGGCATGGCGCGCATCGGTGAGCACGATGCGCACGCCGGAATTGAGGAAGGCGAGCTCGCGCAGGCGCTTCTCCAGCGTGCCGTAGTCGAACTCGATCATCGTGAAGGTGTCTGTCGAGGGCAGGAACGACACCTCGGTGCCGTGGCGGCCGTTGCCGTCGCCCACGATCTTGAGCGGCGAGACCGCATCGCCGTGGCGGAACTCCATCGCGTGCTCCTTGCCGTTGCGCCAGATGCGCAGGCGCAACCATTGCGACAGGGCGTTGACGACGGAGACGCCGACGCCGTGCAGGCCGCCGGAGACCTTGTAGGAGTTCTGGTCGAACTTACCGCCGGCATGGAGCTGGGTCATGATGACCTCGGCTGCCGACACCCCCTCCTCCTTGTGGATGTCCGTGGGAATGCCGCGGCCGTTGTCGGAGACCGTGCACGAGCCGTCGGCGTTCAGCGTCACGGTGACGAGGTCGGCGTGACCGGCCAGCGCCTCGTCGATGGCGTTGTCCACCACCTCGTAGACCATGTGGTGGAGGCCAGAGCCGTCGTCGGTGTCGCCGATATACATGCCGGGGCGCTTGCGCACCGCATCGAGCCCCTTGAGGACCCGGATCGATTCAGCGCCATAGGCCGTGGACGCAAGGTTGCGGGAAGCGTCGTCGTGGTTGTTGTCGGACATGAAGTTCCTCAGGCAGGCGGGTCTTTGCTTGGTTGTGGTGCCCCGGCTCAAGCCATGGGCGCGCCTGCGATTCGTCAGCTGGGCTTATATAGGGGTGATCCCTTGGAATTGCATTGTTTTTGGGCGTGTGCAGACGCGCTTTCCTTAGACGCGAATGCCGCCCGCGCTCGCCTTCGACAGTCGATCGACGGCGGAGGCCGACAGGGTCAGCGATACCGCCCCGATCAACTCGTCGAGTTGGGCCAGCGACGTCGCGCTGGCGATCGGCGCGGTCACGCCGGGGCGGGCGATGAGCCAGGCGAGCGCCACCTGGGCCGGCGTTGCGCCGTGCTCGGCCGCGACTCCGTCGAGAACGTCGAGGAGGGCGAAGCCGCGCGGGTTGAGGTATTTCTGGACGTTGCCGCCCCTCGCCCGGCCCTCGGCGGCATCGGGCGAGCGGTACTTTCCGGTGAGGAAGCCGGCGGCGAGGGAGAAATACCCAATGACGCCGATCCCCTGGCGCCGGCAGAGCGGCTCGAGTTCGCTTTCGTAGCCGGCGCGTTCGGCGAGGCTGTAATCGGGCTGCAGGCACTCGTAGCGCGGCAGGGATCGCGCCTTGGCGACGTCGAGAGCCTGCCGCAGGCGAGCCGCGGAATAGTTCGAGGCGCCGATCGCCCGGACCTTGCCGGCCTTGATCAGGCGCTCGTAGGCGGCCAGCGTCTCCTCGATCGGTGTGGCGGCATCATCGAGATGCGACTGGTAGAGGTCGATCCGGTCGGTCTGCAGGCGGCGCAGCGACGCTTCGACCGCGTGCTCGATATGTGCGGCGGACAGGCCCTTGCCGGGGTCATTTTTGCCCGCCTGCCCCATATCCATCCCGACCTTGGTCGCGAGCACGATCTTTTCGCGATGACCGCTTCGCTTGAACCAGTTGCCGATCACCGTCTCGGATTCGCCGCCCTGATGGCCTGAGGCCCAGCGCGAATAGACGTCGGCGGTATCGATGAAATTCAGCCCGGACTCCACGAAGCGATCGAGGATCGCGAAGGAGGTCGCCTCGTCGGCGGTCCAGCCGAAGACGTTGCCGCCGAGGCAGAGCGGCGCCACGGAGAGGCCGGAGCGGCCGATCGGTCTTGCCTGCATGGTCACCCTTTCGCGCAGCGGCTCCCGAGATTGCCATTTCGGCATACCACGATCCGCCCTTCACTCCAGGGCGTCATCCCCGGCTCAATCGCGAGGCGGCGGCCCCTTCGCCGCCGCCCGGCCAGCCTGGCGCCCCGAGAAGTGGCACCCGCCGAGGAAGGTGCACTCGAGCGAAGCCATAGCCCTGCATGCCGCCGAAGTCCGCGACCTCGCCGAACGCGTAGAGCCCCTCGATGATCGCGCCGTCCTGCCCGAAGACACGGGAATCGAGGCCGGTGTTGAGCCCGCCGAAGGTCTTGCAACTGAGGGTCTTGCGGCTGAGAATCTTGCGGGTGAGGATGTTCATGCGCGCGGCGATGAGGGGGCCGTGGGCCGGATCGAGCATCGCATGGGGCCTCTCGGGGGCCAACGATCCTCGTCGCGGTCGAACCCCGCCGAGCCCATTTAGTCCTGTCGGGCGAGATCGAGGCAATCGCGGATGCGCAGGCGCCGCTGCCCGGGAGAATCGACGAGGAAGAGGCCGCCAAGCGACCAGAACGTCTGACCGCCGACATTCTGCTCCGGCTCCTGGTCGACGACGGTGACGCGCTTGACCGCGCGGGTCAATCCGGTGGCGGCCACGAGGCCGACGAGCCCCGCGTGGAGACCCTGCGGGCCGATGAGCCGGCGGGTGCGGACTCGAAGGCGGAGTGTGCCGGGGTTGTTGCCGCTACCTTGCTGACGAGTGCCTTGGGTGCGGCGCTGATCGGCGCGCAGCTCCAGGCCGCAGCAGGGTTACCACCGGGCACCCTGTCGGCGTTGGCTGCCGAGGCGAAGGAGAGGCTCCGGACGGGGGCGACTTAGGCATCCTTCCCTGCAGAGCGGTGAATGCCCTTGGCTAGCGGATCGGGGTAACTCTGCCGGCCTTCTCCGGCGGGATCGAGTAGGTTCCCGTCGCGTGGCAGACGAGGTCCTCCGAGCCCGCCTCGGTGATCAGCACTTCGCCGACCGCGAGGCGCCGCCCGAGCTTGAACAGCCTCGCATCGGCCACGAGCCCCGTCGGGCCGGGCTTGCGCAAGAAATTGAAGCTCAGGTTCGTCGTCACCGCGAGGCCGACGGGGCCGATATTGGCGAGGATCGCGGCATAGAGGGCGAGATCGGCCAGCGCCATCATCGCAGGACCCGAGACGGTGCCGCCGGGGCGCAGGAAGCGGTCGTGGTGGTCCATCCGCATGGTGGCGCTCAAGGGGCCGACCGCTTCGAGATGGTAGGAGCGCCCGCCATGGTGCATCTGCGGGAACTCCCGCTCGAGGAACGCGACGGTCTCGTCCAGCGACATCAGGGGTGGGGTGCTCATGCCTCGATCTTGCAGCACGCCCGGCAATGCCCGACAAGTCGGCACCATGAGCCATCCGACCCGAAATCTCGACCACCGCCAGATCGCCTATCCGGACGCGATGATCCGCGGGCTGCTGACGCGCACCCGCACCATCGCCCTCGTCGGCGCCTCGTCGAACCCGGCCCGGCCGAGCTGGATCGTGCTCAAATACCTCCTCAGCCGCGGCTACGACGTCACCCCGGTCAATCCGGGCCTCGCCGGCCAGACCCTGCTCGACAAGCCGGTGGTGGCCCGCCTCGCCGACTTGCCCGGCCCTATCGACATGGTCGAGATCTTCCGCAGCTCGGACGCCGCCGGCGGTCTCGTCGACGAGGCCCTCGCGCTTCCGGTCCTGCCCAAGGTGATCTGGATGCAGCTCGGCGTCCGAGACGACGAAGCCGCCGCCCGCGCGGAGGCCGCAGGCGTGACCGTGGTGATGAACCGCTGCCCTAAGATCGAGTACGGGCGGCTCTCGGGCGAGATCGGGTGGTCGGGCGTGAACTCGCGGATCATCAGCGCGAGGAAGCCCGTGCTTGGCGGCAAGGGCGTACAGCGGCTGACGATCGAGCGGGGTTAGACCGGGGCGGGAATGCCGCTCCGGCCACTTCTGCGCTGCCTCCCCAACGCGAAACATAGCTCCGTCTCAGGATGTTCTCTCCACACACGCCACCCAACGGCGCAGCGGGGAGAACACATCATGAGGGCACTCGTCTGGCACGGCGCGCAGGATATCCGCTGCGATACGGTTCCCGATCCCGAGATCGAGCAGGACCGAGATGTCATCATCAAGGTCACGGCCTGCGCCATCTGCGGCTCCGACCTTCACCTCTACGACCACTTCATGCCCGGCATGGAGAAGGGCGACATCATGGGCCACGAGACCATGGGCGAGGTCGTCGAGATCGGCAAAGGAATCAACGGTGCCTTGAAGAAGGGTGACCGGATCGTCGTGCCGTTCACGATCATCTGCGGCGAGTGCGACCAGTGCAAACGCGGCTTCTTCTCGGTCTGCGAGCGCTCGAACCGCAACAAGGCCATGGCCTCCAAGGTGTTCGGCAGCACCACGGCGGGCCTGTTCGGCTACACCCACCTCACCGGCGGCTATCCAGGGGGGCAGGCGGAGTATCTGCGCGTACCCTATGCCGACGCGACCCACATCAAGGTGCCCGACAGCCTCACCGACGAGCAGGTGCTGTTCCTGTCCGACATCTTCCCGACCGGCTGGCAGGCGGCGGTGCAATGCGACATCGAGCCGACCGACACGGTGGCGATCTGGGGCGCCGGCCCGGTCGGGCAGATGGCGATCCGCTCCGCGATCCTGCTCGGGGCCAAGCACGTCATCTGCATCGACAACGTGCCCGAGCGCCTGGAGATGGCGCGGGCCGGCGGCGCCTCGACCATCAACTTCTCCGACGAGAGCGTGATCGAGCGCCTGAACCAGATGACCTCCGGCAAGGGGCCGGAGAAATGCATCGATTCCGTCGGCATGGAGGCCCACGCCACGGCGACGATCGATTCCATGGTCGACCGGGCCAAGCAGGCGGTGATGCTGGAGAGCGATCGCCCGCATGTCCTGCGCGAGATGGCCTATGTCTGCCGCTCTGCCGGCACCCTCTCGATTCCCGGCGTCTATGGCGGCCTGATCGACAAGTTCCCGATGGGCATGGTCATGAACAAGGGCCTGACCATCCGCACCGGCCAGACCCACGTGAACCGCTGGACCGGCGACCTCGTCCGCCGGATCGAGGAGGGCCAGATCGACCCGTCCTTCGTCATCACCCACCGGGTCGGGCTCGAAGACGGTCCCGAGATGTACAAGACGTTCCGCGACAAGAAGGACGGCTGCATCAAGGTCGTGATCAAGCCTTAAGGGCGCACTTGCCCCTCTTCCCTCTCTTCCAGGCGGGGAGAGGGGATGCCTGCCCCCATCGTCGAGGAGAAATCCCATGCGCTACGAAGGTCCCCGTTCCCCCCGTCGCGGTCATCCCGATACGGCCACCGATGCGCTCGCGCGCGGCCTTGGCTGGTTCTCCATCGGCCTCGGCCTCGTCGAGCTCCTGGCTCCCAAGGCCCTCGCCCGGGGTCTCGGGATGCGCGGCCAGGAGGGGCTCGTCCAGGCCTATGGTGCGCGCGAGGTCGCCACCGGCATCGGCATCCTGACCTCCGACGACCCGACGCCCTGGATCTGGGGCCGCGTCGCGGGCGATGCCCTCGACCTCGCGACCCTGGCCGCCGCCTACGAGGGCAATCCGAAGAAGGACAACCTCCTCCTCGCCGCCGCTGCCGTGGCCGGCGTCACCGCCCTGGACGCCGTCTGCGCCGATCGGCTGATGCGCTCGACCGCGGTGCCGCTGCCGCCGATCGGCAATTACCGGGCCCGCACGGGTTACCCCAAGGGGATCAGGGTCTCGCGCGGGGTCGCCAAGAATGTCGAGGGCAGCCGCGGAATGATGACGCCGGACGCCCTCAAGCCCTGGGCGGCGTGAGGCCTATAACGCGCCGCGCGCGGTCTCCTGCATCATCCACACCGCGATGAAGCTCAAACCCGCCGCGACGGCGAGGTAGAGCCCGACCCAGCCGATCCCGCCCCAGGCGACGAGCTGCTGTGCCAGGTAAGGAGCGGCCGAGGCGCCGAGGATACCGGCGAGGTTGTAGCTCACCGAAGCGCCGGTATAGCGCACCCGCGTCGGAAACAGCTCGGGCAGGAGCGCCCCCATGGGCCCGAACAGCCAGCCCATGGCCAAGAGCCCGAGGCAGAGGAAGCCGAGGACCTTGGCCCCCTCCCCGCTCCCGAGCATCGGGCCGAGCAGCAGCCCGAGAAAGGCCGTGAAGGCGAGACCGGTGAGGAGGACGGGGCGCCGGCCGTAGCGGTCCGCCGCCCAGCCCGAGACCGGGATCGCCAGGGCCATGAAGATGACGGCGATGCATTCGAACAGCAGGAAGGTCGGCCGGCTGAAGCCGAGCGTCGTCGTGCCGTAGCTCAGGGCGAAGACCGTCGACAGGTAGAAGATCGCGTAGCACGATACCATCGCGAAGGTGCCGAGCATGGTCGCGCGCAGGTGGCGGGTGAAGACGATGGCCAGGGGCACACGCTCTGGGGCGGACCGCGCCATCGCCGCCTCGAAGGCCGGCGTCTCGGCGAGCTTCAGCCGGACATAGAGGCCGACGCCGACCAGCACCGCCGATGCGAGGAACGGCAGGCGCCATCCCCAAGTCTGGAAATCCTCCGGGCTCAAGGAGACTGCCAAAGCCAGGAAGCCGAGATTGGCCGCGATGAAGCCGATCGGCGCCCCGAGCTGCGGGAAGATCCCGTAGAGCGCCCGTCGGCCCGGCGGCGCGTTCTCCACTGCCAGCAGGGCCGCGCCGCCCCATTCGCCGCCGAAGCCCAGGCCCTGGCCGAAACGCAGCACGCAGAGGGCCGCGGGTGCCCACCAGCCGGCGGTGGCATAGGACGGCAGGCAGCCGATCAGCACCGTCGACAGCCCCATGATCATCAGCGAGGCCACCAGCGTCGCCTTGCGCCCGACCCGGTCGCCGAAATGCCCGAAGAACGCCGCGCCCATCGGCCGCGCGATGAAGGCGATGGCGAAGGTCGCGAAGGCCGCGAGCGTCTGCACCGCCGGATCGCCCGGCGGGAAGAAGATCGGCCCGATCACCAGGGCCGCGGCCGTGGCGTAGATGTAGAAGTCGTAGAACTCGATCGCCGTGCCGACGAAGCTGGCGATGAGGATGCGGGATGTGGGGACGGGCGCGGTCATGGGCCGCGCATTAGCCGAGCTTTGGCCGATGGAACAGCGCCCGGTCCGTTTCCTTGAAAGGGAGGTCAGTCCTTCATCGGATCGTGACCCCAGTTCATCAGCGAGAGCCGCCAGGGCGAGTCCTTCATCTTGTCCGCGTCCTTTGGGCCGCCCTGCTTGAGATGGCGGTGCACGTAGCCGACGACCTTGCGCATGTGCGCGAAGTCTTCCTCATCGAGTTCGGACTTCGTCTTGCGCAGGATCGTCACGATGCGCCGGCCCTCCGCATGGCCGGTGGACTCGGCGCCCTCTGATGACTTCTGGCCAACCGAGCGGCTCTCCTGCGTTTCGAGGAACGTCTCCAGCGTCGAAGCCGTCATGTTGACGGCGTCCTTGAACTCGGTCCAGACCTTCTCCTGCCCGGTCGTATCGTGATCGTCGGCCATGCGGTTCTCCGGTTGTCCGTCGCCGTCAATCGGAGGAGCTCGATGCGGTTCCACCGCGCCTTGACCGCGCCGCCGCGTCCGGCATAAAGAACCAGCGTTCGTTAACGCGGACGCGCGAGGAGGATTGCATGACCGACCGCCTGCCCGGCTTCAATACCCTGGCGATCCATGCCGGCGCCGCCCCCGACGCGACCACGGGCGCGCGGGCGACCCCGATCTACCAGACGACGTCCTTCGTCTTCGACGACGTGGATCACGCCGCTTCGCTGTTCGGGCTGCAGGCCTTCGGCAACATCTATTCGCGCATCACCAACCCGACCAACGCGGTGCTGGAGGAGCGCATCGCCGCTCTCGAGGGCGGCACCGCGGCGGTGGCGGTGGCCTCGGGCCACGCTGCCGAGTTCCTGACGATGCACGCGCTGATGCAGCCGGGCGACGAGTTCGTCGCCGCCAACAAGCTCTATGGCGGCTCGATCAACCAGTTCAACCATTCCTACAAGAACTTCGGCTGGAACGTCGTTTGGGCCGATACCGACGATCCGTCCTCGTTCGAGCGCGCCATCACCCCCCGCACCAAAGCGATCTTCTGCGAATCGATCGCCAACCCCGGCGGCGTCATCACCGACATCGCCGCTCTCTCGGCGATCGCCCGGCGGCACAACATTCCGCTCATCGTCGACAACACCATGGCGACGCCGTACCTGATCCGCCCCTTCGAACATGGCGCCGATATCGTGATCCACTCGGCGACGAAGTTCCTCGGCGGCCACGGCAATTCCATCGGCGGCCTCGTCGTCGACGGCGGCACCTTCCCTTGGGCCGGCGACGACCGCTACCCGATGCTGTCCCAGCCGCGCCCGGAATATTCGGGCATGGTTCTATCCGAGACCTTCGGCAATTTCGGCTTCGCCATCGCGATCCGGGTGCTCGGCCTGCGCGATCTCGGGCCTGCGCTCTCGCCTTTCAACGCGTTTCTCATCCTCACCGGCATCGAGACCCTGCCGCTGAGGATGCAGCGCCATTGCGACAACGCCCTCGCCGTCGCCACTCATCTGTCGAAGCATCCGGCGGTGGCATGGGTCAGCTACCCGGGCCTGGAGACCGATCGCTATCACCACCTCGCCAAGCGCTACACGCCGCTCGGCTCCGGCGCGGTGTTCACGCTCGGGCTCAAGGGCGGCTACGACGCGGGCGTGAAGCTCGTGGCGAACCTCCAGCTCTTCTCGCACGTGGCCAATATCGGCGACACGCGCTCGCTGGTGATCCACCCCGCATCGACCACCCATCGCCAGCTCACCGACGCGCAGAAGACGGCCTCCGGCGCCGGGCCGGAAGTCGTGCGCCTCTCGGTCGGCATCGAGGATCCGGCCGACCTCATCGAGGATCTCGACGCGGCCTTGAAGGCTTAACGGACGGTTAACCGGCTCGCCGCCACCTTGGTGACGGCGCGGCGAGATTGTCCAGGGAGAGACCGACATGACGGGTTTTGACGGGCTGAACGAGGTGCTGACATGGAGCCTGATCCTCGCCGCTTTGACCGGCTTGGCGCTCATGCGGCCATCCACATACGTCCGTCTCGTGCCGGTCCGGTCGCGGGGCCGTGACGGAACCGGCCGGGGTCGCCCTTCTTGACGCCGGGAAGATCGGGGAATAGGCCCCGCCCAACGGTCACAGCGGGATCAGCCGAGACCTGATGACAGACAACTCAGACGCGCCTCCCGTCGTCCTCCTCGTCGAAGATGATGGCCTCCTCCTGATGGAAGCGGCGGACACCTTGGCCGATGCCGGCTTCGAGGTGGTCGAGGCGGCCCATGCCGATAAGGCACTGAAGGTTCTGGAGAACCGCGACGACGTCGGCGTCTTGATGACCGACGTGGACATGCCGCAGGGCTCCATGGATGGGTTCGCCCTCGCCCGCCTCGTCGCCCGGCGCTGGCCGACGATTCCCGTCCTCGTGGTCTCCGGGATGGGGACGCCCGGCCCGAACGACATGCCGGACGGCGCCCGCTTCATCCCCAAGCCCTACGAGCCGATGACGTTGGTGCGGACCTTGCGGGCCTTCGCCAGACGCGCCGCCTGAGACTTCTCCCACCGACGGAAGGCCCCGATGGCCCCCGAGACCCACCCACACCGCTTCGCCACGCAGGCCGTCCATGCCGGCGCGGCGCCCGATCCCTCCACCGGGGCGCGGGTGCAGCCGATCTATTTCACGAACGGCTTCGTGTTCGATTCGACGGAACAGGCCGCCGACATCTTCGCGATGCGCAAGACCGGTTTCTCGTACTCGCGCGGCTCGAACCCCACCGTTGCAGCCCTGGAGCGGCGCGTGGCGGCTCTGGAGGGCGCCAAGGCGGCGATTGCCGTGTCCTCGGGCCAATCGGCCCTGCTCCTCGTCCTGATGACCTTGATGAAGAGCGGCGACGCCTACGTCGCCTCGCCGCGCCTGTTCGGCGGCTCGCTCGGCCTCATGCGCCGGCTCGACGGCCGCTACGACCTCAAGCCGCAATTCGCCGCCGGCCTGGCACCCGCCGATTTCGAGGCGCAGATCACGCCCGAGACCAAGGCCATCGTCTGCGAGTCCATCGTCAATCCCTGCGCCACGGTGATGGACCTCGTCGGCATCGCGGAAGTCGCCAAGCGGCACAACCTGCCGCTCGTCGTCGACAACACCCTCGCCTCCCCCGCGCTGATCCGCCCGATCGAGTACGGCGCCGACATCGTCATCCACTCGACCTCGAAGTTCCTCGGAGGCTCGGGCCAGACGATCGGCGGCATGATCTGCGATGCCGGCCGATTCGACTGGAAGGCGGCGGGCCCGCGCTACAACCTCATCACCGAGCCCTGGCCCGACTATGACGGCCTCGTCATTACCGAGCGTTTTCCCGAGATCAGCTTCGCAGTCGCCTGCCGCCTCTTCGGCCTGCGCGACCTCGGGCCCGGCCTGTCGCCGATGAACGCCTTCCTGACGCTCACCGGCATCGAGACGCTGCCCCTGCGCATGGAGCGGCACTGTTCCAACGCCAGGACCGTCGCGGCCTTCCTGAAGGATCATCCCGCGGTGGGATGGGTGAGCTATCCCGCGCTGCCCGGCCAGCCCGGCGAGTCGCTTGCCGCCTGCTACACGCCGCAGGGGCCCGGTTCGATATTTACCTTCGCCCTGAAGGGCGGCGAGCCGGCAGCCAAGACTTTCATCACCTCCCTCGAACTGATCTCGCATCTCGTCAATATCGGCGAGATCAAGTCTCTTGCGATCCATCCGGCCACCACCACGCACCGGCAGCTCAGCGAGGCCGACAAGCGGGCCTCGCAGGTCGGGCCCGAGACGGTCCGCCTCTCGATCGGTCTCGAGAACGTCGAGGATCTGATCGCCGATATCGAGCAGGCCCTCGCCAAGGTGAACTGAGACCACAGGGTTCCCATCAGGCGATCAGCAGCACGTCCTCGTCCATGCCGGCGGTCCCGAGGATATCGGGGCGGTTCTGCAGGAACCATTGGACCCGGCTCTGCGCCATCGGCTTGGCGTAGAGGTAGCCCTGCGCGTGATCGCAGCCATTATCCATCAGGAACCGGGCCTGAGCTTCGGTCTCGACGCCTTCCGCCGTCACGGCGAGGCCCAGGCTGCGGCCGAGATGGAGGACCGCCATCACGATGGCCGCGTCGTTCGAGTCGCGTTCGAGGTCGCGCACGAAGCTGCGGTCGATCTTGATCTCGCTGACCGGGAACTGCTTGAGATGCGTGAGCGAAGCATAGCCGGTGCCGAAATCGTCGAGTGCGATGCCGAGGCCACCGGCCCGCAGGGTATCGAGAACCGATGCCACGCGGTCGCCCTGGCCGCCGAGGAGGACGGTCTCGGTGACCTCGATCCCGATGCGATCGGGACTGATACCCGCTCTCCTGATCTCGCCGAAGATCGTTCGCGCGAGGTCATCCTGGGCGAACTGGGCCGATGACAGGTTGAGGAAGACGCGACCTGGGTCGAGCCCCTGCGCGATCCAGGCGGCGATGTCGGCGCAGATCTGGCGCATCAGGCAATGGCCGACGGCGAAGCCGATCTCGGAATCGTCGAAGGCGCTTATGAAATCGGCCGGCGTCAGCAGTCCTCGGCTCGGATGCTGCCACCTCGCCAGCGCCTCGAAGCCAACGACCCTACCGTCACGAAGATCGACCTTAGGCTGGTAGAACGGCACCAGGCCGCCTTCGTCCAATGCGACACGCATCTCGCGCGCGATGGTGAGGCGCGCTTCGGTCTCTACCTTCAGGCAGGGGACGAAGAGGGTCGCGCGTCGTCCGCCAGCCCTCTTGGCGGAATACAGCGCCAAGTCGGCATTGCCGAACAGGTCCGCGCCATTGTCGGCATGGTCAGGGAAGAGGGCGAGCCCCAGGCTCGCCCTCGGCGTGACGAGGCGGCCGTTCAGCGGCAGAGCCGGATCGAGATGGTCGAGGATCGTCTCCGCGAGAGCCTTCAGGCGTTCCCTGGAGACTGCCCCCCTGCTGCCCCCGTCCGAGACGACGATGACGAACTCGTCTCCTCCCAGCCGTGCGACGAGGTTGCCCTCGCCGACCGCGCGCTTCAGCCTCCGGGACACCTCTTTGAGTACGGTATCGCCGGCCGCGTGGCCGAGGGTGTCGTTGATCTCCTTGAACGAATCGAGATCGATGAGGATCAGGCCGAGGCGCGATCCCGCCGCCTGCGCCCGCGCGATCTCGCTTTGGAGAGTGGTCTGAAACAGGGCGCGATTCGGGAGGCCGGTGACGGTATCGTGGTGCGCGGCTTGTCGAATGCGCTCCTCCACGATCTTACGGTCGGTGATGTCGACGAGGCTCGAGATCGTGCAGGGGGAGCCCTGCACGTCGACATTGGCGACGGAGAGCAGGATGTCATGGCGCTCGCCTCCGACGCCGTTGACGCTCACCTCGACGGATTGGATGAGACCGTCCGCGTCCAAAAGCTTCTGCACTCGACGCCGCTCCGCCGGACCGATCAGGTCGTGAGTCCGGAAGGTCGAGAGATCTGTCTGCCTGGGAAAGCCGAAGAAAGCGAAGGCGGCATCGTTCGCGTCTATGATCCGGCCGTCCCGCTGCCGGGAGACGACGATGGGAACCGGTACGGCCTTGAACATGATCTCGAAGAGGCGCCGGCTATCGGCCAGGTCTTCGTTGGCGCGACGTCGGGCTTCCACCGCCAACCATTCCATCCGCCTCAGCCGGTTTCCGCGGATCAGGAGTGCGGCAAGGGCGGCATCGACGACGACGAGAGGTATGAAAAGCGTCATCAACGTCGATTGCACGCTGGGGAGCGAGAGGAGGGCTGCCGCGCAGGCCAGCGCGCTGATCAACGTCCACCAGAACCTCATGGGGAGGACGAGCAGGTAGAGCGCGGGAAGGATCAGCGTGACGAAGGGGGCGATGGACGGGCGCAACGCGCAGAGGCCGGTCACGGCCGCCGTCGTGACCATGGACCAGACGAGGAGGATGCACTGGAGTCGCGAGAATGTCGCGACGTGCCGCGCCGCCAGGAACGACCCGACCGACATCAGGATGATCGCAAGCCGGAGCGGCAGCATGTCCCAGAAGAGCCCGCGATCGGCGTAGAGCCAGTCGGAGATCACGACCAGCGTATAGACGAAGGCCGCGAGGACGAAGGTCAGTCGGGCATGATGCCGCGTTTCCGGAAGACGTTCGGACTGGAACGCGGCCTCGCGCTCGGGAGCGGCAAACTCGCCACCTATGACTCTGAGTCGATCGGTAGACATCGAGCGGAGCGTCGCAGAAAAGAGTATTATCTGAGTTAAGTTTGCGGTGGATTGCCGTGCTTTCGCGTCAGGGCACGCAGCGCGCCTCGCAGTGTCCGCACGTCCTGCTCGGTCATCGCCATGCGGTGCAGCATGTCCCGCATGTTCCGCGCGATGATCTCGCGCTTTTCGGGCGGATAGAAGCCAGCCGCTTCCAGCGCGGCTTCGAGGCTCGAGAAGAGCGACAGCATGGCCTCGCGGGTGGCGGGCGGAGCCAGCATCTCGCCGGTGAAGGGCAGGCGCCCGAGCCCGGCGGCGCGGCGCCACTCGTAGCCGAGGAGCAGCACCGCCTGGGCGAGGTTGAGGGAGGGGAAATCCGGCGAGACCGGAAAGGTGACGATCGCGTCGGCGAGCGAGACCTCCTCGTTGTGCAGCCCGACCCGCTCGCGCCCGAACAGGATACCGACCCGCTGCCGGTTCGGATGCCCGGTCCTCGCCGCCACCTCGCCCATGGCCTCGTCGGGCGCCATCACCCGCTTCATCTGCCCTCGTTCACGCGCCGTGATGGCGAGGACGTAGTGCAGGTCGGCGATGGCCTCGGGGAGGGTCGCATAGATGCTCGCCCCGTCGAGGGCCGCGACGGCCCCGGAGGCCGCCTCGCGCACGCCCTTGATCGGCCAGCCGTTCTTCGGGGCGACGAGACGCAGCTCTGTGAGCCCGAAATTCGCCATGGCGCGGGACACCATGCCGATGTTCTGCGCGAGCTGCGGCGAGACGAGGATGACCACCGGAGGGGCCAAGATCGCCCCCCTCTCCCCTGACTGGTCCGACATGGGAGGACGCGCTCGCTCAGATCTTTCCGTCGAGGCCCATCTGGTAATACTTGTGCATGATCTTGTCCTGGTTCTCGAGAAGCCAGTCGATCGAAGGCTCGTTGGTCATCGCCTTGCGGATCGCCTCCGTCATGCCCTTGCGCTGGATCTCGAACAAGGCCTTGTGGTCGACGGTCTCGGCTTCGATCACGCCGGGGCTGAGCCAGACCGAGCAGATGATCCCGAGGTCGTTGGCCTTCTCCTTGGGAATGTAGCCGGCCCGGACGGCGTCGAGCACGCCGTTGGCGATGGCGAACTGCACCGTGCCCATCAGGATAGAGGTGTATTTCGAGGTCTCGACGCTCACCTTCGAGACGCAGAGCGTCACCGGCCGAACCATGATGTCGGTGTTGAGGAGAGCGAAGACGCGGCTATGGCCGACGACCTGGTCGCCGGTCAGCGTCGCGAGAGCCGTGCCCACCGGCCCATCGAGTTCGCCGATGATGACCTCGGGCTCGGCCGCGGTGTTCGGCGGCCCGCCGGCGACCAGGGCCTCGCCGGCCCGCAGGATGATGCGCTCGCTCATGAATCTGTCCTCTTCGTCCGATCGGGCAGCACATTCCCGGCCGGAGGTCGGATGTCCAGGGGCGCTGCCGATTTTCCCTCTCCGGACGCCGGCCGCGATCTGTCACGGGCACGGGTTTCGCGTCCTGTTGCGCCGCGCTATGACCGCGCCACGCGGGAGCGCGGCCTCACCGGCCGCGCGGTGAGAAAGGCTCTGAGGATCATGTCGAAGATCAAGGTCGCGAACCCGGTCGTCGAACTCGACGGCGACGAGATGACCCGCATCATCTGGAGCGAGATCAAGAACAAGCTGATCCACCCCTATCTCGACCTCGACCTCGACTATTACGACCTGGGTGTCGAGCACCGCGACGCCACCAACGACCAGGTCACGATCGATGCGGCCAACGCGATTAAGCGCCATGGCGTCGGCGTGAAATGCGCCACCATCACGCCCGACGAGGCGCGGGTGAAGGAATTCAACCTCAAGGAAATGTGGAAGTCGCCCAACGGCACGATCCGCAACATCCTCGGCGGCGTCATCTTCCGCGAGCCGATCATCTGCAAGAACGTGCCGCGCCTCGTGCCGGGCTGGACCCAGCCGATCGTGGTCGGGCGCCACGCCTATGGCGACCAGTACAAGGCGACCGACTTCAAGGTGCCGGGCAAGGGCCGGCTGACGATCAAGTTCGAGGGCGAGGACGGCACGGTCATCGAGAAGGAGGTATTCAGGTTCCCCTCTCCCGGCATCGCCCAGGCGATGTACAACCTCGACGACTCGATCCGCGACTTTGCCCGCGCCTCGCTCAATTACGGCCTGAACCGCAAGTACCCGGTCTATCTCTCGACCAAGAACACGATCCTCAAGGCCTATGACGGCCGCTTCAAGGACCTGTTCGAGGAGGTGTACGAGGCCGAGTTCAAGTCGCGTTTCACCGCCCTCGGCATCACCTACGAGCACCGCCTGATCGACGACATGGTCGCCTCGGCGCTGAAATGGTCGGGCGGCTACGTCTGGGCCTGCAAGAACTACGACGGCGACGTCCAGTCCGACACGGTCGCGCAGGGCTTCGGCTCCCTCGGCCTGATGACCTCGGTGCTGCTCACCCCCGACGGCCGGACCGTGGAGGCCGAGGCCGCCCACGGCACGGTGACGCGGCACTACCGCGAGCACCAGAAGGGCAAGGAGACCTCGACCAACTCCATCGCGTCGATCTTCGCCTGGAGCCGCGGCCTCGCCCACCGGGCCAAGCTCGACGGCAACGCGGATCTGGCGAAGTTCGCCACGACCCTCGAGACGGTCTGCGTCGACACGGTCGAGAAGGGCTTCATGACGAAGGACCTCGCCCTCCTCGTCGGGCCGGACCAGAAGTGGCTCTCCACCACGGGCTTCCTCGACAAGGTCGACGAGCACCTGAAGACCGCGATGGCGTGAGAACAGCCGACATTCAGCGCGGATACCCCTCTCCCCTCTGCGGGAGAGGGTGGCCCGCGTAGCGGGTCGGGAGAGGGGAGCACCGGATTATCCGGACGGGTCGCGGTCCCCTCTCCCGCCTGCTTCGCAGGCACCCTTCCCCGCAGAGGGGGGAGGGTCACAGGTGGAGGCTCGCTCCGCCTCCTCCCGATCCCGCCTCATGCTGCGCTTGAGCACCACGAGCTGCCAGATCGCCAGGCCGAGCGGGATCGAGAAGACGAGCCCGATATCGAAGAAGGCGACGATCGGGTCCGTCACGGCGAGAGGGGCGAGGCCCCCTCGCGGGCGAAGGCATCACGCTCGCGCAGCACCTCGATAAGGTCGAGGACGCGCACGACCTGTCCGGGGAAGTTCCACCAGGGCACCGTACGGGGCGCTTCCTCCGGCGGGCGTACCGCCTCGACGAGGAAGGCGACCTCCGGCAAGGCCGGTTCGGCGCAGATCCTCGCTTCGCTCAAGGGGAACAGCGCCCGCGCCATCAGGACGGCCTTGCGCCGGCCCGGTACCCTGGCGCGGCGGCCGATCGAATCGTGGCCAGCCCGTTCGAGATCGCGCCCGATCTCGGCATAGATAAGCCTCGCGGCACGGATCGCCGGGCGGCAGCCCGATGGCAATTCGGCGATGCCCGCCTCCGCCCGCTCATAGAGCGCGTCCGCCACGGCGAGGAGCCGGGCGACGAGGCCCTGGAGTTCCGGCGTGAGAACGGGATCGGCGAGGAACGCGTCGGGGTCGATGCCCGCCTCGCGCAGCCAGGCCAGCGGCAGGTAGAGGCGCCCGGCTCTCGCATCCTCGCCGACGTCGCGGGCGATGTTGGTGAGCTGCATGGCGAGGCCGAGGTCGCAGGCCCGCGCCAGGACGAGGCGGTCGCGCGCACCCATGATCAGCGTCATCATCGCGCCGACGCTCGCCGCGACCCTCGCCGCATAGGCGGTGAGGTCCGAGAGCGTCTCGTAGCGCCGGCCCTGCGCGTCCCAGGACAGGCCCTCGATCAGGGCGGCGGGAAGCGCCTGCGGGATCTCGAACTCGGCGACGATGTCGGCGAGGGCCCGGTCGGCGGCCGCATCGCGCGGACGGCCGGAATAGGCGAGCGAGAGCCGCTCGGAGAGCCGGGCTACGGCGGCGGCGCGGTTCTGCTGCGCCGTCTCGTCCACGGCGTCGTCGGAGAGGCGGCAGAAGGCGTAGAGCCCGTAGGCCGGGCGCCTGACGCTGGCGGGAAGCAAGGCCGAGGCGGCGAAGAAGCTGCGGGAGCCGGTGCGGATCGCCGCGCGGCAGGCGGCATGGTCGGCGGCCCCGGCATGGGACCGCGTCATCGAACCACCATCAAGCGAAGACACGAGCATCCGGCACCACGGAATCGAGGACTCTGGCAGAGGAGAGGACGCCAGGCAGGCCCGCACCCGGATGGGTGCCGGCGCCGACGAGATAGAGGTTGGCGACATCTTCCGACGCGTTGTGCGGCCGGAACCATGCCGATTGCGTCAGCACCGGTTCGAGGCCGAAACCGGAGCCGCGGATGCTGAGGAAGTCGGTGGCGAAATCCTGGGGCGTCGTCACCTTGGAGGTCACCAGGGCCTCCGACAGGCCGGGCAGCAGGGTCGCTTCGAGATGGCGTTCGATGGCCTGGCGGTAGGGCTCCGCCTCGACGCTCCAATCTTGGCCACCATCGAGGTTCGGCACCGGCGAGAGCACGTAGAACGCGTCGCATCCGGGCGGCGCGAGCAGCGGGTCGGTGGCGGTCGGCCGATGCAGGTAGAGGCTGAAATCCTTCGCCAGATGCTTTTTTCGAAAGATGTCGTCGATCAGCCCGCGATAGCGCGGCCCCATCATGATGGTGTGGTGGGCGACGTCCCCGTATTTCCGGTTGGTCCCGAAATACCAGACGAACAGGCCCATGGAGGAATGGGCCTTCTTCAACTTCGACTCGCTCCAGCGCCGACGGCCGGGCGGTAGCAGGTGCTTGTAGGTGAAGGCGGAATCGGCGTTGGAGACCACGATGTCGGCGTCGATCCGCTCGCCGCCGGTGAGGGTCACGCCGCGGGCCTTGCCCGCCTCCACCCGGATCTGCGCCACGTCGGCCCCGCAGCGCAGGGCGCCGCCCTGCCCTTTGATGAGGCCGACGAGGCCGTCCACCAGCCGGCCGGTGCCGCCCAGCGCGAAATGGACGCCCCATCGCCGTTCGAGATGGGCAATCAGGCAGTAGATCGCGCTCGCCCGGAACGGGCTGCCGCCGATGAGGAGCGGGTGGAAACTGAAGATCGTGCGCAGGCGCTCGTCGCGGATGTAGCTGGCCACCACGTCGTAGACGCTGCGATGGCCCTGCAGGCGCAGGAGCGCCGGGGCGATCCGCAGCATGTCGGTGACCTTTCCGAAGGGCACGTGGCCGAGCTGCTCGAAGCCGAGCTCGCAGATCTCGCGGCTGCGCTCCATGAAGCGCTCATAGCCGGCGACATCCTCGGGTGAGAACCGCGCCACCTCGGCCCGCATCGCCGCCTTGTCGCCGCTATAGTCGAAGGTGGCGCCGTCCTCGAAGCGGATGCGGTAGAAGGGCAGCATCGGCGCCAAGGTGACGTCGTCCTCCATCCGCCGGCCGCAGAGCGTCCAGAGCTCCTCGAACAGGAACGGCGCGGTGACGATGGTCGGGCCGGCATCGAAGGTGAAGCCGTCCTGCCGGTGGACGCGTGCCCGGCCGCCTGTCTGATCGAGGCGCTCCAGCACCGTCACGCGGTAGCCCCGGCTTCCGAGGCGGATGGCGGCGGCGAGCCCGCCGAACCCGCTGCCGATCACCACGGCATGGGGCTTGGTCCGGGGCGACGTCTGGGCGGAGGGCATGTCGGCGAGTGTCAACATAAGCTGACACTATCAGTGTCAAATTCCCTGGCGCAAGGGGTGTTTTCGACCGAAAGGCCGATGTGATCACCGCCTACTGAAGATCTGCCGGGTCATGCACTGAAAGGACCCCTGCCCCTCGCGCCGCATTCACGATGACGCCCGCAACCATGTCCGGCGCCTCTTCGTGGGCGAGATGGCCGAGGTTGCGCAGCAGCTCCACCTTGGCGCCGGGAATGCGCTTCTGCACGCTGAAGGCGGTCTCGGGCGCGATCGCCTTGTCGGTCCCGCCAACGATGAGCAGCGTCGGCACCGCGAGGCGCGGCAGGTCGCGGTCGAGGGCGGCGAGGTTCCAGTTCGCCATCATGCCGAGCGCCCCCGCCACATGGCCGGGAAACCGGAACAGGCGGCGGTAGAGGTCGAGGCCCTGAGCGTCGAGGCGCGAGCCGGTGCCGCGGATCAGGCGCTCCACCGCCGGCTGGTCGGCGCTCCATGCGAAGATGCGCGGCGTGACCGGGTTGAGGAACAGCATCCGCGCCAGACTCGGGAACAGCACCGAGGCGAGGCCCGGGAACGGGGCCAAGGCGCCGTTCAGGGCGACGAGGAGGCGCGGGGCCGAACGGCCGTCGAGGCACATCCGCGCCAGGATCGCTGCCCCCGCCGAATGCCCGACCATGATGGCCGGGGCGACGCCGAGCGCGTCGAGAAGGCTCCCGAGCGCAGCGGCCATGCCAGGCAGCGAGAGCCGGCCGGACGGCAGCGGATCGGTGAAGCCGTGGTCCGGCAAGTCGAGGGCGAGGACGTGGAAGTCCTTGGCCAGCAGCGGCGCCAGGGCACGCCAGGAATGGGTCGCCGCGCCCGTGCCGTGGACGAGGAGGAGGGTCGGTGCCTGCTCAGGCCCCATCTCCTGAATGTGCCAGCGCAGGCCGGCCGCCTCGACGAAACGGCTGGCGCTGCGGTTCGGCCAGTCGCCGCCGTCCCGCTCCCAGTTCGGGCGATCGCTCATCGCGCCTCCTCGCCGAGGGCCTTGACGGCGCCGCTGACCTGCCCGGCATCGGCATAGGGCAGGGCGAGGTAGCGGGCATCCATGGCAGCGGCGAGGCGCCGGGCGGATTCCTGCGGCCGAGCCGAAGTGTCGATGAAGATCGCCCGAATGCCGGTGGCGCGGAAGGCGGCGGCGGCGCCCAGCGCATCGGCCCCGGCCTTGGCACGGCCCGGCTCGCCCGAGCGCGCGATATTGGCGCGCCCATCGGTGAGCATCACCAGGACCGGCGTTCCCCCACCGCGCCGGACGCTCAAGGCCACCTGCGTCGCGACGTCGAGGCCGCTGGCCAGCGGCGTGCCGCCTCCGCCCGGCAGCGCGGAGAGGCCGCGTTTCGCCCGGACCAGCGAGCGGGTCGGGGGCAGAACGAGCTCGGCCCCGCTCCCGCGGAAAGCGACGAGGGCGACCTTGTCGCGGCGGATATAGGCCTCGGCGAGCAGGAGCTCGACGGCGCCCTTGGCCTCGGCCAGCCGTTCGAGGGCGGCCGAGCCGGAGGCGTCGACGGCGAAGATCGTGGTCGTCTCGGTGCGCAGCTTGAACCGGGTGAGGCGGATATCCTCGGGCCGCACCTTGATGCGCCGCCCCTCGCCGTCCTGGCGTCTGAGACGCTGCCACGGAGCGGCGGCGCGCAGGGTCTCGACGAGGGCGAGGCGGCCGCTGCGGGGATCGCCGGGG
>FSSH01003774.1_pt1 | contig 21452 bp, 14 predicted proteins | sample 1166101 | NCBI WGS metagenome assembly FSSH01 (sample SAMEA32972668, study PRJEB13176) | freshwater metagenome | biome: Drinking water system; feature: Biomass in drinking water that filtered by 0.45 um membrane; material: drinking water | place: USA | collected 2012-12-20 | depth 0 m | reverse complement strand
TCCTGTTATGAGCAAGGCTCGTCGCAATCGTGTCCCCGCCATCCGCTTCTTCGAGGAAGTTCTCAGCCAAGGCGCGGATAGCAGGTAGTGCCGGCGCGCAGTCCATGGACGACAGCCTGATGATTGCCGCGGCTTCGATTGCCGCTAGTTCGGCTATCTTATCATCGAGTTCCTTGCCGCTGGGCTGGTACCATTTGAAACGGGCCCAGTCCGTCTTGATGAAACCGGTGCTCCGCAGTTCCGCAAATGCGGCGGCACCCCAGTCTGCGTCCATTCCCACAATCGCGGCAAGCGACGCCGGGTCAGCGCTCTCATATCCGAATTTGGAACTGATGCTGCAGCGCCGAATGCGCTCCATGCAAGCGTCGGGGCTGATCGCCATGCGCTTGGCCGCTTCCTGGTAGAGATCGATCCGTTTCGCCATGCGGTAATAGTAGCATGACGGCAATTCTCATCAATCGGCCTTTGGCCAATCGCCTCCGTGTACCTCACGCTCGTATTTCGAAATACGTTTCCACTCGATGGCGACTTCGTCGAATCCATCGTCAGAGAACAATCGCTCGCAAAGGCGGTCGATTTCTTGCGGGTCGTCAGGCAGACTCTCGTCCTCACGGTACCTTGCGACCGCGTCCATTACTTTCAGGGCGTCGTCGTAGTTTGCCATTCGGTTCTCGTTTCGACCACAACTTCGGTCGCATTGCTGTAGCCCCGGTGTCAAGACCGTATCACTGGGTAGCAATGGCCTGTGAACTTTTGAATTGAAGCGATTTTGCCACCATGGCCGATCATTCATGGCCTGCAGATCGATGGTTTTGAGACGTGAAACGAGGTGTGCTGCTGACCCTTCCAATTGGGAATAAAAAGCGAGGGCTGGGGGTGAGGGAGGAGTGGTGGTCTTGAAGTGGCGTTGCCAGCGGATCTGTCGCTGAGCCATCTCTCAGGGTGCTTCTCCTTGTCGCTAGAACTTCCGTTCAGTCTGTACAGCAAGGTCCAGGACATTCCTGTCATTCCTAGTGCGTCTCGCAACGGCGGCTTCCGTAGAGCCGGACATTCCCACTCAATCGCACCGACGTAACGAACCGAGCAAGTCTAGCGGGTTGCAGACCGACTGCTTCTGGGTGGCTATTCATGAGAAAAGGATACTCGTTAAGCTGCCTACTGGGTCCAGCCACGAATCCTTGTCTTGTAGCGCGTTGAGCTCGCACGGCGGCCTGTCGCCTTCCTGTCAGCTGGCGCCGCTTGACGTATGATCGGCGGATACCAAGCGGCCCTTTCTTCTCAGTTATTCCGGTTCGTTTCCAAGCGGCTGCGGCTGAAATCCGTTGCCTGCGTCGGCCAATGACCCTAGCTATCAGCGCTTCGAGCGGCGCCATTTGGTCGGGCTCAGGGGGATTGGATGATTGAGGCGAGTGGGTCGGCGGCGCGGCCCTACATTGACGGCTATGCGCTGCTCGCACGGGAGCCCGCGCGCGGACGCACCGCGCACGTCTACAAGGCGATCGACCTCGTCGACGGCTCCGCCGTCGCGGTCAAGGTCCTTTCCGCCACCGTCGAGCAGGGCGACTTTCTTGAGGAGGCGTTCCTGCGCGAGACGAGGTCCCTCACCGAGCTGAAGCATCCCGGCATCGTCCGTATGCACCAGTCCGGCGTAACGGCGGCAGGCGATCGCTACATCGTGCTCGACTGGATGGACTCCGACCTGCCGCGCTGGAAGGCGGACCAAGGGCCGTTCGAATGGACGTCGTTCTGGCGTGACGTCGGCCGTCCGCTTGTCGCGGCGGTGGCGCACGCCCATGCCCGCGACATCTCGCACCGCGACCTTGCGCCCAGAAACATCCTGTTTGACGCGGCCGGCCAGCCGCTCGTCGCAGACTTCGGAATCGCCAAGATCCGCCGCTTCATGCGCTCAGACCGCACGATGCGCAACTTCTCCAGTCCGCCGTTCACTCCCCCGGAGGCGGACGATGGGTCAGGGACGATGGCGCGCGATGTGTTCTCGCTCGCTACGCTGTTCTGCTGGGCGGCCTCGCCCGTCGAGCTTGACACATACGAGGCGATCCATGCCTTCGTCGAGGCCTCGGGCGAGTTTCCGCCCGCCGTCCGCACTCTGTTGCTCGAGTCGCTGTCGACAGACCCCGACGAGCGTCCGCCCCTCGCTGAGGCATTCCTTAACCGAGTCGACGCAGTCTCGACAGCGCCGCGGCCGCAACGCGGCGGTCTGTCGTGCCTCCTTTCACTCCAGCAGAACAAGGTACAACGCATCGGCCAAGAGTTCGACCTCGGCGAGCGGCGCTCGATCGAGGAGGCGGTCGTCGAGGACCTGCAGGCAGTCTGCGCTATCGAGCCCAAGGCTAGCGACTCCGGTGAGGTCGGTGACCCGTTTGGCGACCTGTGGCTCTACGGCCTAACCAAGTCCTATCATGCGCGACCCGATCCGACGCTGCGCGACCGGCTCGTAATAGTGTCGGCGACGTCGCGCCCGTCCGGCTGGCTCGAGGCTCAACGCGAGCAGTCGGTGTCGCCGCGCATCGATTTTCGATTCCACCCAGCGCGGCCGGAGGCGGACCGCGCGGCGCTGACGCAGATCCAGCAGATCGTTGACCAGTTCGTGCGCGACCGCGAAGAGGAGGCGGACGCTGGCAACGCCTGGCAGATTGATGTGTGGTCGCGCATCCTCGAGGCCAAGGAGAGTCTGGAGACCTCGCGCGAGCGCCCAATCCGCTACCACGGCTATCAGGTCGATGGCCGCCGCGTGCGCTTCCGTACGATGGGCGAGATCCCGGAGGGCACCGAGCTCGAGAAGCGCCAGGTGAGGCTGCAGGACGGCACCTTCCTGACCGGCAGCATCGAGGGGTTCGAGGGCAAAGACGCCGTTTTCCTTTCGGAGACTGGCGACATCGACCTGCTCCGCGGCGAGGGCGAGATCTCCGTTAACGTCTACGCCGCGAGCGAGGCGATCAGGAAGCAGCGCGCTGCGCTAGATGCCTTCCGCCTGCGCGAAGTCGCGCGCGCCCGCATGTCCGACGTACTGCTCGATCCGGCGACCGCGGCGCCGGTCGTGCCCGTGGTGCCCGCGCGTTGGTTCCAGGACGACCTCGATCAGGATAAGCGCGACGCTGTTGCCGTCGCGCTGGGCTCGCCCGATGTGCTGCTCACGCGCGGACCGCCGGGTACGGGCAAGACCACCTTCATTGCTGAGCTGATCATGCAAGAGCTGGACCGCAATCCCGACGCCCGCATCCTGCTAGTCTCGCAGACCAACGTTGCCGTTGACAACGCGGTGGAGCGGGTCGCCCAGCTCCGCGCTGCGGCCTGCCTCGCCTTCGAGGTGGTGCGCATGGGCACCAACGACGAGCGCATCTCCGACGGCGTTACGCCGCAGCGGCTCCACAACCGCCTGCAGGCGTGGACCGACGAGGTCGCAGGCAACGTCGCCGCATACGCCGAAACGAAGGCGGCCAATGACGGGGTCGAGCGCCGGACGGTGCTTTTGGGGATGGCGCTCGAACAGCTTCTCGTCTGCGAGCAGGACGTGGCGGCGACACGCGCGCGCATCGCCGTCACCGAGGCCGAGGTTGCCAAGCTCCCGGCCGGCGGTCGCGGCGCGGGCCTCGACCTCGACGCTGCCGCCAACGCGGCCGCGCGCCGCCTCGAGTTGTCGCAGCTGCGCGAGCGCCGCCGTGCGGCGGAGCTCGAGGCGGCCCGCCTCAGGGACGAGATTGCGCGCCTCGGCGAGCCCGACCTGGCGTCGCTGGACGGGAGCGAACTTGAGGCCGCAGTGTCGCTCTATCTTGAGGAAGCGAGGGTCGCTGACGGGCTGCGGCCGTTGATCGAGCTTGGTGCCGAATGGACTGCGCGGTTCGGCCGCCAGGACCATTTTGAGGGCCCGTTTCTCTCCACGGTTCAGGTCGTTGCGGGCACGTGCCTCGGGGTCGTTGGGCCTAAGTCGACGAACGAGCTGCGGTTCGACCTTTGCATCGTCGACGAGGCGTCCAAAGCGACCCCCACCGAGATGCTCGTCCCGCTCTCGCGAGCTGCGCGCTGGGTGCTCGTCGGCGACTCCAAGCAGCTGCCGCCGTTCCAGGACCAAGCTATGCGCAAGCCAGCGTTCCTTGCCACTCACAGGCTGCGCATCGAGGACGTGTCGGAGTCATTGTTCAGCTCGCTTGAGCGGCTGCTCCCGCCGGGGAACATAGTCTCGCTCACATCGCAGCGCCGCATGATCCAGCCAATCAACGACCTAGTCCAAGCCTGCTTTTACCCCGGGCAGGAACTCAATTGCCTCCGCAACAAGCCTAGGCACCGGTTCACGCCTGTCTTGCCGAGCGCGGTGACCTGGCTGGACACCTCGAAGTGCGGCAAGGACAGGCGTGAGGAGCGCCCCGCCAACGGGGCCTCGGGCTGGGTCAACAAGCTCGAGTGCAGGATCGTTAATGATGTGCTGAAGAAGCTTAATAAGAAGTTCGCCCGCGCCAACCAAGGCGGTGCAGAACCGCGCATATCGGTCGCCGTGATCAGCGGATACGCCGAGCAGGTGAAACTGCTCGAGCGCACGCTGAGACCGCGATCGGCCAGCTGGACAGCGATCGAGATCGCTATCAACACCGTCGACGCATTCCAAGGGCGCCAAGCGGACATGGTTGTCTACTCCATCTCCCGCTCGAACCCTTTCATGGACCTTGGCTTCCTAGACCAGTCGCCGCGGCTGAACGTGGCGCTCTCGCGCGGAAAAGACGCGCTCGTCATAGTCGGCGACCACGAGTTCTGCCGCAGCGTAACGGGTGAGAACCCGTTCCGTGAGGTCACCGGCTGGATCGGCAGGGGTGACGGCTGCACCGTGGAAATGGTGCAATGACCCCCGACGAAGTCGCCATGTTCCACGCCGGGCGACCAGGCTACGACCTGCTCGACTACGCCGAAGTGGCGCTGCCGGTCTACAAAGTGACCCTGCGCGTGCTGCTCCTCCAACATACGCCGCTCACCCCTATGTACGAGTTCGTGCTGAAGGCGATTCGCCTTGGGATCGACACACGAGACGAAATCGCCGCCTGCCTCGGCATTCCGGCGGGGATGGTAGAGGAGACGCTGCGCGTGTTGCACCAGTCGGAGGAAGTCGACCTGCGACGTGACGACGGCGGCTCTGACCGCTTCGGGCTGACACGCAAAGGCGAGAAGACGACCATCGAACTCGAACGCATCCGGCCCGAGCAGCAGACGATCCGCATGTTCTTCGACGGGCTGACGCGGCAGCCGATGGATACGTCAGGCGTTTCGCTGCTTAGCGGAAAGGAGGCCGAGGAGCTCGGCATGCGGGAGATTCCGGCGGTGCCGCACTCCCGGATCGAGGTTGGCGACATCGACCTCGTCGCCGCCAGCCGGATCCTGTCGCGCGAACGGGGCACCCAGCCGCGCCGCGACCTGATCGCGATCAAGTCGGTCGAGAACCGTCGACGCCTCCACATGCCAGCGCTGGCGATGGTGTTCCAAGCCTCGGGCGGCGGCGACGTCGAGCTCCTGTTCGCCAACGAGACGATCATGCTCGACGAGCACAACCGCCGGTTCGCGCTCGCCGAGGGCCCTCGCAAGGTGAGGCTGCTCGACGAGTTCTCTAAGCCCGACGTTGCGCAGGATGCCTTCTCCCGCAAGGTCCGCTCGCTTAGCAAGCTGGCGGAGACGCCGGCGGCTGCAGGCCGTAAGCGAACCCTGCGTGCGAAGTCGCCCGTTCAGGACGGCACGATCCAGCCCCTGTCAGTGCAGGATCATCCGCCGCTACTGCTCGACGCGTTAAGGACAGCGACCGAGCACGTCATGATCATCTGCCCTTGGATCACAGAGCAGGTCGTCGACGGGCCGACGCTGCGCATCATCGAGGCGCTGCTCCGAAAGGGAGTGAAACTCTATGTTGGCTATGGCATCGACGACGGCGAGCAGCTGCCGCGGCGCGGGCGCAAGCCTATCCCGGCCGGCATCGTTGATTTGGCCGAAAAATACGACAACTTCGAACTCCGCGAGCTAGGGGACACGCACGAAAAGCTGCTTATCAAGGACGACGAGTTTGAGGTGGTCGGTAGCTTCAATTGGCTCTCGTTCCGCGGCGACCCGACACGCAAGCTGCGGCGAGAGCACAGTGTGAAGATTACGGACCCCGCCTACGTCGCGGGCCAGTTCGCAGTCTTCGAGGCGCGCTTCCGCAAGAAGCCGCGAAAGGCAAAGGACGAATCATGACGGATCGTGAAAACCCCACCGACGTCCACAGCTGCGTGGCACAGCCCCTGACCGGGGCGTCGTCGGCGGAGTGTTGTGGAGATGCTTTAGTGCACAGTCATTGTCAATCAGTTACGGTGGCCGCGGGAGAGACGGAATGAGGTCACCCTCGGAGCAGCTGGAGTTCTTCAAGACCAAGCTGGGCAAGACGCAACCCAAGCTGCCGTTGGGCCTGTTTGAAAAGGATATCATGCGCTGCAACCTCGACGTCTTGTGGGCGGCGCTCAAAGCAGAGGAGTCTTTCGTCCAGCGTATGAAGAGGGCCAACCCGGATTCGCGGGCGGCGGTGCTTCGCAACTACCACGTAGCGTCAGCGCTGATCGCCCAACTTTATCCAGTGTTCTTCGTTTTCGAGAGCGCCTGGCGAACCTACGTCGCGACCTGTCTGGACGAGATCTACGGAACCGACGACTGGTGGCATGGCGTGAGGGATCTAGTCGCGCAGGGCGCCGATCCTATGAGCGTCGCAACGCTGGGCAGGCTGCCGGCCCGGTCGCTTGTCACGAAGGAGGTGGGTTACATACTGTCCACCGTGGCCCTGCCTTCTGGCCTCGAGTCCACCTACGCGCTCACCAACCATGCGACGATGAAGAGCCTGGAGATATTGATCGACAGCCACTGGCGCGAAATGTCGGTACCCTTCACTGCGACAATGTCGCTAGGCAAGCCGACCTCGAGCGTGTTTCAAGCCCTTTTCAAGCGGGTGAGGGATGCGCGGAACCAAGCGTTTCATCAGCGGGTTGTCACCGATCGCGGGGCAGCCGTGAAAGCGGCAGAGCAGCTGATGGACCTGCTTGATGTGCATCTTGGCGATCGCGTCAAGGCGATCGCGGAGGCCACGGTCGCGCCGCTCGAGTTCACCGTGATCCGCGAGGCGCGGCACGGTTGAAAAGGCCGGCACCGCAATTCGCGCTGATTGCGCGCATGGCGTTCCGCAAGGTGGCTAGGCGCGGAACCACTAGCTGATGACCGTTTCGAAGTAATTGGGCCTATGCCGGACGATTAGGTGCGGCGGGGTCCGCAGATTCCGATCGTGTATTACGAAATGCACCGACGCAAGGGAGTGGCATCGTTGTCGCCGTTCCTCGCATCGAGATGCCCGTTGCACGAGGTCCCTGCCGCTCTGACTAGACGACCGCAGCACTCCGCGCCTCACGCGCCGGCGCTGCAACCTGTAGCAGCTCGCCGGTGGAGACGAATACGATGAGGCCCGCCGGGATTCCAGTTACCTCAAGGTAGCGATTGACTTGCTGGCGATAGTGATTGGACGCCGATGCGGTCGGTTCAACATCGCTCTTCCAGTCGATCACCAGCTCGGGCGTTCCGTCAGCGCCCACGCAGAGCGCGTCAACCACACCGAAGGTTGCCAGTTCGACGGCATCCTCCTCGCCGATGCCATAGACCGGAAGCTCGGCGATCAGACGCGGCCGCAACGCAGCGATCTCCGGCATTGCCAGCGTACGTGCGACCGTGCCTGCCATCTCGTCCGGTGAGAGGCCAGCGCCCGCGTCGGTGCCGGGCTCGCGTCCAAGCGCCCGGACCAGATCCCCCGCGCGTGCCGTGAGCGCGGTCAGATCGTCTGCTGTCTCGCCTGTCAGCACTTCCTCCAACAGCTTGTGGATGACAAGCCCGCGCTCGCGACCGCCCTGTACCGCGATCAACATTTCGGGCTCGGCCGCGTCTTGGGCAGCGACCACGATCAGCGGTTCGGTGACCAGCTCAAGCGGTCCGTGCGGATTCTCGTCGCGGCTCGGCGCCACCCAGCGCAGCTTCGGCGTTGCCGCGACCACGCGCGCCGCTTCGCCCGCGAAGATCTCGCGCGTCTGATCGTTGTCGGGTTCGCTGTCGATCGTATCGAACCCCTCGGGATGATGATCGATCGCAATCACCGGCAAGCCGTCGAGATCGAAATCCATCAAGGCATTCCAGCTGCTCTTCGCTGGGGACACGTCGAGTTTAGGCAGAACGAGCAATTCGCGCGCCCGGGTTGCCGCCACATACCAGAGACGTAGCCGTTCGCGTTCGCGCTCTGCGACTTCCGCCGCCTTGGCCTCCTCATAGCCAGCGGGCGCTACCCCGAAGAGGGGCAGAAAAATCGTCTTCGTATCGCCATCAATCACGGGATCGCGCACATCGTTGCCCAACGTCATCGTGTTGATCGGCACAACGATCGGCCACTCCAACCCCTTGGAGGCATGCATCGTGACCAGCGACACCGCTTCTTCCTGCGCGTCCGGTCGGCCTTCCGCCGAGCGCGTCTTGCCTTCCCATGCCGCCGTCATCGTCTCGGCAAAGGCGCGCAGACCGCAGACGCCATAGGGCTGAGTGAGGCTCAGGAAGAGATCGACATTGGCGAGCGGGCGTTCGGCCTGCCCACCATGACGCTGGAGCAAGACGGGGCGCACGCGCAGCAGATCGACCGCCTCGGCGAGCAATTGGTGCGGCGTCGTGCTGTTGATCCTGCGCCGGAGCGCCTGCAGCTTTTCGACGATGTCACGGGCATGCGGGTCGGGGATCAATTCGGCATTGAGATGGATTGTGAGCCGGGGCAGTGCATCGGGACGCTCGGGATCGCGGGGCTGGCTCCAGACCAGATCGAGCAACTGCTCCTCGGTTAAGCCAACAAGCGGGCCGCGCAGCAGCGCCACGAGCGCGAGGCTGTCGCGGCTGTCGGCAAGCACCCGCGTGATCGCTATGAGGTCCTGCACTTCTTGCCGACGGTAGAATCCTTTGCCCGCCTGAGTCGCGACCGGCACGCCGCGCTTTTCCAGCGCTTCCTCGTAGCGCCACAACTCCGTGCCGCCCGGTGCGAGCAGTGCGATATCGCCTGGCCGACACGGTCGCTTGGTGTCGGTCTTGCGATCGACGATGATCTGGCTGCCGATCAGCCGGCTGCACATCTCCGCGACCGCCTCCGCCTCGCAGTCGCGCTGCATGGCCGACTTGGCCTTGCCGTCCTCGTCGGCGCACGCGACAGGGAGCGCCGCCACGCACAGGCCCTCGCCATGATCAGGATGGAAGCCGTCGAGTGGGGTGAAGCCTGGCTGGCCCTTCTCCTCGGTCAGGTGCGGGGCGAAGCGATCGTTCACATAGTCGAGAATGGCCGCGCACGACCGGAAATTGGTCGAGATCGACAGCAAATCGAGAGGATTTAGCGCTCGGATCGCCTCACGCGCTCGCACATAGGCGGCGACGTCGGCGCCGCGGAAACGGTAGATCGCCTGCTTGGGATCGCCGACGAGGAACAGCGCACCAGGCCGAATGCGGTATGCCGCCCAGTCGAGCGGGTCGGCGCCGGGCGCCGGATCGCCGCACAGCCGCCAAAAAATCTCGGTCTGGAGCGGGTCGGTGTCCTGGAATTCATCAACAAGCACATGGGCGTAGCGACTCGAGAGGGCCGTGCGTACGGAATCATGATCGCGCAAGAGATCGCGGGCGGCAAAGATTAGGTCGTCGAAATCGAGCAGCGCGGCCGCGCGCTTGTAGGCGCGGAAGTCATCCAGGATTGGCTGAATCGCGGAGAGTAGGTCGGCGAGCACGCGAGACGCCGCACCCTGCAGCATCGCCGCCCAGCTATGAGTACACGCGAGATGCAATTCCTCCGCGCGCGCGTTTAGCACGCCGCCCTCGGCTTTCGCGAGGCCTGCGACCTTCGCTGCGGCCTCCCACTTCCCCTTCTTCTTGTAGACGCTGAACGTACCCTTTGCGGTGCACAGCGACGGGTGCGGAGTGGATAGCAGAAGCCGGATGAGGGCAGCCGGAGACTGGTCGGTCGCGACCAGCGCCACCTCCGATGCCATATCGACAAAGGCCCGCGCGCCAGCAATGCTCTCGTCTTCTTGCGCAGGCGTGCCCACAACGAAGGCTCGGTAGGCCTCGGCGGCCTCACCAAACGCTGTTACTAGCGGAGGGATTGCTGGCACCGGCGGCGGCACGAGCACGCGATTGTCGCGCAGTGCCGCGGCTGCCGTTGAAATCAGCTCGGTCGCTTTGCTCGGGTTTTGGAAAACCAGCTCCGCGACCAAGCTCTGGTCGTCTGCATCGAGAGCCTCGCGCAACCACCGGTCGACGATGTCGCCGAAGATCATGTCTGCTTGCGCTGGGTCCATGAGCGCTGCACCCGGATCGATGTTCGCCTCGACGGGATAGGGCTTGATCAAGCGTTGGCAGAAGCCGTGGATCGTCGAGCAGGTGATTTCGTCGAGCGAGGCTGCCGCCGCGTCCAGATGCGTCCGTTGCTCGGCCGATAGGCCTTCCGGAAGGGCGATCCGAAGCTCACGCGGGACGCGGCCCTCGAGCAGTTCGTCGACGAACTCGCGCACGCGGGCGAGCAGTTCGCTCGCCGCCAATTCGGTGAAGGTCACCGCCGCAATCGCCTTGGGTGCTGTGCCACCAGCGAGCAGCAGCGCCAAGCGTCCGGCCATGACTGCGGTTTTGCCCGAGCCGGCGCCGGCTTCGACCAACATCGAACGATCATGCGCCGTCATCGCGGCGAGGCGGGCGGCTTCGTCCCGCAAGACGGGCGTCGCGTCAGTCATCAGAGCGCCTCCCAAACAAGTGCCGCGTCGCCAAGCGTACCGCGGGCCGGCTCGACTTTGCGCGGGCAATAGCCGTTCAGAGCATTGGCCGGGAGCGCGAAGCTTAGATCATCATAGTCGCCGCCATTGTCCTCGCCGATGAGCGCATGGCCGGCGAGCAGGCTGGCGCGCGCCGCGCGAAGATGTTCGGCAAGGTCCTCCAGCACCTCGGCAGGGGCATCGAGGTGACGCGCCTCGGTGTCGCGCGGATAGAGAAGGGCGGCGTCGATCTCCACGCCGTCCCCCAGCAGCGCATTGACCGCATAGGCATACAGGCAGCGCTGCAACTCCTTGCCGCCTTGCAAGATCACCGGCTTGGACGGCATCCTACCGCCCTTATAGTCAATCACGCGTGCCTTGGTGGCGTCGCCCGACAGATCGAGACGATCGATGAAGCCAGAGATACGGAAGCCTGTGTCGGCGATGGCGACGGTCGTCGTCGGATCCCAGGGGATTGCGGCGTCGGATTTGGCCGCCTGTCCGCCGAACGGTACTTCTGTATAAGTTTTCTGACCCACGAGCGGCGGTTCGAGATGCAGTAGGGCGTTGAGTGCGGTCTGCTTAGCTTCCTCGACCGTGCGACGCCACACGACTTGCGGCGGCACCGCCTGCTCGTTTTGCCAGCGGCTTGTCACTGCTATGGCGGCGGTTTCGATCGCGGCGGTGATTTGGTCAGGGCGTGCAGCTGCGAGCCCCCCCTGACCTTCGAGCAGGCGAACGGCATGATCGAGCAAGTCATGGAGAAGGATGCCGCTTTGCCGGGCATCGAGCACCAGCGCCTCCACCGCGCTTTCCGGGGCCCGCACCCCAAGCGCATAGGTCCAGGTGAAGCCGAGCGGGTTGCGCAGCAGCTTGGCAAGCGAGCTTGCCGACTGAACACGTTCGAGCGCCGCCAGCAACGCAGGATGGTTGGGACGCACCAGACCATCATGAGCGGTGACGACTGAGCGTTGCCAATCCTGCCAGCATGATGTGGCCGAAGCCGCCTGCTGCGTGGCGGCGAAGTCGGCCGGACGCGCCACCATTCGATCGCTTTCGCTCATCGCGTGCACGGGCCGCCGATTGCGGCGCAAATAGCGGGCCTCGGGCTGGCCGCGCAGCAGGGGGCTCTTGCCGAGTAGGCGGCCCTCCCTGTCCCGACGCGGCCGCGACAGCACGACCTGCGCGCCGGTCGTACACAGGATCGTCTCGAAATCACGGCGATCAGCAGCGGTCACCGGCAGCGGATCAAGCTCCGCTGTCGGGATGATATGATCGGACAAGAGCCGATCTTCTGAAATCCGCCTCGGCCAGCTGGTCGAGGTCAGGCCGAGCAGGCGCACGAACTTGCGCGGTGACGCCGCCAGCGCTGAAGCTGGCATCCACGCGACCGACACGCACGCCTCGCAAGCGTCCTCCTGGCGCAGAGAGTCGATCGTGACGTCAATCACCGCCGGGCTTCCGGCAAGCAGCGCCTTACGCCAGATGCGCAGCGCCCCGCCCGACAGGAAAGTGCGTCCGATCTCTTCTGCCTGAGCATGACCGGCCGAAAGCGTCTCGACAATCGCGCGCAAATCGCCGGCATGATCGATGTCGTCCGGCCAGCGCTCGGCGGTCAGGCTGCCGAGGAGTCGCTCCCAGGCGTCGGGGGAGGACAAGGGTGCCTCGGGCGGCAGGACGCGTTGCCAGCCATCCGGAAGAGCCTTGAATGGGCCTGCACCTGCCAGCAACGTTGCGAGACGCCGCAGATGCGCCTGGTCGACGCCGCGCACGAGGATGTCGGCCAGAGCGGCGGCGGTCTGGCCGTCGCGTGTCGTCACGACGCGGATGCTGTGAACGAAGTGCAGGTCGATATTGGCATCGGCACGTAGCGCCATAAACTCGTCGTCATAGGCGGCCGGTGCGGCGGCTGCGATCGCGATCTCGGACGGCTTGGCTGCTCCGCTCGCAATTAGCTCACGGGCCCAGCGCAGCGCCTCGATAGCTTCATGATAGCCATTGGCGGCGCTCACCGCCTCGACCCGCGGCGTCGTCGGCTCAGACGTGACAACCTCGACGGCCGATCCTTCGAGCCAAACCGGGACCGAGCGAGGGCCGGCGTTCCAGCGCACCCGCGTTGTCACGGCCAGTGCGAACAGCAGCTCGCGCCAGCACGGCGACAGCTCACTAATGCCTTGGATATGGACCTCGCCGAACAAAGCGGGTGCATGGTGAATGCGCGCCAATGCTCGCGAGGCTAGATCGACTGGGCGCAGCATCGCGGACGGCAAGACCGCCAGCACTGCCTCCTCGAGCGTCGCCATTGCTGCCAGGCGGGGATGATCGCTGGCGCGCGACGATAGATCGATCCCCGTGCGCCAGACTTTATGCAGCGTGTCAGCAGCCGCGCCGACCATGCCGGGCAGGAGCTTGATCGCGTCGAGCTCGCCGAGATTAGTGTCCGGTAGCACGTATTGAATCGCATTGCGCAGCGTTTCGGCGTCTATTGGCTGCGTGAAACCGCCGGCAAGACGCGCCGCCAGTTGCTCGAAAGCCATGACCTGTGTGCCGTGGTGCTGGTGCCGTGCAGCGTCGAGACGGATCTCACGGGATGCGAGACGACCGTGCGCGATATAGGTCTGCCGCTGCATGCAATACTTTCGACTGTGTTCAACGTTCGCAAGAGTAGATGGAAGGGGAGTCGGAAGCAACGCCGCGTGCTTCGAATGCGTGCTTAACTCCTGATCTTGCCTCAGGATTTTCAAGATTCTGGTTGCGATGACCTGATCCCGAGGTTTCCTCCAGTGAGGATTGGAGCGGGACGGTTGATTGCACTGCTACCCAACCTTCGACCACCCGGGTCTGGAGTTTTCCGCTTTGCTCAGGTCCAGTGGGCTGGTTTCCCCTCGTGGCGGCCAGACGAGCTTACTGTTTCGGAGCCTCTCGATCGATACGCATAACGCGAAACTGCTGAAACTGGGCAGTAACCTGTCGGGCCGCTGAACCGTTCAACGCAGCAGCCCCCTGCCGGGTCAAACGCCAGCGATCACACGATCGATCAGCGCATAGTCTCGGTTGGTCGGCATGCAGAAAAGGCAATGCCCATTGGAGGCCTCTGCCCAAACATTGCCGATATGGCGTTTGATCTCTTCGCCATCGTAAAGATGGCCGCCCTTATACTCCACCGCGAGGATGCGCCCGTCGGTCAGCATGGCTACGAAGTCGGGATAGAACTTGTCGTGTGGCAGCTGGAGCCAAAACGACGAACGTTTTCGATCGACGTTTCTGATCCAGTAGCGGACCTTTTCGTGGCGATCGAGATAGACCGCACAATCGAACTCCTCGCCAGTGGTACCAAGGTCGCCGACAAGGCTGGTGTAGTGCTTGTTAAACTTCGTACCGCCTGCGTAGGGCTGGTTCGGCGCGTATGTCTGCTCATCGAAGATGATGGAGAGGTCAGCGCTGGCGCTGAAGTCCTGAGCATTTGACGCAAAGAGCGCGCTATACTGCCCCTGCTCGCGCTGGCCGCGCAACTCGGAAATCAGCCCTGCAAGAGCTTTGCGTAGGTCATACTTGTTGCGGGCAAGAACCTGAATGTCAGTGCCAGCGGCAACCAACGCCTCGATGGCGCGGGTGATGAACACCACAGCACTCGGCTTCGTGATGTCGGGATGCACGATGCCCATATCGATCCAGTTCGCCAGGCGCGCCAGATTCCACGCAGGCTCTTGAATGATGCCAGCAAGGTCGCCTTGGACCCTGCGAGTAAAGGCGATCTCGACCTTGCCCCTGTCGCTCACGTCGATTTCGCCCGTCTGGCTATTATCGGCGACGCGGAACCGCGTTGCGATTGGCGCTGGATCGCACTGGTCGAGCCGCCACGGCAAGTCGAGGAAATGCTCTTGCGAGAAGAGTTGAAGTTCACCCTGCTTGCGGAACCCAAGCATGGGGACCACGAATGGCGGTTTGTCCTCATCTTCCGCAGCTGAAGTCTGATAGTTGTTGGTTTTAGCGTACAGGCGGTCGATCGTTTTTGACACGTTCGGCACCGCTGCGAAAGCGAGGTGCAGCAGGTTACGGCTGTCGCGTGTCATCGGGCCTGTATAGGCCAGAGTTCGGCTTTGCGCGTCAAACGAGACCCGTGATTTCACCGATGGCGGCAGGCGGTCGATTGCCGCAACAATGACCTCTGGTGCGGTGGTCTGCTCGGGCAAGGGATCTGAGGTGTAAGGCGTGCTGGCGTTGATTTCAGACAGTGCCAACGGTTGCTGCGTGGTGACGATCTGCGCGGCCTCGATCGCATTGAAGCCAGCACCCTCTACCAATCCGTCACGAAGCTGTTGCGCAGTGCTGTCGAAACTGCGCGAAACGATGAACGCATAGGACTGGTTGAGGGCATCGCGAAGCTTGCGCCGCGCCCCTGGCATCCGAAGCACGCGCCCCAGAATCTGCTCAACCGCAACGGGCGACACCTGCTCGGCAACTGAACAAAGGATATAGGCAAAGGGACAGTCCCAGCCTTCCTTCAGCTTCGATACGGTAATGATGTATCGCACCTGGCAATCAGCGCTGCGGATATTGCTGATCGAATCAAGGTCTTTGCGCGGCCCCGTGTGCACAGCGATGTGATCCTTGGGGATGCGGTGATCCTCCAGCAAATGCTGTTCGATCTTTTCCCAGGTCAGCCTGTGCGGGTCGCTGGCGGATGCGCTCTGCGCCTGAAAGAGGATGATCGGGCGGATATAATCTTCTGTTTCAAGAGCTTCGGCCTTGGCCGCTTCCTCCAGCGCTTTCTGGCAGTCGAGCGCGGCACCGACTGTCTTGACCCAATCCGCGTCTGTGGTGAGGCGGATGGGCATTTTGATCATCTGCTCCGCCTTCAGCTCAGCGGCAGAAACGGAATACAGGATATTGGAGGCGTGCTTGTCACGGGCAGGATCGTGCTCGACCTGCGGCGTGGCAGTTAGCTCCAGAATGAGCGACGGATTGAAGCGCGCCAGCGTCCTAAAGGACAGTTCGGTGCGGGCATTGTGCGCCTCGTCCACGATCACCATGGGACGGTGCAGCTTGAGGAGGTTGGACAGCGAATAGACGGGTCGGCTGCCGCCCTCGATACGGTCGAGCCCTGCCATCTGCCGATCGCTGAGGTTTTCAAAGTGGTCCATCAGGACGCCTGCGTCTTCATATACCTTCAGCCCGTCGGGGTTTTCCTTGCCGCTATCGTCTTCGCGGCGGAATGATTGGATCGTCGAGACAATCACAACGGCGCCGCCCGTGGCATCGGCGCGCGGCATAGCCAGCGCCTCGGCCTTGGTCATCACGTTGAAATTTCGATTGAACACCGCCGTAAGGGCCGCCCGATAGGGATGGGCCTCATCTTTCAGAGCGGCAATGGTCTGCTCAAGGATCGGGGTCGAAGGCACCAGCCACAACACCATGGGGTTGGTGGTCTGGAGATATTCTCTGGAGGCAACGCCAACCGCGTGGGCAGCGACGAGCGTTTTTCCGCCACCGGTAGGAATCCGCAGGCAGAGGTACGGCGTCCCTTTGGCAACGGCAGGTGCGTTGCGATAGGGAAAATTCGTGGCTTTATAGAAGGCAAGGTTCGCACCCATTGCCGTGGTGTTGCGAAGGAATGCGCCAAATGCCTTGAGGGCCTGGTCCTGATATTCCTTCAGCTCGAAATTGACGGCGGCCATCTTACACCCCCGCAATCTGATACGGGATCTGTTTGAACACGACGCGCTCGGCCTTGAGCCGATCTGCGGAAACTGTCGTGCCCTCGGCATAGACGACACGGGTGCCGTCGAATCCTTCGGGAGGTGGTGGTAGCGCCGCCAATGCGGTGGGCGTCAGGACATTGCCAAGCGCTTCGCGCGGCATGCCCTCTTCTCCCTGGGCGAAAAGCAAATACACGGCGCGATCACCATGTTTGCCGAGGTAGGAGTTACCCACTTGGGCTTTAGTCGGAATCGGTGCGCCAGTTTCGGCGAAGAATACATGCGCAGCAAGGTCGGGGAACGATACCTCGCCATGGATGTCACCGAATTCATTGAAGAGCGGGAGGCCAAGTCTGCAAAAGCGAAGGCCGCCGCCAATACCAGGCAAGTCCTCTTCGGTGCCACGCGAGCCAATGAGCGTGAGCACGCCGTCTTCGATAGTTGCCTTTACCTCGTCGTATTCGGACCGCTTTTCCTCTCTAATTTCATCCATTTCTTCCATGACTTTCGCTGATTTGCGAAAATCAGCGAGGGTGATTTTGCGCTGGTAGACGATCTCATTCGCCTTGCTCTGCGGCCTAAATCCTTGCGACACGCGTCTCAGACGCTCAGCGGCAATGCTAGTCGCAATCTGCTCCTGCATCTCGATCAGGATAAAGCGACGTTTCCCACCGTCCTTGTTGTTCAGGCTGAGGGTTGCATGTCCCGTCGTGCCCGATCCGCAGAAGCTGTCGAGTACCAAGCAGTTCTGGTCGGAGACCAAGGAGATCAGGCGCTCAACCATGTCGTAGGGCTTCGGCGTTTCAAAGCCGTGGTTGGTACCAAGAATTTGATTGAGCTGGGCCTTCGCCTGCCTGTTCTGGCCGACGTCCTCAAGTATGGTCGAGGTCGGCATGGTAGGAATGTCGGGCGCGGTTTCCAGCCTGTACGGAACCCAGCCCGACTTGCGCTTTTCCCACTTCACCTCGTCGGAGTGCTTGATCTTTTCCCACGTGTCGGGGCCGATGCTCCATCGTCCCTCCCATCCTTCTTTCGGGTGGATCGGCCAAACATCATTGCCATCGGGGTCTTCCATCGGAAACCAGCTGTTGGGCCGATCTTTGCGTCGCGCACTCTTGCCATTTTTGCGCAGCTGCCTCCACCGCGCCCGCTGCCCGTTATGAACGACGGGATAGGCGTTCAAAATATCGGGAGCAGGAAGCTGCTGGAGTGCCGCCTTGCTCTTGTTCTTAGCAAAGCAAATGATGTGGTCATGGTAATCTGAGAAGATTCGCTCGCCCACATTCGAGCTGGGGCTGTCCATCTTTTTCCAAATGATATGGCTGACAAAATTGTGGGTGCCAAATATGTCGCGGAGAAGTTCCTTGCAATTCGACACTTCGTTGTCGTCGATCGAAACGAAGATCACTCCCTCTTCATGCATGAGATCGCGCAGCAACCGAATGCGAGGATACATCATGCACAACCACTTATCGTGCCGCGATAGGTCCTCGGACTCCCGACCGACAACACGCCCAAGCCAAGCCTTGATTTCGGGAGACGATACGTTGTCGTTGTAAATCCACCCCTCTTGCCCCGTATTGTACGGCGGATCGATGTAGATGCATTTCACCTGCCCGCCGTAGTAGGGCAGCAAGGCCTTAAGCGCTTCCAGATTGTCGCCTTGAACAAGCAGGTTTCCAGCGTCTGGATCGCCACAGGAAAGATCAGCGTCGCAATTGATGAGCCGATACGGCACCTCTTTATGGTGGTGCTCAACTGCCTCTTTCCCGATCCAATTCAACGACGGCATTGTTGCCCCTTCTGATCCGCCAGCTGATCTGGCAGGGATTATATCATTACAATTGCACGAATTATGAGTGCTCTGAACGGGAGGCTACATCATCTCGGCGAAACTGACGACTGGAATGCGAAAGCGGTGATTGGCTGCCCAATCATCCTTGATGGCGTCGGCCTCCGCGAGGGTCAGCATGGCCAGCTCTATCATGCGTACCATTAGGTCGGCGGTGCGTACGATCACCAATCCTTCGGCGATCCGCTGGGCCTCGTTGATGGCACGTCGGTCATCGATCGCCACTCCCGCTCCTGTCACCATGGCATGCGCAATCGTGGCGCTTTCACCAACACCCAGACGTGTCGTGCCCGTCAGCCGTCCGAAAATATCGAGCGCAGCTTCGTCTGTGACGGTGCAGTCCTCAACGTGGCCAGCGGCCAAGGCCGCTTGATAACGCTCCACCTGCTCCGGATAGAAGTCTGTCAGCTCGCCTGCAGCATGGTCGGTCACAATGAAGCGGCAAGGCAATGCGCCTAGCAGTTCCATCCGATCGATGCGGAGGAAATTTACCAAAACGGAGGTGTCCGTCACGAGGATGGCGTCAGGAATGACCATCACGCAGAGCGGGCCACCTCAGCCAGGTCGAAGAGTTGGCGGCCTTCGATTTCGAGGGCCTTGCTCAGGTCGAGCAACCGCCCACGGGAGATTTCCCCACGGCGGTAGGCTTCGATGGCAAGATGCGCGATACGACTACGGAGCTCGCGGGTGCCCCGCTGCGGCGTGTCCATGCCCTCCAAATCATCAAATAGCTCAAGCGCTCTGAGATAGTCGCGCCCTGCATCTTGCATGGCCGACGTAAGCAGCTCCAAGCTTTCTGCTTGGCTGATGCGACGAAGGCTTTTCAGGCGGTAGGTAGCAGCTTCGTAGCTCACGCCGAAGCGATGGGCGATATAGGCCACGTCCTGAAAGCCAATAGTCTGGGAGTTGGGTGCGGGTCGCGCCTGCCCCTCGATGCTACCGCCCGTCGCTGCATCAAAGACAAGCACGTCACCACGAGAAGGCTGCCCCTTACCGAGCTGGCGCAATTCATCGTCGATGCCTTCTGCTGGGAGGAGGAAAGCAGAAGCGAAGGCGTTCGCGCGCTGCTCCACCCGTTCTACGCGATTGTCGGTCGTAGTGACATTGGCCACACGATCGCGGTCAAACAGCGCATGCGCATATTCATGCGCGTAGGAGAACCGGCGCCGCGCACGCGGATGCTGCGCATTGACGAGAATAGCCATGCCGATGCTCGGATGATGCAGGAACAGGCCAGACATCGTGCCCGGCAGATTGGCACCTGAGGCCCAAATGCCTTGATCCACCATAAGCTCAGCCAAATCTGGCAACGGGGAGCTGCCCAGCCCTAGACGGCGGCGTTCTTGATCGGCGACCTTATGCCCTTGCCGCACCGCCTCCCAAACCGAATTTGGTGCGGGTTCCTGATAAACCGGCGGCACTGGGCGTTCTTCGCGTCCGAGAATCTTCTCCAAATTCACGCCCTCCCGGCAAAGCGAGACGCAGCGATCCACCTGGAAGCGGATGGCATCATCTTCTTGGAGACCCGGCGCAAGTCGATGCAGTGCGATAAGCACGTCATCGTCATGCTGCTGCACGTCGGCTAAGAACCACGAGATGGAACGGCGATAAAGCTCAGCCAGCTTGCTCAACTCCAGGGTAGAGACAAGCCTGTTGCCCGCTTCGATCTGAGTGATGGCGGTACGAGGAATGCCGACATGATCCGCCGCAGCTTGCTGGCTAACGCTCGCAAGCTCTCGCGCTTCCCGCAGCCTGCGGGCTAGTTCTGGGTTGGACATGTCGATCTCCTCGCTGCCGGGGGAAGGCAGTCTCTCCGGGGGGTTTCTTACCTGCAATATACTCAATCGAACAAAAATGTCAATTTCTTCCTTGAATGTTCGATTTACCAAATCCATAACCCTTTTGCCAAACCGAAAGGGGGTGATTTGAATGGCAGGAAAAAACCAGCACGTGGTCCGTCGCGGTGACGATTGGGCAGTCTTGGGAGCGGGAAACAGCCGTGACACGGCGCATTTCGGCACGCAGCGCGAAGCGATCGCGCGGGCGACTGAGATTGCTCGCAACCAGAGCAGCGAAGTCATCATCCATGGCAGGAACAATCTGATCCGTGAGCGTAACAGCTACGGTAACGATCCCTTCCCGCCGCGCGGGTGAGAGGGAAGCCTTGCGGCTTCCCTCAGCCGGTAGCTGATGCACGATGCGAAACGGACTTCAGCTGACGGTGTCTGAGACGCTGCCCGTGCTAGTCACTCGGGCAGCGTCTTTTGTATATGGGCAAGGCATCGCTGAAAGCCAGCCATTTTCATTCACCCTAACAGAGGCCCCAGCTGCCGCCGGTTTGGATGGTGGCTGAAATGATGCTGTTTGGTCAGCTCTCACGCTGGTACTCGAGCCTTGCGGACTGTTCGCTACGCAATCGGATTGCTGTGCCTCTCGGGCTCACCGAAACGGTGCTGGTGCCTTTCGTCCGACACCTTGTCGACGTTCGGAACATCTGCGCTCACCACGGTCGGCTCTGAAACCGGAGCTTCTTGTTCTGTCCGCGACTACCCAGCAAACCAAGAGATCTGCAGCTTTCGCTGGACCACTCGGCCGGTGAACGCCCACCGGCGAAGCTCTACAACACCATCAGCACGATCAATCAGGTGATGCGGAATGTGGCGCCGGATTCCCGTTGGGCTTGGGAAACTAAAGCACACATTCTCTCGCATCCGACGGGTGATCTGGCGGCGATGGGCTTTCCCGAAGACTGGCAGCCAAAGCCTGGGCGAGGCCGGGGCGGTCGCGGTTGCGGCCGGTCAGGCCGTGGTCGGTGTAGATGCGGTCCTCGGGGACGCCGAGAAAGCAATCTGCCACCTATCGGCAACGGACGCCGGCTCAGCGCCAACGCACAACAGTGCCGGTACGCAGCATTGCATCGCCTAGATCGCTGCCATCGCTCAGCCTGCAAAACGCGACGACCCGGCCGTAGCTTTGATGCGAAGCCCGGCAGCGCATTGGCGGTGCAGAAACCTTTACGTGCCCAGTAGAAAGCCTCCCCTTGGCTCCGCCCAGAAGAGCTACCAGAGCATCGCGGGCCTC
>FSSH01002071.1_pt1 | contig 21483 bp, 24 predicted proteins | sample 1166101 | NCBI WGS metagenome assembly FSSH01 (sample SAMEA32972668, study PRJEB13176) | freshwater metagenome | biome: Drinking water system; feature: Biomass in drinking water that filtered by 0.45 um membrane; material: drinking water | place: USA | collected 2012-12-20 | depth 0 m | reverse complement strand
GAAGAGTCCGAAATGGTGCCCCATGCACCACCCAAAAGGGCACTCAGAACATTGGGAAATTTCGGTGCCCGTGCCTTTAACTAACGTCGACCGCATGCAGATCAGTCGCCTACGCGCGACCCAATAGCCGAAGCGAGTTAGCTGCGACGGGCGGATCAGGCTGACGATGGCTGGCCATAACGGCCAGCGGCTTCGCCTGCTGCGCAGGCTGAAGGTCGTGATGGTGTTGAATGCCGGTCAGTGGGTCGGGCGCGAAGCGATGCGGATCAGCACGGCAAGCACGCTCTCGAGTGCGCGCATGAGACCGCGGACCGAGCGATGCCTAGCAAAGCGTCGGCGGAGCATGTCTTCGATTTCGGCATCGATATGGACTTGTACCGGTTTTGCGCCGGTCGCTTGAGAGCATAATGCTCGTTCAAGGAGACCTGCGAGATGATCAAGCATACAGAAGAGTTCAGGCGGGAGGCGGTGCGGATTGCGCTGACCAGTGGCTTGCCGCGTGAGCGGATTGCGTCTGATTTGGGGGTTGGCAAGTCGACGCTGCAAAAGTGGATATCGCAATATCGGCCCAGTGATCTGGTGGCTGCGCCGCAGGCAGATTTAGCCCGTGAGAATGAGCGGCTTCGCCTTGAGAACCGGGTTCTGAAGGAGGAGAGGGATATATTAAAAAAGGCCACGCAGTTCTTCGCGAGCCAGCGGCCGTGAGGTTCGCATTCGTGGAGAGCTGGCGTCATGTGTGGCCAGTAGAGGCGATCTGCCGGATAATGCGGGTCAGCCCCCGCGGCTATCGATCGTGGCGTGCGCGGCCCACGAGCCGCCGCGACCGGATTGACCTGAAGGTCCTGGCACATATTCGCGAGCAATATAGCTTGAGCCTACGCAGCTACGGTCGTCCTCGCATGACGATGGAGCTCAAGGAGGCAGGGCTCGATGTCGGCGAGCGCCGGGTGGGTCGATTGATGCGGATCAACAAGATCAAGCCGGTGCGCACCCGCAAGCACAAGGTGACGACCGACAGCAACCACCGCCTGGGTGTTGCGGCGAACTGGCTGGACGGAGACTTTGCCGCCGACGCGCCCAACTGCAAATGGGCAGGCGACATCACCTATATTTGGACATCCGAGGGGTGGCTCTACCTTGCCGTTATTCTCGATCTGCATAGCCGACGTGTCGTGGGCTGGGCAGTCAGTGACCGTATGAAAAAGGATCTGGCGATCCGGGCGCTGGATATGGCGGTGCGCTTACGCCAGCCACCGCAGGGCTGCCTTTTCCATTCCGACCGCGGCAGCCAATATTGCTCCTATGATTATCAAAAGAAGCTGCAGGCCTATGGCCTGCGTCCATCGATGAGCGGCAAGGGCAATTGCTATGATAATGCCTCTGTCGAGACGTTCTTCAAATCCCTGAAAGCCGAACTCATCTGGCGGCAAAGCTGGCCAACACGGCGACAAGCGGAAGCGGCCATCTTTCAATACATCAACGGGTTCTACAACACCCGTCGCCGCCATTCATATCTGGGCGGCATCAGCCCGCTCGCGTTCGAAGCCAAGGTGGCATAGTGAGATAGCTGACCGGCACGAAACCGGTACAAGTCCAATCCGGAACGTGCCGGCGGCAAGGTTCAGGAGCTTCCCGCAAAAGGTAAAGTCTCGGCGCTCAATATCCCGCATGCCTCCATGGTGTTCGACTTTTACGAGTGCGCCGAGATCACCGCCGAACTGCTCGGCGACAATGGCGTCGTCACGGAAACGGTCCGCTATGCCGACGTAGTCAGCTTCACCTGCCTGAAGGCGTTCGCGTTCGAAAGTCGCTTCGAGCCGAAGGATGCCCATGACCTCGTCTATTGCCTCAACCATGTCGACGGCGGCGCCGAAGCAACCATCACCGCCTTCCGGAAGGCGCTGGAAACCGGGCACCGAGAAACGATCCTCTCCGCGCTTGGCCTTCTCGCGACGCATTTCTGCGACGACGAGAAGACTGAGGGCTATCGCAAGGATGGCCCAGTCGCCTTTGCAAAATTTGAGGCAGATCCAGGGGACGATGAAGAAGGCGGGCGGGATCGCCGTGTCTTGCGACAGCGCCGGGCCAGCGCCACCGTGGCAGCGATTGTCGAGCCGTTTCTTGGCATAACTACGCGATAGGAGTTCCTGGCGTGTTAAGTGGCATCGTAGACTATCGCACCCGACCGTTTAAGTTGGAGCCGTCGGGCTCTATACGGTCGTCAACATCGTCGGCGAGGTGAGGGGCCTTTTTGACGCGCGTGCAAGCACGAGACTGAAAGTTCCACTCGCGATCGACGACGCGCTCACCGCCCTTTCGTTTTCAAGAGGCATGATTGTTGTTTCGTTCGAGAATGGACGGGGGTTATCCACTCCTTACGCGGGAGATGCGCGCGCGCGCCATCAATGCGCGGCTTGGCCCGCGTGCGCTTTCAGCGACCCGGCGGGGCAGCGATGAAAGACGCGCGCAACGCCGCGATAGTTTTTGGTCACGAGCTTGTCTTGCGTGCGCTCCACCACTGTCAGCCGCTTCATCTCGTTCGCCGCCATCATGTCGGGGAACGGCATGTGACTGTGGGTGTAGGCGATAGCGGTGCCTTCGTCGCGCCAGAGGCCGATTGCCGACGGCCCAATGTCGGGCAAAGTGACTTCGGCGTAATATCCGTCGGCAAGGAACGCCCATGCGGGGCCGGCAGCACAGTTTTTCGTTTCGCCAAGGCTCCAGACGCCCGACATAGATGCCGGGGTCGGCGCAGCGGCTGTTGCAGCGGCGATCATAATCGTCAGGATCATTGCCTTCCTCCCTACCTCAAACAATCTGTGGTTCGAACGGCGTTTCCCCCGACGTGCGAGCCAGGCGCGCCTCTGCGCTATCTCGCGCCGTTGCATTTCGATCACCTCTGTGGCGACCCGGCGAACATCGCGATTGTCCCTTCGTGATGCAAGACAATCGCGCGCATAAAGTCTGCGTCCGCATTGCGGCTAAATGGCAAGTCCATACGTGCATCTTCGCGTTGGCGGCGCGATCTTCCCGGTGGCGGCTGTTTTCCCGCTGGGGACGTCGCTCGACCATGCTGCGCATATTGCGCAACCGCTGGCGCGCTAGTGACTGTCACGTTCAGCAGCCCGGCCACCCCAACTCCAACCTTCGTTATTTCGTCTCCTAGGACTTCCTATGGCCTGGCGCTGCAACGCTCAGCGCTTCAGGCAGGCAATGATCGCCGACACAACGGCCGCGGTCTCGGAAACATCGCGGACCTTCACAGTATCCACGCCGATTTCGGCGGCGGGATAGTCGTTGCCGCCCGGGTAAATCGCGTCGCCGAGGAACAGCATCCCATCTAACGGCACGCCGCTTTCCTTGCTCAACCGCTGCAGGCCATAACCCTTGTCGACGCCGGCGCGGGTGACATCGATCGACGTGGTGCCGCCCAGGTTGATCGAAAGGCCCGGCAGCGCCGCCCGTAACGTCTTCTGGATCGCGGTCCGCTTGGCGCGATCGGGGTCCCAACCCTCCTTCGCTTCCAGTGGCGCGTCCTGGCCAAGGCCGGAAAAGGTGATCTGGCTTCCCCGATCCTCGATCCGCTCACCCCAAATGCGCTCGTCGGCAAGCGCCGCTTCCGACAGCGCGCGGTCGAAGGCCCCGCGGATGCTCGCTTTCTCCGCGTCATCGAACAGCTCGGCATAGACCTTGCGCCACGCATCGTCGACGAAGCGGTAGAGCTTCGTGCCGGTGGTCGGCATCAGCCACAGCCGCTCGCGCGCGGCGTCGACCGGCAGGCGCGAGGCGACTTGCCGGTCGAACTGCGGCCAGTCGCCGCCCGAGATCACCGCGACGTCGACCACGGCCAGCAGGCGCGCGAGCGTCGTCGCCATCTCGGCCGACAAGGGCCGCTTGCTCTCCGCAAGCGTCCCGTCGAGGTCGAACACGATCAGCCATTTCATGAGCCGGTCCCTTCCCCGTCGCGGTTGCGGAGATCATTGTGAAGAGTGGTCGCGGCGATCGCGGCATGGCCCATGGCGACGCTGATCTGATCGAGCGACATGACGATGTCGCCCGCCGCATAGACGCCGGCGACGCTCGCGCGCTGTTTGGTATCGACGACAATGCAGCGATCGTCGCTCAGATCGGCGCCGAGCTGCCGCGCGAGCGCGTTATTGCTGTCCGAACCCAGCGCCGGATACACGGTGTCGAAGCGGTGAGTGTCGCCACTGGTCAGCGTGACGATCGCGCAATCCTCGAAAGCGATGGAGGCCATCGGCGTGTCGATGACGCGGATGCCGGCCTGCCAAAGGTTGGCCCGCTCGGCCGAGGTCAGCTTCGTGCGGGTATGCGGGATCAGGGTCACCTCTTCCGAGAAGGTGCGCAGGAAGAGCGCCTCGGCGACGCCGTGGCTATCGGCGCCGATCACCCCGATCGTCTGCCCACGTGCCTCGTACCCGTCGCAGATCGGGCAATAGCGCAGCAGGCCACGATCGAGCGCGTCGCGGTGTGCGTCACCCTCGATCGCGGGCCGGCGATTTTCGACCCCGGTGGCGAGCAGCACCGTGCGAGAGTGGATATCGATCCCGATGCCCACCGCAACGAAGCCTTCGCCTTCACGGGCGACCGTCTCGACCTGCCCCGGGACGATCGAAGCGCCGTAGCGCTCCGCCTGATCACGCATCCGATCGAGGAGCGCACTGCCGCCGATCCCTTCGGGAAAGCCGGCATGGTTGTGCGAGATCGGTATCCACTTGGCGCGACTGTGCCCCTCGTCGATCACGACGACGCGGCGCAGATAGCGGGCGAGATAGATCGCCGCCGTGAGGCCCGCCGGTCCGCCACCGACGATCAATGCGTCGTGGCGATCCGCCGTCATGCCGCTTGCTTTGCCGGATCGCGATAGGCCAGCAGCCGAAGCGCGTTGAATACGACCAGCAGTGTCGAGCCTTCGTGCATCGCCACCGCCGGGCCGATGCCTAGGCCCAAGATCGTCGCGGGCACCAGGAACGCGACGACGCCGAGGCTGACGAACACATTCTGCCGTATGATGCCGCGGGTGTGGCGGCTCAGGCCGACCGCGAACGGCAGGTGCGCGAGATCGTCGGCCATCAGCGCGACGTCGGCCGTCTCCAGCGCCACGTCCGAGCCCGCAGCGCCCATCGCGATGCCGACGGTCGCCGACGCCATCGCCGGTGCGTCGTTGACGCCATCGCCGACCATCGCGACCTTGTCCTCGCCGGCTAGCTTCTTGATTGCAGCGACCTTGTCCTCCGGCATCAGGTCGCCCCATGCCTCGTCGAGACCGACATCCTTGGCGATCGCATCGGCCACCTTCTGGTGATCGCCCGAGATCATGATCATCCGGGTGATACCCATCTCGCGCAGCCGCTTGAGCGCGACCTTGGCCGCTTCGCGCGGGGTGTCCATCAGCCCGATCGCGCCGATGTCCTTATCGCCCTTGCGCACCACCATCGTCGTCCGCCCGCCCTCGCGCAGGGTTGCGATGGCCTTGGTCGCGGCCGCGTTCAGCGTGGGGATGCCCTCCACGCCGAACATCTCGGCCTTGCCAATCCACACCGTCTCGCCATCGACGATCGCGGTGACACCGCGTCCGGTCAGGCTCTTGAGATCGGTTGCGGTCGGGAGGTCGCGGCCGCCAAGGCGCTCGCGTCCGTCCTTCACGATCGCCTGTGCCAGCGGGTGATCGCTCAAGCCCTCGACCGCGACGGCGAGCGCTAACAGATCCTCTTCGCTCGCGCCGTCGACGGGGACGACATCGGTGACGCGGGGACGGCCCTCTGTCAGCGTCCCCGTCTTGTCGAACGCGATCGCCTTCAGTGAGCCCAGGTTTTCCAGCGGCGCGCCGCCCTTCACTAGCACGCCGCCGCGCGCCGCCCGCGCGACGCCAGACAGTACCGCGCTGGGCGTAGCGATCGCCAGCGCGCAAGGGCTGGCGGCAACCAAAACCGCCATCGCGCGATAGAAGCTGTCGCGGAACGGCTCGTCGACCACGACCCACGCGAACAGCAGGATGAACGAGAGGGCCAGCACCGCCGGCACGAAGACGCGCTCGAACCGATCGGTGAACCGCTGCGTGGGCGACTTCTGCGTCTCCGCTTCGCTCACCATCTTCACGACCTTGGCGAGCGCGCTTTCGTTGGAACGCCGCGTCACCTCGATCTCGATCGCGGCGCCGCCGTTGATCGTGCCGGCGAACACCCGCGACGTCGCCTCGACCGCATCGGGCTTCGCGCGCGCCGCCTCGACATTGGCGACAGGTTCCTTGTCGACGGGGATACTCTCGCCGGTAACGGGGGCCTGGTTGATCGCGCTCGACCCCTTGATGACGAAGCCGTCGGCGGGCAGGCGTTCGTTCGGGCGGACGACCACGATGTCGCCGACCAAGAGTTCCTCGACGGGAATCTCCGTCGTCTGCCCATCGCGGCGCACCGTTGCCTTGGCGGGCGCGAGCTCGGCCAGCGCCTCGATCGCCCGCTTGGCGCGACCCATCGCATAATGCTCCAGCGCATGGCCCAGGCTGAACAGGAACAGAAGCAGTGCGCCTTCCGCCCAGGCGCCGAGCGCCGCGGCGCCGGCAGCGGCGACGAGCATTAGCGTATCGATCTCGAATTTCTTGAGCTTCAGGTTGTCGATTGCCTCGCGCAGCGTGAAGAAGCCGCCGAAGGAATAGGCACCGACATAGAAGGCAGTCGTCAGCCAGTCGGGGACGCCCACAACCAACTTTTCAATCGCGAAGCCGATCGCCAGCAGCGCGCCGCAGGCGAGCGCGAAAATCAGCTCCGTATTGGGACCAAGGAAATTGGCGTGAGCGTGATCGTGGCCATCGCCGGGTCCGTGCTTTTCCGCGCCTTCGGCATGGCCGCCAGGTTCGTGATCGTGCCCGGCATGGTCGCCGGCGCCGTGATCGTGTCCGGCAGGATCGGAGCCCGTCCGCTTGCCCAGTTCGACCTTTAGCTTGCCCAGCGCCGCGACGATCGCTGCTTCGTCGACCCGCTCCTTGTCATATTCGACGCGGACGCTGCCCGAGGCGCTGGCGTTGGCCTGCAGCACGCCGGGCACCTGGCACAGGGTTTCGCCGACGGTGCGGGCGCGGCGTTCGTGCCCGATCCCCTCTACCTGCCATGTCGCATGACCGTATCGCCCGCTGATATCGGCACCCGCCGCCCGCACCATGTCGCGCACACGCGGCAGCGGCAGCGCCGCCCCGTCGAAATGGATGCAGAGCTTCGCCGGCGTATCGCCATCGGCAGGCAGGACGTGCGCGCGCTCGACGCCGGGCTTGGCGCTGAGCGTCGAGACGAGGCGCCCGACACAGGCATCGGCCGCGTCGGGAACCTCCGGCAGCAGGACGGGGATATCGAGTTCGAGCTTTTCGGTCATCACGCCGTCTCCGCGTTGGTCTTGGTTTCTGCGCGCGCATCACGCAGGATTTCGATGCCGCCCTTGATCGCGATAACAGCGGTCGCCAGGCCGACCAGCAGGTCGGGCCAATTCGTCCCCAGCCAAAGCACCAGCGCGCCCGCGATCAAAATGCCGCCATTGGAGATGAAGTCGTTGAAACTGAACGTGGTTGCGGCACGCAGGTTCACATCGGGCTGCTCGAGCTTCTGGAGCAGCCGCAGGCAGACATAGTTCACGACGCCGGCGATCGCCGACATCACCATCATCGTCGGGCCGATTGGATAGCTGCCTTGGACATAGCGGCGGCCGACATCGATCAGTATGCCGACGGCGAAGATCAGCAGCATGACGCCCGACGCGGTTGCCGCCCGCGTCTTCCACGTCCGCCCATGGCTGAGCGCGATGAGGCTCAGCGCATAGACCGCAGTGTCGGACAGGTTGTCGACGCCGTTGGCGATGAGCGCGCTCGAATCGCCGATCAGGCCCGTCACGAAGAAGCCCGCCGCAATCGCCGCGTTGAGCAGCAGCACGATCCAGAGCGTGCGCCGTTCGGCCGAGACCTTTGCGTCCGGTGAAGCCGTCATGCCATGATTTCCTCGATCAGCAGGAGGACAAGGAAGCCGACGAAGAACATCGCGCTGATAAGCGGCGAATCCGGCTTCTCGTGTGCCTCGACCAGCAACTCCTCGGTCACGAGATAGAGCAGCGCCATCAGGCCGAAGCTCAGGAACCCGGTGATCCACACTGGCGACAGGAGCGCCACCGGCTGCGCGACCAGGGCGCCGATTGGCACCAACACCGCCAGAATGCAGGTCAGTCCGATCGCCTTGACCTTGCGATACCGCCCCGCCAGTTCGTTCGTGAGGGTCAGGGCCAAGAACAGCACTTCGAGCGTCAGTGCGACGGCCAGCAGCGTGCCCGCCTTCTCGCCGGCGATGAAGGCGAGGCCGAGGACCAGGCCGTCTATTGCCAGATCGAGCCCGATTGCGGCGAGCAGCGCCACCGGCCCTTCCCACCGGCTTTCCGCCGCCTTGAGCCCCAGCATCACGGCGACGCCCAGCGCTCCGCCGATCAGCGTCGCAGCCGGGGAACCGCCATGCTTCACCAGCGGAAGGATTTCCGTCGCAGCGGCGGCGAACACCACGCCCGCCGCCAGATGCTGCATCGCCGACACCAGCTTTTCGCCGGGGGTGCGCCACCCGGCGACCAGCGCGCCGATCATGATCGCGATCATCGGGATCAGGGAGAATTTGAGCGCAGCCATCGTCAGCGCCTCTCTGTGCCGGGTCGATTGGTCACAAGCTCGTTTCCTTCCTGCACCGGACCGGACCCCTGTCCGCCTCCTCGATCTTGATTTCGTTGCCCGCGAAGGTCGCGCTCATCGTGTCGCCGACATATTGCAGCCCGGGTGCGGGAGCAGTCAGGACGATCGGCGCCGCACTTGCGTCGCGGCGCAGTTCGAGCGTCAGGCCCTCATCCTTGAAGTCGACCAGCAGCGGGCGACTGTCGTCGCACCGATAGGGGTGACGTCCAGGGGTTCCGCTTGCGTCCCCGCTGTCGCCGGCATGGATTTCCTGTTCGGTCGGTGGCGCCTTGCGAGGCTGTTCGGAACAGCCCGATGCCGCCAGCGCAACGCACATGCCGACAATGCCAATCCGCAAGAGTGCCATATGTGCCTCCGTCAAGATCCTGATACTCACACAAGCCATTGCGCAGCTCCGACCACGCCAGCGATCAAGACAATGACGCCAGCCAGGATCAGCTTTTCACCGCGCGGATCGGCGACATTGCGTATTCGCGTCGCGATCTGCCAGGCAGGGCGCAGCGGGACGCGCCAGGACCCGGACGCAATCCGGTCCAGCTCGGTATCGGAAAGCTGGAAAAACGATTTCACGTCGCCCCGAGAACGTCCCGCGAGACCCGTCACGCGAAACACCGGGTCGGCCCAGAGGCGGGCTTGGCCTGCCTACCGCTCTTCGGCAATTGCCATTTCGCGCGAGTCTCTGAGGGATGATCATTCCTCATTTCCGGTCAGCCGGGTCGGTGGGATCTTGGGAGGCGCGCTTCAGCGGATGAGAAAAGTGCAACGTCAGGAAGGTGGTCAGGCTGAGGACCACCGCGATGTCGTAAAGACCATAGCCGACCGCGGCGCCCAACGCTCCGGTCGCCCAGAGGCTCGCAGCAGTCGCGGTCCCGGACGCTTTTCCGCGATACTTCAGTATGGCGCCGCCGCCAATGAAGCCGACGCCGGTGATCAAACCTTCCATAATGCGTGCCTGGGCGGGCGATGTGCGTCCGAGAATGGCGATACCGACAAGCACGAACCCGCAACTGGCGATGGCGACCAGCGGAAAGGTTCGGATGCCGGCGCTGCGCTCTTCCTTCTCCCGGTCCCACCCAACTGGAAGCGCCAACGCATATGCCAGCGCGAGACTGACGATATGGGAAAGAGTTTCCCACCATGACGAAAGTGTAATCATACGCCCGATCCTTCGGCCTGGCCGCTTGCCACCCCGTCCGCCGAATCTAGAACGGCGAGCACCCTGTTACAGGCCATGACGGGCGTGCCGGGACGCTTGAGCGTGATACGGTCGCCGCCTGAAATCGACACGTTGAGGTTCTTACCGACGAAGGTCCGCCCGCTTGCCGGCGATGTCACTCGTTCCGGAGCGGCGTTCGGTCTCGTCTTTATGTCGAGGGTCAGGCCATCGCCGAGGAAGTCGACATCGAGGCGTGAACCATCAGGACAGGCGTAGAAATGCTCGCCGATGAAGTTGGGCAGCTCGCGATCACGCGACGCTTCGGCCTCGCTCTTGCTGTTAGATAGAGAACAACCGAGCAGGCCCGTCGCCAGAGCAACCCCGGTTGCGAGGATCATCCCCCGAACCGGGCCGCTCCCGGACTGCCGAGCCGCTGTTTCCCCGGCTTTCCATAATCGTTCGCCATGGGCGCTACAGGGGGCACGCCCATGGCGCGGACCGTTCTCACACGGACACCCGAAGGACTCGTTGTGCGGCGGCCGATCCATAGCAGTCAGTCGAACAATTCGCTGAGAAAGCCCTTGCGGCGCCCCTTATGGCCCCGCTCGTAACCGTGCTTTCCGCCATGGCCGCGATGGTCGGATATTCCGAGACGAACACCGCTCAACGGCCGCGCGCCGTCATCGCCGGCGCTGCGCTCGATAATCTTGTCGAGTTCGCCGCGATCGAGCCAGACCCCACGGCATTGCGGGCAGTAGTCGATCTCGATGCCCTGCCGCTCGCTCATGACGAGATCGATGCGGCACGTCGGGCACAGCAGCCCTTGTGGGGGACGGCTATCTGCCATGATGGGTTCGTTTTATCAGAATATCGCCCCGTCAGTCGTTCGCGGCGCCGCGAGGAGGAGGCGGTGGTTTGATCGGGCGCCGATGATGGCGCATGGACCGCCCAAGCAGTCGCGATTGCCGGCGCAGGAGGGCGAGAAACGCCGCATCCTGCACCCGCATTGTCCGCCGCAGACCCTTGCGCATCATGCGGCCGACCAGTCCGCCGATGATGCCCCGACATTCGACCGAATGGTGAATTGGGACGCCGTTCGCGATCGGCTCGATCTCGTAGCGTTCGTCGAAGGTGAGGAAGCCCTTCACGCCCATCTGCCACCCAATGAGCTGGGGCTTGGTCAGGCGGTTGATGACCATTTGCGTCATCATCTTGCGGTCGCCTTTGAAAAGCAGCCAGGTGACGTCCATTTCGGCACCGCGTTTGGCATCGCCCGCGATGCAATAGATCGGGTGCCATCTTGCGTAGCCCCGCAGATCGGAAATCAGCGACCAGACCCGCAGCGCTGACATATTGAAATCGAAAGTGGTCTCTTCCTTCATGGCTGCCTGTCCTGTCCGGCCAAGGCGCGGCGAAACCGGAGGCCGCGCGAAGGCGGCCCCCTCCCCGATTGAACGGGGTATTGATGGGAGCTGGGGCGCTGTAGAGGGCTTTCATGGCGCAAGCCCTCCCGCCTGCCGTGCCGCAATTCATAGGCTCAGACTTTCCAGCGTCTTGCTTGCCTTACCGCCAATGACCTCGACGGCTTCGAGCGTCATCAGCCCAATGTCGGGCACATCGCTCAAGGCGGAGACGAACGCGCGCACAGCGTCCTCGAAATCGACGATTTCGATTACCACGGCCCGATCACTCTCAAGCACATGGCGGCGGTGGACGTGCGCAGATGCCCCGAACCCGATCAGCGCCTCAAGCACGGTTAGGCCAGCCATCTTTCGATCGCGCGCCAGCGAAGCCACATATTCGAAAACCTTGCGGTCGCCGATGTAAGCCGCTTCATCTGTGTAGATCCGCAGCAGTTTCCGAGCCGGTTGTGCCATCATGCATCTCCTTTCAAGGGGGCGGGTTCATCGCCATGCGGCGTGCCAGCCTCTTGCTCTTTTTGATTATCTGTTCGCCCGAGGATCACTTTCGCGAGCGCCGGCAGCACGAGCAGGGTGAGGATCGTTGCCGCAATCAAGCCGCCGATCACGACCGTCGCAAGCGGCTTCTGGACCTCGGCACCGGTGCCGTGCGCTAGCGCCATAGGCACGAAGCCGATTGCCGGCACGAAGCCCGTCATGATCACCGCCCGCATCTTCTCGGCCATGCCTTCGCGGATCGCCTCCGCGATCGGCAGTCCAGCTTCGCTCCGGTCCCGGATCGCTGTCATGACGACGAGCCCGTTCAGCACCGCCACGCCGGCGAGGCAGATGAACCCCACCGCCGCTGACACCGAGAAGTTGATGCCCGTGAGCAGAAGCGTGAAGACGCCGCCCGCGAGCCCCAACGGAACCGCCAGAAACACTGCCGCCGCCCGGCCGAATCCACCAAGCGCCATGTAAAGCAGCCCGAAGATGACCAGGAAGCAAAGTGGCACCACGATCGATAGCCGTTTCGATGCTGCTGCCAGGTTCTCGAACTGACCACCCCATTCGAGGTAGTAGCCTGCCGGGAGCTTCACCTGTGCGATCTTCGCCTGCGCCTCCTGCACGAACGAACCGGCGTCGCGCCCGCCGAGATTGACCTGAACGACCACACGGCGCTTGCCGTTTTCGCGGCTGATCTGGTTCAGTCCTTCCGTCAGCCGGATTTGCGCGACTTGCGCGAGCGGCACTTGAGCGCGGGGCCGTCCTTCGACCTCGGGCAGCAGCACCGGCAGCGTCCGGATGTCGTCGAGGTTCGCACGCGTCGCCTCGGGCACGCGTACAGTGACATCGAACCGTCGGTCGCCCTCGTACACAAGCCCGGACTCACGCCCGCCGAGCCCCGCCGCAACCGTATCCGCAACGTCGCGGACGGTGAGGCCAAGGCGCGCGATCGCTGCGCGATCGAGTCTCACGTCAAGCGCCGGCGCGCCACCGACCTGCTCCGCTTTGACGCTCGCCGCGCCAGGTATCGTCTGGAGTACCCGCACCATCTCATTTGCGGTCAGCGCCATCTTGTCGAGGTCATCGCCATAGAGCTTGATCGCAACATCGCCGCGAACGCCCGCGATCAACTCGTTGAACCGGAGCTGGATCGGCTGACTGACCTCGTAGAGATTGCCGAGCAGCCCACCAGTTGCCTTTTCAATCTTGGCGACCACGTCGGCTTTGGTCGTACCTTCCGCCCATTCCTCCTTCTCTTTTAAGATAACGAAGCCATCCGAAACGTTCGGCGGCATTGGATCGCTTGCAACTTCCGCAGTGCCTGTCTTCGAAAACATCAAGGCAACTTCGGGAATTTTAATTACCGCCTCCTCGACCTTGCGTTCCATCAACAGCGATTGATCAAGGCTGACCGAGGGCACGCGCGTCGACGCGAAGGCCAGATTCTTCTCGTCGAGCTGTGGAATGAACTCCGAGCCTAGCAAGCCAAACGCAGGAATTGCCGCCAGGAAGAATGCCAGGCCACCCAAGATGAAGGGCCACGGGCGCGCAATCGCTTGATCCAGCAACGGTAGGTAGCGCTCCTTGGACTTGCGAATCAGCCAAACGTCCTTTTCCGCGACCTTGCCGCGGATCAGGATCGCGACCAGTGCCGGCACCAACGTGATCGCGAGCAGGAACGCGGCCACCAACGCCAGCATGATCGTAATTGCCATCGGCGAGAACGTCTTGCCCTCGGTGCCCGTAAAAGTGAGCAACGGTGCGAACGCGAGCAGGATGATCGCCTGGCCGAAGACGGTCGGCTTGATCATCTCCTGCGACGCCCGCATCGTCTCCTCCAGCCGTTCCCTGAGCGAGAGCAGCCGGCCTTCATGCTCCTGCCGGTGCGCCAGTCTGGCGAGGCAGTTTTCGATGATGATGACGGCGCCGTCGACGATCAGACCAAAGTCGAGCGCTCCCAGGCTCATCAGGTTGCCGGGCACGTTGAAGGCGTTCATCCCCATTGCCATCATCAGGAATGAGAATGGGATGACCAGCACCGCGATCACCGCTGCGCGCCAGTTGCCGAGCAACAGGAACAGCGCCACAGCAACAAGGATCGCGCCTTCGGTCAGGTTACGCTGGACCGTGGCCACCGTGGCACCGACCAACTCCGCGCGGTTCAGCACCACCTTAACCTGTATGCCCGGCGGCAGCGTCTTCGCAACCTGATCGAGCTTGGTCGAAGCCTCCGTGGCAACGACCCGGCTGTTCTGGCCGATCAGCATCAGCACTGTGCCAATGACCGCTTCCTGGCCGTTCATGCTACCGGCACCGGTGCGCAAGTCTCCGCCAACCCGGACGTTCGCTATTTGGCCGACGGTAATCGGTGTTCCTCCGCGCGTCGCCGCAACGGCATTGCTAATCTCATCGACGGTTCGCACGCGGGAGTCGACGCGCACGAGGTACGCTTCACCACCGCGGTTGTAGTAATTGGCGCCGACCGCGAGATTCGCGTTCTCGAGAGCTTGACCGAGTTCGCTGTACGAGATGCCGAAACTCGCCAGCTTCGTCGGGTCCGGTTCGACAACGAACGTCTTGGCATAGCCACCAATGGAGTCGACGCCGGCAACGCCTTTCACCGACCGAAGCTGGGGGCCGATAATCCAGTCTTGGACAGTTCGCAGATAGCTTGCCTTGGCCACCACGTCCGTTAGTCGTTCGCCTTCGGGCGTCAGATAGCTGCCATCAGGCTGCCACCCTGGCTGGCCTGCGACTTTCTTGGCACCCTTGCCGTCTGGATTGGCATAGCCCACCGTATACATGACGATCTCACCGAGACCGGTTGAGACCGGTCCAACCTGCGGCTGCACACCGTCCGGTAAATTTTCGGTTGCCTGACGCAGACGCTCACCAACCTGCTGGCGCGCGAAGTAGAGGTCGGTGCTGTCGGTGAAGATCGCACTGACCTGGCTGAAGCCATTGCGAGAGATCGAGCGTGTGGTTTCAAGACCTGGAATGCCGGCGAGAGCGATTTCGATGGGATAAGTAACGAGCTTCTCGATTTCCACTGGCGACAGACGCGGATCGATCGTGTTGATCTGGACCTGATTGGTGGTGATATCTGGCACTGCGTCGATCGGCAGCTTAGTAAGCTGCCAGAGTCCGAGGCCACCTATAACGAGGAAAAGGGCGAGTACCGTCCAACGCATGCGGACGGAGAGCGCCATGAGATTTGCAATCATGGTCTATTCTTCCTCGCCCGCGCCCTTGCCGAGTTCGGCTTTGAGCAGGAATGCGTTCTTGGTTGCGACCTGGCTACCCGCTGGCAGTCCCCTGAGGATCTCGACACGGCCGTTGCTGCGTTGACCGATCGTCACGGTCTGGGCTCGAAAGCCTTTCGGCGTACGAACAAACACGATGTCGCGACCTTCAAGGGTCTGAACCGCCTCTTCCGGGACTACGATGGCGTTTGAAATGTCGCCGCGGCTTGGGAGCAGCCGAACACGCACAGCGAGTCCTGGCTGAAGTGAACCTGCCACGTCCAGCACCGCGGTCGCCGAGCGGGTCTCGCTCGCAAGTCCTGGCGTGACCGCACGCACACGCGCATCGATAGTCCGACCATCGGGCAGTTCGATGATCGCCCGGTCGCCGGGCGAAAGCCGCTGTGCGTCGGTCGGTCCGACCGACGCCTCTATTTGGATCTTCGACGCATCCGCGACGCGCATCAGCTCGGTCTCGGGCTGGACGAAGGCGCCCAGGGTGACATTCTCCGAGGTGACGCGGCCCGAAATCGGGCTCGACACCGCCACACCGCGACCATCCGATGTTACGCGCGCGGCGCCTGCCGCGACGCTGGCGCGGCGCGCCTCGGCCGCAGCGGACGCGGCTTCCGCCTCCGCCTGTTCCAGCTCGACACGCGCCGAGACCTTTTGACGGAACAGATATTGCTCACGGGCGAGCGCCTTTTGCGCCAGCGTCGACTTGGCCGCCGCAGCGGTACGATCGGCGGCAAACTGCGCCGCGTCCCGGCTCTCGACGATCGCCAGCGTCTCACCAGCGCGCACCGGATCACCGAGGCGCTTCATCAGCCGCGTGACCGCGCCGGCTGCGCGGGCGGTCACGATCGCTTCGCCTTGCGGCGATGCGCTCACCGTCGCCTGCGCGACGATTTCCGCGCCGAGCCCGCCGGGATTGATCGTCTCTGTGGCGATACCGGCCTGCTGGACCGCCTGCGCGGTCATCGCCACCGTGTCGGGGGCTTTTTCCTCTTCTGCCGAGGCAGCGGCGTTGCCGCTTGCCGCTTCGGTCGCGGCAGGGTCGCTCGCAGTCCAGCGTGCGATCCCGAAGCCGCCAAGTGCGGCGACGATCGCGACAGCCGCCGCACCGCCAAAAAGGCGCTTATCGTTCATCATCGATCATCTCCGGAAATCATGGGGGCAGGCGTCGTGAGCCGATCGAGCCTGGCCTGCGCGTCGTGATAGGCGGCGAGCGCCTCGACGTAGGTCTGGCGGGTCTGTGAGAGGGTCCGCTCGGCATCGAGCAGCACGATCTGGTCGAACTTGCCCTGCGTCCAACCGATCCGCGCGATGCGGGCGGCCTCCTGTGCCGCCGCCAGTCCAGGCCCGCCCGCCGCCCGCGCGGTCGCAGCGGCGTTCGCCACTTCGGTTTGTGCACTGGCGATCTGTTGGCGGGTATCGATCACGGCCAGGTTGCGCAGCGCGATGGCCTGCGTCTGTTCCGAGCGCGACTGCGCCACGAAGGCGCTGCCGTTGTTGAAGAACGGGATCGGGATCGAGATGCCGACCACCGCGGCGGTGTCGTTGGTCGCCTCCAATCGGCGAGCGAAGGTGCTGACGGTCAGGTCGGGCACGCGCAGCGATCGGGCGACGCGCACTTGCGCGTCGGCGGTCCGCACGTCCGCTTCCGCCGCCGCCAAGGCCAGCGTCCCTTCGACCTCGATCGGCCGTGGCGGCCCGTAGCCATCGATCCGCTCGAACCAGGCGCGATCGAGCGGCCCCGTCACCGGCGCCGACAACAATGTCTCAAGATTAGCCCGCGCCGCCTGTGCTTGGCGAGCGGCGCTCTCGGCCGCGACCTGCGCGTTGATGCGCAACACATCGGCCCGCTGTTGTTCGATCGGGCCGACGTCGCCGGCCTTGACGCGCTCGCTCGAGACCCGAAACGCATTATTCGCGATCGCGGCCTGCTCGCTCAGCACTTCGGCACGCCGCTCGGCTGCGGCGGCTTCGATATAGAGCTGCGTGATCCGCAGCCGGAGATCCGCTCGCGCGATTTCCGACTGGACCTGCGCCCTAGTGAGGCGGGCGGTCGCCAGCGCGACACGCGCCGGGCGTTTGCCGCCCAACTCCAATGGGAGCGACACACCGACCGTCGTTTCGGAACTTCGGAGCCCCTTATAAACGCCAGTGCCGCCGATATTCTCAACCTGAGCCTGCAACTCGGGATTCGGTCGCAACCCTGCGACCCGACGTGCGGCGGTTGCAGCACCGACGCCAGCAGTCGCCGCTGCGACCGATGGGAGGGGAGCAGGGCCGCTACCTCCGGCTGAGACGCCATTGGCCATAGCCGGTGAAGGCGTCGATGGCATGCCGCCGGCTGCTAGAGCGTTCTCGAGCGAGAACGTATCCGCCGTTTGTGATGAGGTGGTCGCCGCCGGAATGCCGGGCGGCGGTGCTGTCTGCGCCCCGGCCGTACTGGCTAGGGTCGCCGCGACCATGACGGCCGCGATTGTACGAAACATAAATGGTGACTCCTGACGAACCGAGCTCCCCCGCGCGGAATGGCCGGCGGGGTCAGTGGATCGTCAGGCTTGCGGCGGCCTCAGCGCAGGGTCGGCCGTCGAGAGCGGGCGCATGGAATGGCTCGCGAAGATCGGTGCGAGCCGAAGATCACCCCTTAGTGCGGTGTTTGTAGCCTTAACCGGAGCTGCGACGTGGTCGCCATGGCAACCGCCGTGATGATGAGGATACTCCTTGTCACCATCGGAGGGCACTTGATCGGAGTCGCCGGGCGCATGGCCCATGGCGACTTCGTCCACGCCGGTTTCATACGATGAAACGCTTACATCCGGCCGTTCCAGCACATGAGCCGTCGCCGTCGTCCCCAAAGAGAGGGCAATCGTCAAATACGCAAGGATGATTAGCAGGTGTCGCACAAACAAAGCCCTAACAGGAAAGCGGGCAACGAGATAGTCCCGTACGTGGCGTGAAGAAAACGAAGTTGTCACCGCAAAATCTCGGACGAGACCCGGCGGGCTTCGCGCCACGCCGGGATCGCCTCGGAGAATACGTGCCACGCCGACCGCAGAAAGATGATCGCGATGACACCGCCAACGACAATATCGGGCCAAGCGGCGCCCGTCGCGCCGACTAGTCCGGCTGCGATCAGCACGCCGATGTTCGATGCGACATCGTTACGTGAACATTCGAACGTGCTCGACATATTCACGTTCTCCGAGCGGAACCGCCATAGCAGCGCCAGGCAGGCCAGGTTGGCGACAAGTGCGGCGCTGCCAAACGCCAGCATCAGCGACGATGAGGGCGGCACGCCGTTGAAGATCGTGTCAAAGATCTCGACCACCACCGCGATGCCGAAGACAAGGATGATGCCGCCCTTGGCGAGCGCCGCCCCGGCTTCCCAACGAGGGTCACGGCTCAGTGCATAGAGGCTGAGCGCATAGACGACCGCATCGCCGAGCATGTCGAGCGAATCTGCGATGAGCGCGGAGGACCGCGCGAACACGCCGCCGCCGAACTCGGCCATGAACATCACGAAATTGATGACCATGACGACGATCAGCACGCGCCGCTGATCGGCTTTGCGGCCGAGCTGCGCGATCGTGTCGCCTTTCCTGGAGCAGCAATCGTCCGCCATCATGTCACTCGATTCGCGTGTGGGACACGTTATATGAACCCTCTAGCAACTAGAGGGTCAAGCGATGAAAATCGGACAGCTCGGGCAAGCCACAGGCACCAAAGTAGAGACGATCCGCTATTATGAGCAGATCGGCCTGCTGGGGGCACCCGCGCGCAATGCGTCGAATTATCGCGACTATGGGAAGGCACATCTCGCACGGCTGTCATTCGTGCGCCGCGCGCGTGACTTGGGATTTACGCTCGACCAAGTGCGCGAATTGCTGGGCTTGTCGGACGATCGCACGCAATCCTGCACAGCGGTCGATGCCATCGCGACGATCCATCTAACCGAGATCGACCGCAAAATTGCCGACCTCCAGGCGCTGCGCGGCGAACTCAGCCGACTTATCGGCGACTGCCGTCAAGGGACGGTCGCCGACTGCCTGATCATCGACTCCCTCGCCCCGGCCGGCCTGCCGCAATGACGACGGCGTTCGTCTACATCCTCGCCGCCATTGCCGAGATCGCCGGCTGTTTCAGCTTCTGGGCGTGGCTGCGTCTCGACAAATCGCCGGTCTGGATCGCGCCCGGCATGGTGTCGCTGGCGGCCTTCGCGTGGCTGCTGACCCGCGTCGACAGCGATGCCGCTGGTCGCGCCTATGCCGCTTACGGCGCCGTCTATATCTGCGCGTCGCTGGGCTGGCTCTGGGCCGTCGAAGGCACGCGCCCGGACCGCTGGGACGCTATCGGTGCACTGGTCTGTCTGGTTGGGGCCGGCATCATATTGTTTGCGCCACGTAGCCTTGCGACTTGAAACGCTCGCTCAATGCGAACGCCTATGTCGATGGTGGGTTTCGGGAGAATGCACTTGCCGGCGGACCGTCGGCACATCGCTGTGCAGCTCGCCCGGCGCTATACATGGCGGACGATTCAGCACATTTCCCAAATTAGATTAAACTGGTCGACTGGCATTGTTCGATGACTGCTTGTCGGTGGTCATGCGTATTGGCCTTATGTCGGAAACTAGGCGCATTGCCAAAGGGCGGCGGGATTTTAGGAAGGCAGGTTGCGGGAGAGGCGATCGCTGGATGGCGCCTCTCGGCGAAACTAGACGTGCCGGAAGAGCCTCGCGTCACATCGTCGATCCGGTGCGATTGGCTGATCGCAGAGAGCAAGACTTGAGCATAAACGCATTAAATGCAGATCTTCACCGCTACCAATATTTGGAGATCGCCCGAAATTGCTCGATCGCTTGCTGCGGCCCGTCGCCTTCCTCCGCGTGCACGAGACAATGGTCGATGTGATCGTTGATCAGCGCACGCTTCGCGCTGGCGATCGCATTCTCGACCGCCTGCTGCTGCTGGGCGATATCGACGCATGGGCGTTGCTCCTCGATCATGGTCACGATGCTGCGAAGGTGGCCGGTCGCCCGGTTGAGGCGCTTGACGATCGCGGGGTGGCTGGTGTGCGCTGTATGGGCCATTTTGAGTTCCTGACACGTCATGACGGACGTGTCCATCATATCCCCCATGGGGGATAGACCAGCGGCCAGAATCAGGGGATTGACCGGCCCCCACTGAGTGGTCCGTATTGATTGTTAGTGCATTGTTGCCTCCGTTGCCATTGCCGCCTGGAGGTGGAGCGAAGCGGAACCGGATGGCGGCAATGGCGGCGAAGCTGTTTCCGGGGCCGGCGGTCGGTAGCCGAGGCTGCTATGGGGGCGGATCGTGTTGTAATGCCGACGCCAGGCTTCGATCAGTATCTTGGCTTCGGCAAGGCTGTAGAAGATCTCGCCATTTAGCAGTTCGTCGCGAAGCGACCCGTTGAAGCTCTCGTTATAGCCATTCTCCCATGGCGAGCCGGGCGCAATGTAGAGCGTCGTCACGCCGATCTGGGCGAGCCAGACCTGCACGGCCGTGGCGATGAACTCGGCACCATTATCCGACCTGATATGCGCTGGCGGTCCCCGTGCAATGAACAGATCGGCTAGAGCCGCCAGCACGTCTTCATGCTTGAGCTGGCGTGCAACAACGAGCGCCATACATTCCCGGCTCGCCTCATCGATGATGGTGAGGATCCGGAACTTGCGGCCGTCGTGGGTCCGCCCCTCGACAAAGTCATACGCCCAGACATGCCCCGGATATTCCGGCCTGAGCCGGATGCAGGAACCGTCGTTGAGCCATAACCGACCGCGCTTCGGCTGTTTCTGCGGCACCTTCAACCCCTCCTTGCGCCAGATACGCTCGACCCGCTTGCGGTTCACCGTCCACCCTGCATGCCGAAGCAGCGCGGTCACCCGGCGATAGCCATAGCGACCATATTGCTTGGCCAGCGCGATGATGTCCTCGGTGAGCTGCTGTTCGTCATCTGCCCCGCGCGGCACTTTGCGATGCGTCGATCGATGCTGCCCGAGCACGCGGCATATCCGCCGCTCGGACACCGGCAACTCGCGCCGCAATTGATCAATGCATCGCCTTCGCCGCGCGGGGCTTAGAAGTTTCCCCGGGCAGCCTCCTGAAGGATAAGCTTGTCGAGCGTCAGGTCGGAGATCGCCCTGCGAAGCCGCAGATTCTCCTTCTCGAGATCCTTCATCCGGCGAGCCTGGTCGGTCTTCAGACCGCCATACTCCTTACGCCAACGATAGTAGGTCTGCTCGCTGACAGCGATCCGTCGGCACGCTTCGGCGGTCGTACCGCCCTGGCCCAATACGATCTCGACCTCACGCAGCTTGCCAATAATCTCTTCCGGCTTGTGCTTCTTGCTCGGCATTCGTCGTCCCTTTCATGATCCAGACTATCATAGTCGATGGACCACTCAGACGGGGGCAGCTCA
>FSSH01003302.1_pt1 | contig 21493 bp, 23 predicted proteins | sample 1166101 | NCBI WGS metagenome assembly FSSH01 (sample SAMEA32972668, study PRJEB13176) | freshwater metagenome | biome: Drinking water system; feature: Biomass in drinking water that filtered by 0.45 um membrane; material: drinking water | place: USA | collected 2012-12-20 | depth 0 m | reverse complement strand
CGTGGGTTCGAATCCCACCCTGTCCGCCAGATCGTCCGGCTCGCCCGCACGTACCCGCCATCACCAGCGCCGGACAGATCCAGGGCGCTCCGCACTTGCCGGGTCGCGGCGGCGGTGCAGTTTTGGGGCAGATTACCGGGACCAAGGCGGCCGGCCATTGGTGTCGGGCGTCGGCGCTGCTATATTGAGCGCCTGTGGGGCCGCGCTGACCCCGAAGATGATGCCGGGCACAGCGCGACGAGTTGAGCGTGAGGGCGGAATTGTCGATGGATGACCACGGACTTGCGCGGACCACGATAAGTCCGGAAGGGTGGCGGCACTGGGTGCCGCGGTCGCTCCCCGCGCCCAAGACCTACCGGCTCGACCGGGCACAGATGCAGCGCTGGTCGCACACCCACCCGGTCATGGAGCAGCCACCGCTCGATCATCACCTCATCGTGCTGCACGAGGGCGGGCCCAAGCGCGTGGTGCGCAGCGGTCCGCTCGGGTCGGTCCGCTCGGTGGATGTCGAGCTTCATGCCACCAGCACGGTCGAAAGCGGCAGCGCCTATCGCTGGCAGACCGAAGGCCCGATCGCCTTCACCCATATCTATGTGTCGCCAGAACGCTTTACCGAACTGGTGGAGCGTGTGTTCGATCGCACCGGGCGCGTCGGCTTCGCCGAGAGCATCGGCCGCGAAGACCCGTTCGTCACCCAGATCATCCAGCACATGATCGCCTGCCGCAACGATGCCGATTGGGCGCTGGTGGGGGAGTATTATCTCGATGCGCTGCTCGTCCGGCTGGCCTCGATCTCGTCGAGTGGCGAATTCCCGCTGCCGCCGCGCATCGCGCTGACGCCGCGCACGGTTTCACGCGTGCGCGATTATATGCGCGCCAATCTTCACGCGCGGATCAGTCTCGATGATCTGGCCGAGGTGGCGGGCTATAGCCGCTATCATTTCGTGCGCGCCTTCAAGCATTCCACCGGGCTGCCGCCCTATACCTATTTGCTGAGCGAGCGGATCGCGAGCGCCAAGCAGCTGCTGCGCACGACCGATCTGCCCATTGCGGAAATCGCCGCGCTGGTCGGCTTTGCGACCCATGCCCAGTTTTCGAGCCGCTTCCGCGAACTGACCGGCGCCACCCCTGCGAGCTTCAGGCGGCGCATGGACGATCAGCGGCGGCGAAGCGACAGCAACTAGCCTCCAGCCGGGGGGGCCTAGTCGCGGCGTTCCTTGCGGTAACGTCCGGGCGAGATGCCGACCGATTTGGTGAAGGCTGCGATGAAGTGCGACTGGCTGGCGAAGCCGCACGCCAGTGCCAGCTCGGCAAGCGGCAATTCGGTGGCGGACAGCATTTCCTGCGCCCGCGCGGGCCGGCGCGAGCCGAGATAGTGATAGGGCGATTCACCGGTCGCCAGCTTGAAGACGCGCGCGAAATGATAGGGCGAAAGGCCCGCCACCTCGGCAAGATCCTTCAGGCTGACATTCGTTTCGAGATGCGCCTCGATATAATCGTTCACCCGGCGGACCTTGGCCTGGGGCAGGTGGATGCGCTCGGGCAATTCACGCGGCTGGCGCGCCCGGCTGGTCAGCGTCGTCACCAGCGCGCGCAGCAACCCGTCGACCAGCAGTTCGGACGCGAAGCCGGGCGTGCGCACTTCACGCTCGATCATCTGGATGAGCTGCGCCATCCGTTCATTCGGCTCGTTGTGCATCGGCACCAGCTGCGCCGTCCCCTGATCGCTGGCGAGCGCGCGGAGACGTGCGTCCGGGATATGCAGGAGCAGGCAGCCATGCGCGGCCGGATATTCGATTTCCACGTCGGCGCCGGCGGGGACGAAGCTGACATCGCCCCGCCGCAGCGGCTTATCGAGCTTTTCGCCACAAACACGCCCGCGATATCGCCCGCCGGACGACATGTTGACGATCAGCGCGGCGGCATCGGGGTGGCTGCTTTGCGATTCCACCATGCCGCGGCCGTGCACGCCAAAGTGCCGGACCATTGCAAACTGCGTCTGCCGGTCAAACAGCAGCTCGGCGATCGGTTGGCCGGAGAAATCGATCGAGTCATAGGAGCGCGCGCCGGTATTGGCGTGGAAGCGTGGCGGGTTCGCCGGGTAATCAGACATAAACGCTCCTCGACGCTGCACGCTCGGGTAATCGAAGGCGCGCTGGTAAGGACCACGCCTCTATTCCCATGGCGGTATTACCACGGCTGCAGCCCGGCACCTCGCCTCACGGCGCCGAGGCGCCTCAGTTTGGCGCAAGATAATGGAACTCTGGCACCGGCGTAAGGGGCGTGTCCAGCGGTCAGTGGATTCGGCCACCTTTGTCGGCGGTGAGGCGCATCGATGCGACCAACCGGATGTCGGCGCGCGCCAGGCCCGCCGCGACGAAGGGTAATCTGGCGGTGCTTTCGCGGATGATATCGATCGATTCGGTGCAGATCAGCGTGATCTCGTTCCGCTCAAGCGCGGCAAATGCGAGAACCAAGCGCCCGGAAACCGCCCATTCCACCAACGCATCAAATTCCGCATCGGCATAGAAGGCCACTTCGTCGGGCGACGACGGGTCACATCCGGTAAGCGTTACCAGCGTCAATGGCATCGGCGGCTCGACGCTCGCGCGCCCGGCCGATGAGAACCATGATTGGAGTTGTTTCCAGGGCATCTTGCCCTCCTCGCGACGTTCGATTCGCCTAGGGGAGCGTGGCGAGGGTGGCTATCGGGATATTGCGCAGCTTTTTCAGGCAAAAGCCGGCGCGGCGCGGCTTATTCGAGCCCGAGCGCGGTAAGATCGGCCGAAGCGGCGGCCAGATCGGCGCTGGCGACGATGTTGCGATAGCGGGCGTCCAGCGCGCGCACGGCGGCATCGGCGGCGGTCTCCTCGCGGGTGTTGACCAGGAAGAAGTCGCTTGCCCCCGCGCCGAAACGGCGCTGCTCGGCGGTCGCCAGCTCGCGCGCGCGGTCGCGCTCCTGGGCTGCCAGCGTCTCCAGCCTGGCGGTGGCGCGGACGTCGATCGCAATCCCTTCGATCTCGGCGACGATCTGTTCCTCGGTCGCCTGCTTGCGGCGGGTGATCGCGTCGATCTCGGCGCTGGTCTGCGCGATCCGGCCGCGCGCGGCGCGACGTTCGAGCGGCACCGAGAAATTCAGCCCGACAATGCTCTCAAAACCGTTGCGCGATCTCCCGCCCTCGCCAATCGCGCCCAGATCCTGCGACGCTTCCACCTTCACGTCGAGCCGGGGGAGCAAGGCGTTGCGATCGAGCGCCAGCCGGTTCGCGGTCTGGTTCAGCCGCAGGTCGATTGCGCGCAGATCGGGCCGCCCGGCCAGGGCCTGGCGGGTGGGGCCGGTGGGAATGGCGAAAGCGGGGAAGCTTGACGGGAGCTGCGCTACCTCGGGCTTGCGCGGCAGGCCGTCGCCATCGCGCCAGAACAGCGAGAGCGTGTTCGCCGCCTGCGCCAGATCCTGCTCGGCCCGTGCGACCAGCGTTTCGCGCCGGAGGATGTTCTGGGCATTCTCGGTCAGGATAATGCGCGGCCGCGCGCCTTCCTCGACCTGCCGCTGGAGGCCGGCCTGCCGTTCGCGGGCGATGCCGAGCAGCTCGCGATACACCGCCAGCCGCAGCCCCGCCGCCACCCACTGGTTATAGGCCGCCACCGCGCGCCGCTGCACGCCGATCGCTGCCGCCAGCCGCTCGGCCTCGGCAATCTCGACGTCGAGCGCGGAATTGCCGCGGTTGAAGCGCCGTTCGTCGATCCGCCGGTCGCGCATCAGGGCCAGCACTGCGCCAGCGCGCACCTCGCCCAGCACATTGGTGTAATTCTTGTCCTCGTAGATCGGGAAGCGCCCGCCCGAGACGCGGTAGCCGCCATAATAGCTGCCGCCCCAATTCTCGATCGGCCGGGAAATCTGGCCGCTGGCATAGCTGCCGTCGTAAAATCCCGACAGCCGCGCGCTGCCCTCGGCCTGGACATTGGTGTCGAACGCGCCATCCGCCGCCAGCCGCTTGCCCTCGGCGGCGCGCACCCTGGCGATCGCTTCCTGGATCAGCGGCTGGAAGCGCCGCGACGAGGCGAGCACGTCTGCCAGCATCAGCGGCGCTGCCCGGGCTACAGGCTTCGGCTCGGCGAGCGCCGGGGCATCGCCGGGCAGCTCGGCCAGCGCGGCGCCGGGCAACAGCAAGGCAGCCAGGGCGGCGGCGGCGCGCAGGCTCATTTCGTCTCGCTCGAATTGCCCGTCATCGGCGGCGGCGGCGGCGTGCTGTCCTTCGGATCGCCGGGACGCTCCCATTGCAGCGGGAAATCGTTGAGCTGGCGCCACAGCTCGAAGCCGACCGACACCGTATCCATGAGCACCCAGCCGCGCACCTTGGCGCCCAGCCGGACAAAGGGCTCGCGCGGCCAGGGCGCGCGATCAGGTGCGGGTTCGATGATGATGCGAAACAGTCCGTTGGCCGATGCCGCCGCGTCGATGCTGCGCACGCGCCCGTCGAACAGCCCGCGCGCGACCGAAGGCCAGCCGCTGAACTGGATCGCCGGCCAGCCTTCGAATTCCACCCGCACGCGGCGGCCGGGCCGGATCAGCGGCACGTCGCGCCCGTCGACATAAAGCTCCACCGCGCGCTGCGTCTGCTCGGGCGCGAAGCTCGCGAGCACGTCGCCAGCCTTCACCAGCGTGGCGGTGTCGCCGGCATTGACCTGCATCACCAGCCCGTCGCGCGGCGCGCGGACGATCTGCGCGGCCTGGCGGTTGAGATTGACCTCGATCCGGGTGAGCGAAGCGCGCGTGCTGGCGAGCTTGGCGGCGTAATCGCCCACCTTGAGCTGCGCGGCTTCATATTCGCGCCGTGCGGCCAGCCCTTCGCGGTAGAGCGTGCCGGTGCGATCGACATCGAGCCGGGCGGTGCGCATCGCCTGGTTCACGGCCGCGATCTCGGCCTGGGCCTGGGCGCGTTCGGCCTGCAGCCGCATCAGCAGCAATGGATCATTGTCGACGATGCGGGCAATGGGGTCGCCCTTGCGCACGCGCTGGCCATCGGTGACGAACCAGCGTTCGATGCGCCCCGGTACTAGCGCGGTGACGTTCTGCACGCGGTCGCGCGGATCGAGCGCGATCACCTTGCCGGTCCCCTGCGAGGTCTGGACCCAGGGGACATAGATCATGAACAGGATCGCGACGATCATGCCCAGCGTCAGCATCGTGCCGATCACCCACGCCAGGCGCGGGGCGCGCAATGCAGCGAGCGTGGCGAAGCGCCGCAGTTCGTCCGCGCGGGTCATGCCGTCACCGCCGGCGGGCCGTTGCGCAGCCGGTCAAACTCGGCCACATCCGCCACCGGCTGCTGCTGCGCGCGGCCAACCCAGAGAAAGCCTTCCAGCAGCGGCAATTGCGCGCGATTGGTGAAATAGAGCAGCGACGTGCGCGTGTTGGCAAAGGCCGCGAGCATCCGGTCAAGGTCGCGGCGCGGGATCATGTCGAACAGCGGCGACAGCACCAGGATGCGCGGCGCGGCAAGCACGGCGGCGGCGAATTTCAGTCGCATCACATCGGGCACCGCGAGCGGCCAGCCGGTCGACGACAGCAGCGTGTGGATGCCATCGGGCAGCACCCCCACCGTCTGATCGAGACCGACCAGTCGCAGCGCGTCCATCATCTGCGCGGCGTCAGCGTCGCTCGCCAGATCGAGATAGTCGAAGATGCTGCTTTCGACGATCGAAGAGCGATCGAGCACGATGACCTCGCTGCGCAGGCGATAGGTGTCGAGCGCGCTGATATCGGCGCCGCCCAGCATCACGAAACCGGCATCCGGTCGGCGGTGGCGCTTCAGGAGCAGCGCGAGCATCCGCTGGACATCGGCATCGGCCGCCGCAATCAGCCGCGTGCCTGCGGGTACCTCGAAATCGAAGCTGCAGCCGTCAATCTGCACGCCGCGCAGCACCAGATCACCGCGCCCGTCCGGCGTGGCGGCGTTGGCCGCCGGCGTTTCCTGCGGCACCTCCCAGAAGAGATGCAGCTCCTCGCACGCCACGACGAGTTCGTAGAAGGTCTCGATATAGGGCCCGAGCTGCGCGGTGCCGTAGAAGATGCTCGACAGGATCAGCTCGGCCGCAACGAGCTGGCCGATCGAGAGCTGCCCCTGGATCACCAGCCACCCACCCAGCGCGAGCAGCCCGGCGCTGCCGGCTGCATAGAGCGTCAGGAACAGAAGCGTCTGGGTGAAGGCATAGCCGAAATAGCGCCGGTCGGCCGCGACATAGCGCGCGGTGAGCGCCTCGGTGCGATCGATGGCGTAATCGATGTGCCGGCTTGATTTGTAGAAACCGTTCGACGCGCCGACGCTGTCCACCCAGTGCGCGGTATCATATTTGACATGGCTGAGCGCCACCGCCGCCGTCATCGCCGGGCGCGACCACAGCCGCCACACCAGCCACACCAGCGTCACGAAAACCAGGTTGAAGGCCAGGAAGATCGGGTGGTAGAGCGAGGTGACGACGAACCCCACCGCCGATTGCAGCAGGATCGTGAACAGCCCGATCAGCAGCGACGGGATCGCCTTCTGCACATTCATGATATCGAAAAAACGGTTGAACAGATCGCCGCGCCGGGCATCGCCGAAAAACGGATCGCGGGCATGGACCGCGCGCAGCGTGATCTCCGCGACCAGCCGCGCAAAAAACCGCCGGCGGAACACTTCCATCAGATGCGCCCGGAACGCGCTGAGCACGGTCGACGCCATCAGCAGCGCGAACAGCACTGCCGCGAGCGTGAACAACGGCGCCGGCAGCGCGGTATAGGCGATGCTGTTGATGAGCATCTGCACCGAAATCGGCGTGGCGAGCGACAACAGGCTGATCGCGATGCCATAGACAACGGCGAGCAGGAAGAACGCCCGGTCGGGCCACAGGATTGACCGCGCCCAGTTTAGAAAATCGCGTATCCGAACCGTCTGGCCAGATCCTGCCACCTATGTCGCTCCGCTATACATTGGCATATTGCAATGTTGAGGGCTATCTAGAGCTTTGCTGCGCTGCGTCAAGCAGCGGCTGCGTTTATGCCACGAACGGGCGTGGGGCACACCATGTTGCGCGATCAATGCGCCGAGCGCGGGCGATCGCTCAGGTCGAGCAGCGCAACCGTGGTCGCTTCGTCGAGCGGCTCGGCGAACTGGCAGCCACAGGCATAGTCATCGGCCCACACCACGCGCGCGGCGCGCGGGCCAAGGGTCGGCAGCGTCAGCCAGATCACCGAGCCGAGCTTGATCGGCGAGTAAGTGAGCAGCTTCAGCCCGAAGCGCGAGACATCGACCACGCGGCACAGCGTGCGATCCAGCCCGCCGCGTCCCACCCGCGCATCGAGCGACACAGGCGCGCGCGGCGCGCTGCGCTGGGTGTCCAGAACGGCGAGTTCGAACTCGGCAGCAAACATCGCAAACATCCCCCAAAACATGGTGAGGGAACGTTAAGCGCTGATCGCTAATCGCGCGTTAACGACGCGCGATGTCGCTTATTTGGTCTTGAGCGAAAGCCCGCCGAAGCGCTTGTTGAAGCGTGCCACCTGGCCGCCTGCGTCGAGCATCGAGCCGCGACCGCCGGTCCATGCCGGGTGCGACTTGGGGTCGATCTCGAGCGTCATCAGATCGCCCTCCTTACCCCAGGTCGAGCGCGTGTCATAGGTGGTGCCGTCGGTCATCTGGACCTTGATCCAGTGATAGTCGGGGTGCGCGTTCTTCTTCATCGTGATTCTGGCTCCGGGCCCGCTGGTTACCGACCAGCGTGGCAAGCGCGCGCCGCTAGCACAGCGCTGCGAGCAGCGCAACGGAGCACATGCGCCCGCATCGATCGGGCTCAGCGATCATCGGCGGGGAGCGGGCACGGCGCCCCTCCCCGCCCGGCGATGGGCTCAAAAGCCCTGCGGTTTGCCCCTGTTCTGCGCATCGAGCCATGCTTTGAGCGGCGCAAAATATTCGACCACGGCCTTGCCCGAAATTTCGCGAGTGCCGGTGAACGCTTCGAGCGCTTCGGGCCATGGCTTTGATTGGCCGAGCGCCAGCATTGCGTTCAACCGCGCGCCGACCGCCTTGTTGCCATAGTAGGAGCAGCGGTGGAGCGGCCCCTTCCAGCCGGCCTGCGTGCACGCCGCCTTGTAGAATTGGAACTGGAGCACGCGGGCGAGGAAATAGCGCATATAGGGGACTTGCGCCGGGATGTGATATTTGGCGCCCGGATCGAACCGCGTTTCGTCGCGCGCCACCGGCGGCTTCACGCCCTGATATTGCAGCCGGATCCGGTCCCAGCCGGCCTGCAGGCCATCGGGCTTGATTTCGCCGGAGAACACGCCCCAGCGCCAGTGATCGACCACTTGGGTCCAGGCAAGACCCGGCACCTTCTCCAGCGCCTGGCGCAGCAGCAGGCCGATATCCTTGTCGGCACTGGGCACCTTGGCCTGATCGAGCAGGCCGATATCGACCAGATATTGCGGGGTGATCGACAGCGCGATGAAATCGCCAATGGCCTCGTGGAAGCCGTCATTGGCGCCATTTTTGAACAGGAAGGGCTGCTGCTTATAGGCGCGCTGATAATAATTATGGCCGAGTTCGTGGTGGATGGTCACGAAGTCGCCGGCATCCACCTTGATGCACATCTTGATGCGCAGATCGTCCTGATTGTCGATGTCCCACGCCGATGCGTGGCAGATCACTTCGCGATCGGCCGGCTTGGTGAATTGCGAGCGCGTCCAGAACGTGGCGGGCAGCGGCGCAAAGCCCAGCGAGGAATAGAAATTCTCGCCCGCCTTCACCATCTTGATTGCGTCATAGCCCTTGGCCTTCAGCAGATCGCTGACATCAAAGCCGACATCGCCCGCCCCTGCCGGCGCCACCACATCATAGATGTTCGACCAGTCCTGCGCCCACATATTGCCGAGCAGATCGGCGCGGATCGGGCCGGTCTTTGCCTGCACGGCGTCGCCATATTTGCCGTTCAGCTTCCAGCGCACATAAGTGTAGAGCGACTGGTAGAGAGGCTCGACATCCTTCCAGATCTTGTCGGTGAGCGCAGCGAATTGCTCGGGCGGCATGTCATAGCCCGAACGCCACATCGCGCCGGTATCGGCAAAGCCGAGCTCGACCGCGCCCTTATTGGCAATCGCTGCCGCCTGGACATAGTCGCTGCGGATCGGCGCGCCGACATTATCGTGCCAGCTCACCCACATTTCCTTGAGCCGCTCGGGGTCACGCTCGGTGCCCATCGCCGCTTCAATGTCGCTCCCGTTGATCGGCTTGCCACCCAGCGTGCCCTTGCCCTTGCCGTAGCTGGAGGACATTTTGGTCACCAGCCCGGCGAGCGTCAGCGCGGCGCCCGGCGGGCTGGTCGGCGCGGCGATCGGCAGCGCGGTTCGCAGCACATCGAGCTTGCGCCGCGTCTCGGGCGTTACCCCCGGCGCGTCGCGCAGCTTGGCGGCCTCAAGCGCGAGCTTGACGGCAAATGCGGTCAGTTCGCCACCGCTCCTGGCGGCGAGCGCGTCGGTATCATCGGTGATGTAGGTCGCGTTCACCCATTGCACGCGGGCGTCCTCGATCTGCATCGCCTCGAGCTTTGCCTCGAAATCGGCGAGCGTGACGTTGGGATCGGTCTGCGCGGCGGCGGGCTGGGCAGCGAGCGCCAGCGCGAGCGCGGCGGTGGAAGCGGCGAACCGGATCATGGACATCCCCTATTCTTGTGGTTGGCGGCGTTGATGCGCTGCCGCCCTGCCCCGGTCAAGCCGCGAGGAAATCGGCGATGGCCGCGCCCAGATCGGGCTTCACCACCGCGCTCATATGGGTGCCCGGCACGGCCTGGTAGCGGCCCTGGGGCAGTGCCGTGGCCAGCTCCTGCGCCGATCCATTATCCTGGTCATCCTCGCCGCACAGCACCAGGATCGGCCGCTCCAACGCCGCCAGCTCGGCATCGGTGCTCGACACGAACGTATCCAGGATATGCACCAGCGCCTGCGGATCGCCGCCGCTGCTCTTGAGAAACCCCTCGGCGAGCCATTCGGGGCTGCCGCGCTCGAACGTGCCGCCCTGCGTCAGCACGCGGCGGAAGAAATCGCCGCGCCGGGTCGTGTCGATCACGCCCTCATACCCCATGCCGGAAATGACGGTGCGGCGCGGCGCAGCACCCATGATCAGCATCCGCAAACTCGTCCGCGCGCCGAGCGAATAGCCGACCAGGTCATAATCGGTAAGGCGCAGATGATCGATCAGCGCGAGATTGTCGGTCGCTAGTACATCGGGCGGATAGGCGGCGGCGTCATGCGGCTTGGCGCTTTCGCCATGCGCTCGCAGATCGGGCATGATGACGCAAAAGCCCCGCGCGGCGATGGCGGCGGCGTGGCCATATTTGATCCAGTTGGTCTCCGCGTCGGAGAAGAAGCCATGGAGCATCACCACGGGGCGCCCCTCTCCCATCTCATGCCAGGCCATGCGGGCGCCGTCGAAGCCTGGAAAATGGCCCGTTGTCGGAATGGTCGCGATCGTCGGTATCGTCATGGCAGCGTCCTTCCCGCCTTTTCCCACCGCTCGACCAGCGGCTGATAGCTGTCGCAGCGATGTTCGGGCAGGCCGCGCGTGTCGAGCCACGCCCGGTGCATCGTCTCCGCCCCGAAATGGCTGGTCGGCGCGAACCCCGACGGATCATCGAAACTGCCGAGCGTGAGGTCGATCTTGGGGCTGTCGGGGTAGCGAAAGCCGAGCGGCGTGCCGCATGCCGAGCAGAAGGCGCGTTCGGCAATGGGCGAGGACGCATACCAATCGGGCGCGCCATGCCATTCCAGATCGGTCTGTTGCAGGTTGACGAAGGCCGCCGCGAAGCCGCCGGTCGCCCTCTGGCACATCCGGCAGTGGCACAGATAGGCGTCGGTCGAGCCGATCTGCGCCGTGTAGCGTACGCGCCCGCACTGGCAGCCGCCGGCGATCGACTCAGCCATGGTCATCCCCAATGCTTGTCACTGTTGCTTAGGATAGCTGGAAATGGTGGCCCGGCAATGATGACCTCGGGCGCGTTCGGCGCGTTCCACCGGAACAATGTAACATGCCAGCCGCCCGGAATGTGGCGCGACCGGTCGATAATCCCGTCCGCCCCCGCTGAGCGCGCGGCATCGGCATTGCGCCACGAGGCCGGCTCGCGACCGGCGGCAAGCTCGGCGCGCCAATTGACGTTCGATTCCTCGCGGTCGATGCCCAGTGCGGCACAGGCCGCCTCGTCGCGCTGATCGAGCACGCGGGCCGGCCCGATTTCGAGGGGCAGGATCATCCGCGGCCGGCCATCTTCGCGCATATAGCCCGATACCGCGATCCGCGCCCATTGCGGATCGCAGGTCATGTAGAGCGCCGGCTGCCCGAGCCGGTGATAGCGGCCGGCGCTGGCGGCTCCGGGCGGCGCCAGCACCTGATCGACCCGGTCAGCCAGGATCGCGCGATAGAAGCGGCCGGCGATCGTCCGCAGCGGGACCGTCGGCGCCGCCAATCCGCTCAGGCCGCCTTTTGCAGGTGCCGCCGCCCCAGCAGCTCGGCGATCTGCACCGCGTTCAGCGCCGCCCCCTTGCGCAGATTGTCGCTCACGCACCACAGCACCAGGCCGTTGTCGACGGTCGGGTCCTCGCGCACGCGGCTGACGAAGGTGGCATATTCGCCGACGCTTTCGATCGGCGTCACATAGCCGCCATCCTCGCGCTTATCGACCAGCATCACGCCCGGCGCCTCGCGCAAAATGCTCTGCGCCTTTTTGGCCGAAATCTCGTTCTCGAACTCGATGGTGATCGCTTCCGAATGGCCGACGAACACCGGCACCCGAACGCAGGTGGCGACGACCTTGATCTTGGGGTCGAGGATCTTCTTCGTCTCCACCACCATCTTCCACTCTTCCTTGGTGAAACCGTCGTCCAGGAAGCTGTCGATATGGGGGATGACGTTGAAGGCGATCTGCTTGGTGAATTTGGTCGCCTCGGCGCTGTCGCCGACGAAGATGTTGCGGCTCTGCTCGAACAGCTCGTCCATCCCCGCCTTGCCCGCGCCCGACACTGATTGGTAGGTCGAGACGACGACGCGCTTGATCGTCGCGTAATCGTGGAGCGGCTTGAGCGCGACCACCATCTGCGCGGTCGAGCAATTGGGATTGGCGATGATGTTGCGCCGCCGATAGCCGTCAATCGCCTGCGGATTCACCTCGGGCACGATCAGCGGCACGTCCGGGTCCATCCGGTAGAGCGAGGCATTGTCGATGACGGTGCAGCCGGCGGCGGCAAAGCGCGGCGCGTGCAGCTTGCTCCCCTCGCTGCCGATCGCGAACAGCGCAATGTCCCAGCCCGTGGGGTTGAAATGCTCGATATTCTGGACCTTGAGCTTGCGGCCGGTCTCGCCGAAATCGATCTCGTCGCCCTGGCTGCGCGCAGAGGCGACGGCGGCGATCTCGGCGATCGGAAATTCGCGCTCGGCGAGGATGTTGAGCATTTCGCGCCCGACATTGCCGGTCGCACCCGCTACCACCACCCGATACCCGCTCATCATGTCCACCCTTACATCACTCAAGCGGCGGACATAGGATGCGCAGCGCCTTTGTCCAGCGCTTACGCCGCGACCGGCGCGGGCGCGTCGCCGATGGCAGCCGTGGCGGCGTCACTCCGGCGGAACGGCTGCCAGCGCACATAGGCAAGGCTGCGCCACGTCCATTCGAGCGGCCCGCTGACGAAATAGCGCATCCACAGATTGGCGAGCAGCAGCTCGAGCGCGATCACCGCAGTCGCGATCGCCGCCAGCTGTGCCCAGCCGAACTTGCCCCACAGGCCGAGTGCGAACGGCGCGAAGATGATGAAGTTGCCGATGATCTGCTGCAGGAAATAGAGCGAGAACGCCATCCGCCCCGCTGCCTTGAACGGCGCGAGCACAGCCCGGCCGGTCGCCGTCTTCACCACCAGGTTGATGAGCGCCAAGTGGCCAATTCCGGTCGCCAGCCGGGCAAATTCCTGGGTGATCCAAATCGTCTTGGGGATCGCTGCGAAACTGGTGACCTCGATCACGCCCAGCGCGCGCGCCGAAAGCCCGAAGCCATAGGCGGCCAAAGTGAGCACCGCATAGAAGCGCGCGCTGCGCTGACCCTGGATGACACCCCATTTCCACAAGGCGATGCCGATCAGCATGGTCGAAAACGCTTCGATCACCATGAACAGGATCCCGCCCTTGGACCCGAACCACAGCCAGATCGACCACAGATCCTGTGCATAGGCCGCAATCCCCGCCCCGGCCGTGCGGGCCGCGCGGTCCTGCTTTTCGAGCTTGGCCATTTCGGGCGGGAGACCGCGCTTGTCCTGCTTCTCCTGCCACGCCGTCAGCGCTTCCTTGTCCGCCTTGGTAAGCGGGGTGTGCGCCGCCTGATGCGCGCGCGCCGTCTCTACCTTCGCCACCAATGCGGTACGGCTCGCATATTCAAGCCCGCCGCCCACCGCGCCGACGCTGGCATAGATCAGCCCGATCACGATCAGCCAGCGCGCCCCGAGCTTGCGGAACGGAAAGAGGAACAACGCCGCCAGCGCATAGATGAACAGGATGTCGCCGGGCCAAAGCAGCACGAACACATCGAACAAGCCGAAAGCGAGCAGCCAGAGATTGCGCCGCCAGTACAGATCGGCAATCGCGACCGGGCCGTTCGGCTGCATGGCGCGGGCGGTCAGCACCATCATGCCGGCGCCGAACAGCAATTCCAGCAGGCAGCGCTGGGTGCCTTCGAGCAGGATTTCGACCGTCGACCATGTCGCCTGGTCCGCTGCGCTCCAGCCGATCGCGCGCGGATCGGGGATCCATTGGAACGGCGCCTGCCCCATGAAGGGGATGTTCATGTAAAAGATGCCGAGGATCGCAAAGCCGCGCAGAATGTCGAGCACGTCGATCCGTGCACGCGTCTGAACCGGTGCCAGCTTGATGCTATCCACGGCCCTGCCTCCCCGGTTCGCGAAGTCCCGAGCCTAGCGCATGGGCGGGGCGCGTCAACCGCGCAACGTCAGCGCGGCGGCGGCATCCTCCGGTCGAGGAAATCGAGGATCGTCGTCCACAGATGCACGCTCACGCCCGGGCCGCCGACGCGGTGAGTTTGGCCGGGGTAGAACATCATCTCGAACGGCCGCGCCTCCTGTTGCATCTTCGCGGCAAAGGCCGTGGCGTTGGTGAACACCACATTGTCGTCGGACATGCCGTGGATCAGCAGCAGCGGATCGCTGATCTTCGCGCTATCCGCCAGCGCGCCCGAGCGTGCATAGCTTTGCGGATCCGTGCGCGGATCACCCAGATAGCGCTCGGTATAATGGGTGTCGTAAAGCTCCCACTGGGTCACCGGCGCGCCCGAAATGCCGGCGGCGAAGGTGCCGGGCGCGGCTTCGAGCATTTTCAGCGTCATATAGCCGCCATAGGACCAACCATTGATCGCGATCCGCCCAGCATCGACGAACGGCAGCGTCTTCAGATAGGCCGCGCCCGCGAGCTGATCGGCCACCTCGACCGATCCCATCGCGTGATAGATCTGGTCCTCGAATGCCTTGCCGCGGTTATACGAGCCGCGATTGTCGATCTGGAAATAGATGTAGCCGCGGCTCACCAGATATTGCGGCAGCGCGCCGTTCCACCCGCGCGTCACCTGCTGGCCGGTGCCGGGGCCGCCATAATGCTGGAAGAACACGGGGTAACGCTTGCCGGGCTCGAGCTTGGGCGTGATCATCTCCCAATAGAGCTCGGTCCCGTCGGCCGCCTTGATCGTGCCGAAGCTGCGCTCGCGGTGTGTGGCGAGGAACGGGAAATAGGGGTGGCCTTCCTTGAGCGCGTTCTCATTCAGCCAGCGCAGCCGCTTGCCGCTCGCATCGGCGAGATAGATTTGCGTCGGCTGGTTCGGGTTGGACCGCGCGACGATCACCCGGCTCGCGCTGTCGTCCATCGTCGCGCCGTTCCACCAGCCCGCTTCGGTCAGCCGCGTGATCGCGCCTGGGCGGGCAATATCGACGCTGTAGAGATGCTGTTCGAGGAACCCATCCTTGTTGCCGGTGAAGAACAGCTGGCCCTTGGCTTCGTCGACCCCGACCAGCGCCTGCACCACCCAGGCGCCGCTGGTGAGCGCGGTCCATGTGCCGTCCTTGAAGCGGTAGAGATGCCCAAAGCCGGTCCGCTCGGAGCGCCAGATCAGCGAGCCGTCCTTCATCGGCCGATAGGCATCGCTCAGGTTGATCCAGCTGCGCTCGCCTGCTTTCTCGGTGAACAGGATCTGCGAGGCGCCCGTCGCCGGATCGACGCGCAGCATGTCGAGCGTCTTCTGGTCGCGGCTCTGGCGCTGGACGAGGAGCGCGCGGCCATCGGGCGTCCAGTCGACGCGGGCGAGGTAGATGTCGGGGTCGGCGCCCAGATCGACCTTCACCGCCGCCGAGCCATCGGGCTTCATCACCCACAGCTCGACCAACGCGTTGGGTGTGCCGGCCGCCGGATAGCGCTGATCGACCACCTGCGTGCCGTTCGCGCCGATCGCCGCCCGGGTGACGATGCCGACCGGCGCCTCGTCGAACCGCTCGACCGCGATCAGCTTGTCATCGGGCGACCACCAATAGCCCTGAAGCCGCGCCATTTCCTCCTGCGCGACGAATTCCGCCTCGCCCCANNGCGACGAACTCGGCCTCGCCCCAGTGGATGGTGCCCTTGCCGCTTTGCGTTGCCATCCAGGGCGCCGCCCCGCCGATCGGCTGCACGAACAGATTTTGGTCGCGTACGAAGCTGACATAGCCGCCCCTGGGGCTGATCGCGGGGTTCAGCTCGCTTTCCGGGCCGTTGGTGAGCCTGCTGACGCTGCCGTCGAGCCGGGCGAGATAGAGGTCGCCGTCGAGCGGCACGAGGANNTCGCCTTGCCATCGGGCGTCCATTCATAGGCGACAATGCCCTTGGATCCGCCGATCCGCGCGCGCTCGCGCTGCATCTTCTCGGCCTCGGACAATTCCGCGCCCGAGCCGATCGCCTTGGAATCGACGAGCATCCATTCGCGGCCGGTTTTGGTGTCGAGCGCCCATAGATCGAACCGCTCGCGCTCGTCGGCGCGCGGGCGCAGCGAGGTGACCAGGGCACCATCGGGCGACAGCCGCAAGGCGCGCGGCTGCGGACCCGACAGGTCCGGGCTCGCGAACAGCCGCTCGAGTGCGAGCTTGGGCGCGGTCTCAGCGGCCATGGCGGAACTCGCAAGCATCGCCGGCACCGCGATCATCATTGCCCGAACCAGCCATTGCATCCCTCGTCTCTCCTGCCGCTCGCCCGCCGGGGTGTCGTGCCCGCGCTTATCGCGAGCCCGCGCGGCGGCGTAAAGCGTTTGAGCGCTGGGACAGCGCGGTCAGCCGGATCACCCCAGCATCGCGCGGCCTGCTTGGCGCAGCGCCGACGCGATTTCGGCGCGCAAGTCGGCGTCGTCGACTGCGCGCGCCATCGATACGCCACCGGACAAAAGCGCCAACAGCGCGATGGCCCGGGCACGGTCGGGGATGCTTGCGGCCCCGGTCCCTTGGGCGAGCAGCGCGACAACCTCCTTCAACTCGGTTGTGTAGTCCGCGCGTGTCGCCGGTTCGGCCCGGGCAACGTCGTTGGTCAGGCTTTGCAAGGCGCATGCCTCGGCAAGATCGCAATCGAGCCGATCGCTCGCGTAGAAATCGACGAAGCGCGCCGCCCAATCGCCGCCAGCGTCACGCATCGCGGCAATGCCGTCCGCAAGATCGCGCATGCCGGTACGCACGCTGTCGCGAAACGCTTCGGCCTTCGACGCGAAGTGCGCGTAGAATGCCCCTGACGTCACTCCAGCCGCCTTGGCGATGCCGTCGACCCCCAAACCGCCAAAGCCGTTCGCGCGGAAGCCGCGGCCGGCGCTCGCAAGAATCTTCGCGCGGCTTTCTTCTTTCTTACCAGCAGGATGAGGCATTTCACGCTTCCTATTGCGTAACGACCGTTATCTTATACCTTGACGACATAACGACCGTTACCTAATTACAAAATCACGGTCGTTATATAACGGTCGTAATCCGGCGCGCAATGCCCGGATCCATCCTCGCCGGGAGACCCGCCATGCTTCGTCTGTTCGCAAAACTTCCTCGCCCAGCCACCGCCCTCGCCCTGCTCACCCTTGCGCTTGCCTCTGCGCAGGCCCGGCCAGTGCCAACCACGCGCCACATTTTCAGCGCGAACTTCGCCCCCCGCCCGGTCAATCAGGTCGAAGTCGGCAGTTTCCACTTCACGCCGGGCCAGCCCGCGCCGGTCCATACCCACGCAGCGCCCGTTTTCGGCTATGTCTCAAAGGGCAGAATCATCTATCAGGTTGAGGGGCAGAAGCCCCGCCTGCTCAAAGCCGGCGACGCGTTCTACGAACCCGTCGGTCCGCGAATCCTGCGCTTCGACAATGCGTCGGCGAGCGAGGAAGCGGTGTTTACCGATTTCAATCTCGAGCAGCCCGGCGAGCCGTTCATCGTCTTCCCGACGCCGCCGACGGCCAAGATCGACCGCCGTCCTTTGCCCACGACCAAGTTCACTGGTGCGATCGTCAACCATGTCGATGGCTATGCGACGTTGATCGCGCCGGCCGGCCAGATCGCGGCATCGCCCCGCGGGCTTGCACTATTCGGCTATGTCGCCGCCGGGTCGATCACGCTCGACGGCCGGACCTATGCTGCGGGCCAGACCTATCACCAGCCCGCCGGGCGCGCGGCGGGAATCGCCAATGATGGCACCACCACGGCGAAGGTGATCAACTTCTACCTGTCGAATACGAAGCGCTGACGCCGGATACGCCAGGGGCGCGCCGACCGCAGCCGACGCGCCCCTTCTGCACATCCCCAGAGGGCGATTACTCGCCCTTGGTGTCGCGACGCTCGGCGATACGCGCCGACTTGCCGCGGCGGCCGCGCAGATAATAGAGTTTCGCGCGCCGCACGATGCCCTTGCGCACCACTTCGATCGAATCGATGTTCGGCGAATAGAGCGGGAAGACGCGCTCGACGCCTTCGCCGAAGCTGATCTTGCGCACGGTGAAGTTGCTGCCCATCCCCTTGTTCGAGCGCGCGATGCACACGCCTTCGTAATTCTGGACGCGGGTGCGCTCGCCTTCGACGACCTTCACGCCGACCTTCAGCGTGTCGCCGGGGCGGAATTCGGGGATTTTCTTCGCCTCGAGGAACTTGGCGATATTCTCGGCTTCAATCTGCTGGATGATATTCATCTCGCATCGTCCTTCGTCTGTCGCCGCGCGCCAGAGGGAGGATCGATCCGAGCACCCTCATGGCGCTCCCAAAGATCGGGCCTCCTTAGCCGTGTATCGGTCTCGGCTTGCAGCTTTCGCCACGCCGCGATCCTCGCATGATCCCCCGATCGCAGCACTTCGGGGATCGTGCGCCCTTCCCATTCAACAGGTCGGGTATAATGCGGATATTCGAGGAGGCCGCTTTCGAAGCTTTCCTCGTCCCCGCTGGAAGCGGCGCCCATTACGCCGGGCAACAGCCGAATGCAAGCGTCAAGCAGCACCAAAGCGCCCATTTCGCCGCCCGACAGCACATAGTCGCCAATCGAGACGGGTTCGATCGCGCGGGCTTCGAACAACCGCTCGTCAAACCCCTCGAACCGGCCGCACAGGATGATCGCGCCGGCCCCCGCCGCGAGCGCCCTAACGCGGCTTTGCGTGAGGGGTGCCCCGCGCGGGGTCATCGCCAGCACCGGGCGGCCATCGGCGAGGCTGTCGAGGGCTGCGGCGACGACATCGGCGCGCAGCACCATCCCCGCCCCGCCGCCGGCCGGCGTATCATCGACGGTGCGGTGTTTGTCGCTCGCGAAGTCACGGATGTTGACCGCGTCGAGCGACCATTTCCCCTCGCCGAGCGCCCGGCCGGCAATCGAGTGCCCCAGCGGGCCGGGGAACATGTCCGGGTAAAGCGTGAGGATGGTGGCGGCGAAGGTCATGCGCGTCCCTTGCGCGCGCGCCCGCGCGCTTGGCAAGCCTCGCTCAACCCCCGCACCCGCCGCAGCCGCCGCCTCCGCACCCTCCGCCGCTGTCGCTACTGCCGCCGTCGCTGCTGCTGGCGTCGCCCGATGCTGTCGCGATGCGCAGCGCATGGAAATCGCCATGTTCGGAGCCCATCAGCACCGCCGTCCCGAACAGCGCGACCGACAGCGCCATTTCGTCGCTGGTCGGCGCACGCCGGAGCCGGTCGGCCGCCGACCGGGCCGCGGTGAGCGCCGCGAGGCCGCCGCGCGTCCGCCGATCGACGGTGGCGAAGCGGATCAGCGCCAGCACGATCGTCACCACCAGCAGCGCGGACAGATAGCCAACCGGCCGATCGCGCAGCGTGCCGATCTCCCACTTGATCGCCCCGAAGGCGAACACCAGCAGCAGCGGCAGCGTCTGGAGCCAGCGCAGGCGGCGCACGGCCTCACCGTCCATCCACAGCCCGCGCGCGATGAGCTGCGTCTCGATCTTCGCGCGGTGCCGGCCGACCGCCAGCGCCACCGATCCCCAGGGCGCGGGGGATGCCAGGGCGAGCACGGCGTGCTCGACCATCGATGATCCGGTCTGCCCGTGCCGGCCCGCAGGCGTGAGGATACGCAGCTTGCGCTTGCCCTCCACCGCCACCTGGCCGCGCGTGAGCATCCGCACGATCACCGTCTCGACAAAACGGGTCCTGTCGCCGGCAAGATAGCCGAGCAGATCGGGATCGGTCACGCGCGGCGCCGAACCTTCGGGCCGCAGCCAGCGCGGGATCAGCAGCGCGGCAATCCCGGCTGCCGCCAGCAGGATGCCGTAGAGTTGCAGAAATTCAGGGCCATGCAGGTCGAACGGTCCCAGTGCCACGTCACCATCTCCCCAAGAGCAGCCAAGCGGCCGCGCTAGCCACGGCCAGTGCGACGAGCAGCCGCCGCACCGCCTTTCGCGAAAGGATGATCGCGTCGCGCGGATGGACCCGGCGCGCGCGTGGATCGTCGAGCAGCCGCTGGGCGGCGCTCGGCCAGATATCGGCGGGCGCCGGGCCGAAGACGGCCTCATGGCGCCGCAGCGTCTGCGCATATTGCTCGAAGAAGCGGGCGCGATCCTCGGGGCCGCCGCGCGTCGGGCCGTGGTGGAGCGGCTTGCCGAGGACTTGGGGGCAGAAGCGCTCCCAATAGTCGCGCGTATAGGTCAGATGGAGATGCCACGCCTGATCGACCGCGTCGGAGGGCGTCACCTCGCTATCGCCGGTCACCGCCAGGAAGACGAAGCGCTTATACGCCTCGATCACCCGGTCGGCATATTCCCTGGTCCAGCCATTTTCGCGCGCCAGCCGGTCCGCAAAGGAAAGCGGCGCGTCTGCTGGGCCGATCGCGTAATCGCTGAGCCGCCGCCACACCGGGTGGTCGCAGGGAGACGCCAAGGAGGCCGACTCGCGCATCTGATTTCCTACTAACACAGTAGGAATAATTGCGCAAGGGCGGCGCCGTGCGGAGGCGGCGCGCCGGTTGCGCCCCAGCCTCGACTAGCACCGCCCGCTCAGGCGTTTGCGAACGCGTCGCTCACCACCAGCCGCGTGTCGTCCCAGTCGGGCACGGCCTCGGGTCGCATGGGCACCATGAAGCGCGCGCCGCCCGTCCGCTCGATTTCGATCACATCGCCTGCGCCGAAATTCTCGATGGTGACGACCCGGCCGATCGGCGTGCCGTCCTCGGCCGTTACCGGCAGATCGAGCAGATCGGCATGGTAATATTCACCCTCGGCAAGCGGCGGCAGGCTTGATCGGGGCACCACGAGCGCGGTGCCGCGCAGTGCTTCGGCCGCGTTGCGATCGCGCACTTCGGCAAAGCGCGCAATCGCCCCGTTGCTGCCCGGCCGCAGTGCCTCGAGCGTCAGCGTGCCACCGTTGAACGCGCGATAGTCGTCCAGACTTTCGGCGAACACCTTCAGCCGCACCTCGCCCGCCACGCCATGCGCACCGGTAACGATGGCGAGCGTGACGGGGGCATCGGTGCGCATCAGCCCTCGGCGGGCGCCTGCGCGCTCTCGCCATCGGCGGCGGCGGCATCGTCACCGGCGTCGGCATCGGGCGTCGCCTCGTTGACCGGCTCGGCGGCTTCGGGCTCGGGCTGGGCGGCCGCAGCGGCTGCCGCTTCCTCGGCGGCCTTCGCCTTTTCGGCGCGCTCCTCGGCCCGTTCCTTGGCCTTGTCGCCCGGCTCGGCCTTTTTCGGGTTGTTGCGCGGCGCACGCTCCTTCACGCCGGCGGCATCGAGGAAGCGGGCCACACGGTCGGTGGGCTGCGCACCCATCTTCAGCCAGTGTGCGGCGCGCTCGGCATCGAGCTTGATCCGCTCGGGGCTGTCCTTGGCGAGCAGCGGATTATAGGTGCCGATCTTCTCGATGAACCGGCCGTCGCGCGGGCTGCGCGCATCGGCCACGACCACGCGGTAATAAGGGCGCTTCTTGGAGCCGCCACGCGACAAACGAATGCTCAGTG